>WNFU01001430.1_pt1 | contig 52897 bp, 43 predicted proteins | sample 5400121 | NCBI WGS metagenome assembly WNFU01 (sample SAMN13153360, study PRJNA577476) | soil metagenome | isolation source: 100 cm soil or saprolite under grassland replicate 1 | place: USA:California | collected 2016-06-15 | reverse complement strand
TCCTACCGTTAGCTCGCCTCGAAACACTCGTTGAATTGCCTCTATCCGCTTCTCGTCCTTCATCGTCAGGGTTGTCATCGCCACACCCTGACATAATTACGTTGCTATTAACCCCTGACAGATTCACGTTGCTACAACATCCGAAAAAATAAGCGTTGACTGTAGTTTCCTGCGGTGCAATTATAGCGTCCGGCAGGCAGTATCTGTACAACCGCCACGGTCATTCAGGTCTTGTTGCTGCACGGAACAGGATTTTCCGTGTCGGTTGTTTTCATCAAAGCGACGTAAGGTCCCTGAAAATCATCGCGTGTGGGAACACGAGCGTAGTATTTGCGAAACACCAGTCGCAACGCTCACAAAATAAACTGATTGTGCAATTGTGGCACTGGCTTTGCTTACTTTTTCGTCGGTTTTCTTTATTCGACTCGCCCATCAAATCAATTGTCAGTTGATAAAAAAATCGTAAAGGAGGTTCTTATGGCAGTGTGGAATCAGACGACACCGGAGGAAAGCAAGGATAAATCGCCTGCGACCCCGGCGTCGCCAGCACAGTCAACTCCCATTTTGACACCGAAGGAGAGCGCGCCGAAGAACCGCGGTGAGTCGATATTCGGCGCCGGAGTTACAATTGAGGGGAAAATCGAAGGCGACGCCGATGTGCGTATCGCCGGAAAGTTCAAAGGCGAGATTCAAGTCAAGGGAGATTTGAACATCGAAAAGGGCGCTCACCTTACGGCAAAGGTCAGCGCGGCTAACGTTACCATCGGCGGCGAACTGGACGGCAATGTCGTCGCCAGTGCTCAAGTCAAGCTCTTGGAGTCCGGGCAGCTTCTCGGCGATCTAAAAGCAAGTACGCTCACAGTCGCCGCCGGGTCGCGCATGCGCGGCCACGTGGAGTTCGGCTGGAACGCATCCGATGTCGCGAAATTCGTCAACGGTCAAGCCCACGATAATGACAAGAACCGGACCGGGGGATGAAAATCGGCCGCGCAGCCACCGCGGGTGAATCCCGCAGCTGTCCGCATTGCCGGGCGACGATCCTGAAAAGCGCCACGTCTTGCCCTGTCTGTCGCCACATGTTGCGGGCTAATTCCTTTGGCTTCGAACCGCGATCCAAACCGACGACGTGTCCACTTCTGGTGGAAGGCACCCTTGAGCACCCCGGTGCGGGCGAGCCATTGGAATATCAAGTTCTAATGGAAGTCCGGGACGATGCCGGAAAGCTCCTATCTCGTCAGGTTATCGGTATCGGCGCTCTCCACCCGGCGGAAAAGCGCATTTTCTCTCTACGCGTCGAGATGACCCCAGCGACGTCTTCCAACTGAAAAGGAAGCGGACCTTATGTCGGGACCCGTTTGCCGAGCGGAATTTCGCCGGATTGTTGCGCGACGCGGCTAGCGGTCAGCGTTGGCCAGCAGCCGTCCCCATCCTTGCACCGGCGGGATAATGCCGGGCCGAATCAGATCGTTCCAAACTTCGGCGCTCATGTTGGTGAACGCCGGTTTGCCGAATTCTTCTTCCAAGGCCGGTATGACGTGCAGAGCCATCGCCGCGCCGCCCGGCACGGAGATGGCTTCGGCCTGCGGCCAGGTTTTTGCCGCTTCACGGCCAACTTCGAGCGCCATTTCCAATCCTTGCTCCAGCGTCATGGCGAAAGAATCCGACGCCCATTGATTTCGCTTGGTAATGCCGACAACTGTGATGCCACCTTCCTCGAGATAACGGACGATGGCGTTATTGACCGGGTCCGCCCAGCGACTACCGACGGCCAGCTTTGTGTACCCGAGATGCTTCAAGGCAGCAATCAGTGCTTCCAGCGGCGCGTCGGCGGAGATGCCAGTTCTTTCCTTCGTTTGCCGTAGTAACTCGAGCACGCGCGGCCGGGTCAACACCGCTGAAATGGGTGCCCCGCTGAAAATGATATGGTCCGCTTTTTCTTTCACCAGCCGGTCGACACACGTCCAGTAGTTTTTGATCGCTTTTTCGACTCCCTCTTCGGTGTAGTTTTCCAGCCCAAGTCCGGTGGCGATCTCCATAAAATCGAGCGGTAAGAGGCGATATAGTTGGTAGGTTCGGCCGCGGTGAACGTCTTCATGGGCGCGCGGTTGAATGACGCCGTAACGAAAACGAGGCAGCAGTTTTTTTGTATAGTCAGGCATTGAAACCTCCGATCCTTCGAGAAACCGAAACTGTGAAAAGATGATTCCGAGCCGCAAGCCGCGGCCAGGTAGTAGTCACACTTATAGGTAGGCGGCGCCGGGTCTGTCAAGTTAAACGGCTAAGCCAATCCCTTGATCATCAGCGCGGCAAAGTCGTAGGTTCGGCTCGCTTGGGAACACACCCGTTATTGACGGTTCACGCCGCGACTTGATGGGGCCGCAGCTTCAAATTGGCACGATATAGTTCGAAGCAGAGCCAAAAAAGAAGAGGTTGAACTGGGTTCATTCGCAACTTGCTGCGAAACAACAAGAGGAGGTATGGAGTGATGTAAATCAGGGCCAGCAATATCTTGTAGTACGGTGGAAACAAGGCCCTGTGCGGATACATAAGCAGGGCGGGAATTGTCAGGAGCAGCAGATCGTAAACAAATCCGTGGTGCATGAGAAGCAGGGTGGTCGTCACTAACATGGCATATTGAAGATCAAAACCATTTGATCGAAGTGGGACAACTACCCGCCATGTTTGCAGGAGCCAGTATACCAAGAGCAGAGCAGTCGCGATCGTGCATGTTACCGCCCATGCCTCAGGAAGCAACGGCCTGAAGAACCCGTAGAGAGTAATATAGAATGATAGTGGCTGTGCCTGTGTCGCTATTCGGTGTGAAAAGTTTGTAATCGCGTCTATGTATTTCAAGTAAGAGTCAAATGAGAACACGACGCCGCCGATGACGATGAGCAGAAAGAGGCCTGCGGCTATACCCACGATTGCGCGGCCCATCCTGCGAAAGATGAGCAAGGGCAATAGGGCGATCAGATATTGTGCTCGGTATGATAGAAACGCGAATATGAATCCCGAGCATAAGACGCGTTCCCGTTTTAAGAGGTAAAACCCCACGGTCCAGAAAAAGAGAGCAATCGCGGTGGAGTGGCCGGTAGTCGTCAGCCAATACAAGACCGGCGCTGCACCGCCGATCGCGAGCGCCAAACCTAGAGGTGGCTGTTTCGGCCGACAGCATTTCCATAAAATGCCGATCGATAGAAAATAAAGCAGTACAGTTGCGGTAATCCATATCCAATACGCAACGACGTAAGAAAAAAAACTCAATGGGATCAAAAGAATCGTAAAGAATGGAGCATGAAGATATGGCCAGTGAATTCCCTCAAGCTGCGCCGGACTAAACTGCCTCTGCAGCTCAATCTGCGCATCGGCGTCATAGACCTTTTCTGGACTGACTCTCGTCAAGACTGCGGCGGTATAAAACTGGACGAAATCAGCTCCGGGTTTTTCACCCATCCGTGCCGCCTGCACATACACCTTAACAAGCAACGTGCAGGTAATAATCATCAAAGCAAGCGAATAGAGAAAAACGCGTCTTTCCGAAAGAAAGCCGCTGGCTTTGTTCAGCGCCTCTATTATTTTTGATGCGTATAAGGCCCGCATTTTCTGGACTAGGGATGCCGTCGCAGACTAACGTTCGACTATTGAACCCGTTGGTGACCGATGGCTTGAAAGTCGCCCGGTGCCCCAGACCGTGCCGCGCAAAAGTACGTTATGACGAGCGCCAAACCCAGAGCGGTCCTCAAGCCGATCGTGGTTTTCATGACAAAGTGTTCTGAGAATTCAAGCGCCAACAGAAGTTTGTCATGGACGCCGCCGACTCACGCTCCCAACGCCGGCATGACTTCACTCGCGAATAACTCGATGGAGCGCATGACTTGTTCATGCTTCAAGCCCCCGAAGCTGAACATACCCACCAGGCAATCCGGGCGGGCGGTCTCGATCATCTGACGCGCTTTCTTGGTAACGGTCTCCGTACTGCCGATCAACGAAGTGCCCCATTCATCGAGCCGCTTGACATTCAGGCCGCCGGGAAAGTAAGCAAAACGCTCGGTGAACCTCGGCAGATCGTCGAGCGACACGGAATCGCCGCGCCAGAAGTTATCGGTCGCGAGCTGCCAGAAACGCGAAAGCTGCGGGCCGGCCTCCCGCCAGGCTTGCTCATCGCTATCGGCGACATAGATGTCGCGCACCATGATCGCATCGCCGGTACCGGTCAAATTCTCATGCTTGGCACGTTCCTCACGATAAGATTTTATCGCCCGCGCGCAGTTAGCCAGCGGCTGGCGCGAGAGCGCAAGATTCCAACCGCGGCGCGCTACCATCGCTGGGCTGTCCGGCGAAGTGGCACCGTAATAGATCGGCGGGTGGGGTTTCTGCAGCGGTTGGGGCCGGCATGAGATCTCTTCATAGCCCCATGCCTTGCCGGAGTAGCTGAAAGTCTCTCCAGTCCATGCGCGCATGAGGATCTCGATGCCCTCTTCGAAACGCGCCTGAGCCGTTTCCCGGTCGAGCCTGTGCTTCATGTCATCTTTGGGCACGCCGCGGCCCAGCCCAACGTTGAGCCGCCCGCCAGTGAGAATGTCGAGTATGCCGCACTCCTCAGCGAGCCGCATCGGATCGTAGAGCGGGAGAACGTTGACCAAATTGCCCATGCGAAGCCGCTTGGTGCGGCAGGCGAGCGAGGCGATGATTAAATTGGGTGACGCCAACATCCCGTAATCGGAGTGATGATGCTCAGCAAACCAGGCGTCGTCGAAGCCCAAATCCTCGGTGAGCAAGATCTGCTCGAGCAGTTCCGCGAAAGCTTGTTTCTCTGGCACGCAGGGTCGCGATTGATTATAGCTGAATGTGCCAAACCTCATTGCCGGTCCTCCGGAAAGATCTTGCTGCTTCAGGCTACTCTGACTGATAGCATATTCTCAACGCTCTCGGCGAGCGCGTCGCGAGGCCAAATGCCATTGTTTTCTGAGGGCTCGCACTGCGGGCGTGCTTGTTGCGTGTATGAAATGCGCAATAGAAGATAGTACCGGGCATTCAACTTGGAATGCGCCTGAATGACGCCGATCACCAGCCGAGCCAAGTCTGAATCGCGCCAGACTCGAACTGGATGTGCACCAACCATTGAAACAGAGTGTAAAAAAAGCCCCACGTGATCGCCGTGGCCGCGATCGTGTACAGCCAACTCACTTCACTTTGAAACTTTAGATAAAAGAAAATGAACAACGGAACGGTTAATGGAAAACCGATGAGATAGACGGAGACAATAAAGGCGATAATCCACGAGAAAGTATTGATCACACGACGTCGCGCCACCTCGGCAGGCACGTCGCTCGAAAAATCCAAGTCGAGACCCGCGCCTTCGTCGGTTTCTCCTTTGCCGAAAATCAGCTGCAAGAGCTGTATCGTCGCAAGGACCAAAAGTGGAATGCTTACCGAGAGCGGAAATAGCTTGGTCTTGAACGACCATCCGAGCGCCGAACGGATCGCGTACGTGGCGACGGCAATCAAGAAAATGCAGAAGAGCACGCGGCCCTTACGCATTAGCCGAACCCGCGGCGCGGTCGCGACGCTGTTGAATGTAGGGATAGACAATAACGACGACCATGAGGACAATGAGTAAGACGACAATGGGGTGTTTCAGCCAAGTGAAGCCGTAGCGCGACATCGAAATGAACAGATAAGTCTCGATGACCTTTCCCAGAACGAAGCCCAACACGAAAGGCGGACGTGGCCAACCAAAAAGCACCATGAAATAGCTGATCATACCAAAAATGAGGGTCACGATCAGATCGGCGATTTGTCCGTTCGCCGTGTAGCTGCCGACGAAGACCAGCAGCAACACAAAAGGGATGATCCAGCCGCCCCGGACGTTCGTTATCTTGGCAAGCTGGTCGAGCACCGTGAGGCATAAGAGCACGGTTATGATGTTGGCGATCGCCAGCGTCCAGACCATGGAGAAAGTGATGGATAGATGTTTAGTCAACATGTCCGGCCCGGGCACGAGGCCCATAATTAAGAAGCCGCTGAGCAGGATCGCCATCGCACCGCTACCTGGAACACCGAACGCAACCGTAGGGATCAGCTCGCCTCCTTCTTTGGAATTGTTCGCTGCCCCCGGTCCCAAAACGCCGCGCACATCTCCCTTGCCGAATCGTTCCCGGTCCTTAGAATCCTTGGCGCTTTGCACCGAGTGAGCATAAGCCATCCATTGCGCGACGCCGCCGCCCGCCCCCGGCATGATGCCGACAAAAACGCCGATCACCGAGCAGCGAAAGACCAGCCAAAAATGCCGAAAAGTATCCTTGATGCCTTCCATAACGCCGCTGCGTAGGTTTTGCGCAGGTCCTTCCCCCGCAATGGAAGTGCCGCGCACGGCCAGATCGATGATTTCGGGAATCGCGAAGATTCCGACCAGGACCGGAACGAAGTCGAGACCTTCCCAAAGGTACATTATGCCCATGTCGAAACGCAGCGAGCCGGACTGGCGCTCCTGACCGATGGTCGAAACGAGCAGACCGAGAAGACCCATCGCGAAGCCTTTGATTTGGCCGCGCGCGCCCGCGCCACTGAGAGAAGTGATGCAGGAAATGCCGATCACCGATAACATGAACAGTTCCGGAGACCCGAAGGTAAGGACCAGCGGACGCACGATGGGAATCGCGAGGGCCAGAGCCACCGCGCCGATCAGCGCGCCAAGCAACGAGCTCATCAACGCGGCACCGAGCGCGCGACCCGCTTCTCCCTTCTTGGCCATTGGGTAGCCATCGACGACGGTGGCGGCCGAAATCGCTTCTCCGGGAACGCCGAAAAGGACTGAGGTGATGTCACCGGTGGTGGCGGCGACCGAATGCATGCCCAGCAAAAACGCGAACGCCTCGGCGGGACTCATCTTGAAGATGAATGGGATCATCAAGGCGAGAGTCGCCGCGCCGCCGATGCCCGGCAGCAAGCCGACACAGAAGCCGAGGCCCATGCCGACAAGCATCAGGCTGAAGGCTTTCCACTGCAGAACAAGAAAGAGACCGTCGATGAATGCGTCGAACATTGGTTTCGCTACTTCATTTCCGCCGCCTGCGATGACGCATCATTGAAATCGGTGACCGCATACACGGATAAGATTCGCGCGAATATATTGGATGACAAAATGCCAAGTCAAGGGACGCGGCCCTTTTTCCAGCGTCGAGCGCGTTGACTCTCTCGGAGTGCCGATGTTAAGAGAATTGAAATTTTGCTGCAACGCGCAGAGAGGAACATACTATGGCGAAATTGGTCTTGGCCGCCGGCGTGCCGCATCCGCCACGGCTGATTTTCGAGATGCAGCAATCGCCGGGAAAAACCAAGGGTGAGGCGCTGATGAAGCAGGTGCGCGAGCAAGTCGAGAAGGCCGAACCCGATCTGATCATCGAGGTGGACAGCGATCATTTCGTCAACTTCTTCTACGACAATCTGCCGTCGTTCTGCATCGGCATGGCGGAGGAAGCTCAAGGCCCGCAGGAGACGTGGTGTCCGATGCCGCGTTATACCGTGCGCGGCCATGTGCCGCTGGCGAAAGCGCTGTTCAAGTACGGCGTGAGCGAAAAATTCGACCTCGCCGCAGCGCATGAATTGCGTCTCGATCACTCGCTGGTGGTGCCCTTGCACTTTCTCAATCCCGGCATGACGCTCCCGGTCGTGCCGATTTACACCAACGGCTTCGCTTCGCCGTTGCCGCTGGCAACCCGTTGTTTGGCGTTGGGCCGCATGCTGCGCAAATTTATTGAATCCTGGGAAGGTAACGAGCGTATCGCATTGATCGCGAGCGGCTGTTTTGCCATGGACGTCGGCGGACCGCTACGAGGCTGGGTCGATAACGAGTGGGCGGAAACGATCTCGAAGCTGCTCGCGCGCGGTCAGTATCCGACATTGGCGCGGCGCGCCACGGAAGAGCGCATCAACGCCGCCGGAAACAATAGCGGCGAGTTGCTCAACTGGATCACCGTCGCGGGGGCGCTCGGCAAGACCAAACCGCTTTTTTTGGAAGGCGACGAGGGCAACGGCTACGCGGTGTGGAAATTCGATTGATTTTTCTCTTTCGAATGGTTGAAACTAATCGCGTTGGGTCGAGAAGATTTCGCGAAGATTTCTCTGCTCCCTCGCCCGCGTGCGGGAGAGGGTACGGGTGAGGGGTCTGGAGACTATGAGCGTCTATCAGGTTAACAAGATTCTCTATCTAACGGACAACGACGCCGCGTTCCGTAAGCGCATGCAGGAAGAGCCGGAAGCGGTGCTTAACGAATTCAGTCTCAGCAAAGAAGAGCGTGACGCTTTGACTTCCGGAGCGGTGGGGAAGCTGTATCAAATGGGCGTCCACACTTTTCTGCTCAATCATTTATATCGATGGGAGCTTTTCGGCGTGAATCGCGACAATTACTTAACCCGGATCCGCGAAGGCATGGCTTATGACCCGCGCTTTGAGCAGGGGAACATGCCTGTCCAACGATTCATTAAAAAATAGAATCCGAATTATTGGACCGTTCAAACCGCCCCCTCCTTCATCCTCCCCCGCGCGCGGGGGAGGAAAGAGGTGGGGGAGATCATCTTAATCTACGAACAATCAGCTCTCAGCCTTAATGTACTTGCCCATTTCTTTCAAAGTCTCCGGCGTCTGATTGAGTAATGCGGTGAAATCTTTCTGAACCTGCTCGTGAGAAATGTACTGCATGTCGATCTTGGCCTTCTTTGCTTCCGCTATGAGTTCCGGATCCTTGATCGCCTTGGCAAGAGCATCGCGCAGCACCGCCACTCGATCCGCCGGCGTGCCTGGTGCGGCAGCGAAAGCGCGGCCGATCGCGAGCGGCAGTGCTTTGATCGACATCAGCGACTTGCCGAGCGGACTGGTCGCCAAATCTTCGTCGACGGGCAGGTTTTCGAAGCCTGGCACTGCTATCCGGCCGCGGACGAGCGGACGGACCGCGCCGCGATCGGCGGCGAGCTTGATCGTCGTTCCGAGCGCCGACCAGGCGTCGACTTCCTTGCGCTCAATGGCCAGCAGAACATCGCTGTTGGCCGGGTAGCCGGAGACCAGTTTTAGCTTGAGCCCGGCAAATTCCTTCAGGAGCAAAGGAAAATCGTGCGCGTTGGAGCCTGGCCCGGTCGTGCCGGCGACCAGCTCTTTGTCAGCTTTCTTGAGTTCATCGAAACTCTTGTAGGGCAGATCCGGGCGGATGGAGAACATCACGCCATCGGCGCCCGAAGAGCCGAGCCATTGAAACTTGCGTACGTCGAAGCGCACCTGTTCGACTTTGGAAAGCTGCGCGATGGCGACATTGGGATTTGCCGCGAGGATCGTCAAGCCATCCGGCTTGGAGATGTTGAAAACATTATTGGTCGCAAGCAGATGCGCGGCGCCGGGCACATGCTGCACGATGACGGCCGGTTTGCCTGGAAGATATTTTCCCAGGTGGTGCGCGACCACTTGCGCGGCAATTTCCAAACTGCCGCTTTTCGCTCCGATCATGATCGTGAGAGTTTTTCCTTCGTAAAAGTTGGCTTGTCCCCAAAGCGGTCCGACCGAAAAAATCATCCACGCTGCACCACCGAGTGCTTTAAACATCCACTTCTTTTTCATTTCTGCCTCCTGTTATAGATCTTTAGACGAACAAAAACCGTCCGCATGGCGCCCTGCGAGGTATTTCATCGTATGAGCGCCCGCGCAAAGGTAAATGATTGGGGGTAATAGAGTCAAGACGTCCGGTGCTGTGGTAACCGATTAGCCGCGGGCGCGGCGAGGCGTGATAGCAGACCATAGATTTGACAGCGGCGGGACCAATCAGTTACGGTTTTTGAAAATTTCGCAAACAAAGCAGAAAGGACTGAGCTATCGTCGCAAACACAATGAGTGACCTGATCAGACAGTATAAAATCGAAGAGTTCGTGGTTGAAAGAGAACCGTTTTACGTTGCAACGGCCGACGAGGTGGAAATATTCGAAGCGGCCTACCGTCAACGGATACCGGTATTATTAAAAGGCCCCACGGGCACCGGTAAAACTCGGTTCGTCGAGTACATGGCGTGGAAACTTGGCCAGCCCCTGACAGTGGTCAAGAATCAAGCCAAGCGGGATTCACGCGGGGTGCACCTCAATGGCGCGGTGCCGCTAGTGACCGTGGCTTGCCATGAAGATCTCACAGCGAGCGATTTAGTCGGACGCTACCTGCTCGATGCTAACGGCACGCACTGGATCGACGGCCCGCTTACGCGGGCGGTCAAAGCCGGCGGCATTTGCTATCTCGATGAAATCGTCGAAGCGCGCAAAGATACCACCGTCATCATCCACCCGCTGACCGATCACCGGCGTTTGCTTACGATCGACAAGCTTGGCGAAGTGGTCGAGGCCGCAGACACTTTTCTGCTTGTGGTGTCTTATAATCCCGGTTATCAGAACGTCCTCAAAGATCTCAAGCATAGCACGCGGCAGCGCTTCATCGCGCTCGAATTCCAGTTTCCGGAACCTGAACGCGAAGCCAAGATTATCGCCCACGAATCCGGGGTCGAAGAAGAGGTTGCTCGGCAGCTCGCCAAGATCGGCCATAAGGTGCGTAATCTGCGAGAGCACGGGCTCAAAGAAGGCGCCAGCACGCGCGTGCTGATTTACGCGGGACGGTTGATCAAGGAAGGCATTGCCCCGCGCCGCGCATGTCACGTCGCAGTCACCTGGGGAGTTACCGACGACCCGCAAGTGCAGGGAAGCCTGGACGAAGTCGTCTCGGCGATCTTTCCGTGAAATTCAGAGAGCAGGAACCACAAAGGACACAAAATAAAAGATCAGGATGATGTCGAAGGAAAAATATCTCGTGATTCTTGTGTTCTCTGGGATCTATTTTCTTTATGCCTCCCGCTGATTCACCCGCCGTTGAACTGGCGCCAATACGCCAGATGCTGCGGCTTTATTGCCAAGCGCTGACCGGGCGGAGTGTCGATCTCCACGACGTCAAGCCACTGATCGACAAGAACATCGGTTGGTCGAAGAATGACGTGGCGACTAGCGACGGCGCGTCAATTTTTCTACCTGCGTTTGTAAGACGGTTCGAGGCTCCATCCGACAACTTCAACTTTTTGAAAGTGATGCTCACGCAGCAGGCGGGGCATCTGGAGTTTGGCAGCTTTGAGTTTCAGTTCGACCGGCGATCGGCTAGGTTCGATGATCTGCGGCCAAAACTGACTGCGCCGCCGGAGTATCACGAGCACGATCATGGTCACGAAGGTCACTACGATCGTCCGAGCATGACGGAACTGACGCGGTTTTTTCGGCTTTTTCCCAACAAACATTTGGCGCTGGATGTGTTTTCGATCATCGAAAGCAGCCGCGTGGAAGCGCGTATCATGAGCGAGTACCGCGGCATTGCGACGGCGTATCATGAAATGCGCGACCACGCTTTGAGACTGCGCCAAGAATTAGTTTTCCTGCCTGCGCGTGAGGCGCTGCTCGAGTTCATGATTCGCGTAAGTTTGGGCCAAAAAAGTGGGGTGAAAGTCCCGGTGAAACAGCAAAAGGTCGCTCGAGAGATTCGTAGGATGGTTCGATTGATCAGCGATTATGGCGCGACCGTGGAAGACGCCGCCGAGGCGACGCTGCGGATTTACGCTCGGCTGGCAAAAATCAAGAATGACTATCTCGATGAGAACGAGTTCGCACTCTTTGAAACCGACAGGGAAAGTTCAAGCCGTTCAAAACGTTCAACCAGGTCAAACCGTTGGGGCAATAACGACGCGGATGCCGCCGTTGACACGCTGCCGCGAGTCAATGGCCGGCAAATGGAGTACCTTTCGCCTCAAGGCGTGGACTATCGCGGCGAATTCAGGCCGGAGCTGGCGCAGCTGTTAACCCAAGCACAGATCAACGCGCGCGAGCAGCGCAAATCATTGACTCCCGAAGAACTCGCGGATCTGCTACGCAGCCAAAGAGCGCCAAAACCGCGTGATTCGGAAGAAGAGGGCGAACAACAGGACCCGCAATCCGAGCAGATGGTGCAGAATTTAATGCGCGAACTCGAGCGTCGTGATCCGCGGATGCAAAGCGTTCACCGGCGTCCGTCGGCGCAGGACGACGACGATACGGGCCCGCTGACGGCGTTGCAACCTGGCACGTTCGTTTATGACGAGTGGGATGTTTTCGTGAACCGATACCGCAGCCGCTGGTGCCGGGTGTACGAAAAAATCATGCCGGTGGGCGATCTGAATTTTTATCGGGAGACTTTGTCGAATTACATGCCCCTAGTGAAACGAATCCGCGGTGAATTTGAACTAGTCGCGCCCGAATTATACCACAAAGAAAAACGACTGCCGGATGGCGCGGAGCACGATTTAGACGCGGCCATCGAGGCGCTGACCGATTTGCGCGTCGGTGTAACCCCGGCAGAGAAAATCTTTTGGCGCCAGCGAAAGCTCGAGCGCGACGTGGCAGTGGCGTTTCTCCTCGATATGAGCGGCTCCACAGGCGAGGCCATTGGCAGATCAAGCGGGGCCGTGCTTCCGGCGCAGGACGTGCGGCAGCAGCGGCGCATCATCGATGTTGAAAAAGAGGCTATTGTGCTGATGATGGACGCAATCGAAGCGATCGGCGACCGCTACGGCGTTTACGGCTTTTCCGGTCACGGACGTGAAAACGTCGAATTTTACGTGATCAAGGATATCGAGGAAGAGTTTAATCCGGACATTGCGAAACGCTTTAGCCGGGTCGGCCCGCTGCACGCGACGCGAATGGGCGCGGCGATCCGTCATTCAACCGCGAGATTACGGCAGCAACAAACGCGCTCGAAGTTTCTTTTCCTAATCAGCGATGGGCGACCGCAGGACCGCGGGTATTCGCAAGAGAGCGCGGAGAAAGCGTACGCCGTGGAGGACACGCGCATGGCGTTTGTTGAAGCACGGCGCGAGGGCATCCATCCCTTTTGTCTGACGGTCGACAAGGAGGGGAATGATTATCTGCGTACCATGATGGATGACTTCAGTTACGAAGTGCTCGCCGACGTGAGTCTGTTGCCGCACCGATTGCCGCAGCTGTACAGAAGGTTGACGATGTAATTTACAATGAAGCGCGGTTCAAGCCGTTCAAATCGTTCAAGCAGTCAAGCCGTTCATTGAAGGGGAATCAATCTCTAGCATGTTATAGCGCGCGTCAAAGCGGCATCAATCTTCATGTCAGCAAAAAAGCTTACCCGTTCTCCTCCCGATCCAATCCCGTCATCTTCAGCAGCGGCCGATCGGTGACTGAAAATAGAATGGCCGGTTCGGTTTGCGAATTATTTCCATGGGCGTGCCAGCGCCAGGGCGGGAGGGTGAAACTGTCGTGTTCGGTCCAGTGGATCTCTTTCGTGTCCTTCTGATCGACGACGAACGTGCCGTTACCTTTGATGACATGGTAGTGGGTGATGCCGGTATGGCGATGAAACTTGGTTGTTTGACCGGGTGTTAGCATCTGGATGTAACAGGTCATCGTCCGGAAAGTCGAGCCGCCGTTGATGGGATTCTTATACTCCAACAACACTCCATCGTAGGGATCGTGGGTGCCTTCTCTGGCGGCGGTTTGGAGCGCTTCGAGAGTCTCGGCCCATTTATAATGATAGGGTACGCCGGAACCGAGCTCGATGTTCGGTTGACGGATCGAGCCGTACAATCGCCTCGATGTTCCGTCGGATTTCGTTAACGGTTGTTGGGTTCCTTCATCCCATTCGTCGCGAAACGATGCGGTTAGATAATTTACCAGGCTGCTATCGAGGGCGTCGATCCAGATGATCGGCTCTTTGGAATTGTTCGCGTGATCGTGCCATGCAAAATTTGGCTGAATGAGCAGATCTCCCGGCTGCATGTACATGGGCTCGCCATCCGAGGTCGTGTAAGCGCCGCCGCCGGAGACGACGAACCGCAACGCGCTGTTGGTGTGCCGATGCGCCGCGGCTTTTTCGCCGGGCAGAACAATTTGGAAGCCGAAAGAAACCGTCCGGCTCCCTGTCTCTAGCCCGACATTGCGCCGGAAAGAGTCGGGGCCGATGCGAATCACTTCGGTGATTTCCATTAAGACCGGATAGAGTTCCTTCCAACGCCAGATTTTGGGCTCCATGCGGTGATCGTCGCGTTCGAGCTGCCAGTAGCCGCGCAGACCCATTGCGGCAAATTTTTTGTGGAGCTGTTCGCGGTCTCTAGATTGGTTGGTAGCTGGGCGGCTCATGATTCACCTCCGGGGGGCAATTCGTTCGAATAGTTAAAACCGATCATGTGGTTCCAATGGTTCGTCCATATCGTTTCTACCAAATTCGTAAAACCTTGCGCAAACGAGGATTGCGAAGGCTTTACAAGGGGAACTGTTTCCAGTTATGTCTCTATGAACTCTGAAACAAATCTTGAGGAGGTGCGTTATGGTTACGGCGAAAGACGTTCAAGGCGTAATGGCGATGATGCCGTCTTTTTCGACCAAGGATGCCGGCGATCTGAGTTCGAAGAACACGATCGACGTCGACAATCTCACAGCTGGGGTGGACCGGATGATCAACGATGGAATCGATGTGATTACCACCACGGGAAGTTTTGGCGAGTGCTACAACCTGCATTGGGACGAGTACAAGACTTTGGCCGTGGCAACCGTCGATGCGGTGAAGAAGCGCGTCCCTCTGTTCATCGGCGCAACCAGCCCGAATGCGCGTGAAGTTGTCGAGCGGCTGAAGTTCGTCCAAGACATCGGCGGCGATGGAACGCTGCTCGGTGTGCCCTATTACGACGCGCAGTCGCCCGAATACATGGCTGACTTTTACACTCAGATCGCGGAGATGTTTCCCAAGCTCGGCTTTCTGATCTATCACAATCCGGTCAACCACAAAGTGAAAATTCCGGTCTCGGTATTTCCACGGCTGGTCAAGTGTCCAAACATTATCGGCATGAAGGACAGCCATCGCGATACGCGGGAATTTGTCCGTTTGATGGAAATTATCCACGGCAAGATCAGTGTCATGACGAACCAGGCACAATACTTTCCGTTCTATAGGATGGGTTCGGCCGGCTGCTGGTCGATCGATGCCTGGATGGGCCCATGGCCGGTGTTGCATTTGAGAAACCTCTGTCGCGAGGGAAAAGATCAAGAAGCGTTGCAAGTCATCGCCGAAATCATGAACGCGGCTGGAGGCGAGCGGCCGGGAGGAAACGAAGGCGCGACGGCGAAGCTTCCCATTGAATTCGCCGGTTACGTTAACCCAGGGCCGGCGCGCACTCCAATCATCAATTTTTCCGACACCACCATCGAACGGGCGAAGAAAAAGGCCGAAGGATGGAAAGCGCTGTGCGCGAAATATCGGCCGTTGGTCGAGGCGGAGCGGACTAAAGTTAAGGCGGCGTCGTAGATTATTTGGGTCGCGTTCAGCTTCAACGTTCAAAGTTCAAGTTGTGGGAATCGAGTCCGGCATTGAACCTTTGAACCTGGAACTTTGAACTGAATTTGGACTGGAGGATGTCGTGAGTTCGATGCCACTAATCCCCAAACAGGCTGCGATTGCCGTCGCCGACATGATCGACAACTGCGCCAAGGTCAAGCCGGGTATGAACGTCCTGATCATCGCCGCCAACGACGGCCTCTACGGCGGCGTCAACATCGTCGATCAAGAGACCATTGCTTGGATTCAGTCGGCAGTAGTCCAGCGGCGCGCCGACGCCACGGTGATTTGGTGCGATATTCCTTTGCGACCGGCGATCCTCTGGGGCGAAGGCGCCGACCCGAGCAAGGCCTGGCGGGTGCCGCCCGTCGTCACCAACGCCATGCGCGCCGCCGACGTGGTGATCAGCAACGCCGTCGACCTCACCTACGAAGAAGAGTTGCGAGAGATTCCCGACATACTCGAAGAGCGCAAGACCCCTTTCGCCCGCAACATGGCGACGACAGCGTCGCTGCTTTCGAGCAACTGGGGCCTGACACCGTACGAGCTGGTTTCCGAGATACGCATTCAAGCCAACGCGCTCGCCAAGCCGGGCGCCAAGTGGGTGATGACTCATCCCAACGGTTCGCACATCGAAGGTTACGTAGTGAAACCGGAAGACATGGACGACTACGCGCATTACCGCGATATCGGTGTTTATTGTCCGTTTCCCGAGGGCGTCTGGTCGTCCATACGCGCCCGCGACGCCGAAGGTTTCGGGATCATCAATGAAGTCGGGGTGATCTGGGCGCGGCATATCGGCGTACCCTGTCCGTTCAAGCAGCCGGTCAAAGTTTTCATCGAAAAAGGTTACATCAAAAAATTTGAAGGCGGCGCCGAAGCCGAGACGCTAACACGCTTCTACCAATTTATTGCCAAATATCTCGGCGAAGCCGCTTACGAGGTGCGCGGATTTCACGGCGGCGTGCATCCGTCGGCAATCCTCGAACCGCACCAGTGTCCCAACGCGCCGTACCGCCACTTCATCGAGCATCACCACTGGAGCAGCTTTCACTTTCACATGGGTAACAGCCGGCGCAGCAAGACATTTCCCTATTTACTGCATGTTTCGGCGGAACTCCGCGGCGGCGATCTCAAGATCGGAGAAAATTACGTATACAAAGATGGCCACATCACCACTGCGGATCATCCAAAAGTGCGCGCCATTGCGGAGAAGTACAAAGATCGTCCGGGGCTGGAACCGGAGAAGTGGTTGCAGACGCCGAGGTAGGAAGAATGGGGTGAGGGAGTCTTGGAGTAATGGAGCGATGTCGTAGGAGGAAAAACTAACGGGCTTGGCGGGGCGCGGCAATATTTGTTATTTCCGTGGCGTCGCGTGAACGTCCAAGGAACCCGCCCTGTTCAATTAGCCATGCGTTGTCGCGATGCATTACTGATCGGCGCGTTTGTCGTGCTGTTACCACGGGCAGAGGCGTTTTACGCCGCCGCGCCGTTCTACGAGGGAAAAACGTTGACCATCATTCAAGGCCGCTCCGCCGGCGGCCTTGGCGACGTGCGAGTTCGCACGGCGATTCCTTACCTAAAAAAATATCTACCCGGTAATGCTCATATCATTTCCATTTACGTTGCCAGCGCCGGCGGCATCCAAGCCGGCAACATGATGGCGAAGACGATCAAAAACGATGGCCTGACCATCGCCAATATCGGCACGAGCATATTCGTCAGAGCCGCGTCCAAAGATCCCACGGTGCAGTACCGCTTGAGCGACTTTACGTATCTCGGGGCGCCGAGTGTCGGCGGTCCTTACGCGCTTTTGATGCATCGCCTGGGCATCGACTCATTGGCCAAGCTCAAAGCCCATAATAAATTGCGAATCGCGGAGCGAAGCGTCGGTCACACCATGTACAACGTCGGGCGCATCATGGCGTTTGTTCTCGAGCTCAAAGATCCGCAGTGGGTCGTCGGCTACGAAAGTCCTGAAGTGGACATCGCAGTCCAACGAGGGGAAGCCGATGGCAGAACCGAAGTGCTTTACGATCTCGTACACAACAAACCCAATTGGCGTCAAGAGGGTTTCACCGTGCCGGTTCTGCTCAAGAACATTAAAGGCCGCGGCGCGGAGGCGGTGCCGGGGTTTCCTAAAACAGAGACCGTTAATGACTACGCTGACACTCAGCTCAAGAAGGATGTGTTGCGCTTCTATCAAAACAGCCGACCCGGAAGTTCCGTTTACTTTACCCAGAAAGGTATACCCGAGGAGGCCGCTGTCGCGTTGCGGCAGGCGTTCAGGAGGCTATGGAGCGACCCGCAATTCGCCAAGGACTATGAGCGCATGACGGCGGAGCCTCTGGAGGCGATCTCGGGAGAAGAGATCGAAAAATTTCTCCAAGATGTCCCGGAGGATGCCAAGGTAAAATCAGTGATGCAGCAATTGCTCGGCGCCGGACCGATTCCACCGGCGAAGTGATGCGGTCGCGATTATGGATTCGAAGGGGCGCGAATCGTCTTCAGCGTGATTGCATTCAAGGGAGGACACAATGGCTTATTACAAAGACATTCGCGAGCTCATTGACGGCCTTGAACGCGAGCATTTGCTCGTGCGTATCGATCGTCAAATCAATAAAGACACGCAGCTCCATCCGCTGGTCCGCCTGCAGTTTCGTGGCCTGCCCGAATCGGAGCGCAAAGCCTTTTTTTTCACCAACGTCACCGATGTATCCGGCCGGCGCTACGATATCCCAGTGGTGATCGCTTGTCTCGCCGGCTCGCGACAGATCTACGGCGTGGGTTTGCAATGCGATCCGGACAGGATCAGCCAGCGTTGGACCGAGGCGCGCAACCATCCGATCGAGCCTGTCCTCGTCGACAACGCGCCGGTACAAGAGGTCGTGCAGTTGGGTGCCGATCTCGACAAGCCAGAAAAGGGGCTCGAAACATTTCCGATTCCGATCTCGACGCCCGGCTTCGACGCCGCGCCGTACACCAGCGCGAGTCATTTCATCACCTACGATCCCGAAACCGGAGTGCGCAACATCGGCAATTACCGCGGCATGGTCAAAGCGCGCACGCGGATCGGCATGAACGCCGGCGGGCAGCAGCATATTTCGCAGCACTGGCGCAAATGGCAGAAGATCGGAAAGCCCATGCCGGCGGCGATCGTGATCGGCGCGCCGCCGAGCGTGTCTTATGCTTCGGTTGTCAAGATTCCCTACGGTGTCGACGAATATGCGGTAGCGGGCGGCTTGGCGAGGGAAGCGGTGCCGGTAGTCAAAGCGAAGACCGTGGATCTGCTTGTCCCCGCCAATGCCGAGATCGTGATCGAAGGGCTGATCAATACGGAGTTGATGGAGCCCGAGGCGCCGTTCGGAGAATTCACCGGATACATGGATCCACAGCAATTAAACCCCTTCATGGACATTACCTGTATCACGCACCGAAAAAATCCGATTTTCGTCGCGATGCTGAGCCAATTTCCACCGTCGGAGTCGAGCAAGATTCGCGGCACGGGAGCGGAAGGCAACGTGCTCTCCTATTTGAAAAGCAAGTTCGACAATGTGAGGAAAGTCGCATTCCATGAATCGACGGGAAGCTGGGGACTATGCTGCGTGCAAGTCGACGACCCTAAACCGGGACAGGCCGTGGAAATTCTCGACGCTTGCCATGAGTCCCCCGCGGTGGGGGCCAAGATGATCATCGTTGTGGACGATGACATCGATCCGCGCGATGCCGAAGGAATTTTCTGGGCGATGACGTTTCGCATGCAACCCCATCGCGATGTCCGAATCAAACCATCGCGACTTCAGTCCGCCGATTGGTCGGCTTTTCCTCCGGGCACTGGAAATCCCGGCGGCGTGCACGCCGGAACTTCCGAGATTCAGTCGACGAGGATGCTGATCGACGCCACCCGGCAACTAGAGTTGCCGCCGCTCAACTTACGCGAGCCTTGGTACGGTTACGAGCTTGGCTGGTGGTCAGAGGAGAATCTCGAAGCGGGCAGGTTTGCCGTTCAAGGCCGTTACTACGAGACCGGTGAAAAAATGAAGCAGGCAAGAGTCCCGGTCAAGGGTGTGGAAAACGAATAAAACACAGTGCGGCTAAACCGCAACCAAAATCGAAACAGACATTGCACCACGAAGGTCGTTGCGCCGGAAATTCAACTACAGTCGTCAGGTCGCTTTGACCGTAAAGAGTAAAACGCGCCAAATAGGATATGGAGGTTTCGCCATGACCAGCAAGTATCGTCTTTTTTCCGCCGATTCTCATTTAGAAATATCTCCGCAGCGGTGGACGCACCGCGTTCCCGCCAAATATCGCGACCGGGCGCCGCGGTTAATCAAGCTCGCTAACGGTGGCGACGCTATCATCGTTGAGAACCGGCCGATGTATGTTCTGGGACTTGCGATTGCAGGCAAGCCCTATGAAAGGCACGAACTCACAGGTTTAACCTACGAAGGATCCGAGGGCGCTGGGACTCCTGATCAGCGGCTCAAAGAGCAGGGCCAGGACGGGATCGACGGCGAGGTGCTTTTCACCTCGGCCGGCAACCTCGGCTTTTGGCGGGGAATCCGCAACGATGATGCCTATCTGGCGATTATTCATGCATACAACGAATTTTTAGCGGAAGAATATTGCGCCGCAAACCGAGAGCGATTACTGGCGATGGGCGTGATTCCGAGCGCCTCTGTCGATGCGGCGGTAAAAGAGATGGAATATTGCAGGAAAGCAGGGCTTAAGGGAGTTGCGCTCAACACTTTTCCCAGCGGAAAACTCTATCCGACGCCCGACGACGATCGCTTCTGGGCGGCAGCGCTCGACTCGCAGATGCCCGTTACGGTCCACGTCGGTTTACAAAGGACCGACGGGCCGCTTTTCAAATACGACAAGGAACCCGGTGAGGTGGCATTCGGCGGCGATCCGATCCGCGTGCTGACGCGCTTCGGCGGCAACAGCGGACTCAACGCGGTGCAGTTGCTGCTGTCCGGCGTGTTCGATCGTTATCCGAAGTTACGGTTATACTGGGCGGAAACCCAGATCGGTTGGTTACCGTATTATTACGAGCAACTGGATGATGTTTACCAGCGTAGCCGGTTTTGGATGGAGCGCTATTTTGGCTTGCAGCAGCTCAAGCAAGAGCCGAGTCAAATTTTGCGCGAGCACTTTTACTGGGGATTCATTTACGACCGCATCGGCCTTCGCCTGCGCTACGATATCGGCGTGGACAGAATCATGTGGGGCAACGACTTCCCCCATTCCGCGGGAGATTGGCCGAATTCCCGCCGTGTCATTGATGATATGTTTTCTGGTGTGCCCGCGGATGAGAAGCAGAAGATTCTGGTCGACAATGCTGTCGAGTTTTTCCAATTGTGCTAATCGCGAACCCACACGGAGGCCAATATGCGCATACTGAAAATTAATGAGTTGCCTGAACAAGCGATGGACACCGCCACGCCGATTGCGGGATGGACCGGCGGACCGGTCAGCCGAACACGGCAAGCGATCATTGGCGAAGGCCAGTCGGATAACTTTCGCTGCAACGTGGTCAATTTTCGCGCCGGCGCGACGACCGGGTGGCATGTACACGATTGCGATCAGATTCTCGTGGTCACAGCCGGCAAGGGCATCGCAGCGAGCGAACAGGGGGAGCGAGAAATTACTGTCGGTGATGTCGTTCATATCAAAGCCGGTGAGCGTCACTGGCACGGAGCGAAGGCCGATTCGCCCATGTCGCATATCACTGTGACGACCGTGGGCAGTACTTCGAAGCACTGAGACCACTCTTAAACTAATGCAAGGAAAGTAGAAAATCCTTGCGAAAAAGTCGCTGAGCCGCGGGCATGCGCGGAATAACTCCTAGACGAGAGCAGGGAATGGCCGATCCGGTGTTGGCTTAAATGGTCCATGCCTTGGGAATGGAGACAGCGAGGCACTACACGGCCGCGACTCCCAAAATTCAGGCGTATCGCGATAGCTGGGTAAAGCTAGCGCCGTTTCGCGACGGCCCGATCAATCCGAAACGAACGGAGGTGAGCGATTCTGACGCGATGACGAAACAGATCAAAGCCAAAGGAACCGACCTCGGCGCCGACATGGTTGGCGTCTGCCGACTGCAGCCGCACATGATCGATCTGGGCGCGGACGTGCCGCACGAGTTTGTGATCGTCGCCTGCGTGGCGGAAGATTATGATAAGGTCGTCCAGGGCGCCAATGCCGTCGAAGAAGAAGCGATGCGCGTCTATGCGAGGTGCACCGAGATTGCGACCCAGCTTGCCGCTTATGTCCGCGACATGGGATATCCCGCGCGCGCCCACCATAACGGCGCCAGTGAAGTGCAGGCAATCCCGATTTTCTATCAGGTCGGCTTCGGCGAGCTTGGCCGTCACGGCAGTTTGATCAACGAAAAATACGGCGCCAGTTTTCGGCCGGGATTCGTGACGACGGACTTACCGCTCGCCGAAGACCAGCCGCGCGAATTCGGCGTCCAAGACTTTTGCATGAACTGCAATGTCTGCCAGTTAAACTGCCCGGGCGACGCGATTCCGCAGGATCATGTGATGACGCACGGCATCAAGCGCTGGTTGATCGATCTAGAAAAGTGCTACCCCTATTCGCGCCTGCGCGACGAATACTGCCATCTTTGCGTCGATGTCTGCCCGTACAACGTGAGATCTCATCCGGAGACGTACAAAGCGTTCATGAAGGAACGCAAGCAAGTCGGCTACAAGACTCCGAAGTCGTGCTAAAGCAATATGGATAAACTCTACGTCAATGAGATTCGCCCAGATGGTGAAGTTAGCACCGTCGGTTTGTTTTACTCGCGAGTTGAAGCGGAAAACATCGTCGCGCAGCTGCGCAGCATTTCCTGAGCGATGCGATAATTATTACGAGATCGTGCAAGCGACCCAAGGTTATCTCATGATGAGCGATTCTCAACGATCGGGCGGTACCGCCAAGGAGTAGCCTGTGCCTTTTATTCGAACTATCCCGCCGTCCCAGGCGACGGGAAAGGTAAAGGAGATTTATGAATCCGGGCGGGTCCCTCGGCGGCAGGGGGAAAGGTCTCAATGATTCGCCAGGTGCAAAGTCTCAATCCCGACGTTCTCGCCGCATGGCGCGCTCTCGACGTCGGCATTATGCGGGGGGAATCGTGCATCGCGCGGTGCCAACGCGAGATGATCGCCACGGTGGTATCCGCGACGAACAAATGCAGCTATTGAATGACCGCCCACGGAGAGGCTCTCCGTCTGGAATCGAACGATGATCAATTGGTAGAAGGAGTCAAGCAGGATTATACGAGTTTGAATTTATCGCCGGCTCAGCGGCCGATGCTCGATTATGCAGTGAAGCTTACGGTCGCGCCTTCTACCGGCAGCGAGGAGGATATCAACGAACTCAGAAAGCACGGCTTCGATGACCGGGACATTCTCGACATCATCTACGTGATCTGTCTCTACAATTTCAACGACCGACTGGCCGATGCCACGGGGATCTATGGCGACGATTTTCGTTATGGGTAAAAGGCTCGGTTCTGATACGTTGTAAATTTAAAGACCGAAAACACTCGGCGAAAAACAATGGGCGCGCGCGCACTTGCTATAAGAGGCGAGTACCATGAACAAGACTGACGGCAACCATCCGAGACAACTCCTCGTTGGACTCGACGCGATGGAATGGAGTCTGGTGGAGCGATGGGCTGCCGCAGGCAAGCTTCCCGCCTTCCGCCGCCTGATCGCGAACGGCACCCGCAGCGTGCTCGCCAGCACAGCCGAGCAACTGCCCGATACGATTTGGGCGTGCACTTTTACCGGCATGAACCCGGCCAAGTTAGAGAAGTATTTCTACGTTCAGTATGATCCGCGCACTCAGCACCTGCGGCACGTCACTGATGATGAGATCACGCGTCCGGCGTTCTGGGATTACTTGAGCGAGGCGGGAGTACGCGTTGGCGTGGCGGACGCGCCGAAGTTTAAGCTCAGTAAATGCATCAACGCAGGTGGCGGCTTTCAGCTCGCCAATTGGGGCGCGCACGCCACCAAGACAGCACGCGCCGCAGTGCCCTCCAACTTGCTGAACGAGGTGCAAGCGCGCTTCGGAACGCATGCGGTCGGTGAGTGCGATGCGGTGGATGACAAACCGCGCGCGCTAGCTCGACTGCGGCGCAACGTCGTCACAGGAGTCAAGCAGCATGGCGAAGTCTTCCGCTGGCTGATGCGCGAGCGTCAGTGGGACGTGTTCTTCGCGGGGTTCTCTGCACCGCATTGCATCGGCCATCACTTCTGGCACGGCGCGGATGAATCGCACCCGCGTCACGCCGAAGCTGTCGCCGCCGGTATAGATGGCGCGATCGAAGAAGCGTACCGTGCGATAGACCGCGAGTTGGGCGAGATGATCGCGCTCGCCGGACCTCAGGCCCAGGTGATGGTCGTCTCCGCGCACGGCATGGGTCCGCTGTATCACGCTTCGTGGAACCTGCCGGAGATCATCGATTTACTGGGATACGGTGGCCAACCGCCGCGCAAACGTGAGGAAAACGAATCGCGCGATGCCAAGGTCAATCCGTGGCGCATTCTGAAGATGACCCTCCCCGGCGCGTTGCAGTACCACATCAAAGCGATGCTGCCGCAGGCTATGCAGGATCAACTGCTCTTTTTGTGGTACTCCGCCGGGCGTCAATGGGCCGGGTCGCGCGCCTTCGCCGTGCCCAACAACGATGCGGTCGGCTCGATACGCCTTGCCGTCAAAGGCCGGGACAAATACGGGCTTATCGAGCCGGGTGAGGAATATAGACGCGTGCGCGACGACATCGCCGGTGCACTCTACAGCCTGACCGACCCCGTGAGCGGCCGGCCGGTGATCAAGCGCGTGACCTATGTCCACGATGAATATAAGGGGCCGTTCGCTAACCAGCTCCCGGACCTCACGGTGCTCTGGGATCAATCGTTCGCGTGGTCATCTTTGCGCTCGCCGCGGATCGGCACGCTGCGCATCCGCGGGCAGGACTCGCGCACGGGCGGTCACTCGACATACGGCTTCCTACTCGCTACCGGGCCGAACGTCGCGCCCGGCGCACTGATCCATGGCGGCTCGATCTACGATATCGCGCCCACGGTGCTAGAAACCGCCGGAGTCGCAGCGCCGCGAGATCTCGACGGTCGCGCTCTGCGCCTGCAGCCCGCAGAGACTTATGCCTGATGTCGCAGTCACCCGCACTGAATCAATCTTAGTTCTCGGACGAAGGCGAAGCGCGCTGATGGTGCGGGCGCGACGTGGAAATCTTGCTGGCTAAAAATTCAAATGGAAATTCCCGTCATCCAACGGCAATGAAGGAAAAGATGAAGCGGAGCACCGAAAGGATTCTCACCACCTTCGTCGGGAGCTTGGCGCGCCCGGCAGACCTGATTGAAACGCTGAAGGCAAAAGAGAACGGGCAATCCTACGACCGCCAAGCGTACGACGCCCATGTTCGGACCATCGTGAGCGATGGAGAGCAGGAAGGCGGGCTTTGTCACCTACGTCGGCGAGCGCCTCGCAGGCTACGAGCCGCGAGCGACAGCGCCGCGGGGCGAGCCCGTGGGTGGGGTCGAGAGAGGTCATGGATTTCCCGGAGTACTACGGGGTGGTATTCCCGATGGCGCGGGCGCGTCCATTGGCACGCCGACGAGTCTCGCATGCACGGGGCCCATCGCATACAAAGGACAGCAAGCGCTCCAAAGGGACACCGAGAACGTCAAGGCCGCTCTAAAAGGGGTGAACGCAGAAGAAGCCTTCATGCCACCTGGCCCGCGAATGTCGAGGCGCAGCGTAAGTAAGAATGAGTATTATCCTACGGAGGAGGCATACCTCTACGCGATCGCCGATGCCATGCGAGAGGAGTACAACGCCATCGTCACCGCGGGATTCCTACTGCAGGTAGACGATCCACGGCTGGTGACCTATTACAACTCGAATCCAGGCTCGACCGTCGAGCAATGCCGCAAATGGGCGGAGTTGCGTGTCGAGGCGCTGAATTACGCGCTGAGAGACATCCCGCCGGAGAAAGTGCGTTTTCACACTTGCTACGGCATCAATATCGGTCCCCGCGTCCATGACATGGCCTTGACGGATATCGTCGCCATCATGCTGAGGGTCAATGCCGGCGCTTACTCGTTCGAAGCTGCCAACCCTCGGCACGAGCACGAGTGGCGCGTCTGGCAGAGCGTCAAGCTCCCAGAAGGGAAAATCCTGATCCCGAGGGTGATCACTCATTGCAGTAATATCTGCGAGCACCCGGAGCTCGTAGCCGAGCGTCTTCTCCAGTTCGCCGGGATCGTGGGGCGCGAGAACATCATCGCCGGGAGCGACTGCGGGTTCTCCTCACAGGCCCCCGCGGAGCCGGAGATTCACCCGACCGTCGTATGGGCCAAGTTCAAAGCGATGGCAGAAGGCGCGCGGCTGGCCAGCGAAGAGCTTTGGGGAAGGCGGTGAATTTCAGCGAGTATACTGAAACCGCACGATTCGATTGAGTGGGTCGGATCGACAGACCATCAGGAGGTGCAGGCAATGATCGAGCTTTACCACAACGACATGTCAGTTTGCGCGCAGAAGGTGCGCTTTGCGCTCGCTGAAAAGAAACTCCCCTGGGAAGGCCATCATTTAAATCTTCGCGCCGGCGATCAGCAGAAACCGGAATACTTAAAGCTCAATCCAAATGCGGTCGTACCAACCCTTGTGGACAAGGGTATGGTCATCATCGAGTCCACGGTCATCTGCGAATATCTCGACGATGCTTATGCCGAGCCGAGGCTTCGGCCGACGGATGCCGTCGGCCGGGCGTGCATGCGGCTGTGGACCAAACAGCTGGATGAAGGCGTGCATGCGGCAACCAGCGTCGTCAGCTCGGCCATCGCTTTTCGGTATCAAAAGCTGGCACGGGGCATGGAAGCGCTCGAGGCATTTCACAAAAAAATGCCGGATCCGGTCAAGCGCGAGCGAAGCTGGGAAAATATCACCAAGGGAGTCGAATCGCGCTTCTTCGCTGGGGCAGTCAAGCGTTTCGACAAATTGCTCGCCGATATGGAAGAGGCTTTGACAGATTCGCCTTGGCTTGCCGGGAGGGAGTTTTCGCTTGCTGATATCGGCTACGCGCCGTACATCACCCGGCTCGACCATCTTCAAATGCAGTTTCTGTGGGACAGGCGCCCGCACATTCCTACCTGGTACGATCGTTTGCGCGAGCGGCGCGCGTATGTAGAGGCGCTTGAGAAATGGCTTAATGCTGCCTATCTGCCGCTGATGAAAGAGAAAGGTAGCGAAGTTCAGTCAAAGGTAAAAGCGATTGTCGGAAGCTGAGGCTGTTCGTCTCTCCGCCAACAAGTCCGGCGTCGGCGGCGTGGCTATATTCCGGTAATTCTTGGCGCGACCTCGTTTTCTGTCACTCGAAGCAACCGGAAGTTTTACCTCGCCATTACGACGCGTATTTTAAACGCAGATCCTTCACTTCGTTCAGGATTACATTCTTCAACCAAGGGTCATGCAGAGCGAAAAACCTTTGTGTGTGCGATTTAGGTGCTGAACCCCGTAAGTGGGCCACTGGCCGGCTCCGAGCCCGGTTGCCCGTGGCCCCGGTTCTGTCGTACAGATAGTCAAAATGACCGCGAGCGTTTGAGCAAAAGGCTTTGCGAAAGTATCAAGCTTAACCTCCGATGAGGGACGGACTATGAAGTTTTCTATTTTCATGATGCCGTTACACTGCCCGACGGAGAATCCGGCGTTGGCTTTCGACCGAGATACCGCGTTGATCCGTTATGCCGATGAGCTCGACTTCGACGAGTTTTTTATCGGCGAGCATCATTCCGGTGGCTGGGAAACCATGCCTGCGCCCGAGATGGTTCTCGCAAAAGCCTCCGCCCATGCGCATCGCATTCGCCTCGGCACTTCGGTAATCAGTTTGCCGTTTCATCATCCGTTCCATGTTGCCGAGCGCATGGCTTTTCTCGATCACCTCACGCGCGGCCGCGTGACTCTCGGCATCGGCCCGTGCAATTTGATCACCGACAAGAAACTCTTCAACGTTGCCGATGATAAACTCCACCCGATGATGGCTGAGTCGGTGGACATCATCATTCGCCTGCTCGAATCGCCCGATCCGATCGACTACGACGGACGCTTTTGGCAATTGAAGCAGATGCGCTTGCAGCTGCGCTCCTATCAGCAGCCGCGCATGCCTTTGGCCATAGCGTCGTCGGGCAATTCGATCAGCCTGGAGCTTGCAGGCAAGTACGGCATGCTCTTTCTTTCGCCGGCAGGGAAAAACAAGCGCAATAATCAATCCAAGGCGGAACAGTGGAATACCGTCGAAGCGATCGCTGCCAAGCACGGAACGCAAACCTCACGGGATAACTGGCGCATCGCGACTTGCATTTATCTTGCCGATAGCCGGGAAGAGGCGTGGCGCGATGTCGAAGAAAGCATTCGCCGCGATATAGAATATTTCTTTGCCATCGGGCTCAAGGCACCCTATGAATCTTACCCCGGCCAGCCCGCACAGGAGATCACGCCGCGCTCCGGCGCCGACCGGCGCGACTGGATCATCGGCACGCCGGATGATGCCATCGCGCAAATCGAACGCATGCAGGCCGAAACCGGCGGCTTCGGCGGTCTATTGCTGACCACCCACGAATGGACTGGCACTGAGAAGCTGCGCCGATCCTACGAGCTCTTTGCACGTTACGTGATGCCGCACTTTCGCGGTCACACGCAAGGTTATCGAGACGAATGGCAGCGCATTCAACAGGCTGTAAACGACGGCGGAATCAAACTCGACAGCGCGAGCCACCCCAGCAATCTTTCGCTCAAAGCCCAGGTGCGATCATGAAATCTGCCACCGACGAGATTAGGCAGTGGGAAGAGGCGATCGCTCAAAGAGTTCACGCAACCATGGCTGCGGCGGAAATGGACCGCTATTTCAACGTGAAGATGACCAGCAGTCGGGCGCGCATTGCGCTATTGCAATTGAGTCTCTTTGTTAGTTGTCGCCGCGATTGTTGGGCGAATCTGATCGCTAATTGCGACGCGCCGGAGATCCGCCGGCGCTTGATGGAACACGAGTACGACGAGCTCGTAGAAGATGAATACAGCTCCAAAGGTCATTATGATCTGCTCGTTCGCCAGGGAGCGTTAATCGGTTTGACGGGAGACGACTTCGCCAAAGTCCAACCATTGCGGACCAGCATGGCGACCTTCTACGGTTGGAAGTGGATCGCCAGGGAAGGCGCCTGGCAAGATGGGCTGATCGCCATGATGGCGACCGAATGGGTAAACGACGACCGCCGCTTGATGGACCAAGGCGGGGGCTTGTCGCGTCGAGACGGATTAAGATGGATTCGCGACTTCGGTTACAAATGGGAGGAAATGCCCAACTTTGCGACTCACACCGTGGCGGACGAGAAGCACGGGGATCTGTTCGTGCCCCTTTTGTCGAAATATGTCCGCGATCAAAAGAGCGCGTTAAAAGCGGCCGACGATGCTTTAGAGCTCTTCAAACTCTATCACTTTGGTGTTGCTGAACAGATGGAGAGAACAGACTGAAGCGCGGAGAGAATTTATTCGCGCTGCGGATTGAGTTGCTGGATGTCATCTGCCGCCAACCTCCGTCTTGCGGTCGCCCGCGCTATTTCGATTCTTTTCTCGGCGAGATGCTCCACTTCTATGACATCCTTCTCCTCCGTCCACACGCGCTCCGCTTGTTCCAGAGTTAGTCGCGCCTTGTCCAGCGCCACGCCAGCGCGCCCGGCGATTTCGCGATCTTGCCGGGCCCGGTTATAGGCGTCGCGCGCCCGCTCTAGGGCCGGATTTTGCACCGCTCCGCATCCTATGGACAAAAAAGCCATTAACGAGAGCGCCATGTTAACAGTCCTTCGGCCGAGAAAGACGTTGAGCTTCATAAACTATTCCTTGGCAGACGCGGGCGATGAAGGTGGTATTGAGCCGCGTTCGGTTTCTGCTCGAAGAGTGTCAAGCCGTCTGCGGAGATCGTCCGCGGCCCGGCGCGTAAGCTCCGCTTCGGCCTTCGCGGTTGCCAGTTCGGCTTCTACTTGAGCGCTTTCGGCGAGGCGGCGGGCGTCTTCATATCTCTTGGCAGCTATGGCTTTCTTGGATCCCTCGATTTTTTCCCTGGCGCTCTGTAAATCCATAGGAGCAAATTCGTCGGCTCTAGCCTCGCTCGCCGCGCGCAGATCCATTTCCGCCCTCGACAAGATCTCGGTCGGCGGCTTTGCGGTACTGCAACCGCTATTTTCGAGTGCAAATAGGACAATCAAAGAGGCTATAATCCATGCGCGAAATAGCCTTGTTCGCGGCTGCATCGGGTCGTCGTTAGGATCAGAGATCGTGTTCATGAATTTCCTCCGGTTGAACAATCAAAATGGTGTTCCAAGCTGCAATACGAAGTTGACACCGCGATGCGAGCTAAGCTTGCGCATTTGCTATTCATTAAATTGTATAACTCTCGATGTTAAGTACAAGACGGACTCACCTGTGGGATTCATGAGGCGGGTGGCGGACCGCATGCAAAAGAAGCGGGAGCGAAAAAATGAAACCCAGGAGGGTTGGAATATTGGAAAAATGGAATGCTGGAATATTGGCGTGATAGTTTCCAGTGTTCCATAATTCCAATATTCCAATCGCTCATCATCGTTAAGGGATCTGACCGTGCTGTCCGAGTTTCCAGGGAAGTAAGATCGTATAAAGGTCGGAGGTCGTGAACCTAGCCAGCCAGTTTTACCGCGTACCACTCGCCGTGCCTTACTGGAACCGCGGGACTTATCGACGAATCCTCCAGTCATTTTGTTCGGGCAGCGTCATCAATGGCGCGGATCTTCACAATCTCAGATCCCTTGTGATCGAGGGACTTGGAGTCAAAGACGCGGCTCTCTGTGGCTCGGGAAGTTTGGCTCTCGAGATCGCCTTGCGCGCGTGCGACGTGAGGCGAGGCGACGAAGTGGTGATTCCGACTTTTTGTTGCAGCGCCGTGGTTGCTCCAGTTTTGTCAGTTGGCGCCACGCCCGTCCTAGCAGACGCAGGTGAGGAGCTAAATCTTACCGCTGAGACTGTCGGCGCCGTACTGACTCAGAATACCAGGGCGATCATCGTGCCGCACCTGTTTGGTAACCCCGCCGATATCAGCGCAATTATCGAGCTCGTTCGCGGCAAGAATGTCCGCATCATCGACGACGCGGCGCAAGCATTGGGCGCGACGCTCGATGGGCGACCGCTAGGCAGCTTTGGCGAGGTGGGGATTCTGAGTTTTGGTGGGGAGAAGGTTTGTTTTGGTTTAGGCGGCGGTGCAGTCGTATCTCGTCACGATAAGTTCTTGCACAGTGATTTGATGATCGATTTGGCGCGTCCGGCGCTCGTGTCGACGCTTCGGAGGTTTTTAGCGACGCTGATCTGGCGTCGCTGGCGGCGTTGGACACGGCCTCTAAAGGCCACGTTATCTCGCGACGGTTCCCACGGAGATCTGGCTTCGCTCTCACGCTATGGGCGTGAATTGATGGCAAACCTCAATGCGGCGGTCGCTTGCAGTCTGATGCAAACACTGCGCGAGAATATTGCGGCGCGGCGCGAGCGCGTTCGCGCTTATCAAAAATTGCTGGGCGGCGAGGGGCGGTTAGAACTGATACCCCACCGACCCGGCTCAGCGTGTCTGACGCAGGTGGTGCGGGTTTTGCCGAGGCGCCGCGGTCGAGACTTGGCGTCAGACATAATTAAGGTCCTCGGTCGTGCGGGATACGAAATTCAAGGCAGCTATTTGCCAATTCATCTCCTGGGTAGTTTCGGCATGTGTGTTTGGGATCGTCTTCCTTATTCAGAACGGGTTTGGGCTGATTTGATCGAGCTTCCTTGCGAGCCGGATGTGAAATTCAATTACGTCGAACGAATTGCCATGATCGTAAAGCAGACCATCAATTCCTAGCTTCAAGGCGAGCCGGCGTGCGATCGACTCTGGATTTTCCGCCGCGAATATTTAAGACGCGGACCACTTATTCTTGACCTGAACAAACCTGGCACGAAATTGCAATCGCTGACTTAGCCGTAAACTTCGCACAAGTACTAAAATGTGCGAAAGATTTCCCGCGATGTTTCCGAGCGGTCGGGGTATGTTTTTTGCGTTATTTTGGGCTCATGGGTTCGCCAAAGGATTCGCCGAAGATGACCAAGCAGAATGCTTCCTTCGGGGAGGTGCTTCGCGCGGTCGGCCAGGGCCTGGAATCCCTGGACGTCGAGAATTTCGAGCTACGGGTGGAAGGCGACGGCTATTTAGCTCTCGGCACGCCGCGAGCGCTATCACCGGGAGCGGTTGCGAACCGGTCGACGCAACGCGGTATGAAAGTCACGTTTCAAAACGCCTGGCATATCATTGCCGATAGAATCTCCCACCACAACGCCGTTGGCTCTACGTCGAATATCCTTCGAGTGTTGTTTACCCCTGAAGGTCTCCGTCGGTTGGAGTGCGAAGGGGAAACAAAACGGAGTGAAGAGTCGGCGGGTGTCCCCAACCCAAACAAGATATCTCAAATTCTTCGAATGGTGGGTGAGTACATCGACGCGAAATCGGGCCGCTTTATAAGCGCCTGCAAACAGCAAGATTCGATTTCGTTCGATTACGAAACCGCCGCTCATCTCCGAATCACGAAAAATTGGAAACTCGCGGAGCTCCATGAATACTGGTTGCAGCTGTCCAACCAGAGGCAAGAGCGACAGGACATCGTTGAACGGGAGCTAGGGGGCGATCGCGGCAAATTGGGAACCGCGCCGCATCACTGATTTCTCGTCGCTAATTCTTTCTACTTTACTCTGTCGATTCGAATCGGTCCTTTTCGTCTGCGAGGATCACAATATCGTTCGGCATCGCGGCGGAGTGGAGGATCGTTTCCGGTGCTCGACGGCGACAGCAAAACTATGATAACGCTCGACCAAGATGACCGCCAATGGGAAAACCGGCTTGTTTCCCGCCTTCGTGCCCCTGCTTCTGATCCTGCTTTCTGCGTGCACTTTCAACCCAACCGACAGCGGAGTTCTGCCGACGCCAGTGGTTTCCATTCGTTCCGATGGATTTACCAACTTCGAAACCGAGCCGGTGCGCCCGCTGGCACTGTCGGGAGACGGCCGCTACTTGTACGCCCTCAACACTGCCGATGATCGTTTAGAAATATTCGACGCACAAGGGCAAATCTTGCGCTCCGTGGGCGAAACCACCGTCGGCTTGCGTCCGGTGGCCATCGTGATCCGAGGTAACAAGGCTTGGATCGTCAATCATCTTTCCGATTCGGTGAGCGTGGTGGACGTCAGTAATCCTAGTCAGCCGCGAGTGATTCACACGTTGCAAGTGGGTGACGAGCCGAGGGGGATCGTGATCGCAGGCCCGAAGCATGATCGGGTTTTTGTGGCGACGGCAAAGCGCGATCAGACTCTCACTCCTGGAATCGGCCGAGCGCAGGTTTGGATATTCGACGGTACTCGTCCTCAGGCGCCGGCAAAAGTTTTGACGCTGTTCGGCGCCAAACCGCGCGGCCTTGCTGCTTCAACCGATGGTCGCTACGTGTATGCCGCTGTATTTCTTTCAGGCAACGGCACGACCACCGTGTCGGGCGAAGCCGCGGTACGCCTGGGGCGGGCGCGACAAGTTTATATAACCGACGTTCCGTATTCAGCCGTTCCGAAACAAGGTCCGATCGTCAGGCGCGCCGAGGACGGCTGGCGCGATTCTGCGGATCGAGATTGGAGCTCGGCTATTCCGTTTGAATTGCCGGATTACGACCTGTTCGTAATCGATGCCGCCGCGAACGAACCGAGAGTCGCCGCAAGCATCAGCAACGTTGGCACCGTACTGTTTAACGTAGCCGTGCAACCTGAGAGTGGAGAGGTTTGGGTTTCGAATACGGAAGCATTCAACTTCATTCCCCATGAATCTCGTTTGCAGGGTAAATTCGCCGAGAACCGAGTCACTCGAATTCTTCCGCTCACTGGCGGTGGTTACCGTGTCCTGGCTGTAAATCTCAACCCCCATGTCGATCATTCATCAATCGCCGATGCGGCTGAGTCACGCCGGCGCAGCCTGGCGCAACCTCTGGACTTGGTATTTCAGCCTGACGGCAAAGAAGCCTATGTCGCTGCGTTCGGTTCAGGAAAAGTGGCTGTGCTCGACCCAACCGGCAAGGTCGTGGATCGCATCGCCGTCGGTTTTGGTCCGGGGGGACTCGTGCTCGATGCACGCCGCCAGCGGCTCTACGTCCTGAATCATCTGGAAGCGACGCTCTCGGTGGTGGATTTGCACAAACGGCAAACCACCGCGACCGTACCACTTCGTCACGACCCCACGCCCGGCGTGGTGAAACAAGGAAGGCCGTTTTTCTACAATGCTGCTTTGACTTCGCGTTACGGCGATCTTTCGTGCGCGACCTGTCATGTGTTCGGTGACATAGATGGCTTAGCTTGGGACTTGGGTGATCCCGTCGGTCAACGCTTAGATTATCCCGTTGCGCTGAGAAACATCGGACTTCTGGAACCGCGGCAGGCTCTCCATCCGCTCAAAGGTCCGATGGTGACGCAGAGTTTGCGAGGATTGGCCGGCACGGCGCCGTTTCATTGGCGCGGCGATCGCTTTGGAATTGCTCACGCTCCCGGACAGGACGTGCCGAGCTTCAAAGAGTTTAATCCGGCGTTTGTCGATTTACTCGGCCGGTCTGGGCCGATCCCGGACGCTTCTATGGAGGCTTTTGCACGCTTCGTCCTGACTTTGCGCTATCCGCCCAATCCCAATCAACGCCTTGATCGGCGCATGGACGCGGAGCAAGAAGCGGGATTTAATTTCTTTACCGGCCCCTTCCGTTCGGCGGCGGGAATAGAAAATTGCGTCGGCTGCCACAAACTTCCCTTGGGTACCAACCGGCTGGTCAACTTCGAGCATACCCAAGTCGGACGCGACATGAAGGCTGCGCACCTACGCAACGTGTACGATAAAATCGGGCGGTTCAATACCTCGGGCCCGCAGGTATCCGGTTTCGGTCTGATCCATGACGGCACCTTTGATACCGTCGCGAACTTTCTACGCATGGACGGATTCCTTTTTCCCGGAAAGAGCGAAGAGGAAAAAGATATCATACGCCGCCAACTTCACCACTACGTCATGGCTTTTGACACAGGCATGGCGCCCACAGTAGGCAAGCAATTGACCATCGGTGCCGAACTCCAGCAAGAAGAGCGACAGCTAATCGATTTGCTAATGAATCGATCTTCAGCCGGCGACTGCGAATTGACGGCGAGAGGTTGGCAAGGCCAAGCGCTGCGAGGTTGGTTGTATCGCGGTGGAAAATTTCACGGCGACCGACGCGACGAAACGTCGCTCGATCTAGACGCGTTGTTGGGTCGCTACCGAAAAAGCGGTGAACCGATTACCTTCACTTGCGTGCCTCCGGGCGATGGTTTTCGCAGCGCGCTGGATCGTGATTTGGACGGCATCTTGGATGGCGATGAGCAACTCGCCGGCAGCCAGTCCGCCGATCCGCGAAGTGTAAATTCGCAAACACACTTGCTTAGATGATCTCTGTTCTATCCCAGGCCATTGCCTGGCTGATCGCCATCGTCTTTCTCGCGGCGTGCGCGGGCATACCGGTGCGCGGCACCGTGGGCGGTCAGACGATCGAGACCCGTGTCGATTCCGAAGTCGCGCGTTACTATCTTGCCGACTACCTTGCCGGCAAACGCAGTAACACCATCGTCGATGAGCGCATTGATCAGGTTTCCAGCGAATCGCTGAACGGGCTGCCCGATCGCGACCGTCTCAAACGACTGAGCGACGATTTTTCGGTCGATTTCGCGGCTTTGTTTTTCGCCGATCGTGTCGCGCGTATTTCCAGCAATCGTGAATTTCGCGTCGCCTTCAACCGAGTGCGAGACAATGTAAACAAAGGTTTTCCCCAAGGTGACATTAGCTTGCCTGTCGGGGCCGCCAACTACGAAGTGGTGTTGGTTCCCGGCTATCTCTATCGACGGCATCCGGTCACCGGCGCCGATCTTGCCTTGCCGCGTGCGGCGTTGAGACGTGTCGGTCTTGCCCATTATTTCGTCGAAACAGTTGAAGATGGTGCCATCGAAGCGAACGCCGATCTGGTCGCCGCGGCGATTCGCGCGCGTGGACAAACCGGTCGTCGCATGATCGTGGTCAGCGTGAGTAAGTCCGGACCTGAAGTTGCTTTAGCATTGACGCGGCTGGGACCGAACGATTCTCGTCGCGTCGCGGCTTGGGTGAATATTGCTGGAACGTTGCACGGCAGTCCGCTAGCGGACAACCGCCTCTTGCAAGTGGAAGAACTGGTCGGCCGCGTCGATGTCTCGGGCGTGGAGAGCCTCAGCACGCAACGAAGCCGTCAGCGCTTTAATGGTTTCCATATCCCCGGACACGTGCTGATCGTGAACTATATCGGTATCCCGCTTACAGGAAGCATTTCCATGTTGGCCCGCGGCGGCTACGCGCAACTGCGCGCCTACGGCCCCAATGATGGATTATCGTTGTTGTCCGATCTGATTGCGCCCAACGCGGTGACGCTTGCCGAACTTGGCCGCGACCATTTCCTGCTCGACGACCGAGTCGACGTTACGACGGTTGCACTGGCTTTCGCCGTCATACAAACGCTGGAAGAGCGCCACGGTAAATGACGACGTTGTCATGAGCCCAAGTTGGCATTGATGTCGAGCAAAAACGAAATTCACATCGTCGATACAACGCTGCGCGACGGTCAATTAAGCCTCTGGGCACTCGGCATGAAAACCGGAGCCATGCTCGCCATTGCCGAGCAGATGGATCGATGCGGTTTTCAGTCAATGGAATTCTTCGGCTTCGCCGGCTTCATAAAATACGTGCGCGAGCACAAGGAAAATCCCTTCGACTGGATCAGACTCGGAGCGCAAAAATTCCACAACACGCGACTGCGCTATCACGGCGGGCTGGCTTCCGGATTCGAAAAAGTGCCACGCTCGGTGCGCAAGCTGATGATCGAGCGGATGGTCGCTCACGGCATCACGCTCACGCGCTCATCCGATCCATGGAATGACTACGAGGCGGCAGCAATCGAGAACGAAGAGTTGCGCAGGCTCGGCATGGGCGTGGTTATAAATATCATTTATTCCGTGTCGCCACGCCACACCGACAATTACTATGCGCAAAAGGCGCGCGAAGCGGCAGCGATCAAGCCCTATCGCATTTGTTTCAAAGACGTGGGAGGGCTACTGACGCCCGAGCGCACTCGCGCGCTGATTCCCGTGATCAAGAAGAATATCGGCGAGGTGCCGCTGGAGTTTCACGCCCACTGCAACAACGGCCTGGCGCCGTTCAACTATCTCGAAGCGATCAAGCTCGGCGTCGATATTCTTCACACAGCGATTCCGCCGCTCGCCAACGGTTCTTCCCAGCCGTCGATTTTGAACGTTGCGTCTAATGCGCGGGCGCTCGGCTACACATCGGTGATCGATCTCGACGCGGTAAAAGCCGTTGAAAAACATTTCACCTTCATCGCCAGACGAGAAGGTCATCCGATCGGCGCGCAACGGGAATACGATCATGCTCAGTATCTCCACCAAATTCCCGGCGGCATGATCTCCAATTTGGGCCACCAGCTGCGCACGGTGGGAATGGAAAATCGTTTGCAGGACACGTTGGAGGAGGCGGGCCGAGTGCGCGCCGAGTTCGGTTATCCGATCATGGTTACGCCGCTGGCGCAATTCGTCGGCAGCCAGGCGGCGTTCAACGTTATAACCGGCGAGCGCTACAAGGAAGTGACGGATCAGGTTATCCAATACGCCCTCGGACACTGGGGCAAAGAAGCTCCTCTGGTAATGGATCCAAACGTCAGGGATAAAATTCTCAACCGGCCCCGTGCCACGGAATGGAAAGGGTGGACGCCTCCGGACCTGACGCTCGAGGAAGTGCGGCAAAAATTCGCTGCGCCCGGAGTTTCCGACGAGGAGTTGGTGCTCCGTGTCATCGCCGGTGAAGCAGCGGTCAAAGCTATGCTTGCCGCCGGAGCGCCGAAAGAATATTTACGAGCGAACCAGCCACTCGTGCGCTTGATCGGCGAGCTTGCCAAGCGACGTGACTGCAAGCAAGTCTACATCCAGAAAAGGGGTCTCTTGCTTCGCATGGAAAAGAACAGATGACCAGGCGATCCACGAAAGGACACAGGGCGCAGGTCCGACACTCTCACACGCTCGGTGATCATATCGGTTTCCGTACCAAGCTGCGCTCGAGCGACTCGCGCCGAGCAATTCATCGAAACTTGGAAGATAAGATTGAACGACCTAGCGCCAGGCTCTGAAAAGACCTTCGTCCTGATCGGAAAAAATGCAAATGCGGATGGAGGAATTTGGATATTTCGATGATCAGCGTTTTTATCCAGATACCGGAACGATTCCGAGCGTTGTTTTTGCCAATTAAGCCGCTTGTTCCGTTGCGCGCGATCGATTTTTCAATGAGCCGCATAGCTCTGATACCGGCCGTCTGAGCACATTTTGCCGGACGGCGTCGGAATCTAAACCGAGCTGGTCGCAGATCCAAATTAGGCTTCCGAGAGACGTATTGCTCGAGGACAACCAAGCGCGCGCCGGCTTCGCGAGAAGGTCCGGTCCAGAAAGATCTTGCAACGCTTGAGTCAGTACAGACATCCACAACACGTGTTCTGGTTCAGTCATGAGCGGGCACCTCTAATTTTAATTTGTTGCCTGGTCGCTTGCCAAAACGATCGGTGAAAACGTTTGGTTGCGAACATTACAGTTTGAGTCTCTCGAAGCACTACCCTGGATTAATTGCCACTTGATGGAGTGATCGCAATGACCGCAGAAGCCAGTGATCGTGCCTATCGTCGAACTGAAAGTCAGGAGCATCACAATGAAGCTGCACCGGCACTTGGGGCATCGACGGTTGGCGAGGTATCTTATCATCGGCGGCAATGGTCGAGTCGGACCTTGATTTCTTGGTTGCAACCAATATGCCAAAGAAATCTTCCCTGTAGCGAAGACTTTCTGGTGGCTAACATGGCTATAAATGGGGTTTTATCTTCTGGGAATACTACCGCCGGTGCTCTTTTGATCATCCAGGTTACAAAATTCGCAGCAGTATGCGACAAATGTGTTTCACTGACCTGAAGTCCTTCCGGTAGGCTGTGAATCATACAGCCGTAACGAATCCTGAACAAAAAAAGGCCCGAGCTCCTTCGAGTCGGGCCTTCGAGTTCTGGTGGACGGAGAGGAAAAGTTAGTCGAGGGGCTCCAGTTTAAGCACCGATGCGCCGTGGTTGCTGCCCACCCAGAAAGTGACTGGCGAAGTCGAATTGTCGATAAAAACGCGTCGAATATTTGTTTCCCTGGGGAGAAGATAATCGGTGAATTGACTGGTTTTGGGATCAAGACGCGTGACCCGATCGGTCCACATCGACCCGGCCCAGACTTCGCCGTTCTTATCCGGTACGACGTGATAAGGAGCGCTCCACGGAGTCGGTAGCTTCCATTCTTGAATCTCTCCCGTCTTTGGATCGAGCATGCCGACGCCGTTGGCGCCGTATTCGGCGAACCAGAGCCGGTCTTGGGTGTCGAATCTGCCGCGGCGGGGGCGTGATCCCTGTGTTACCGTCGAGTACACTTTGAATTCTTTCGTTTTCGCATCGATCCTGCCGATATTGTTAGAGCCAAACTCGAGCAGGTAAAGGTTGTTCTGACTGTCCGATGGGATGCCGTAGGCGTTGAGCGTCCGGTCAGCACCGGGAATTTTAAACTCGCCGAGGTTTTCGTACTGGCCGGTGGCGATATCCAACCGATAGATCGCGTGAGTATCCTGGTTATTCGTCCAGACTTTACCATCGACGTGTGAATTCGACGGACTGACCATCGATTGCTGCGTGTGATTACCTTGCCACTCTTTGGGCACGGGATAGATCTGGAATTTCTCCGTCTTACGGTCGAACTTTGCGATCCCGCCCTGGTACATCAATGACACCCAAAGATTCTGTTCCTTATCCAGTTGCAGATCGAGGGTGCCGAGGGGCCATCCTTTTTTCAGTTCGGGAATTGGAAAATCCGTGACCTTCCCCGTCTTGGGATCGATCCTGCCGATGAACTGCTCGCCGAAATCCGAGTACCACGCGGTTCCATCGGAGTCGACGACGACATCGTGCGGCATGGCCAACTTTCTCGGTAAGTCATATTCGGTGATGATCGTGCGTGTGGCTTTGCCTTTGGGCCGAGGCAAGGTTTTGAGTGGAAAACTCTGCTTGGAATTATAACTGGCATTGACGCTCGCGAGCCATTCGCCGATCGCCAGCGGATCGACGCCGCGGGTGCGATCGCGCTGCACGCCGCCGACGGTCATCTGTGGCCTGAGCGGGCTACTGCCGGGCGCGTACATCGACATTCTGCGAAACACCTGGACCCATTCTTCGGCGCCTTTATTGGCTTTCACGATGCGCTCGATCGTGTGACAGCCGTTACAGCTTAAGAGAAAATTCTTTTGTTGATCTGTGCCCGGAATGCTCAGAAGCCATTCCGCGTCGCTCAACTGGGCGGAGAGATTCTCGGTCGGCTTCAGTTTGAGGTTGGCCGTCGTGGCTTTCCCCGCGACTACATCGACGGTCTTGGGGCCATCGAGATCGTAACCCGCGGCGCGAATCTTTAGAGTGTATCGGCCGGGCTCGAGTTTGGCAGCGGGAACGCTGAAGCGTCCCTTGTCGTCGCTTACGACGTTGACGGTGATAGTCGAGCCGTCCTTCTTAACGCCGATCACGACACCTTCCATCAGGCCTTCTTTCTGCGAGCTGACCTGGCCGGTCAATGCGAAGGGCGGCGAGCCATTGGCGCCAATTTCCGCTGACGACGCTGATAGTAGGGTCATCGCGGCGATAACGAAGGCCAGTGATTTGTAGTCCCGCATATGAATCCTCCTTGCAGCTAATGTGAAAGACTCTTTGGCGAACCAGGATCCAGGGGCGAAGCTGCGTGAGAATTACCACCAGCCTGTTTTTCGCGTCAAGCGGAATCATAGCCGATTCCCGGCGAGTCTGGGTGCCGGAAGAGTGCTAAACAGCAGTGTCGGAGCCGACCGCATGGCTGCCGGGCCGACCAGAGCCACCGAATCACATTGACAATTCCTAAAGAGGCGAGATAGTGGCCGCATGAGTCGGCTCAACTGTCTTCGAATTAAGGGCGCTAGTTTTTGCTCTCGGATCGATGAGTATTGTATAAATGCACTGGCTAACGTAGTCCCTGAGCTGTGTCCGAGAAGTTTCGAAAGGAGCGGAACATGAGAACAACAAGACTGTTGTACTTCGGCGTTGCCGTAGTCGGTATCGCTTCCGTATTGACCATGCAGCCGGTCCAGTTAGGCAGTCAACCAATTCAAGGCGCGGCGGTGCGCATCGACAACGACGACATCGGCGGCGTGGTGACGAGCGCGAACGGTCCTGAAGCCGGCGTCTGGGTGATCGCAGAAACCAGCGACTTGCCCACCCGATTCGCAAAGATGGTGGTCACCGACGATCAAGGGCGCTACGTGATTCCCGATCTACCGAAAGCCAATTACAGCGTATGGGTGCGCGGTTACGGGCTAGTTGATTCGCCCAAGGTTCAAGCCATGCCGGGTAAGAATCTCAATTTGAAAGCGGTGGTGGCGCCGAACGACGCAGCCGCGGCGCGATATTATCCCGCGATTTACTGGTACTCGATGCTCAAGATCCCCGATAAAGGAGAATTTGGCAGCAAGGGCAAGATTCCCGAAAAAATAGCTCAGACCGACTGGCTCAATTCGATGAAGAATAACGGCTGCATCGGCTGCCATCAGTTGGGCCAGCTTTCCACGCGCACTTTCCCCGAAAATGTTCCGCACCCGCTCGGCAAGTTCGCTACGTCCGAGGAAGCATGGTTCCGCCGCATCCAGTCCGGCCAATCCGGCGAATCCATGTTCAACACGCTCATGAAGGAACTCGGTGGCGCCCCCATCCGCTACTATGCAGACTGGACGGATCGCATCGCCAAAGGCGAGCTGCCGCATACGAAGCCCGCGCGGCCCCAAGGGGTCGAGCGCAACATTGTCGTCACCACCTGGGATTGGCTCAATGACAAGAAATACCTTCACGATCTGATCGCCTCGGATCGACGCGACCCGACAGTGAATGCCTACGGCCCCCTGTTTGGGTCACCAGAGTACAGCACCGACCTCATCCCGGTCCTCGATCCGAAAAAGCACGCCACCTGGAACTTAACGGCGCCAATCAGAGATCCGAACACACCGGAGGCGCTCGGGCCGGGCCATGCGGCAAGCGACAAAGTTATGCAGCCGTCGCCTTACTGGGGCCAGGAAAAAATTTGGGACACCAAGGCCAATAATCATAACGCGATGATCGACAAGAAGGGACGGGTTTGGTTTGCGGCGAGGTTCCGCGACGCCAATAATCCGGAATTCTGCAAGAAGGGTTCGACTCATACTTCCGCCAAGCTATTCCCGATGGAACGGACGAACCGTCAGCTGACGATGCTCGATCCCAAGACCGGGCAGTACACATACGTCGATACCTGCTTCGGGACGCATCATTTACAGTTCGGCTACGACGCCAACGAAACGCTATGGACGAGCGGCGGCGGCCCAGTGGTGGGCTGGATCAACACTAAGATGCTCGACGAGACGGGTGATATCGCAAAATCCCAGGGCTGGACACCGCTCATTCTCGATACCAACGGCAACGGCAAACGCGATGATTACGTTGAGCCGAACCAGCCGGTCGATCCAACCAAGGACAAGCGTATCGTCGCGGGGTTTTACGCCGTGATGCCGAGTCCCGTCGACGGCTCGATCTGGGGTTCCTTCAGAGGCAATCCCGGCGCCGTCGTGCGGCTCGCTCCGGGAACCAATCCGCCGGAGACGGCGCTCGCCGAGATCTACAACGTGCCGATGCCGGGCTTCGGCATTCGTGGCGCTGATATCGATCGCCAGGGCGTCGTCTGGGTGTCGCTAGCGAGCGGTCACCTCGGGAGTTTCGATAGGCGCAAGTGTAAAGGCCCCCTCAACGGACCGAAGGCGACCGGCGATCACTGCCCCGAAGGCTGGTCGTTCTACAAGTATCCCGGTCCCGGCTTCAAAGGCATCGGTGATAATAGCGCAGAGGCGAGCTACTACACTTGGGTTGATCAGCACAACACGTTCGGACTCGGCGAGGACGTTCCGATGTCCACGGGTAACTTGAACGACGGTCTGATCGCGATGAAAGACGGCAAGATGATTGTATTGCGCGTGCCCTATCCGATGGGCTTTTACGCCAAAGGTTTCGACGGGCGCATCGACGATCCGAAGGCAGGATGGAAGGGCCGTGGATTGTGGACTACGAGCGGCGACCGCACGCCGTGGCTAAAAGAGGGTGGCAAGGGCGCCAAGCCGATCGTTGTGCACTTTCAGCTTCGACCCGATCCGTTGGCGAAGTAAAAGCACGAACATAACTAACTGTGACAGGTCGTGGATTTCAGCTATTCGTTAACCAAGATGTGTCGCCGTTTATGGTCGCCGCTCTGCGATTCTTGCTCGCTTTGCTCAAGGATTTTTTTCCGAGTCGATAGCACAGCTTCATGTTGACAATTCACTGCGCCGTTAGTTACTGTCCGCCCGCTCGCGCCTGAAGTTGGCGCAGTCGAAAGGAGCAAGTCATGATAGAAACAAATTTGTTGCGCTTAGCTGCGACGGCTGTCGGCATTGCCGCGTTCTTGGCGGTGTCGGCGGTCCAATTGGCTAGCCAGCAAAGCGCGGCGGTGCGCATCGACACCGACGACATCGGCGGCGTGGTGACCAGCGCCAACGGTCCCGAAGCCGGTGTCTGGGTGATTGCGGAGACCACCGATCTGCCGACCAAGTACGCCAAGATTGTCGTTACCGACGATCAGGGACGCTATTTGCTGCCGGATCTGCCGAAGGCCAATTACAACATCTGGGTGCGCGGTTATGGTCTGGTGGATTCCCCTAAAGTAAAAGCTGGTCCCGGTAAGACTCTAAATCTCAAAGCCGTGGTGGCGCCGAACGAAGCCGCTGCAGCGCAATATTATCCCGCGATCTACTGGTACTCGATGCTCAGGATTCCCGACAAGCGCGAGTTTCCCGGGACTGGCGACAAAGGCAACGGCATGCCGGAAAAGCTAAAACACCAAGCGCAATGGCTCGACGTTGTAAAGACCAACGGCTGCAATACGTGCCACCAACTCGGAAATAAAGCGACGCGCACGATCTCCAAAGAGTTGGGTGAATTCAAATCGTCCGCCGATGCATGGCAGCGGCGCATCGTTTCCGGCCAAGCCATGACATCGATGCTGAATGCTATTGACAGAGTCGATTCGAAGCGCGCCTTGGCTCTCTACGGTGATTGGACGGACCGCATCGCTGCCGGCGAATTGCCGAAGTTGAAACCGTCGCGGCCCCAGGGTGTGGAGCGCAACATTGTCATTGACGTGTGGGATTGGAGTAATCCCAAGGCTTATCTCCACGACGAGATCTCCACCGACAAGCGCAATCCGACGGTCAATGCCAATGGGCCGATTTACGGCTCGACGGAGTTGAGCACGGATCTCGTGCCGGTGCTTGACCCGAAACATCACAAAGCGTGGGAGATCAAACACCCCGTGCGCGATCCGAATACGCCGTCGGCGAAAACGGACCCGCTAACGCCATCGCCTTATTGGGGTGCGGAACCGATCTGGGATAGCCAGTCGAATCAGCATAATCCGATGATGGATGAAAAGGCGCGCGTGTGGTTTACGGCGCGGGTTCGTCCTCCGGAGAATCCGGATTTCTGCAAAAAGGGCTCGAACCATCCGTCGGCTAAAGTTTTTCCCATCAACAGCGCGAACCGACATCTTTCGCTGTATGATCCAAAAACCAAAAAGTTCACACTGATCAGCACCTGCTTTTCAACCCACCATCTGGTTTTCGCGGAGGATGCCAATCACACGCTTTGGACCAGTGCCGGCGGTCCCGCCGGCGGTGTCGTCGGCTGGCTGAACAGGAAAATGTTCGAAGAAACCGGCGACGAGCAGAAGTCGCAAGGCTGGACGCCGCTGATTCTCGACACCAACGGCAACGGCAAACGCGATGAATGGGTCGAGCCCAATCAGCCCGTCGATCCGACGAAAGACAAGCGCGTCGCGGCGGCTTTCTACGGTGTCGCCGTGAGCCCGGTCGACGGTTCGGTTTGGGGATCCTCGCAGGGATTTCCCAGCTCCATCGTGCGCCTCAACCCAGGGTCAAATCCGTCGGAAACCGCGCTAGCTGAATTATACGAGGTGCCGCTCGATGCTGGCGCCTATGGCATCCGCGGCATGGACATCGACCGCAACGGCGTGGTCTGGTCTTCGCTCTCGAGCGGCCATCTGGCGAGCTTTGATCGGCGCAAGTGCAAAGTGCTCAACGGCCCAACTGCGACTGGCAAGCACTGTCCCGAAGGATGGACGCTTCACACACTCCCCGGGCCGAATTTTGAGAGCTTGAAAGAGCCCGGCAGCGCCGAGGCAAGCTACTACACCTGGGTCGACCAGTTCGACACCTTCGGTCTTGGCAAAGACGTGCCGATCGCCACCGGCAATTTGAACGATTCTCTGTTGGCTTTAGTGGATGGAAAATTCGTCAACCTTCACGTGCCGTATCCTTTGGGGTTTTACGCCAAGTGGATGGATGGCAGGATCGATGACCCGAAAGGCGGTTGGAAGGGCAGAGGCTTGTGGGCGACCACTGGCACTCGCACACCATTCCATATGGAAGGCGGCAAAGGCACAAAACCTAAAGTCGTGAAGTTCCAGCTCCGCCCGGATCCATTGGCGAAGTAACGCAGACTGGGAGCGCGGTGACGATTAATCCGGGCTTGTTAGCTCTGAAAAAGTGCTTAACTCATACCCGTCCGTAGTGCGCCGATGGCACTACGGACGAAATGATAGACGATCCTCCTCCTGAAGTTTTTTCACGTAGTAACGCCACACCCACAGATCGTTAAACGTAGAACCAAGATCGGGCAGTCTTTCGACATCCTCGGACGCGACATCTGGAGCCTTTCTGCCAATCTGCGCCACCTGGAGCGTCGCTCTGGCCAGAGCATTAAAATTCAGCGCGCGCACCGTCGCCTCTTCGATCGTCTTGCCAGTGACAGTAATGCCATGGCCTTTCATCAGGCAAATGTTTCTGTCGCGCATAACATCGATCAGCGGAGCTGCCAGTTCGGCACGATTGACCAAGTACGAGCGCTCAAAAATCGGAATGCCGTCGAGGGCCATGCGCATGGCCGGGATGTTGAAGGCGCCGAAGATGGGTCGGAGCTCTAATCCAGTGATGCCGCAGATAAGCGCTTCCTTCGGATGGGCGTGAATGACGCAGCCGACCGTGGGGCGGTTTTTAAAAATTTCACCGTGAATGGCAAGCTCATTCGGCACCTGATAGCGCCCTTCCAAATGAGCGCCCTTGCCATCAAAGTCGACCCGACGCACGGCGTCCTCGGTGGTGTAACGCACTCCTTGTTCGTCCTCACTGCGGCAACGGATCCACATCTCGGCCCGATCCGGGATGCGCGCGCTAACGTGGCCTAGAATGTTATCGACCAAACCTTCCATGGCCAATATGCGGCAGGCCAGCGCGACTTTTTGTCGGAGATCTTCACTAGGGTCGGACATAGATCCCTCGCATTCAATGCAAATTTGTCAACGTGACGATTTATCTTAATACGCATGTTCGCTGGAGTCCAAGTTCAATCATCGCACTGGCGTATGAATTCGTTCGACTTGCTGCTGACGGCGCGGCGAGGTCAGTTTGACATGGCGCGCCGTCATTCGATAGTTTCGCCTGCGAAGTCAACCAGCGCGATCGTTCCCTAAGTCTCTTTGACGGAGAAAGCAGATTACAAAGAAGAAGCAGGTCACACTATGCTGGTCAATCGTCGCACGTTGCGCATTGAGTGGGGTCAATGCGATCCTGCAGGGATCGTATTCTATCCGCAATACCTTCTTATCTTCGACAGCAGCACCGGATGGCTATTCGAGCGCACCGGCTTGTCGCCCTCGGCGATGAGAAAAAGGTACGGCATCGTCGGCATGCCAATAGTCGAAGTTGGAGCGCGCTTCGTCATTCCGTGCCGCTTCGATGATGAGGTTATTGTGGAGAGCGAGGTCAGCGAATGGGGGCGAAGTAGCTTCACGGTGCGACACCGAATATTGAAAAAAGGCGAGCTTGCCCTCGACGGCTTCGAGAAACGTGTTTGGGCCGCTTCCCACCCTGAACGGACGGGCGACATAAGAGCTCAGCCCATACCGGCTGAGATCATTGCAAGCCTCTCCGATGACACGGGCATGACGACTGTAAGTGTTGCTGCCCCCGGCAAACGCGAAAGTGAATCTTAAGAGAGTGGCCTATATTTTTGAAAGTTTAACTTCGGAGCACGTAGATTATTCTCAGGCCGGTTGAGCGGACAAGTCGACTCGACTTCGGTGACGCCTCTGCCGCATGCAGGCCAAAAGCACTTATTATTTCATAGCATTTCGTGTAATTTTTCCAACGTTAACAGTCTCCTAGGATGAAAAGCTCACTGAAAAATACGATGGCTCACGCGATCATCCTGCGGTCATTCGGCCCGGCAGCCACCGTAATATTATCGGCTCTGCTCTTGTTCTCGGTTGTTCTTGCGGCAGAGGATGCGGGAATTTATCCAGGCAAACTCAGGATCACCAAGGCCAAGAATCTCTCGCCGGAACAAAGAGATGTCGAGGCACGGTTCGCGGCGTATCTCGAGGCCCGCACTGATGAAGCGATTGCGCGCTATGTTGAGAGATACGGTAAGGAAATCAATACGGATAACGTGCGCGAACTGTCTACTGATTATGCGCCTGGTGGGATGGATGCCGAAGACCCCATGACAGTCGCGGCGCGAACCCGATGGGGTGACGCCGTGCATGAGCCGGCTAGCGCGCTAACCCGAGAGATCTTTCATCGAGCGCTAGGAAAAGAACCAGCCCCTGACCGGCGCAAACAGGTGGTTTTCACCGCCGGAGGCGCCGGCGTGGGAAAGACCACGAGCATCCGAAAGGTCGCCGATTTAACCCATGCCGTGGAGGCAGCGGAGATCGTTTACGATACAATCTTGTCGAGTTTTAGGTCCTCCGTGGAACGGATCACTCAGGCTCTCGATGCCGGCCGCATGGTCAGCATCGTTTTTGTATACCGCGATCCCATCGACTCTTTCGTTGGAGGAATGCTGCCGCGGGCGAAGAGGATAGGCCGGACCTTGCCCCTCGAGATTTTCGTCAATTCCCATATGGGAGCAATCGAGGCTTTCCCAAGAATCGTAGAGAACTACAAGGATGACCGCCGGGTTGCCATCGCGATCATCGACAACAACCGTGGCGCGGGTGACGGCACCGTGGCTGACCTTGAATTCGTAAAGACTATGGCTCGCAAGTATTCCCGCGAGGATCTAAAGACAAAGCTGTTGCGGGCCTTGGAGGATGCATATGAAGAGGGCAAAAAAGGCGGCAAAAACGGAATCTCAGAAAGCATCTATAGGGCAATTAAAGGAGATGGCCCTTGAGGATTACACCAAACTTCTTGCTCGGAACATGGTTGAAACGCTCAACGCCCAGACCAAAAGGCGAGGCGCGTCGAGAGATTCTAGACGGGCCAAAGGCAAGTGAATCCCATGCGACCATGTGTCGGTTAAGAATATTTGTGACTCGGGCCAAGTCAGGTTTAAGCGCCCGTTGGAGTTTTATTTCGGGCGTGATCGCTTTGTCTCTTCTATTGTTTGACTCAAGTGTCGGATGGACTCAGCAAACCGGCAGCGCAATTTATTTTGCCAGTGAGGAGATCAGGCTCGCCAAGCTGATCGAGCGGAAGGAGATCTTGAGTTACCGGGTTGTGGTGGCGGACGAGCGGCGCTACCGCGAAACTTTTTTCGATACCCCTGACCTGTTCCTTTATCGTCAGCGGATGTTTTATCGCGTCAAGGAAAGCTTTGACGGACACCCGCGCGTTGAATTCTACGGCGGCGCCACGAAAGACCGTTCCTCGCTTGAGGTCGTTCATTCCGTCGCGCTTCCCACCAGCACCGTCTTGGCGGTTAGAGAAGGACGACTGGACGATCCAGTCTTGCGAAAGGGCCTGCCCTTGCCCGGCGGGCGCGACTTCAAAAGTATCCAGCTGGTGGCGGAATATGCCCGGCACAGCGTCATCCTGGAGCGCCTGGGCAAGCCGGAGTTTTTTGTCAGCTTGTTAGCTGGCAGCTTTGTCGGATTGTCGGGGAAGCAGGTCCACACAGGATTCTTGGCTTTGGAGATTCAAGCAGCCGGGGGTCGCCCGACCCCAGCGCAGCTGCGCGAGCTCGACCGCATCACTAGATTTTTGATTCCGGAGCTGAAGCTCAGATCTGATACAAAGAGTCTCTACGCCCAAGGGATTGAGAAGGCGGTATTATTGCGCTCGGATGAACGGCGGATCCAACCTGTGCGAATTATCGGCGGCGCAAAGGGCGATGGCATCGATCAGTTTGATGCGCCGGACGCAGTGGCCTTCACTCTCGACGGCAGGTTGATAGCCGGCGACACGGACAACGCGCGCTTCAAGATCTACGGTTTAGAGGACCAATACCAGACGGTGCAGATCGTTGGCCGGGAGGGATCGGGCGCCGGAGAATTTGGCCACAGCTTGGCTGCAACACTCGGGAGCTTCAAGATCTACAACCAGGTGCAAGGAATCGCGGTCGATAATAGTGGTCTCATTTACGTGATTGATCAGGGTAACCAGCGCATCCAAGTATTCGATGCCGGGGGCAAAGTGCTGCCGGAAAAGGCGATCCCGTTACGTCACTGCGCAAAGGAATCCCCGCGCTGCTCGGAGGGCCTGTGGCGCCCCACCAAGAAGAACGACTACAGCAGTGTCCAGGGGCTGGCTGTCGATGGCGAAGGCGGTGTTTTCCTTTCGGACAGGGGCACCAGCCGAGTCTATCGCCTATCGCCGGACGGCAAGCTGGACCCAGGCTTCAAACTTCAGGAGTTGGATTCCGCGACGGGTAAGCCGACGCTCAACGATCCGGAGTCAATGGCGGTGTATCAACATAAACTATTCGTGGCGAGCGAGGGCAACGGCAAGATCATGATCTTCGATCGCAGAACCGGGAAATTGACCGGACCAACCGCCGGCTTTGGCGGCGACCTCTTCGGCGGCAAAGTGGAAGGGCTTGCGGTTGTGCGCGATTATTTATTCGCTGTCGATGTTCAGAACACCCGGATCGCGGTTTTTGATCTGAGGAGCGAGATACCGCAATTCTTATTGGCCTTCGTTGGCGACTTCCGGTCGGCGGATGGCATCGCGATGGATCCGACCGGAAAGTATGTCGCGATTGCCGATCAGGGAAACTTCCGCATTGTTTTATATTCGTTGCCCGAGATACTGAAGCATTTGGCCGGTGGAAAATCTTGATGAATGATCAACGTCCTTTAGCCGCAAAGCGATCGCGGTAAATTGCTGTTAAGATAATGCCAACAGACTCTGCCATCGCCTTGGAGGAGCCAAGCCCACTTGACCGTTTGTTGCGGCTGTTTGCGGATGTGCGTCCGCGCGAGGGATTGACCGCGATCCTGCTCACCGTCAATTTATTCTTTCTGTTGACCGCCTACCTGATTATCAAGACCGTACGCGAGGCGCTGATTCTTTCGGAAGGCGGCGCTGAGATCAAAAGCTATGCGGCGGCCGGGCAGGCCCTCCTGTTGCTTTTGATCGTGCCGACTTACGGATACCTGGCAAGCAAAGTCAATCGCATCAAATTAATCAACGGAACAATTCTATTCTTTATCTCTAATCTCATCGTTTTCTACCTCTTATCTCAACTGCGGGCACCATTAGGTGTAGCTTTTTTCCTTTGGGTCGGTATCTTCAATCTTTTTGTCATCGCCCAAGTCTGGTCGTTTGCCAACGACGTTTACACCGAGGATCAGGGTCAACGTCTCTTTGCCATCGTCGCTTTCGGCGGATCGCTCGGTGCCATCGTGGGTCCAAAAGTGGCGAGCGCGCTGTTTGAACCGTTCGGTCCGTACCTACTGATGTTGGTAACAGCAACTCTTCTAGGCTTGTGCATGTTATTCCCCAATATTGTCGATCGAATGGAAAATGCGGCCGGCCGATCTGTGAGGAAAGCCAGCGACACCGCAAAGCCGCTGGCCAAAGGGGGAGCCTTTAAGCTCGTGATCCGCAAGCGCTACCTTTTGCTGATCGCTTTCCTGATGATCATTTTAAACGTCGTCAATTCGACCGGGGAATTCATCCTGGGAAAGACGGTCACCCAGGAAGCCCAGCGCCTCGCCAATATGGCGCCGGCGGCGACGGATACCGAGATGCCCTCCACGCCGGAGCAGAAAAACAAAAGAGTCCAAGATCTTATTGCGCGCTTTTACGCTGATTTTTTTTTCACGGTCAACTTGCTTGGAGCGTTAGCGCAATTGTTTCTTGTATCCCGAATCATGAAATTCTTTGGCGTGCCGGCGTCGCTGTTCTTCTTGCCCATCATCGCTTTGACCGGCTATTCAATTGTATCGTTAATCCCCACGCTAGCATTCATTCAATTGGCCAAGATCCTGGAGAACAGCACCGACTACTCGCTGCAGCACACTGCGCGTCAGGCGCTATTCTTGCCGACCACCCGAGAGGAGAAATATAAGGCGAAGGCGGCCATCGATACGTTCTTTGTTCGCATCGGCGATGTGCTGTCGACGGCTTTGGTTTTCCTGAGCGTCCAGTTTTCCCTTTCCGTGCAGGCACTGAGCCTTATGAACGTGTTCCTTATCGCGGCATGGTTGCTGCTCGTCGTTGGAATCGGTCGCAGTTACCGCGCGCTGACCGCGCAGAAAAGCCTCTCATAGACCGATATCCGATAGAAAACCTCCCCGTGGCGTGATGGGCCGGCTTTTGTATTGTGCCGATCTCAAGTCTCTGTTAAGTCGGTAAGCTATCCAACGAATCGAAGGAGGATTGCTATGGCGTTAAACTCGAAAGCATTTGAATTGCAAGAACAAGAAAAAGTCGAATATGACTGGGGCACGCTCTGGCCGAAATACCATAAGGAAAAGATGAACTGGGCCACGGGGTTTAGAACCAAAGGTGACGTCGATATTCTTTTCCTTTCCGGATCGACGGGAAGAGATCCATTCGAAGATGGCCCTTGCAGAACTCCCGACCAGGAGCGGGCGGGGAAAGGCAAAGTAGTGGGCGGCATCAAGGAACAGACACGCCAAACACTCGAAGATATCAAGGCCAGCCTCGAACAGATGGGCGCGACGTTGAAAAACATCGTGATGTTCCGTTACTTTCTCAAGCGAAGAGAGGACGTCTTCGACATGCGTGACGAGATGTACAAGTTCTTCGAGGAGCACGAGCGTGATTTGCGGGCGCATCCGCGACCGGCCACATTGATCAGAGGAGTGGGCATAGACTTGCCGGACATGCTCGTCGAAATCGAAGCTTGGGCCGTGGTGCCGAGGAAAAAATAGGATTGCATACCTTGCTTAAAGGAGGGTTCCTGAAATGGTGGCGTGGCGCGCCCGTATCGGTTTGATCAAGCCGACCCATCGCGGCAAGTCGTTTGCCTATTGGTACAAGCACGCGCCGGAAGGCGTCGAAATCGTGCCGACGTTTATCGGCTTTCGGAGCGAGAGGCGGGAAAGTTTTCTCGAAGGTTTCAAGAAGGCGGAAGCGCTGGCAGTGCAGTTGAAGGAAGTCGGTTGTGACATTATATCGGTCAGCGGCACGCCGCCATTTTTGCTCAAAGGGCTGGATTTTGAACGGCAATGGGCAGCGGATCTGTCGGAGAAAATCGGTCTGCCGGTGGTGACGCCGATGGCACCGCATGCGATCGCTTTGCAGGCACTCGGCGTGCGGAAAGTGGCGGTGGCGACTTATTACGGCAACGAACTCAATCGAGCGATCGTCGATTATTTTTCGCGCTTCGGCCTTGAGTCAGAGTTGATGCCGAGTTTGAGCATGACCGGCGAGAGCTCCGGGCTTTATACGACTTCGCTTCTGGCTTTGGATGAAGTGTCTTATAGAGACGTCTACCGCCATTGCAAGCAGGCGTTGGCGAAAATGCCGACGGTTGACGCGGTGTACATCAACGGCGGCGGTTGGGACGCCGCTCCAGCCATCGAATACCTTGAACGCGATCTGAAGATCAAAGTCGTCTGGGCATTGGCTGCCGAAATGTGGCTCACCTATCATATTCTGAAGATCGAAAATCCGGTGCCGGGCGGAGGAGTGTTGCTCAGCGGCAACTACGTGCCCGGCGCAGAGCGTTATCCTTTGATACCTTCGGTATGAACGGGTGAAGACCAATTGCCGCATTGCAATGAGTGATCAAAAGAAGTAATCACGCAGCGATGAATGATATTCGAAGCACGAACAGGAGGAGATCATTGCGAGCCTCTCCGATGCTA
>WNFU01000557.1_pt1 | contig 52981 bp, 45 predicted proteins | sample 5400121 | NCBI WGS metagenome assembly WNFU01 (sample SAMN13153360, study PRJNA577476) | soil metagenome | isolation source: 100 cm soil or saprolite under grassland replicate 1 | place: USA:California | collected 2016-06-15 | reverse complement strand
CTAGATGGTCGCGGTAGGGACCGTCCTTGCGGACGGCCCCCCGCACGGATCCCGACGTGCGGAACTACCGCATCGGGCTCCTGCCTCAGGTCCTGACGACGAGGCGCACGTTCGGGTAGGGGTGCATCACGCGGACTTTCGGTAGCCACCTGGTCGCGTACCTGCTCATCCGTTCCCAGTTGACCCGTCCGCGCTGGCTCCGTCGCCGTAGCGCCTGGCGCCAGTGCAGGGTCATCTGGTGGCGGAAGGCTGATACCGCGTCACAGTTGCCCGGTACCGCGTAGTAGGCCATGTGCCCTCGCAGCACCTGGGCCAGCCACCGTCCTTGGGCCGGTACGGGATCATGCCGACGACGCCGGAGTTGGTCCTTGACCTCGGCCAGCTTCGCCCGCAGGCGTTTCTTGATCGTGATGCGCTTGACCCAGAACCGTCCGCTGCGGGATCTCGCACAGATGTGCGTGAACCCGAGGAAGTCGAACGTCTCCGGTTTGCCCAGCCCTCGACGCTTACGGTCGATGGCGGCGCGCCGCCCGAACTCGATCAGCCGCGTTTTGTCCGGATGCAGTCCCAGCCCGAACTTCGCCAACCGCTGGACAAGCTCGGCCCAGAACCGCCGCGCATCCTCCTCATGTTGAAACCCGACGGTGTAGTCGTCCGCGAAACGCACGATGATCACATCACCGTTCGCCCGGTGACGTCGCCACCAGTCGACCCACAGATCGAACACGTAATGCAGGTACACGTTCGCAAGCAGTGGCGAAATCGACGCCCCTTGCGGTGAGCCTTCCTCACATGCCGACCACTGCCCATCCTCGACGACTCCGGCGGCCAGCCACTTGCCGATCAGCCGCCAGATCCGCTCGTCCGCGATCCGGTGCTCCACGAACGTCCGCAGCCAACCGTGATCAATTTGGCCGAAGAAGTTCTGGATGTCCGCATCGAGCACCCAGTTCACCCGCCTGGTCTGGATCCCGACCGTCAACGCGTCCAGCGCATCGTGCGGACCACGCCCCGGCCGGAACCCATACGAGAAGCCCCGGAAGTCCACCTCGTAGATCGCGTTGAGCACCTCGACGACGGCCCGCTGGACAATCTTGTCCTCCAGCGACGCGATGCCGAGCGGCCGCTGCCGCCCGTCCGCCTTCGGGATGTACGCGCGCCTACTCGGCGTCGCCCGGTAGCGCCCAGACTGCACCCGCTCGTGCAGTCCCTGAAGATTGGCCTCCAGGTTCTGCCCATAGTCGGCCCAAGTCACCCGGTCCACCCCCGCAGCAGCCTTCGGACTGATCGCCCAGTAGGCACCCCGGAGCCGGTCCAACGTGACATGGTGCAGCAGCGCGGTGAACCGCATCTTCCTGTCCCGTCGTGCCACCTCGCGTACACGGCCCAGCGCACTGGACGCGCCTGACCCGGCCCTGTGTCCGGGACGCGTTTTGCTGTCCGTGTTCCCTTTGGCTCGCCCCCTTTCCTCCCCCACCTCCGCGGCTGTCGCCTTGTTCGACGGGTTCGCAGGTACTACGGGGCGATCCGACTTCCCACACTCGTGCATCCCAGGATTACCGCCTCAGCGTTGCCTGAACGGCCCCACGGTGATCAGCCGCAGGGCGAGGGTGGGATCTCCCGGTTCTCGCGCCTGGAGGTTCCGTACGTGCCCTGGTTCTCCGACCGCGCGGGGCCCACACCCGGCTCGCGCTACCGCCGAGTGCGGTGTTGCCTTCCGCCATCGATACGACGTCGGCACCCCGGATCCCTTGATTTCGCGGCTCGATAGCCCGGCCCGCACGTACCCCTGTCACTGTCAACGCTTCGCCACGCCCTCGCAGGTCGTCGACGCATGACTCGGGGCCGCCGTGGGTCGCTGGCCCTTCGACGTAGAGCTCTTCCATCTCCTCCTCCAAGCCGGTTTATCCCGGCGCTTTCATCGATTCCAAGGGGTCAGTGGTCGTACGCGGTCAGGGATCGCATGATCGGCTGCCCGGTGTGCCAGTTGTGCCAGATCGCGGCGGTCAGGGCGAAGACGCGTTGCAGGATCCGGACGGCAACGCCGGTCATGGTGCGTCCGCCGTGTTGTTCGAGGTCGAGTTGGCCTTTGAAGGTCTCATTGACCGATTCAATGCTCTGCCGTACCGCACGGAGCAGGCCACGACCCGGCCGTGCCGGTTCACCGCGGTACGCGGGTCGCACGACCGCGATGCCCCTGTCGTTGAGCCAGTTTTCGGTGTCCCGGTCGCGGTAGCCCTTGTCCACCACCAGAATCAGCCTATCCGGGTGGTGAAACATGTTCGGCTGCATACTCACCAGGTCAACGAGAACCTCACGTTCGTCGGTCTTGGCGTTGGTCAAAGCGAACGCCACCGGCAGACCATGCACGGTGGTGACCAGATGCAGACGCAACCCCCAGAACAGCCGTAGCCGGGCTGCTTGGGAAGGTGGGGAAACAGATGAATGATCGACTTACGGGCATAGCGGATCCAGCGGCTCTCATTGTGGTAGCCCAGCAGGGCCTGCATCACCGACACCGTGATCAACTCGGCGTCGGTGATCCGTAGGGCAATCCCCACCGCCGGCCGCCACCGGTTGAGCTGCGGGGACGCCTTCATCTCGTCACCGATTCTGACGTACAGTGCGGTCGCGAGGGTGTCCAGATCGACGTGCACGTGGCCTCCATGGTCTCGTTGCATAGGCAACGTCGATCAGGGACGCCCTCGCGTCCGCTCGCTGTCCCGCATCCCTTGGAATCGATCATCTAGGAGCACCTGGAGTCCATAGTGGACGAATCTTGACAGGCGCCTGGTCCGCGTTTCCGCAGGCCAGGCCCGTTGATGTTGCGCGCCCGAAGGGACTCGAACCCCTAACCTTCTGATCCGTAGTCCGAAGGACGATATATATCGCCTCCCGAACTACGAGTGATCGGTGCCGTGCCGGTTCTGTCGGCTGAGTCCATACCAACGGGCTCGCGTATCCGCTGGTCCGGCGCTCGGCTACGGTGCGTGATCGCGGCGCGGGACCGTCGAGCGGCCTTGATCGAGCCCGGTGTGCTGGATTCGTACGTGGCGCCCAGGAAGAGGCCCGGCATCCGAGCAACTACGGAGCAACCCCTGGAGATCAACAACTCCGAACTGTCATACCTGACGCGGCGGTCGCCGAACTTGGCAGTGGCCGCAACGTGCGGGGGAACCGTGGTACGAATGCCCAACCCATAGCCAGCGCCGCGACCGCGGCGCCCACGGCCGCGCGAGTCTGGGAACGTACGAATCCAGAGAGGCGTCGATGTTATGCGGCGTTGGCGCGGACGAGGGCGTCGACGACGTGGCGGGGCAAAGCCTGACAGATGCCGTTGGTGTCTTTCGTGGCGATGAGGTGTCGTAGGCGGGTGGGTTGTTCGGGTTCGCCGAGTGGCACGGGTTCGATACGTCGCCAGCCGCGGGCGGACAGCGCCTTGACGCCGGTCAAGTAGGCGGACTCGCTCATGCGGTTGAGGGTCCGGGCGCGCATGAGGAGCGCGGCGAGGGATACCTGCCAGCGTTGCTTGAGCTGGAAGAGGGTGTCCCAGTCGGCGCGGATGGGCAGTTCGTTGCGGATGTCGTGGGCTGGCATGAGGAACGCCGCCGCGAACTTGTGTGCCTGGTCTTCGACCTCTTTGAGTCCCCACACCCGCTCGCCGTGCATGACGAGGTGCCCGAGTTCGTGCGCGCCGTCGAAGCGGGATCTGGCTTTGTCGTTCTTGTCGGTACCGAGGACGACGACGGGGCGGTCGGGGAACGGGAGGGAGAAGGCATCGACGTCGGCGGTGTCCAGTGGGAGTCGGAGGACCACGACGCCGTGGTCCTCGAGGAGCTTGACGACGTTAGGTAATGGACCAGGGGGGATGGCCCACGCCTTGCGGACCTGCTTGGCGAGTTCCTCGATGTCGTCGGGTTCGGCGTCGATGTCCGGCGCCGGTACGTCCGGGAGGGAAACCGGTGCCAGCACCTTTGTCGCGGCGTTCTGAATCGCTAGGTCGTGGACGATCTGGGCGAGGGCACGCGCGCGGCGGCGGTGCGCGACTCGGGTGCGACGGGTGGAGCGGAAGAACCCGTCGTGGGTGTCCACGACGGGGACCGCGAAGAACTCGGCGGGTACGTCCAGGACGCCGCTGAGTTCGGCCAGGGTGCTCGGCGATGGCCGGGTGGCGCCGGACTCGTACTGACCGAGGGCCGCAGCGGTGACCGATAGCTGGGCGGCCAGGTCGGTCTGGCTCCACTCCTTGAGCTCCCGGGCCAGCCGTAGGCGGGCGGGCTCGAAGGCGAGCTCGGGCATGGTGCTCCGTTCGGGTCGGCCGTGCTGGTCCGCCCATTGTGGCGGCCGTCGGTGACCCAGTGAAGCCAGACTACCACCGTGCGGAAGGTGTTGACGAATTTGATGCGGAAATCTAAAGTGAAGATCACGCACCGAACCTCTGCGGGTGCCGCGGAAGGCGGTGCCGTCGTATTCCGACTTCCCCCCGGGGTCACCCCGGAGACAAGGACAACCGCGATGACCGCGCAGACCCAGTCCGCGAACCCGCACCTCGACCTGAAGGTCAAGGTCACGTTCCCGATCGCAAAGAAGGGGCCGTTCCAGGCCGAGTTCCCCGCCGACACGACTGCGGGGGTCGTGCTGGCCGACGCGAAGACCTACTTCGAGGTGCAGGACGACTCCCAGTTCAGCTACGTCCTGGCCCACGACGGCGAGGAGATCGACGACCCGTCCGTCACGATCGGCTCGCTCGCCGGCCACGCCCACGACGTGCGGTTCACCCTGGTCAAGAAGATCACGCAGGGATGAGCCTGGACGCCGAGTCCGCGCTCAACCTCGACGAGGACGAGGGCGAGGTCGTCGCGTTCCTGGCCGAGCACGACGGCGTGCTGGAGCGCGACGACCGGGTCCCCGGCGGTACCGGGGACCCGGCGGTGTACTGGCTGACCATCCGGCCGCGTACCCACCGCGGTGAGCGGTATGTCGTGCGGGTCGAGTGGGAGTCCTACCCGTACCAGCCGCCCTCGATCAAGTTCACCGACCAGGTCCGGGGATCGCTCACCGCGACCCGGGCGTGGCCGGTGATGACCGGGTACCGGGCGAACAGCTTCGACATCTGCCGGCCGATGTGCAAGGAGGGGTACGGCATCCACCCCGAGTGGCGGCAGGGGTCGACCGCGTGGCCGACCGACGGCAACCCGTTCCTGTGGGTCGTCCAGATGCTGCAGTTCCATCTCGACAACGACTACCAGGGCAGGGCTGCATGACCCACCAGCCGGAGACGGCGGTACCGGCGGGCGCCGTGAACACGATCACGACGGAGATCCGCGCGTACGGGCAGCGGTACCTGGAGACCGGCGGGTTCCTGATGCTGCCCCGCGAGAGCGACACCATCACGACCGTCGCGTTCGCCGGGATCGCCGGCATCGAGCGCCGCCGGCACCTGTTCCAGATCAGCGAACGCGCCCTGGACCGCCTGTTCACGTTCGCCGACGACCACGACCTGTACATCCCGGTCCAGTTTCACTCCCACGAGTACGACGCGTACCTGTCCTGGACCGACACCCAGCACGGGCTGCGGGTCGACGGGTTCACCTCCGTCGTCATCCCCACCTACTCCGACCCGCCGACGGACATGGGCCGGTGGGGCTGGTGGTGGTTCACCGCCAGTGAATGGGCTCCCGCCCCGGTGGCGCACGATGGCCCCGGGCGGGTACGCGTGGTGCGCTTCGACGAGGACGGTGTCCGCGAGGACGGTGTCCATGGAGCCTGAGCACTCCCGGGCCCTGCTGCTGGCCAGCGGGGTCACGAGCACACCGGCGAGCCGGCTCGAGCAACGCCTCAACGACAGCGTGGTCGCGGTCAGCGTCGACCCGGGCATGCCGGGCGCCGAGCTGACCGCCAGGGTCCTGGTGACGACCCTGCGCCGCGGCCCTGGCCACCTGGTCCTGCTCGACGACCGGCTCACCCACCACATGGTCGCCGACCTGGTCGCGGCGGCCACCGCGATCGACCCGACCCGGCCGCTGCGCATCACCCGTACCGTCCCCGACAGCGTGACCACCCGGGTGCACGTCGGCGCGTCGGTACCCGGGCAGGTGATCCGGGTCGTCCCCGACGGCCACGGCGCGCACCTAGCCAGCACCCGCACCGCGGTCATCCGGCCGGCCCGGCCGGGTACCCCGCTCGGCGCGGTCTACGCCGCGGCGCTGGCCGCGGGCGAGGTGTTCAAGCACACCGCCCGCGTCCTGACCCGGCGCCGGGTCATCCACCGCCACCTGCGCTTCTGCCCGGTCACCTGCACCACCGACCTCGCCGCGTGCCCCATCCCGACCGGACCGCTCCGGATGGACCTGGCGCTGCTCGGCGTCGGCGCGATCGGCACCGGCATCGTCCTGCTCCTGCGCGAACTCGACGCCGAAGGAACCCTCCTGGCCGCCGACCGGCAGCGGTACGCCCCGGAGAACAAGGGCACCTACAGCCTCGGCGGCGTAGCCGAGGTCGAGACCGCCCCGTGGAAGGTCGACCTCGCCCGGCAGAACCTTCCCCGGTTCGACGTCACCCCTTTCCACGACCCCGTCGAAAGTCTGATCAAGGCGGTCGACGACGGGAAGGCCCCATGGCCGCGGCTGGTCCTGACCGCCTTCGACTCCGCGGATGCCCGCCGCGACGCCCAGCGGCTGTGGCCCGACCGGCTCATCGACGCGGCCACCGGCGACACCATGCTCGGACTGCACGACCACCAGTACGGGAACGACCCGTGCATGTGGTGCGTCTTCCCGGTACGCCGCAACCAGCCCTCCGGCGCCGAACGCATCGCCGAGCAACTGGGCCTGCCCGTCGAGCTGCTCGCCGAAGCCGACACCATCCTCACCGATGAACACCTCGCCGGTCTTACCGACGAGCAGCGGCGCCGGCTCGTCCCGCACCTCGGCACACCCATGTGCGGGCTGGCCCGCGCGACCGGCTTGACCAGCCTCGACGCCAACGGCTACATGCCGTCCATCCCGTTCGTCTCGCTCCAGGCCGCCTGCCTGTCCGTCGGCCGTCTCCTCGCCACCCACCTCGGCGTCGACACCCCGAGCAACTTCATCCAGTACGACAGCCTCATCGGCCCGCAGGCGGCCAGCATCGACGCCATGCGGATACGCCTCGACTGCATCTGTCGTACCCGCGCACACACGATCGACAAGGTCCGCGCGGCCCGCGCGCGTGCCCGGTTGTAGGACACCGTCCGGCACACACGTCACCTGTCTATGCCAAAACCTGGCCGATGTCGCCGCCCGGGACGTCATCGCCATGTCGGAGGACCCGGACGATCCTCGCCAGCCCGGGTGATTCATCGTGCCCTATCTCCACAGGCCCTGGCCGGTCTGTCGATTCACGTGGATGGCCGGCTCAAGCATTCTCGACGCCTATCAGATCCTGGTCAGGAGGCGTTGATGGACGACGGCGGCGGCGTGTTCAAGCGGTGCGGGTGCCGGAACCCGTTGACGGGTAGGCGGTTGGACCGGTCCTGTCCGCGGTTGGCCGAGTCGGGGCACGGGGTCGTGGTACTTCACGTGTTCGGCGCCGAATGTGTTCGGGCGGGCCGAGCGGGTCCGCCGTGGCGGGTACGGGTCGCAGACAGCGGCGGTGCGCGCCCGAGCGGCGTGGCTGACCCAGACCTCGCAGGCGCGGACCGGGCGGGTGTGGACGGTGGAACGGTGGCTGCGGTACTGGTTGTCGACCCGGGTGGCGATCCGGCCGACCACCCGGCTCTCGCATCAGGGGCACGTCGAGCAGTTCCTGATCCCGCAGCTCGGGCATATCCGGTTGGGTGAGCTGACCACCCGGTAGCTGGCGACCGCGTTCGCGACCATCGGCGCGACGACGAACCGGTTCGGGCAGTTACACACGCCGTCGACGCTGCACCACATCCGGACCACGCTGCGGGCGGCGTTGAACGCGGCGGTCCGGGAAGGGCTTATCACTGACAACCCGGCCCGGAGGGTGGAGCTGCCCGTCCGGCCGCGGCCGAGGGCGGTGGTGTGGACCGAGGCGCGGGTCGCGCAGTGGCGGGCCACTGGTGCCCGCTCGGGGATGGCGATCTGACCCCCGCAACAGCTCACCGCCTTCCTGCACGCCGTGAAGGGCGACCGGTTGTACGCGTTGTGGTATCTGATCGCGCTACGGGGCTTGCGCCGCGGGGAGGCGCTCGCCCTGCACTGGACCGACATCGACCTGGACGCCCGGGAGATTGATGTGAGGCGGGCGCGGACCAGCGCCGGGTACCAGGTCCACGAAGGACCACCCAAGACGCCCGCAGCCAACACGCCGAGCAGGTGGACGCTGCTGCGGCGGGTCGGCGGTGGTCCGAGTCCGGGTACGTGTTCACCCGCGCGGACGGCACACCGCTGCACCCCGACTTCGTCTCCCAACGGTTCCGGCTGCTGGTGGACCGCAGTGGGTTGCCGCCGATCCGGTTGCACGACCTACGCCACGGCGCCGCTACCCTCGCTCACGCCGCCGGCGCGGACCTCAAGACGGTGCAGGACCAGCTCGGTCACGTGAGTATCGGGATCACCGCCGACCTGTACACCAATGTCCTACCCGCCACGCAGCACCGGGCCGCCGCAGCGACCGCCCGGCTGCTGCGCCACGCCACTGACCCGGGCAGGGCCCGGAAGGGCGGCAGGCGTCGCCAACGGTGACACCAATCCGGGCAGCCGGCGTCTGGCGATCAGGTCGGCGTCCGCGATCATGTGTCGTAGTCGCAGAGGACAGGTTCGCCTCGCGCCAGGCGTTGCGCGGCGTCGGGTTGGTCGGGCTGTATGGGTGAGGACAGGCGCAGCCCGGCCCGCTCGAGTGACTTGGTGATCTGCTCGGCGAGCTGACCGGGTTCGTCGCCGTCCCCAGGCGTTGCCGTGCTGATCGAGATCCAGATTCTCAGATCGTTGCCCGGAGATACACGTACCTGTGCTTCTGGTCCGTCAACGGTGATCCCCGCCGCCGTCAATGCATCGACGGCCGTGGAGCGCAGTCGCGCGGTGGTGCGTACGTCCACCGCGTGGGCGGCCAGATAGACCGCGTGTGCCAGTTCGGCGGCGGCCTGGTCTGCGGCGTCGACGTCGATGCTGTAGGGGCCGTGGGAGATGGTGCGGGTGGTCGGGTCGTAGCCGGAGCCCCAGAACTCGCGTGCTGCCTCCCGTGGCGAGGCTCCCGCCCTGATCCGGTTCTTCTGGGGGCCGCGTCCCTCGCCTCGTGACCACTCGTCGAAGTGGATCAGAGCGTCGCGCATGTGCTTGATTCCCGGGAGTGCGGCTTCGAACCTGTCCCGGGCCTGGGCCAGCGCATCGCGTACCGCCTGGTCGATGCCCAGGTCCCGCAGCGCGCCTTGTTCGAGTTGTTCGGCGTTGAGCAGCTGCGTCAGGGCGACCACGATCTGCCGGGCGTCGATCTGCCGGGAGCTGAACCAGGAGATACGTCCATCCGCGTCGGCGAGTCGGTGAACACCCAGTTCCACGGTGCGTTGCCACCATTGGGCCTCGGAGACCGCAATGGCGTACGGGTTGTCGGCGGGCGACCAGTCGGTGGCGGTACCTGTCACAGTCGAAGTGTTGTGCATCCCGGTGTATGACGGCCAGCCGATTCGGCGTCCCGGGCGATCCGGGTTGGGTAAAGGTAAGTCTCGCCGCGCTTCGCACGACACGGTTCTACCGCGAGCACCGCGATGCGCCCGGTGGTCCAACGGTGTAGGCCCTAGGTATGGCGTCGGCGGAGCTGCTGAGGCCGATGAGCCGAGCGCCGCTGGTCTGGTTTCGCCGGGCCGGGCGTGCGCCGGCTGCCGTAGAGATGTACGGCTTAAGATGGCCGGCTGAACCAGCGCCCGCGGCTATCGGTTCTGGCGTGTGGGCTGTCGCCGGGCCCGACGCAGTGGGGCGCCGACGGCGTGGTTGCGAACGAGGCTCGCCAGGTCACCGGGATGCCGACGGCCACGGAAAGCAGCCAACAAAGGAAGTGCGGTAGCCGGTCCCACACCGGTAGCTGAGGCCCGTGGTCAACGTAGAACCCGGTGAACAGGGCGATTTAGGAGCCGGACATCGCGGCGCCGTGCCAGGCCGTCCATCGGCGGGGGCGCGCGGGGCGAGCAACCGTTGCGGGGAACCCGACCGGGCATCGTCGATCCGCCAGGTACCCGCGTCTCGCGGTCAGGCCAGGGCTACCGCTCGCCCGGGCGGCCCGTCCTCGTACCGCGGCCGAGCCGCCGAACCGGCCGGTGAGAGCGGGAGCGGCCGTCGCGGTTCCCGCATCGATGCCCCGCCGGGCGGTGCGGGTCCGTCCCCGCGAGGGCCGGCGGGCACCAGACGGGTGACCCGCATCCCGTACCCGAGCCAGACAACCAGGACGAGCCCGGCGCTCACCACACCCAGGCCGAGGTGCCCGCCGACGGCACCGACGGTGAGCCCCACTGCGATGACCACCACCGTCAGGACCAGCGCCGAGATCCGGCCCCGGTACACCAACCGGTGCCGGCGTGTGCGCGCCACCACCTGCACCGGCCGGCACCGCGACCGCCGGTACCGCAGCCTCCTGCGCACCCGTGTTCGTCGAGTCATGAGAACGCCTCCCCGCCTCCGGCGCTGGTCACTCCATCGTGCCCGCGAGCGCCCGTCACGGTCCATGCCGTGGGTGTCGGGACCGAGCCACCAAGTCCGGGATCTCCGGCCCCCCCGCCCCCGCGAGGACTCACCCGCGGCCGCGGAGCGGTGAGCTTCCCCCGGTTGATCGGAGACCTCCAAACCAGGTTTGATCTTGCGAATCGAGGAATCATGCGTGGACTCGTGAGTGTTAGCCTGGCTGAGACCGGTGCGGCGTGCTGCCAACGAGCAGACAATGACCTCTTCGTCACCGCGGCGGTTGCTCATCGACCGCTGCGGACGGAGAAGGACGTGGTTGACCCGTATCGTGTACCCCTCTCAGAATTTCTTGATCGCAATCCCGCCGCCCTCCGTGATGCGCCCGCCGTGCTGACGCCGGTCGTGCGGGCCCTTGTGAACCGCCTTGCCGGTGATCTTGTCGGTGTCGGCCTGGTCGACGATGTTGTGTCCCAGACATTCATGATGTTGCTACTGCCTACGGCCCGGCATTTCGATCCCACCCGTGGAAGCGCCGCACGGTACCTCTACGGCGTGGTGCTGCATGCAACTGCCGAAATCCGGGTTCAGCACGGCGCGGCTGGGATCCGAAGGAACGACCGCCGCCTCCGACTTGTGCAGGACGAGCGGGACAGCATGCGGTCGCTTCGCCGCCAGCGTGAGCCGCGGTATGAGGATGCGGCTGATGCCGTCTGCCTGCGGGTCTACGTGGAGCGGGCGCTTGGGGGTGCGCCGTTGGACCTCCGGACTGCCGCCGCCCTGCTGGGCGAGCACGATCAGAACATGACCGAGGCGGCTGAAGCGGTGCGGCTTGACCGTAATACCCTGCGCCGCCGCCTGCGGGCGTGGGCGGCCACCGCGCGTCTACCGGCATGAGCGTCAGAAAGATCTTGGTCAAGATCTGATCAGTCCCCACAGTTCCCAGTGCATATTCAGGTACCGGCCGCGGTGAAGAGCCGTCAACGAAAGGCCGGCGAGGTAAGGAGGCCATATGGCCAGCACCATCCTTTTCATGTGTGACTATGAGGGCTGCATGAAGGCCCTTGACGAGCGCGACGTCACCCAGCTTCACCTTTGCATCCACAGCGCTCAACTGCCCGACGATCTCGACCCCCTGGATCATTTCGGACTTGATCTGTGCGAGGAGCACCTCGATCTCGTCCTCGCCCGCATCCTCGTCAGCGCCACCGGCAGCCACCAGTAATACACCCGTAGTAACTTGCTGAGGTTGCGCGCCCTCGGGTGCGCAGCCCCGGCAAGCAGTTCCGCGCCCAGCGGCCGACGAGCCGTCAAAGTTTCGAGGGAGACGAGAAATGGCCAATGACCACCTACTGACCGAGATCGAACGCCAACGGAAGTACCTGAGCGAACTGCCCGAGAACTTCGAGTTCCCGCTGTTCAACGTCAGGCGTGCCGTCGAATCCCAACGTGCGAGCGGCTACCGGCACACCGCTGCCGCCTCAAGGGAAATGATCGACAACGCCATCGAAGCAGGCGCCCGCAATATTCACGTCGTCTTTGACACCGATATGGAGAGCGGCCGTCGGGCCGTGTCAGCCATCGCGTTCATCGATGACGGATCCGGGATGCTCCCCGACATGATCCGCTATGCCCTCACCTGGGGCGGCGGAACGCACTTCGAGGACACCGAGTTCATCGGCAGGTTCGGCTTCGGCCTGCCGAACGCATCGATCAACCAGACCAAGCGAGTCGAGGTCTACAGCCGCGTGGCGGAGACCGAACCGCTGATGCGCTCGGTCCTCGACATCACCATGGTCGACAACTTCGGCGTGCAGTCCGTCCCAGCGCCCGAGACGGCAGACTTGCCAGCGTTCGTTACGGCCTACCTGAAGAGGCAGAAGATCTCGCTTACCAGCGGGACGGTCGTCGTGTGGCACAAGCCTGACCGTCTCTCCTACAAGCGCGCAGCTAACCTGAAGGAACACCTGGTAGATGACTTCGCGGTCACCTACAGGTATCTGCTGAAGAACCCCGAGATTAAGCCGGACGGCATAAACCTGGTGGTCGAGGGTATTGAGGTCGCGCCTGTAGACCCGCTCTTCCTGATGCCTGGTGGCCGGTTCTACAAGCCGGAGGAGGAAGGAGGCGCAGAAGCTGTCCTGAAGCGCTCGGTCGTCGTCAGGTACTTCCGTAACGAAGAGACGGGCGAGACTCACCTGTCGTACCTCAAGGACGAGAAAAGCCTGGCAGAGGCCGCCCAACGCGGCGGGGTGATCGGCACGATCTATGTCACTGTGGCGAGGCTCCGGCCACGGTTCGCTGCGGAGGCTGGCTCCGGGACTGATGAGTATTCACGCCACCGGTTCGAGATCCGGAAGGATCATCGCGGCATGGCGTTCGTACGGGCCGGCCGCGAGATCCAGACGGTCGACGTTTTTCCCAGATCGGCCAAAGACAAGAGCAGTGGGTTAGGTGACTGGCCGCTCCTCCAGTCCTATGCCTACAGCTGGGGCATCGAGGTCCGGTTCGGCCCGGAACTCGACGAGGTGTTCGGCATCACGAACGACAAGCAGTCGGTCCGACCGATGGAGGACTTCTGGCGCGTGATGGCCCAGGCCGAGATCGACCAGGCGGCACGACAAGAGCAAAGGTGGCAGACGAAACAGCGGCAGAAGCCGAAGAAGGCTGAACCCAGTGACACGCCGACCGAAGCTGAGGTCGTCGCGAAAGCCGCGGACCTGGCAACGGATCAACGGCCGGATGTCCCGGAACGCCAGATGGGGGCCGCTCGCAGCCAGCTCCAAAAGGCAGCTGAGCAGGAATCTGCCAAGTCGGGCGGCAACCTCGATGAGGCGAGGAAAGCACTCGTCTCCGAAGCGAAGCGGCGCCCGTATCACGTCACGTACGAGGATATGCCGAACGGGCCGTGGTTCGAACCGGAATGGGTCGGCCAGCAGATCGTGGTGAAGCTGAACCGGCAGCACCAGTTCTACCAGATTGTCTTTGGCGACCTTCAGCGCACGACTGGCACGGCCCGGCTCAAGGAGGCAATCGAGTTCCTCGTCATCGCCCTTGCCAAGTCCGAGCTAACCATCTCAGACGAGGAGACGGCAGCGTTTGTGACATCCCGCCGACGCTTCGTGGACTCTCCGTTCCTCGATGCGGGTCTGGCCGCTCTCGCAGCCAGGATGGAGGCACCCGAAGACCTAGAGGTCGTGGAGGAAGATAAAACTAGCGCTGGTGACGTCGCCGCCTAGGCTTCGCAGTAAATAGATGTGTAGATCTTCGGGTGAACGTCCAGCAGCGGTGACCCCTAGGTGGCGGAGCCGGCAGCACAGCGAGGTACTCGGGCCCCGCCCTGATGAGGGCGGGTAACCGATCGACCACGGAGCCCCGATGTGACAGGCTGCTACAACGGCCCGCCTTGTCGTGGTCAATATCTGCCACGCTCGGGCTGCTGGCGCCCGTCGCTGTGCGCCACGTGACCGCCGCCTCGACGCGACAGAGGTAAGGATCGTCGGTTATGACACAAGACGATGGCGATGCCGTTATTGCACGGATTGTCGACCAAGCTAGGCAAGGCTATCACGTTCGCCACCTCCGTCTCCCGTCACGGTTTGTCCGGTCGCTGACGTTCTGGGCACCCTCACGATTCGTCAGTTCCTCAGGAGTCGACGTCGACGCCATGCTCGCGGACCTGGACGAGACGATTCTCGCCCGAGGCATGGTGCTATACGACCGGCAGATCATCACCCTGCCCATCCGGGACAATGCGGCGGGAGTGGAGACCGTTTATGAACCGCCGCACTCGCAGGAGGTGCCCTTCGAAGTGCCGCCCAGGTGCGAGTGGGCCGATCCGCAGCGGGGCTACTTCGGTCTTGACCATCCTTACCAAATGGCGGACGACAACGATCCATTCACGTGGTCGCATCTTGTAGTTCATCTCAATGAGCCATTCTTGCGAGACGGTGAACTCATCGCAGGCCTGATCCATGGCGTAGAGGACCACCGATATCTGTATTGCACGTGCCACTTCGCCACAGTCGTCTATACGACCCGGCATCGGCTTATCTGCATGTCCTGCGGGGCGACGCACCTCGTCCTGGCGGAGCCTCTCCGCTTTACTCGCCTCCGTTTGCTAACTGCGAATGAGTGGCTCGATTTCTTCGACGATAACGGGGTCCGGCGACACGAGGAGGTGGACCTCGCAACGATCGACTTCCGCCAGGTCGAGAATGCACGACAAATTTGGAGAACCGATCAGTGGGAGGCGGCGGCTCACGAACTTATCTTCTTCGCTCGGTCGACGCCCGAGGAGATCGAGGAGGCAATCCGAGGGACGGAAGCCGACCCGTCAATCTTACTGGAAGCTGGCTTCAAGCCCGTGGAGATGACGCCACCGCCCGCATTCCACATCCGCCCCAACTCCGTTGATGTCGATCTCCTCGAGAACGCGACACAGGCGCTGCGAGAGGGCGTGCGCGACTTCAATTCCAGCTACGTTCAGCCATACAAACTCGCAAACGCCGTGCTTGATCTCTTCCGGTGCGTCGAGTTAATCTTGAAGGCGCGCCTCGAGATTGCCGACGCGACACAACTCCGCGACAAACCCAACAACCCGACAGTCCTCGATCGCCTTTCCGGCGCTGGCGTGGCCATCAACTCTGACGAGACCACGACGATCGCCCAGCTTCGCCGCCTCCGCAACCATCTTCAACATGGTACGTCCGCGTTCAATCTCCGAAGCGGTTTGGCGCTTTGCCGAAGAGCCGTTGTCTTCATCGACCGGTTCGTCAATGATGAGCTTGGGGTATGGATAGGTGACGTGATCAGCACTGATGACTGGCAAAAATTGCTCAACATTCAAGAAGTAGCCTTCACAGCCGAGGCGATCGTTGCGGCGCGAATCCTGCCTTTCCGCGCCAACCCGGAATCGAATATCACTGTTTGTCCGCGATGCGCGCACGAGACCTTGCTCCGGACACACCCATCGACAGGAGCGTCGTGTATGTACTGCAGACATGTCCCAACTGCTGAATCACGTCGCGATTGAATAATGCTCTCTCTTAATCACCCTTCGGCGAGGAAGACAGCACCGAAGGCAGTGCGGTGCTGTTGCGCTTCGGGTAAAGCCTCCTCTTCTGTCACACGGCCGAGGCCGACATAACCGCCACAGTCATCGCAGTGGACGAAGTATGGCCCGAAGTCTATCGGGCTTTCGCCTTCCTCAAGGATGCCGTTCATAATATTAGCTTCACTCTGATCAAAACGTACGACAGCTAGGTGGGCCCTTGGCCGCAAGTACTGCTGTCGTAAGGCGTCATTGTGCCGATCCGCATCGCCGTCGGCCTCTTCCTTCGAATCTCGGTGCGGACCTACCCACATAAAGCAGGTGTTGCAGTGCGCACCAAAATAGCCAGTATCGAACCCCTCGTTCTCCAGGACGCCGGCACTTACCTCGTGCTCCGAGAATTGCGGTGACCTGATCCCCACGGATACCCCTCGCATCGGCCCTTGGTCCAATGAAGCAGGGCGAACCTATGCGATCCTTCGCTCGCCCATCACTCTCATCTGCTCTGTTGATTCTCATCTGTTCGCGGCGGCTTGACAAGGACGCGCGCCGAGTCCCACACGAGGACGAGCCGCGGCGAGTTCAGACAACTGCGGGTTGGTCTGCCTCGACGGCCGCGCCGTGATCCGCAACGGCCGCTGACTTCCGCCGAACTGATCATCGAAGTCGCAAAGCCAACAAGCCGGCTACGGCTGGCAGAGGTGATCCCGCACGCGTCGGTCGGGCTACTGGAGCCCTGCGTCGAGTTGCTGCTATTCGCGCTCGGCCAGTCGGAGACTGAGGCTGCAAGGGATCGGCGCAGCTTCCTACCACAGCGAGCGCTGACTGGTCGACCAAGCTCAACACAGTGCTGACGGAGTTCGAAGACCGCATCGGCGACCTCGGCCACGACGCTGGCAGCGAACATGAAGGCCATCGCCGGACAAACGATCGGACTACTTCTCGTGAATGGCTACCGTGATTCTCTTTGTCTTTGCCGGTTCACGGAAGTCGACCCCGGATTCGTCGTCGAATAGCATCCTTGCGGTGGGCATCGAGCCTCCACCCGCAACGCTCCAGGGCATGGCTCTGGGCAGAATGTCGACCGTTCCGGTACGCGCCAGATCGATGACGATGGTGTGGTTGCCGATGACGAGTTGAAGGTGACGAGCTTCCTCGTCGACTACGACGTCGGTGACCCGGTCACCGACAAGCGCATCCGGCGCTGGTTGTAGCGTCTTGAGGGAATTAATTCCACAGATTTGGACGTGTTTGACCGTTTTATCCAGTAGGTGGTGGCGCAGCGCCTGAACGTCACGGGTGATTGGCGTCGCCTGGCTCATCGACTCTCCGATCTTGGACTATCCAGGGGCAACGTCGGGCCTGCTGACCGGCTGACCGTGGGAGATCGGCAAAGGTCGCCATGGGCGGTCTCCCTGGATCGAATGTCGTAGGCAGGGGATAGCGTGTGGCGCACTACGCTGTCGTCCGTCGGGCTGGCCGTCGTCATGGGCGAGCCAGTCTCCCGTTCGTCAGCCACACCTGGCCTGAGCAGCGAGAGGGCGTGAGGTGCTTACCACGATGACCAGGTTGTGCGAGCCGCCAGAGGGTAGCAGGAAGACCGGCCACCCTGCTCGTGGCGCCGCCGGAGATCGGGCGGTGGTGGCGTGACCACGCTGGAGGCGACCGAGAGTGTTGCAGCGGCTTCGACCGGCCTGGGCCTCGCGCCGATACGCCGGTTCCAGCCCTCGCTGACGCTTGGATACAGCCACGAACTCGGCACGCTCGCCGTCCAGGTAATCGGTGATGATCTTCCAACGCGGCTTCGACGCCTCCGAGACGCGATTTCGGCCGCCGAGTCCCGTCGCGCCGATCTGCTGGCGCTCGGAGTTACGCAGGGTCAGCTCCTTCCGACGATCAAGTACCTAGCGGCTTTGCGCGTGTTGCGAGATCTCGTCCAACAGGGTTGGACGGTGCGGGTGGACGACGAGGGCATATATCTTAATGCTTCCACGGTACCCAACGCCGCGGACGACCCGGAAGAAACCAAACAGGTCATTCGTCAATGGTTCTCATTCGCGCGTGAGGCACAACTTAGCGACCATTCCACGCAGGCGTTCATCAAGATGATGGAACGGAGCGGCGTTGGGGAACTGTTTGCTCGGGGCGCCGAATTGGCGGGGCGAATCGAAGCGGCGCGAGATGAACCGGGAGGTCTGGCCAATGCCATCCGTCCCTCCCTTCATCTCATTGATCCGACAGCCAGAGACGACCGCCTCGGGCTTCGCTTACAGGACGTTTGGCGATACGTGCGCCACTACTGGTCCATTCCTTATCAGAGCACGCCCGGCCGGACGCTCTTCTATCTTGTGCGCGACGACGCCGGACCGAACCGGCCCGTCATGGGCATTGCGGCGCTGGGCAGCGCCGTGCTCGGCCTGGCGCAGCGGGACGACGTCCTCGGCTGGAGCGCAAACAGCCTTCACAAGCGACTGCTGGCCGCCACGGGCGAGGACCGGCTGACGATCGGACAGCACGTTCTGTACGTCCTTCGATCAGATATCGACGGAATCTACGCCGCGGATCTGGGTGTCGGTGGCGAGCCATGGTCGGCCAAGACTGTTGCCCGTCTGCGCGAGGAGGAAGGCAACGCGGCCTTCAGCCGGCGGCAGGCCCTCTTGGAGGCCGGCGATGAGCGGAGCCCGGAGTATCAGTTGATCAAGGGGGCGCACGACGACGCCCTCGATCCCGATCAAGGCAGCGTTGACTGGCTGAAAGTTGCGCAGACGGATCTTTATCGGCGCAAGAGGGCCGGAACTCTCGCAGACCTCATCCAGGCGTGGAATGTGCTGCAACTATGGCGGGTCGACTCCGAACCGGACGCTCTGTTCAAGGCGTTGCAGGATGAGCGAGGGCGCGCCGCTTGCGAGGTTGTCCTTAGGCGGATCAAACAACGGGCGATCGCCGAGAACGTCATGGAGATCATTACCTGCGGTGCCGTGCCGCCGTATGGAGAGGTTCTCGGCGGGAAGCTCATCGCCATGCTGCTCGCTTCGCCACGGGTGGTGAGGGATGTGGCCGACCGGTACGCCGGAAGGGTGAGTCTGATCGCCTCTGGGATGAAAGGTGAACCGGTCGTTCGGCGACCCGCCCTCGCCGTGCTCACCACGTCAAGCCTCTACTCGGTCGGCAGCAGCCAGTACAACCGGATTCGCATCCCGGCGGCCGCTGTGTGTGATGGCTCCGGTCAGATACGTTACGACCGAATCGGAAAGACCGACAGCTTCGGGACGGTGCACTTTGCTCCTGACACCGCTGATGCCCTGGTCGAACTCGCCCGGCTGGAGGACGACAACCGCCGCTTCGTCAACCACCTTTTCGGTGAAGGCATGAGCCCGAAGCTACGGGCGGTGCGATCAGGGATCGAGGCCCTTGGTCTGGATCCCAACGAGTTCCTCAGGCACCATTCGCCCCGACTGCTGTACGCGGCTCGCCTGGCGTACAACACCGACGAGTTGCTGTTCGGCCTGGCGACCGAGCCGCGGTACATTTTGGAGCCCGATGAGGACTCGGATGGCGTCGAGGAGATCGCGGCACATTGGCGCGCCAGGTGGCTTGAGCCCCGCTTGGTCAATGGCAAGGTCCTCGACAGACTGCGTGATCATCAGACGTTCGCACCGCTCAGCGGAGAGATCGAGGAGGTGGCCACACGCGGGGTCGCCGCCTCGGGGTCGGCCGTCAGCCGGACGACCGACCGTGGAGCGGATCAACCGGACGTTCCCGCCGCATCTCCTAGCGAGTTCATTGAGCGGCTCTACCGCAGCAGCAACAGCTACGCTGACCGGCTCACCTCAGAGGAACTCGGTTGGGTCGACGTCGACCTTGGCCTCAACGACTATGTGCGTGACTTGGCCGAGGGTGGCCGGCAGGTCATCGTCACAGGGAACCCGGGCGACGGAAAGACGCACCTCATCGAGCGTCTCCGGCCGATGCTCGAAAAGGCGGGCGCGCGCGTGCTCACCGACGCCAACGAGTTGTCCGACGAGGAGATTCTGACCGAGTGGCGTGACTGCCACGACCAGGGCCAGTCCATGATCCTCGCGATCAACGAATGGCCCTTGTTCGTGTTGCGTCGCCACCCGCTCGCAGCCGGCTTCCAACCGCTGCAGGAAGCTCTTCGGCAAGTCCAGCAAGCCGTTTCCTACGGTGCCGAGGCCGTCGACGCGCCTGTGGGACCGGTACGCGTGATCGATCTAAGCCTGCGCAACGTTCTCGCCCAACCCATCGTGTTCAGGATCATCGAACGGTTGACGGATGACAGGTTCTACGTTGGCCTTTCGCCCACCGACCCCGCTGTCACCAACCGCAACGCAATGCGCCAGACGCGTGTCAAGGCACGGATCGGGACGCTCCTCGGGGAGGTCGCCCGGCGCGGTCACCACGCGACGATGCGGCAGCTTGTCGGATTTGTCGCGTTCTTGATAACGGGGGGCGCGAAGGCAGTCGACCGGTTGGCATCCCAGGGTTCACAGAGCTTCCACTATGCACAGCTTGCCTTCGATGGCGAGGGCCCGCTTTTCGACGCCGTCAGAGCGGCATTCGACCCGGCGACGGTAACGCATCCTCGTCTGGATATGGATCTCTGGCGGGGCACGACCGCCGCCGGAGACTGGGTGGACGGAAGCCGTCCAATCGCCATTCAGTACCTGTCACCTCGGGATCGGCGGCTCGAGTACCCTCCACTTAAGCGGCGGTTCTTTTTCGAGCACCGGGCCGGGGGCGACTTGGTGGGACTACTGCCGGCCGACGAGCGCCGCTTCGACGAGTTGGTCGGCGGCGGCAACTCCGGGAGTTCCACGGTCGTGCGGGATCTGCTGCTCGCGATCAACCGCTTCTACGAGCCGGACTGCCCAGACACGGAGCGGGAGCGCCTTGTGCTGTGGCAGAGTCATCGATTTGACGTGCGAGCGCCGGACACGTTTCTGTCGCTGCACCAGGTACATCACGGGATGTTCGAGATCAGACCGCCGCAACTGGCGCCTTGGGTTACCGCCTGGCTCCCGCCCGAGCAGCGTTTGGTGCGGACGTTCGCCCTTGTCGTGACGAACGAGCACGGGGTGGCGACGGCGAGTCTGCTCGTGGATCGCGCCCTGTACCTGACGTTGGCGGAGGCGCATTGGGGCCTCGGCCGTACGAGCTGGTCGCGCAGCGCGACTCGCCGGGTCACGCGCTTCGTCGATCAGGTGCATAGCAGCGTGGTCGCCAGCAGGAGTGACGTTGTCGATGTACGCATCCGCAATGTCGCGAAGGACATCGAAGCGACGTTCGAGATTCAGCGCCACCCTGCGAGGTACCGGCTGTGATCAGCGACCTGAGTGACTTCCTGCAGGACATCTACAATGACGAGTTCGGCCTCCTCCCGACCAACGCCTCGATCAAACCGGTGCATGTCGCGAACGGCTTGGGCCGGGCTCTCGTCGGACGCACGTATGACTCCGATGCCCTTGCGCAGTTTCTGCGCCGCTCGATCCTGAACCAGACGACGAGAGTGCAAGAGGAACGCAACCCGAACAGCATGATCCTCGAGCACTACGACGAAGCCTTCACCGGCCGCGACGGCGGCATCGTCGACCAGGACGCGCTCAGTACCCTGCGCAGCCTCGCCGAGGGCATTCTCGCCACGGACAAGGCGGTCTTCGGAGAAGCAGCGAGATCGTCGTACACGCTCTCCAACGAGACTCTCCTGACTCGCGACCCGTCGGACGTGCGCTGTGGCAGCTTTCTGGCGCAGTTGCTGACCGCGGGAAGGGTCGGGGAGGCCGCCGTGCTCGTTCGCGAGTTGCTGGGGTCCGATGACGATCCGTGGTCGACAATCGCGCGGCCCATGATGCAGTTCGCCGGCGTGCAGGAGTTGCCACCGCAGGCCACGGACGATCAAGCGATGCGACGCCAGACGCTCCTGGCCACTGGGACAAACGGCGACATCATCCTGCCGACATTGGCGAGGCTGCGGGCATGCTTCGATCGTCTCGCGCGCTTCGAACGGGGCCGTGGGTCGAAGCTGAACTCGCTTCGGCGGATGGTGATGTTCTCCTGCTTTGTCATCCATGTCCACCTGATCGCCCGGTATTCCGAGGCGGTTTCCGGTGCCCCTCGGCCCCCAATCGTGATCGACATGTTTGACGGCTCCCGGGTGTCGCTACGCAATGCCTCGCGTGCGTCGCTGCGAGCTGCGGGGGACGTGCTTGAGGCTCTCGTCTCGCTCCGCATTCGAGATCGGGTCTCAGGGAAGGTGGAGGGTGTCGGCATCGAAGAGATGATCTTGACCCTGCCCGAGAGGAAGGGGGTGAGGGTTCGGGTTCGCCAAGGATTTGACGCTTACCGCCATGACGATCAGGTTTCCGAGTTGGACGCTTTCAGCGAAGCGCTTTGGCAAGTTGGTACCGAGGACATGAACCATCCTGTCGAGTTTCTCACCGAGCTTGGCCGCCGAGCGGGCTATCTGACCCCGTGGGCGAACAGCGGACGCGGCGGCAAGCTCCAGAAGCGGTACGGGGTTACCACTGAGTTCCTGGAGACCCTCGTCGCGGCCACGGTCGAACCCGGTGAGCCCCTTGATTTTCCGGAGTTCCTCGATGCGCTCCGGACCAACTACGGCATCGTTGTCGGACAGCGTTCTGACGACCAGGTCGTCCGATCGAACAATCTGGCTGGAACGCCGTTCGGGACACCGACCTCCGTAGCCGAAGAGGACCTGCGACTCAATGTCGAGGCGTTGCGGCGAGCGATCCTCGAGGCCGGCTACGCGAAGGCGTATGCCGACGGCCAGACCGTCATCACCACCGACCCTGAAAGTCTGGCAATCCTATGACGACGACTGGAGTTCGTGAGCGCCTGGTAAGCAACCTGCTGTGTGAGCAGGTCAACCGGTTGTCCGGCGCTGTCGGCATCCTCGTCCAAGACGTCCCGTATCTCGCGCCCGACGCGGCGCTGCCAGCGCTTGCCGAAGTGATGGACAGCGTTGACCTGCGTATCGCTTACCTGTCGGGTGGTGATGATCCCTCCGTTGAGCCGATCGCCGGGACAGCCGGCATACCGGCGGACAAGTTCACCAGCGAGGTGCAGCAGGCCGAACGGTGGCGCAACACGCGTGACGTCACCGTGCCGATCGTGGTCATCACCACTGGCGATCAAGCCCGGCTCTCGTCGCTGCGGGATTTCCCTACGGTCGGGCCGGCGCAGCTTAAAGCCCTGCTCGTCGAGCGCGCCCAAGCCGGCCCAGCTGCGACCAACGAGGTGCTCTACAACTGGTGGAAGCGCTTGGGTTCCGACGCGAACGTGTCGTTCGGCCAACTCGTCGACTACTACACCTCCTTGCCCGACGGCCCTGAGCACGAACTCGATTTCAAGGTTCAGTCGAGTAGGCAGCTTCCGCGCTTGGGTCTCCTCGCCGACCCCCAGCTCTTCGATGATCCACGTGACCGGGCGATCCGCGCACGTGTCGATCTCAACCGCGACCTTGTTGGACGACTGCAGACGCTGACCGAGAAGGACCGGCGAACGATCGCGGAGAACATCGCGAAGGAGAGCGATCCAGACCGGCACTCGGCGCTACGACGCAGCCTTCGTCTGCTACGCCAACTGCGCCGCGGCGAGGAGCCGACCGGCCAGCTCACCGTTACGGATGCCGAGGCTCTTTTCTCGAAACGACGACCGCAGCCCACACCGCCGGCACCGCCCGTACTGACGGACCACGTCCCGCAGCTGCCTGGCGCTCCAACGCCACCCCCGGCGCTCGGCCCACCGGAGCCGCCGCCGGTCGACGATGAGCCGGGCATGAACGACACGGCCGGACCACCGCCCCACAAACCCACCCCAGCATCGACATTTGCTGCGGGGGCACTGCTGTCCGACGACGAGTCCGACCATGAGGATCTCAATGTTGCGGTCGAGGAAACACTGTCGACTGTCGGTGATGTCGACAGCGGGGCCACGGTTGGTTCCGAGCGCTGGGACTTCGACCTGCCCTCTGGGCTCGTCGTTCAAGGCCAGGTGCGCCGCGAGGTCCTGGACATCGTGACTCGTCTGGTTGGCGAGGGCCGCTACGGCGGCTGGATCGCTAGCAACGACGGTGACATCGAGGAGCGGATCCGCGGTTATCGGGGCGAAGAGGACCTGAGAGCTGTCTGGAGCAGCGAGCAGATCCTGGAGTTCCTGGATAGCCTCGACGACGAAGGCGAGGGCGGGCGCGAGCTAAGCGCAAGGTTCGCGGACTTCGACAGCGCTCGCAACAAGATCATTAGATTCACTGGTTCGCTGGCCGCCGAGCCGCTCCTTGTTGCCGCGGCGCGCGATTCGCGGGACCTGGTGCGGGCGTACGTCGACCGCTACCACGACCTGCTGACGTGCATCAGCCGCAACTACAGCGAACTGTTCGTCGAGTACAGCCAAGACATCAACCAGGTTGTATCCCAGATCCTGATGCTGGACACAATCACGTTCGGCTCCGGCACGGCCACCCTCGCCATGCTCACGCCGCTCCATCCGCTGTATCTGTGGCGGTACTCCGAGTTCGCCCGGGTCGTCGCGGCTCAACGCCACCGGCTCAGCGCCCGTGACGAGAGGCTCGTCGTCGAGGCCGCACAGAACCTCCCGAATTTCCTCACCAGCCTGTGCCTGCCCGATCTGACACCGGACACACCGCAGGTGCTGCCCCAGGTCAGCGCCATGGGTAACCTTCCCTACTTCGCTGCCCTGCAGGAGCGCAGCGTCGGACAGGACGGCTTCAACGCCGTAGCGCGTATCGCCAGGGCATTCCTCGACGCTCATCCTCCCGCCCAGCAGGGACTGCGCCTGGCGCTGCTGGACCCGCCAGGCCCTGGCCCCTATCTGAGCCTGCTCGCCGACCTTGCCGAGGATGACAAGCTTCACGGCGCCCACCTCACCGTCCTATACAAGGGACGAGGCGCGGGCATACAGTCGCTTGGCCTTGACGAAGACGACGAGGCACGCGTCGCGCAGTTGTTCCGGGCAACCGCCGATGATCGGCGCTTCAGTTTCGAGGTACGTTCCCTGCCCGCCGACACTCCGAAGCCGCCCCCGGACGTCCTCCCCCACATCATGGTCGCCTTCGACCAGTCCGGCGGAAAGCAGGACGCCTTCAGCGTCGTTGAGCATCCCATCCAACCTCTGGCCATGCCACAGCGGCTCAAGTACCGCAGGCTCAGCAGGACGGTCGACCTCGAACCCGCTCCAGGAGGGCCGTTCGCTGCATACTTCAACGTCGCGCAGTTGGTCGCCAAGCAGGCACCGGCCTCCCGGCTCGCTGTGCGGCAAGACCAGGACGTTCGCGAGCGGCTGGCTGCCGCAGCGGCAACGGCTCCGTGGTTCGTTATCGCGGACCGGCATATCGACCGCGACCTACAACTGGGAAGCCTCCAGGTCTTCAGCGGCCGCGATGGCGCCCGAGAGGTGGTCGCGTTCGCCGACGCCACGGACCCGTTCCGGCGAGCGCTTCGCGAGGTCGTGCGCCAGTACAACACCGCCGTTAGCGATGCCGACCTGGACAACCTCCTCCTGGAACTCACGGAACTGCTCGATGTCGGGGCGCTCGCACTCGCTCCAGACCTGGACAGCCAGGTCGATCAGAGTCGCACCAAAGGGCTGCTCGGCACGCTGATCGCGGCACGTTGGTACAAGAAAGGCTGCCCCACCAACCGCAGGCGCCTGCTCATCAGCCTTGACGACTCAACCGCCCGCCGCTGGCTGCACCTGCGAGACGACGCCCGGCGCGCCGACCTTCTCGGCATCGAGCACGGAGACGGCGGCTGCGCGATCACGGTCTTCGAGGTCAAGACCATGCAGGACACGTCGGCGGAGTGCCGCATCAACGGCGGCATAGCATCGGGGCCGGCAGTTGATCAGCTGCTGTCCACGGGCACCCTTCTGCGCGACGTGTTCAACCCGAGCCGTGCCGACGAGCTTATTACTACGCCGGCGCGGCGGGAGGTGCTCCGCGAACACGTCTACCGTGAACTCGCGAAGCACAGCCATGACGCCGAAGATCGAAAGGTGTGGGCGGCAGCCGCACAGCGCCTCTTCGAAGGCGAGTTGGCCTTCACGATCGATCTGCATCTCGTCGAGGTTTCGATCGGCGTCGACTCGGAATCGCTGCGGCCCACCAAGCGAGCCGATGCCCGAACGGACAGCGGTCTGGTGTTTCCGCTCACGGTGACACAACTGAACGAGTCTGGGGTCGACGCCCTGCAGCCCGCCGCGGCGCCGCAGGAGACGCCGCCCCCCACCTGGTTGGCCGAGGACAAAGCGGCGGGAGCGGAACCGGATAGCGGTGGGGGAACTGAACGGGCACTTGCCGAGGCTGTCCGATCGGTGCCGGCACGCGAGGCCGTTGTCGGCTCGGCCGACACCGTGACCGTCAGCGAGGTGTCGGGGCCGACCGACAGACCGCGCGCCTATCTTGGCGAGGCGCCGGGACAGTACGGCAAGCCCGTCGAGATCTGGTACGACCCGCAGCGCCCTGACCGCCCGCTGGCTAACGGACATATCGCGATTACCGGTGAAACAGGCAGTGGAAAGACTCAGGCTGCGAAGTCCATCTTGCACGAGCTTATGGCCCCGCCGATCGGTCTGCCCGCGCTGATCCTCGACTTCAAGGACGACTACTCCGGCATCGAGTACACCAGCATGGAGCGGCTGTCCATGTTTGACGCGAGTATGGGGGGGCTGCCGTTCAACCCACTCGTTCCGCCACTGGATCCCACATCGGGGCTGGCGAACCCGATCTCTCATCTGCACCAACTCGTCGGGATCCTGAAGCGGATCTATCGTCTTGGCGACCAGCAGGCCTACACGCTGCGTGAAGCGATGAAAAAGACGTACGACATCGTCGGAATCGACGGCAAGCCGTTCGCCCCGGAGCCCGACCAAACCTATCTGCCTTTCGATGCGATCCATGAGGTGTTGGAAGGGGAAGGTCACGGACCGCTGATCGGCCGGTTGTCGCCGATCTTCGACCTCCGGCTGTTCTCCGGCGACGGCGGTGACGTGACGCTGGAGGACTTGCTGGACGGACGATCTGTCGTCCGGCTCAGCCAACTGCCTGGAGACGAGGTGAAGAACGCGGTCGCCGAGTTCTTGCTGATGGCGCTGTACAACCATCTCATCCGTCGGCCGCAGCCACGCGTGTTGAGCCGGCTTGTCGTACTTGACGAGGCGTGGCGGCTCGTGCAGTCGCCCTTCCTCGAACCACTCATGCGAGAGGGGCGTGCGTTCGGCGCCGGCGTCATCATCGCCACCCAGTATCCGAAGGATCTGCCTGACCCAGTGTCCGGTGCCACAGCGACAAGGCTGTTCTTTAGCCAGACACAGGTTGACCAGATCCGGACCGTGCAGAAGTCATTGATCGGCAAGACCAGCGGCTCGGACGCGGAACAGTTGGCTGCGCTCGTGAGGGCAATGCCGCCGCTCACCTGCCTGGCGCAAAACGCCCACCACACCCCCTACGCCCGGACGGCTGTGCGGCCTTACTACGAACGTGTGGCCGATGCGGAGGCTCCTCCCGCCCGCTGACCCCTGTGCTGAAGGGCTAGGCGGCTCGGAGGGATCAGTACAGGGTCAGTTGTTCGTTGTCCGTGGACGCAGTGGGTAGCGGCGGCAGAATAACGCGTGCGCCGTGCTGGACGGGCCTGGTCGGCCGGTGCTGTTTGACCGCGTCCAGTACGTCCTTCGAGGTCATGCGTGCGGACAGCCAGCGGTGCATCCACCAGTGTGAGATCGCGTCGACGTCGCTGACCTTTGATCGCCGATGGAACTTGTAGTCCGGCTTCTGATCGATGCCGAGCAGATACGGTAGAAGATTGTCCACCAGGCTGATGCCGTAGATGATGCGTTGGCGTCCATGTTGAAGCAGCACGTCAGATGGCCACCCCAATAGGTCGAAGCCGTGGCGCACTTTGCGCAGCTTGGGGTTCACGCCCTCGCCGAAGATGCTGTTGACGCGTGCACCGTTTGCGGTCTGCTCGGCGAGGCGGACCAGCGACCGTACCGCTTCGGCAGACAAGTGCGAGGTGCCGAACGATTTCGATCGGCCTAGTTGTCGGAACTCGATGGGGCCCGGCCCGCAGAGGACGTCAGCGGGTATCCGGATGCGGTTGTACTGGCTCGCGCCGGAGCCGTAGAGGGATGTCGTGCCAACGTATGCGAGGTTTGATCGGCGGCGGATCGGGCGGCCGGCCATCGATGAGGCGATCTCGCTGGCGTAGGCGGCGTAGCGCTGCCGGTATGCGTTTACCACTGTGGGGCTGACGGCCAGCATGCTGACGAGTTTGCCGCCGAGCAGAGCATTGTACGGAGCAACAGCACCGCAGACTGTCAGGTCGGCGATCTCCGTGCCTACCGCGTCGGCCTTTGCGCGTCTGAGGACGGACATGATGGCCCGGCGTGCCTCGGCGTCATCGAGCGCGCGGGACAAGCCCGTGCGTGTGGGCGTGGGATCCAGATGGGGCGCGAGTGCGTGCCGGGCACGGAGGAGATCAGCCAGGGCCAGGCATCGCTTGCTACGGAACAGGTCGGATTCTGCGCGCCTTCGCCACCCAGCGATGTCGTCGGGGTCGACGACTTTCTTGAAGTCGGCGCGGCGCACGAAGCGATGGTGATCGCGTCGGCGGCTGTCGGCCTCCTTCAGCAACCGCTCGACCGCGTCCGGGGCGGGGTTGTCCCATAGCGACGGCCAGTACAGCCCGTCCTTGATCAGATCGTCAAGGTAGATCTCGTCTAGGGCCGTGCGTAGCCGGTTGCTGATCCATCGAGCCAGCCGCAGGGTGGGGGCGGAGCGCAGAGTGGCGAGGAAGACCGAGGGCTGCCAACCGATCCAATCGTCGCGCTCGGCCAGTTGCACGACTGCGCTGCCGAGGGCCGCGATGCCGATGACCGGGTGGAAGGGAGCGGCCCGATCCCGGATGAGGATCATCATGGTCCGGCCCGGAGTGCTCGTGTACTGGTTGGACCAGGTGTGGCGGAAGTAACGCCAGATATCGATCAGCTTGATTCCAATGTGCGGGCAGCGCTCATCTGACACGACCTGCACGTAGGGGTCGATAACGGTAGACAGGAGTGATGGGTCCTCTGCCGTGTTCGCGCCCACGGCACGAAGTGCCCGAGCCAGTTCCCGGCCGTCGCGCATGAGATTAAAGATCGACACGAAGCTGCCGTGGAACTCTCGCGGTCTTTCCATGAAGGTGATAAAGCGTCGAACCGATGGTGTAGCCAGTTGCTCGTCTCGCTTGATCAACTCCTGTCTGCGGACTCGTTGTTTCTCGGCAACGACGTCCGCATCGCCCAGCGGGGGCGAGACGAATACCTTACCGCCGTCCTCCACCCGCACAGCCCAGCCCTGACCGGTGAGATCGAGCAGCACGTGTACAGCTCCGACAAGTGCTGCATCGTCGCGTGCGAGCCCGGCCTCGCGGGCGCGCTCGATCGCAAGCGCGTCTGCCCTTTCCACTGCGCGAGCAAGCCTAGCGAAGGCGCGTCGCTCAGCGGTCTGCCATCCTTCGGGCCACGGCAGGGGATACCAGACGTCTGTCATCTCAGGCATTCATGAATGTGGCGAGAACGTCGGCCCAGACCTGGCGGAACCGTTGCACTTGCCCGCGTTCGGCGTGGCGACGCAACGCGGCTTCCGCGCGGGCCGCCGCGAGAACCGTCAACGCGGCCTGTCGGGCGATGTCATGGTCTCTGCCCGACTCGCTCATAGCGAGGGGGCCGTAGAAGTCTCGGTACCACGGGTGCTTTGTGTTGAGCAACAGAAGGACTTGTCCGTCACGCACGACCACCTCGTACGCACTCGTCGTTGGCAGTTCAGCAGCTGCGATCTGGTAGGGAGCCTCGTGCGGTGTCAGACCGTCCACCAGGGTCTTGAGTTCGTTAGGGACGGTGCGGCGTCCGCGTGGGAGTGACGGTAGTGAGGCTTCGGCACGTGTCGCCTGCCGTTCCGCGGCACTGAGGGGCTCGGTGGCCTTGACGAGTAGGAACCTGTTGCGGACACGGCCATTCAGCGCGCGGGCGATGGTTTCCAGGTCCGGCGAGATGACTTCCAAGAGTTCGGGTCGCGGCGAAACGGTCTGCTTGGCGTGGGTGATCCCGAATAGCTCATCCAGGACGGGGTCGAATCTGACCTCACATCGCCACCAGTCGTCGTAGTTCTCACGTCGCTTGGCACCCATGAAGAACCAGCCGCGATCGATCTCCCGGCCAGCGCGGACGACGGAAACGGGCGGGCCGGCTGTAATCCCCATGCTCCGCTTCTGTTCGATGGAGAGGGCGTGCCACCGGTCGATGGGCAGTTCGCTGAAGGTCACAGAGACGGTGCCCACGGTGGATCCGACCGGTATGCGGTACACAAGGTCGTCGCCGAACTGCGCCCCGCCGGTGATTCTTGAGTCCGGTTGCAAGCACAGCGGGTCGTTCGCGATCACTATCTGCCTGTTGACATACACGCTGAGACCGTCGGCGAGGAAGTGTCGGTAGATGCGACCAAGGTCGTCGCAGAGCCGTCGGGCGAGCGCGGATGAGCGCTTGTACTCGACCCGGTCGCATCGCGTTAGCCTGACGACCGTGCCAGACGCGGTGTCGGGCACGAATGGAGGCCGTTCGATGGTCTCAACCGCCGGCAGCGTAACGTCGCCAGACTCGACGAGTTCGTCGATGTCCAGCCTCGCCCACAGCACCTTTCTTCCTTGCCAGGTGTAGACCTCGACCCGACGGCTGCGACTGAGCGCGCCGTTCGGCAACCCCATCCCGTATCGTCCCAGCGACGATCGGTCGTTGAACCGGCTCGTCCCACCGAAGGTCAGCGCCTCGGTCAGCGAACCTGAATCCATCCCAGCACCGTCATCGACAACCATGATCTCGATTAGCCGATCAGGACCCGGCCCTGTGCCGATCTCCACATCGATGCGTCGCGCACCGGCCTGTACCGAGTTGTCGATCAGTTCGGCCACAGCAAGCCCGGTCGTCTTGTAGCCGGTGTCACGGGTCGCGAACAGGAAGTTGGCCGGGTTGACGAGACGAGGTCGAAGTTCCAGGGCACTGTGAACTCGTTTCGCCATCAGCTAACGCCCTCCCGCCGGCAGCTTCGCCGAAGTCCTTAGTTCTACTGAGCGCGTCTAATGTGTGATAGAGATGTTTTAGACGCGCGTCTTGGCGATAGACTACCTCGGTGTCTGGAGCTGGTACATGACCACACGGCGACGAATTAGCGCCGACACGCTTCTTCCCGAGTGTCCAGAGAAGCGCGTTGGCCTCTCGCTGCCGGCACCGATCAGCCAGCGCCTGGACGACCTCGTCCGGCTTGCGGAAGCAAGCGGCGAGAGGACGAACCGCAAAGAGCTCTTGGCGTCTCTGATCTTGGCTTCGCCGAGAACGGGCAAAGACGTCTCGGGCCTCCTGCACACCTATCGGCAGTCCGCCGCACGCGAGGCGCGACTTGACGGAAATGCTGACGAGCCGACGATTCCCATCCAGTCACACCCTCCAGGGCCGCGGCCGCGCCGACGGCTATAGGTCGGCCGACCGGTCGCAGCCAGCGCGATGCGCCTGGCCATGCCCAGCGGTCCCGAGGCGGTGCAGCGAAACGTCCGTCCCGACACGCCGCTGGCCACCTCCTTCGCGTTCTTCCTCCTCCGATGAGGCAGGATTTCGCGAAGCGAGCAAGCTGATGGGAGGGGGCGTGGGATGCGGCAGCAATGTCCGGTGATCGAGGGCGGCCAGGTGGCCGACCGGCTGGCCGAGTTGGGGCTCAAGGCGGAGATCCTGGAGTTCGCGCTGCGCGGCGCGGACGCCGAGGCCCGCACCTACACCGCGTTGGATCCGCCGAACATGCAGGGCATGGCCCGCTACTCGCGCACGGTACGGCTGCTGCGCGAGCAGCTGCTGCCGCTGGGCTGGTCGTATGACAACCCGCGCAACCTGGCCCGCACGGTCAGCCCGGACCGGCAGGTGGCCATCATCGCCACCCTTGGCGACGCGGCGACCGGGGTGCCGCACGTGCGGCCGTCCACCCGCTACGAGAAGGGGGTCGCCACGGTCGAGGCGGTCAGCCGCAACTTCCTGCAGCTGAGCCTGCCGATCGACCTCGGTGACGACGGGCCGGTCGACGCGGACCTGGATGGTGCCGCCACCTGGATCCTGCTGTACAACGTGACCGACACAGAGATCCGGGCGGAACTGTCGCTGCCCGACTCAATGGTCGACGGCTACATCGACACCTGGCTGGAACGGATCATCTTGCCGGCGATCCCGCTCCAACCCGCGCCCACGGTCACCGTGGCCGGCCCGGCGGTCGACCCGGACGTCGTCGTCACCCGCCGCGCCGGATGACCGTCACGACAGCCGCGGACGGCGCGTTGACGCCGCGCCGTCTCACGCTGGCCCGCAAGCGCCGGGGCCTAACCCTGGTGCAACTGGCCACTGCGGTCGGGGTCAGCGTGCGCAGCCTGTCCGCTTACGAGAACGGCCGCCAGGAGCCGAGCACGGACATGCTGCGCCGGCTGGCCACCGCGCTCGACGTGCCGGTCGGGTTCCTCACCGCGGGCGACATCGACGAGATCCCGGTCGACGCAATCAGCTTCCGGGCACCGAGCAAGCTCACCGCCGGGCAGCGCGACACCGCCCGCGGCGCCGCCCGGATCGCCCTGTTGCTCGCCGAGTGGATCGACCAGCGCTTCCACCTGCCCGAACCCGTTGTGCCGTCGCTGCCGAAACTTGACCCGGAGACCGCCGCCGAGGTGGTCCGGGCCCGGTGGGGGCTCGGCGTGGCCCCAGTGGGCGAGATGGTACGGCTGCTGGAAGCCTGCGGCATCCGGGTCTTCTCGCTGGCCGCCGACTGCGCCGCCGTCGACGCCTTCTCCTTCGTCTGGCACCAGACCCCGTACGTCCTGCTCAACACCACCAAGTCCGGTGAGCGCGGCCGGTTCGACGCCGCCCACGAACTCGGCCACCTCGTCCTGCACAGCGAACACCGCCTGCCGCACGGACCCGACGCCGAACAGGACGCCAACCGCTTCGCCGCCGCGTTCCTCATGCCCCGCGCCAGCGTCCTGGCCCATGGACTGGCCGGCGCCACCATCGACCGGGTCCTCGCCAGCAAACAGACCTGGCGGGTGTCCGCCATGGCGCTCACCCACCGGCTGCATGAACTCGGCCTGCTCACCGACTGGGGCTACCGCACCGCGTGCATCGACCTGGCCCGTCGCGGCTACCGCACCGGCGAACCCAACGGCATCCCCCGCGAGACCTCACCCCTGCTCGAAGCCGTCTTCCACGCCCTGCGTAGCGACACCGTCAGCCCCGCCCAGATCGCCCGCGACCTGCACATCACCACCGCCGAACTCAACCGCCACGTCTTTGGACTCGTGCCCACCGCCGTGAACGGCAGCACCGCGCCGACCCCGCCACGGCGACCCAAGCTCACCGTTATCACTTGAAGTGATCGACCTGCGCCCCGGGAACCGTGAACCCGGCCTCACACCGTGGAAGTGACCGGCCAGCACTGGTTCGAGGAGTTGCCTCACATGGACGCGTCGCCGTTCGCGACCTTCTCCAACATCCGCGCAGCGGCATCCACCGGCAGTGGGTGTCCCTGAATGGCTTCGGGGCGCTGGTCGCCGCCCGGCCCGGCGGTGTGGTCACCGACCGGTACGTCGCCGTCATGTACCTGGCCCGGCGCCCGGCAGTGACGTGATCAGCCGTGGCGAGCTCGGCCGGCAGCCACGTCGGCGGGCCTCTATCGGTCCTCGGTGTCCTCGTAGCGGCGGCGAGCACGCACGTCCGGCAGCAACATGCGGGCTCCCTGGTTGTCCATCGGGTTGAGCCACAACATGTTGTGCAGGGTCGTTTGTGCCTGGTCGAATCGGCCCAGCCGCCACAGTGCCAGGGCCAACCCGTGCAGGGCACGTAGGAACGGCCGGTTGTCCAGTTCCGCCCAGCGCAGAACGGCCGTGAACGGGTCGGGCATCGCCAGTTCGGCGATGGCGACGCCGCTCTGGTAATGGCCGAGCGCGGTGCGCACCCATGTCGCTTTCTGCCGGGCGTCCGGCGGTGGGGTGACGATGAGGTCTCCGCCGTGGCTGGCCAGCGAGAGGTACAGGTGGCCGAGATGGGCGTACGCGTCGATGTCGCGGGGCTCGGCGCGGATGATCTGTTTTAGGTCGCGTTCGTAGGCGTCGACGTCGCCGGTGGCATCGCGCCGGTCCAGGGCATGGTCGATCGGGACGCCGCCGTCGGGATCGTGTCCGGCCGGGTAGGGGTCGGGTAGGGCGGCGTCGGGGCGTGGGCCTGCGTCCACGAGCCGGCGCCACCAGTCGGTGCCCGCCTGCGGGCGGTCGCCGCCGCCGTCCGGGCCGTCTTCGACCGGGTCGGTATCCGCTACCTCGAGCAGCTCGGCGGGGGTGAACTCGCCGCGCTCGCGGGCGGGTGGTGCGCCGAGGGCGGCGGCGCGGGCGACCCGGGCGGGTACCCCGGCGGCCAGCCGTGGTCCGCACACCTCGGCCAGCCGGTAGTAGCGGGGCTCGAGCATCCCGGCTGCCCGCCGCGCGTGGGGGCCGCCAACTGCGGGCCTGGCGGCGAGGATCGCAGCCAGCGCCTGAAGCATGCCTGTCTCGTCGAGGCAGGTGGGGAGCAGGCCGGCTTGCATCGCGGCGGCTACCCGGGCGGATGCCTCCCGCGCACTGATGTCGGCGACCGCGGCCACGGCGCGGGCCAGCCGCGCGTGCTCGCTGGGGATGCTGGTCATGATCCGTCGGCTCCTCACGGCTGGTCTGGCGATGCCCCAGCGTCCGTCCCCCCGATCAGTCTGCGCCCGCACGCCGCCCGCATGGCGGGCCGGCGCGCCGGTAGTCCTGCCACCTCGTGGCCGCCGGTAACGGGCCCGGGCCAGGACGGGGTTCGCGGGCCCTGCCCCCTCGCCCAGCCGCTCCGGCTGTACCCCGCCGGGCTGCGGCGGCGGTACCTGATGAGCGGCCGACACCTGCGGCTGGTGCCCGGCCGGTCCCGACGGCGCTCGCCCGTCAGGTGTCGGTGGGCAAGCCGAGGATGTCGGGGACGATGTCGAGGCCGACGCTGAGCGTTGCGTGGAGATGGTCGAGGTCCAGGTCGGTGCCGAGCTGGTGGAGGTGGTCGGGCAGCGCATCGAAGGACTCGACCACGTGCCAGGACGGCCGGTAGGCCGGCCGGTCGGCGGCCTGCCCGGCGAGGGTAACGACGTAGGCGATCACTGCGGGCCAGATCCGGGCGGTGAACCGTTCAGGCGCGTCACCGTCGTGGGACTCCAGCCAGCTCGCGCGCAGTTCGTCGTTGACGCGGGCGGCCAGGTCCGGGTGGGCCTCCTCGACCGCGGCGGTGACCGCGCCGAGGCTGGCGCCGACGTCCAGCCCGCGCAGGGCAGCCGGCCGGTGGGCCGCCGGTGGCAGCCACAGCCACAGCTGCCCGGGGTCGGCCCAGTGCGCGTTGGGTAGGTAGAGGGTGCCGGCACGGCGGCCGAGCCGCCGCAGCCGCTCGTACAGGCCCGGGCCGGCGGCGCAGGCGAGCAGGGCGACGACGGCGGCCCAGCCGGCGGGTGCGGCCAGGTCGCTGTCGAGGAGCTCGTCGAGCTGGTAGGCGAGCAGCCCGGGTACCGGCGGTTGGGTGAGGTCGCCGTCGAACACGCACGCCGGGCAGACCGGCAGGTCGCCGTCCCCGGACGGGTCCAGCAGGTGCGCCGCCGGGTACGGGTCGCCGCAGATGCGGCACTCGTCGTCGTCGGTGACGGCCGCTACCGCGGTAGCACGAGCGGTGCCGGTGGCGTCGTGAATAGCGCAGACGAGGTCGGTGGCGGGTAGTGCCCCGTCCAGGGCCAGCTCCACGGCTCGGGGGCCGGTCTCGATCAGCGGGGCGCTGGCCTCCACGGTGGGTGGGTGATGCAGGTCCAGCGACGGGTCGTCGGGGTCGTCCACGTCCAGCGCGGTGGGCAGGTCCCGGCGGACCCGGATGGTGACCGGGCCGGCGTAGCAGCGGTACTCGCCCTGGTCGAAGCTGGCGTCGGCGGACACCGGCCAGCCGGCGGCGCGGAATGCGGCTATCAGCCGGGCGCGTACGTCGGCCGCCAGCAGCGGGCCGGGTTCGCCCCTGGCGTCGGTACCCGCCTCGGGCTGGGCAACGTGGCCGCGGGCCACGGTATACGGCTCGCCGGTGCTGGCCATCCGCTCGCGGATAGCCCTTTGCTGGACACGGTTGCGGGTCATGGTCTGCTCCTCGGGCGGCGCCGCTCCCACGCCGCGACGCCCAGGCGACCACCGGGCACCGTCACACGTTCGCGCAGGTCGACAGACCCTTGTCCTCAACGCCGCCGACGGCGTGGACGTCGCGCGGCTCGGATCGGGCAGGCACGTAGCTGCCTGGCCGCAGTGTATCCGAGGCGTGGTCGGCCCACGGTTGTCGGCTGCTGCCGCGGCAGCGTCGCCCCCGTGGGGTTTCGGTGCGGTCGTGACAGCGGTAGGTGCACCTGCTCCGTGGGGGTCACGGCGAGGAGCCACCGCGAGGAAAACGGACGTCGGCCTGGCGCGGCCAACCGAGCACCCTGCTCGATACGGTAGGCCAATGCCTTCTGAAGACAGCCACACGCGTGTCGCGGTGACCGCGTACCTCACCGTGGAGATCACCGACGAGGAGGCAGTGCTTCGGTCCGCACTCGATGACATCGAACGCTCGCATTTTGATAGCGACGGCGATCGGGCGGCCGCCCAGGCCGAGGTCCGCAGTGACCCGACCGCCGCGTTGAGCTGGCTGCTTGACCCGGCCGGCGTGGCTGAGGGCATCCCCGGCGTCCGGGTCCTCGACAGCCACGGCCTGGAAGTCGCTGGCGCCGACGGGGACGACAGTGATGCGCAGGAGGACGAGGATGGCGACGAGTTCGAGCTGGGCGTGTTCGGCGAGGCCCCGGACTTCGCGGAACTCTTCTCCGTGTGCACATGTGGCCGCGACTCCTGCGACAGGTGCGGCGGGTTCCAGCTCACTCCACGAACGGCGGCGGTGCTGTGGACAGTGGCGCAACTGCTCGCCGACCACGGCTACAACGACGTCATCGAGCACGGCGACGATCCTGTCGCGGACGAGGAGATGTGGGAGCTATTCGGCAGCTTTCCGCGTGTCACGTGGCGCCAGAACGCTGTCTGGCGGCGGCAGGCCGCACGCAGTTTCGACGACCTCACCGAGGACCTCGCCCAAGGCCGCTGGCCCAGCCCGTCGTGCCCGGCCGAGGAGATGGCGCTGCATCTGGTCCTTCAGGATGCCCCGACAGCGGCCGACGATGACTGGGACGGCCTCGACCAGACACTGGCCGACCTCCCCGAACACGCCGACGACCTCGACTGGGACATGGTCGAGGAGGTCCTGTTCCAGGACTCCGACATCCTTGCGCTGTTCGACCCAGCCGCCGACGGGGTGGAAGACCCCGACAACGATCTCAACAAGGCGATGAGGATCGGCGACTACCGGCCCGAAGCGTGGTTTGCGACGTTCGCGAACCGGACCGGACGCGACCCTCGACGGCCGTTCCGCCGCTGACACCCGGCCATGTGCCGACGCGCCCCTCGACTGTGCACACCTCGGTCAGCGCATCGACGGTGCCGGGGCGTGAGCCGGCGCTGATGCCGATCGAGCTTCGGTACATCCGGGCGCACCGTGCTGTGCGCGAGAACACCGACGCCGACACGGAGCAGGCGCCGTGGTCCGTCGCCGCGATCGGCTGGTAACGGGCCTCGCGCTGCGCACCCGACGAGGGCTGCGACCCAAACACGCAAAACCCGCCCCGGGACAGCATTGTCCCGGGGCGGTTTCGGTGCCTCGATGAGGGTTGCTCGATGGGTGGATCGGTCGTCGTCGAGTCACGCTGCCTGGGTGGGGCTGTCGGGCTGGTCTCGGCGGGGTTCGCGGGGGATCAGGTCGGCGGCGGCATCGGCGTGTTCGCGGCGCAGTTCGAGGATCACCGAGGTGTAGATGTCGGCGGTGACCCCGATGCGGGAGTGGCCGAGGGTTTCCTGGACCTCTTTGAGGTCGGCTCCGCCGTGACGGAGGTAGGTCGCGGCGCAGTGCCGCAGGTCGTAGAGGCGCACCGGCGGCAGGCCGGCCGCTTTGATGAGCTGGTCGAATCGGACGGTGATGGTCTGCGGGTGCCAGGGCTTGCCGTCCGGTCGGACGAAGAACAGCCCGGTGTCGGGCCACTGGTCGCCGCAGGCCTGCTGCCACCGGCGGCGCATGGCCAGGTAGGCGCGCAGCACCGCGACGGTGGCCGGGCCGAGCGGGATGACCCGGTCACCGGCCTCGCTCTTGACTTCCTTGACGATGGGCCGGTAGCCGACCTCGGTGATCTGCTGCACCACGGTCAGGTGCCAATCCGAGTTGTCGCCGTCCCTGTCCCCCTCAGTGTCCGCGTCAGTGTCCGCGCCGCTGTCCGGGTCGGCCCCGGTGACGGCGTTGATGGTGAGGTCGGTGGTGGGGCCGATCTCGACGTCTTCGTCGCGCAGCCCGCACGCCTCGCCGCGGCGTAGCCCGCGGTGCAGGATCAGCACGTACATCGCGTACAGGACGATGTCGTGGGCCTCGGCGTAGTCGAGGAACGCCCCCGCGAGGGCGGGCGGCCACACCATGACCGGGCTGGGCCGTTTCCCGGTGACCTTCCACCGGGCGATCGCCTTGGCGGTCCAGACCCGCGGCTTGGGGGCCTTGCCCGAGGGCAGCTCAACCCCGGCGGCCGGATTGTCCTCGCGCAGGTGGTACTTGTGGATGGCGTCGTTGAGGGCCTTGCGCAGGGTCGCCCGCAGCCGCTGCAGGCTGGCCGCGCTCAGCGGCCGAACGCCCCTGGCCGTCTTGCGGACGTCGGCGTCGGTGCTGGCGTGGGCGGCGCGGATCTCGGCGTTGCGGGTCTCCAGGTCGGTGAACATGGCCTCGATGTGCCTGTTGTCCAGGGCCTGGAGGGGAACGGTGCCCAGCCGCGGGATCAGGTAGAGCCGGACGTGGTCGCTGTAGCTGCGCACGGTCTTCTCCGCCAGGCCGCGCCGGTGGTTGAGCCACATGGTCAGGTACTCGGCGGTGGTGGTCGCGACGCTGGCCGGCACTCCGGCGCGGATGCGCCGGGAGACCGTGTCGCGGTCGGGCAGCGGCCGGTCGGCCTGCCGTGCTTCCAGCAGCATGTCGGCGATCTGGAAGGCAAGCGCCTCAACGTCGCCGGCCAGGTCGAGCAGGTCACGGGCGAGGTCACGTTCGTCGGCCGCGTCGTCGCGGCTCGCGAAGCCGTTGTGGCGCAACTGTCGGCGCGGCTGGCCGGCCGGGGTGGGCAGTTCGAGCTGGTAGCTCCAGGTGCCGTGGTTGGAGTTCCACGCCCCACCGGGCCGGCGCAGCTTCGGGCATTTCGCGCCGAGCCGCCGGCCGGTGGCGGGGTCTTTGCAGTAGCAACGCTTGACGACGGATCCTTCCGTACTCACGGTGTCCTCCCTGCGGACTCGGGTCGGGCGGTGCACCGGTCGGGCCGCCCATGGGCGGCCCGACGGCGGTTGGTGCCCGCTGGTGGGCGGGTGCAGCGGGCCGGTGCTGCTGATTTGCGTCGGATCGTTGTGGTGGTGATCCACGCTCGGAACCCGCGCGGGATCAAGTCGCCGGCCCGGCGGGAACCGGGTCTGGGGGAACCGGATTGGCGGGGACCGGATCGGTGGGTAGGAGCAGCACGGTGAGGATCGCCGCGACCGCGACCCGGTAGCGGGCGCCGACCCGGATCACCGGGACGGGAAAGTCGTCGTTCTTGGCTAGCTCGTAGGCCTGGGCCCGGCCGATGCCGAAGATCGACGCGGCGGTGGGTAGGTCGGTGACCGCGCCGAGCGCACGTATTTCTGCCTCGGTCCACACCGCGCGCCGACCGGGCGCCGGGGTGTCGCCGGGCCCGGCCGGCTGGATGGTGCTGTCGTCGGTGGTGGTGTCGGTGGTCATGGAAGCTGTTCTCCTTGCGGGGCGGGGGGTTTGGGTGTCGGCGAGGCGTAGCCAGCGCAGCAGCTTCGGCAGGTTGATGTCCGGGCCGTACGCGAGGAACGTGCCGTCGACCGACTCGCAGCCGATCGAGACGGCATGGCGCAGGCGTCGAAGGCTGTTGACCCGTCCCATGTGAACGGGCTTGCCGTGCCGACGAGCCTGGGCGGCCAGTTCGGCCGCGGCCGGCCCGAGCTTCCAGGCGGTGCTGGCACCCAGGAACAGGACGTCGAAGGCGTCCCAGGGCACGTTCAGGTGCTCGAGCCCGTCCTGGGCGACCAACGCCGCTGGGTAGCCCAGGGCCCGGATCCGTTCGAGCATCGGCAGGGACCGGGCCAGCGTCGCGGCGCCGTCGGCGACCACGTCGGGGGCGGCGGCAAACGCGCAACGGGCAACGTGCGCGGTGCGGGCGGACAGCCAGGCCAAATACTTGTCGTCACCGGGGTAGGCGCCGGTGAACGCGCCGTTGTCGGCGCACCAGTGCACCCCGGCCTGCAGCCGGTGGCCGCTGGCCGGGGTGGCGATGTGGCCCAGCAGGCCGTTCCGCATCGCCTCACGTACCCGGGGCCCGGACGCGGTGGCGTAGTAGCGCACGGACGGCGAGCACGACGGCGACCGGGATCGCGGTGGCGGTGGCCTTCGCGAGAAGTTGCCCGGGAACGGCGGCCCAGATCGGGAAGCCCGCGAGGGCGAGGAACAGGACGGTGTCGACGGGCGCGCCGACCGCGTTGGAGGCGAGCACGGCGCGCAGCCAGCCGCGGCGGCGCAGCGGCTGGTACACCGCCAGGTCGGCCAGCTCGGACAGCACGAACGCGCTGGCGGAGGCGGCGGCGAGGCGGGGTCCGGCCATGACGGCGCTGGCCGCGCCGGCGGCGGCGATCGCGGCGAGCACCGCGATACGCCCGGCGGTGTCGTGGACCCAGTCCCTTGCGAGGAGGCAGAACCCGGCGGCGTAGGTGCCGGCGGTCGCGGTCAGGCCCAGCCCGACGGGGATGAACCCGTGGCGGGCGGTCAGAGCGTTCGCGGCGGCCACGGCGGTGGCGAACACGGTGACCGCCACGGCGGCGAACAGCATTCTTCGGCTCGGTCGCCGTAGTGGCTGCGTCCGTGGTCGTTCGCTGTCGGTGTGCCCGGGGTCGACCCTGGTGGCGCGGCGGCGGCGCAGGTGCCGGGCGGCGCGGCGCACGGCGAGGGCGGCGGCGAGGGCGAGCAGCCCCCAGGCCGTGCCGAGGAGTTGGCCGGGCAGGGTGACCGGGGCCAGCCCGAACAGCAGCCACACGTAGACGCCGACGCTGGCGAGCACTTCGAGCAGCGCCCCGACGGTCACGACGACCGGGTGAGCACCGAGGCGGTCCAGCGGGCGCCATGTGCACTCGCCGACCAGCTCGGCGACCAGGTAGGCGATGCCCCAGGCCAGGCCGAACGGGCCGGCGACGGCCGTGGACACGAGCGTCGCGGTGAGGATGGCGGCCAGGACCAGCCGCCGGCCGCCGCGTAGCTGCAGCCAGCTCAGCGGGGTGTCGATGACGGCCACGACGAAGGCGGCGGGGGTGGCGTGCCACCCGAAGCCGACCGGGACCGCGGTGTGGATGAGCACCGCCAGGTTGGTCAGTGCGGCGGCGACGGCGAAGCAGGTGAACGCGGTGACGGTCTGGGCGCGGGGCAGGTGGCGGCGCTGGGGCGGGCCGGCGCGGTGCCGTCCGATGGAAGGGCGGGCGGTGTCGGGTGGCAGTGGCTGGGTGGCCATGGTGGGGATCTCCTGAATGTCGGGTGGAGTCGGTCGGCGAAGCGCGAGCGGTCCGGGCATGGCCGTGTGAGCCCGCGCGGGTCTGGGCACCGCTATCTGGCCGGTGCCGGGCGGGGGTTTCGTGCTGCCCGCCCCGCCGGACCGGCGGGGCGCGTCGATGGAAGGTGTTCGGGCCGGCGGGTGAGCCGGTCCGGGGCCGGGGCGCCGGGGACCCGCGGTGGGTTGGCGTCGGCGGGCCGCCCGTCGACGGGTGCGGGTGCTCTGGGCGGGTCGGTGCCTGCGGCCGGTGCCGCTGCAGCGGTGTCTGGTGTGGCGTGTCTAGTGCGGGTGTAGGCAGCTCGGGCCGACCTCGTACACCCAGGACTTGGCCACCTCGCGCAGGTTGGGGTGGGTCAGCCGCAGCCGGGCCAGATCGGCGAGCAGCCGGCGCCGGGCCGGTGGCCACACCGTGTTGGCCCGGGTGCTGTCCACGGTGACCGCCAGGTGGACGATCGCGTGGACCTCGAAACGCGGGCGTTCGCCGCTCAGATGCGGGTCGGGGGTGACGATGTGGTCGATGCGGATGGTGTCGTCTTCGGGGTCGTACACGTCGCGCCTGGGGCGGGCCCGCAGCGTGGCGTCACGCAGCCGGCGCAGGTCGTCGCGGATGAGCCGCACCGCGCCGCGTTCGGCGTAGTACCGGTCGGGTGCACAGACGCCGACGGTGACCGGGACGATGGCACCGACGACGAAGCGGCGCGGCAGCCGCGGCAACCCGAATCCCGCCAGGATCTTGTCGGCGTCAGCGGGGCGGACCCACCGGAATCCCACGAGGGTGTGCAGTTCCTGGTAGATCCGTTCGAGTACCGCGTGGTGCTGATGGGACAGCTCGGTCAGGCGCTGGGACAGGTCACGGATCTGGGTGTGCGCCTCGGCGAGGCTCGCGGGCAGGTCGGCGGCCTCGGGCGTCGCCGCCTGCGTGTGGGATGGGGCCGGCTGGGTGGACGTGGGCATGGGAACACTCCTCGGGTTGGTGGGGAACGGATCCCGCCCGGCGTGGCGCGGGTTGCACAGCGGGCTACGGCGCGCTGGGCGGCTGCCAGCGCAGCCGTGCGGCCCGGTCGACGCCGTGGTCGGCGCGGGGCCGGCTGGGGGTGGTCCAGCCGCGGCGCGGTGGCCGGGCGGCGACGACACGCCACCCGGCCGCGCGCAGGCTCGCACCGCTCTCCCCGGCCTGGGGTAGGTGACCAGCCGCCGGTAGCCCAGCGCCCTAGCCGCCTGCCAGGCGGCGGCGTACAAGATCGAACAGGCGTTCTGGGTGCCGTCGGTGGCGACCCGGGTGACTTCGTCAGGCCGTCGTCGAGGTGACGGGCCACCGGGCGGCCGACGACCGCGACGCCGACCAGCACGTCGCCCTCGTCGGCCACACCGATGGAGTACTTGTGCCCGACGGGCGGGCGGTGATGGCGGTGCCAGTCGGTGATGAAGTCGCGGGCCTGGGTGAAGCTGACCGGCACCGTGCGCAGCCTCACCCGCCGTCCCCACCCAGCGCGGCGCCGGGCAGGTGCGGGCGCAGCCGGTCCAGGGCCTCGTCATGGAACGCGGCGCAGATATCGATCCCGACGTACGAGCGTCCAAGTTGGACGGCGGCCAGCCCGGTGGTGCCCGCCCCGGAAAACGGGTCCAACACGGTCCCGCCGGGTGGGCAGCCGGCGGCGATCGCGCGCAGTGGTAGGTCGATCGGGAACGGCGCGACGTGCGCGCCGCGGTAGGGGCGGGTGGCGATGTGCCACACGTCGCCGGGGTTGCGGCCCTTGGGGTGGGCGGCGGTGTGGGCGTGGCCGACCGGGCGCAGGTTGCCGCGCCCGGCGCCGGGCTCGACGCCGAGATCCTCGGCGGCGTACTTGCCGGGGGTGCCGTAGCGGGCGCCGCGGCGGCGGGCGCTCGCGCCTGTCCCGCCGGTGTGGGCTTTGTGGACGCCGCCGAACACGCGGCTGCCGTCGGCCGCGTCGGGGTGTTTGAGCGGCAGCCGGATCGGGTCGAGGTCGAAGAAGTAGCAGTGGGATCGGGTGAGCAGGAACAGCAGCTCGTAGGTGGTCGAGAACCGGTCGCCCACACTCTCGGGCATCGGGTTGGTCTTGGCCCACACCACCGCGTTTCGCAGCCACCAGACCCCGGTCGACTGCAGCGCGAACGCGACCCGCCAGGGCACCCCGATCAGGTTTTTCGCGGGCAGGGGCGAGGCGTTGCGGGTACCGGGCAGCCGGCGGGTGGCGGTGATCCCGCTGCCGGTGTCGTAGCCGCGCCGCGCCCCGCCGGCGTAGCTGTCGCCCAGGTTCAGCCACAGGGTGCCGGTCGGGGTCAGGACCCGACGCGCCTCGTCGAAGACCGCGACCAGCCGGGCCACGTACTGCTCGACGGTCGGCTCCAGGCCGTACTGCGCATCGACCCACAGCGCGCCGCAAGACCGGCAGCGGGCGCCGTCGACGCGCGTCGCCGCCGGGTGCGGGCACCTCGGGTCACCGCCGCGCCAGGTGCCGGTGCCGTAATCCCGAAGCGTTCTCTAAACTTTGAGGATCATCGATTGATTCGTTGAGGACGGTCGGGACGTTATGACTCGGATTGGCGGTGCCGGTTGCGCCGCCTCATCATGGACAGGGCTCCAGAGATCAGCGTCCCGCCCGCGAGCCCGGCTGCGAGGGCGACGATAGTCGCGGCGTTGGCGACCGAGTTTCGCGGAGTTCTCTTCGGTGAGGTTCGCGGCGGCTCATCGGCACCCGCGTCGGCGGTTGCCCGGGCGTACTCCCGGTCGAGGATCTCGACAAACTTCCTGTCGCGCTCGGCGACGTAGTGCGCCTCCTGGTGCAACCCGGCGATCGACCAGTACCTGCGCCCCGGCGGACTGGCGAACATCCTGGCGGAAAGAGCACGCAGCTGATCTTCGGTGATCTTGCCGATCTCGAACATCGAGCGCCAAAACGAAACGATCATGTTGGTGTAGAAATGTTGTCGGTCCTGTTCGCCGTTCCCATGTCGCGATGGACCCCAGCAAGCACGTAGCTGTGGATCGTCGAGCGCCCTGAGCAGCAGATCGCTGTGGATTGTGCGTTGAACCAGTTCTCGGTTGGCCGCCGATTCACGCGACTGAAGCACCAGCGACGCGGCGACCCCCACGAGTGCCAACATGCCGAAGACCGCGGCGATGCCGCCGTATGCCTGACCGACGTTACTCAGCTGCGTCCAGTCGCTGCGGCTGACGTTGCCAAGCGCCAGAAGCACGAGCGGCGCGCCGAGAAGGAACACCGTCATCGCCAGCAACGCGGCGCCGGCCAGAAGGAACCGCCGCAGTGCCCGCCGACCAAGGTGACTGCGGGCTGGCCGCGTCACGTTTTCGCCCATGATTGCCCTCCTCCGCCATCATGGTAAGGAGACGTTGCTCCGATACCGCTGGATGATCTCGGTCTGGAGCGGTCGGAGACGGAGGTGTCAGCAGGGTGACGCGACCCGATTTCACCGAAGCCGTGTGGCGTAAGAGCAAGGCATGCCAGGACGGCGACAGCTGCGTAGAGGTGGCGTGCGTCGGAACCTGGATCGGGATCCGCGACTCCAAGGATGTCGATAGCCCGATCTTGGCGTTCCAAGCAGACGAATGGCGGACGTTTGTCAACGGCGTCCGTGGTGGAGACTTCGGCTGATGGCAGCAACCGAGCTGGCGTTTCGTGCGTACGGTGTTCAACGACGTCGCCGCGGTCGTGCATCTCCTGCGGAAGGTGATTGGATCGTTCCTGGCTTCACGGTTGACCGCTATCGTCATCGGCTCGCTGAACTGCATGACCGAATCCAGGCCGACGGGCCGTTCGTCGCCCACGCCCAGCGTTTCCTCGTCGAGGCGCGGAAGCCGGCCTGACGGCGTGATCGGCGGCCGGCAGGCGCCGCCGTGTGGCCGAGGTGATCGATGAGCAGCCGGCTCGACTCGTGTCGAGGAACAGTTGGTCGCGGGTGATGGTGATGCGCGGCGCGGGGCGTCTGGGTCATTCGACGCCGCCCCTGGCGGTGTGGGGCAGTTCGGGCATGCCGAGGTTGACCACGCGCTGACGGGCGGCGAGGACGTTCATGGCGGCCAGTTTCTGGTCGGCGGCGGCGAGCGTGGCCTGGAGTCCCTCGACTTCGCCGAGCCAGGCGTGTTCGCGGGCTTCGTCGATGCGTTCGATGAGGTTGCTGCGGATGTCTTGCAGGCGGGTCTTCCGGGCCGGGTCCGGGCGAAGGAGCGGGCAGCGGATGCAGGCGTGCTCGTGCTGGCAACTGGTGCCGTACTCGCGTCCGCAGTCGCCGATGGAGACCTTGCGTTTGGCGAAGTGGCCGAGGAACTCGTCCCATTCTTCGGGGGTGACCTCGCGGTATTCGTGGCTGGGACGGGCTTGACGGCGGCGGGCGAGGAAGCCGCGGAAGGTGTTGATGGCTTCGACGGGGTAGGCGGCCTTGTAGCCGATGGTGGTTTCGATGCTGCCGTGCCCGGCGAGGACCTGAGCGATGTGCGGCGGCAGGCCGTGCATGATGGCGTCGGTGATGAAGATCCTGCGAAAGTCGTGGGGGACGAACCGCAGCGCCTTGCCGTCGGTGTCGGCGAGGCCGGTGGCCTCCAGGGTGACGTCGAGCATCGTGCGGATGGTGATGTAGGCGATCGCGCGGTGCTCGTGCCCGCGGGGCCGTTGGAACAGGAACGGCATCGGCGCGCTCCAGACCTGGTCGGCGGTGTGATAGGCCGACACCAGCGGCAGGGTCGCCTTACCGGCCCGGACCCGGTGGATGATCGCGGTGAGGACCTCGCCCAGTTCCGGGGTGACCAGCAGCAGGCGTTCCTTGTCCAGCTTCGACGGGGTGATCTGCAGCAGCGGCACGATCTCACCGGTGTCCGGCAGCCTGTAGGTCACGAAGCTGTGGTGGGTAAGTTCGAGGAGTTCCTCGATGCGCACGCCGGTATGGCGCAGCACCTCGATCGCGGCCCAGGCCCAGAAGGCGTACTCCTCTTCGGAGATCACGTCACGGCGCCGGCCGGTGTCGGTCTCGATGGCCCACAGGCGCACGCCGGCGCCGCCCTTCTTGCTCTTGGGCCGGCGGAAGGTCTGCCCGTCGAGGGTGAAGGTGTGGCCGGGTGTGGTGGACCGGGTGGCGTCGAGCAGCCGCTTGGCCTGCTCTACCCGTCGTTCGGCGGTGCGCACCAGGGCGGGAACGACGGGTAGCCGCTCGCGGGTGCGCTGGTCCATCCGGGACTTGCGTTGCGCGTCGCGTTTTCGGGTGTTGGTCTCACCGACCCCGATCGGGCACGGGGCGACCCACCGTCCCCACCGGCCGGGTTCGTCCACCGCCCACTGGGCCACGTCGAGGTAGAAGGCCCGGACGGTGATCAGGACATCGGCCTTGCCGACGCGTTCCCGCACGATCTGGCCGTTGCTTGTCGCGGACGTGGTGCAGCCGCTGCTTCCAGGCGGTGGCGACCTCGGGTGCCAGGTGCAGGGAATCGATGCCGGGGTGGTGGCCTTCCAGGTCGGCCCAGAACAGCTTGCCCAGGTGGATGGCCAACTGGCAGCGGGTGGTGTAGTCCATGGCCTGAGCGCGTTCGCTGAGATAGTCGACGAGCAGGTCGCGGACCGGCCGGCAGGCCAGCCGGTACTGGTCGATGAGGTCGGCCACGCTGCGGGGACCGGGGGTGAACGCCGCGCGCAGGCTCAGCGGCGCGGTGGCGGGGAAGACGTCGAGGTCGCGCAGGATCCGGTAGGTCAGCGTCGCGGCGGGCGCGTCCTTGCGGATGGCGCGTTCGGCCTGGTGCAACTCGAGGAAGTCCCCGACGGTGATGTCGCCGACCTCGCCACCCTTGACGATCACGATCCAGGTCAGCCGGCGCAGCACCCACTGCCGCATGGTGGTGCTGATCGCGGGATCGGCCTGGCAGGCGGCGTCGACGCGGGCGAAGCCGTCGGGATCCATGCACAACCGGGCGGCGTGCAGCACCGCCGGTGCGTACTGGCGCAGCAGCCACTCGTAGCCTGGCCGGACCGCTCCCGACCCGACAATGATGGGGGTGCCGATCAGCAGCTCGGCGCGCAGGCTCTGCTCGCTGCCGTGCCCATAGACGGCCAGCCAGTCCACGACCTGGTCGAGCCAGCCGCGGCCGGCCTGTTCGGCGCCGCTGGCGAGCCACCGTTCCTGCCAGTCCCGGCCGGGAAACGACGCCAGCCACGTCAGGAGTCTGCGCGCGCCGCGGCGACGGCCAAAGTCCTGGGCGTCGGTCTTCAGCGGCGCCACGGTAGCCAACGCGACGATCTCGGCGGCATCCAGAGTGGTCTGCGGCCACCGCGACGGGCGTGGCCGTGGCGGCCACGCCGCCCAGGCGGCGGTGCCCTCGCGGACGGGCTCGGAACGGCCGGGCACTTCCCGCCGGCGTGGGATCAGCTTGGTGACGACGCTCACCCGAACGGACCGCCCAGCAACGCTTCCAGTACCTCCGGCCGGTATCCGGCGGCGGGAGGCGGCGGAGGCACGGGTTCGTTGCGGCGGGCGAAGTGGGCCTTCGCCCGCGCGATGACCTCCTCCTGCCGCGGGGGCATGTAGCGCTGCGTGGTTGAGATCCGGGCGTGGCCCATCACCCACTGCACGTCGGTCAGCGGCATCGCCGGGTCCTGTGCCATCCGCGAGCAGGCCGTGTGGCGCATGTCGTGAAGCGTCCAGTTCGTGCCCAGCGCCGTGTTGGCGCGGCGCAGCACCGCCAGGCACGCGTGGTAGGTCAACGGCCGCAACGGGCGGTGCAGCGTCCACCACACCGCAGCGTTGCCTCCCGTCGGTACCAGGCCGCGGATCTGCTGGTGGTAGCAGTGAAGCCACACGAACGAGTCCGGTGAGGCCGGCACCCACTGCAACGCCCGGGTGCCTTTGCGGATCACCCCGATCAGCTGGTCACCGACGTTGACTCGGCTGCGGGTCAGGCCGAGCAGCTCGGCGGCGCGTACGCCGGCGGAGACGAACATCGCCAGCAGCGCCCGGTCGCGGTCGTTGTCCATCCTGGCGAACAGGTCGTTGAACAACCCGTCCGGGATGGCCCGTGGGATCGTCTCCGGTTGCCGCCGCCGGTACAGCCCGGTGCGCTGCCGCCGCCACGGCTGCATCGGGTTGTGATGGGCGTGCGGGCGGCGGTTGGACACCGGGAACGGGTTGATCACCGGTCCGCGGCCCATCGCGGCGTGGTAGTCGTAGAACGCCCGTCCGACGGTCTCGTTGTGGTTGTGCGAGGCCAGCGACAACGTCGCTCCAGGCGACGCCTTGCCGGTGATCCGGTTGACCGACCCCGGCGCCGGTGCCCGCCGGCCGCCGCGACGCGGGCGCGGTGGCTTGGGCGCGTTCGACACCCACAACAGGAAGTCACGGGCGTCGACGCGCTCGGCGCGGTCCCACGCCACGTCGATCGCCCACAGAAACCGGAACCAGCGCTGAAGGTCGTAGGCGTACGACCGCAGCGTCGTGGCTGGCGAGCCCCGCCCGGCCATCTCCCGCAGGTAGTCAGTGACCGGCGCGACCTCGCAGCCGTCGGGAGCCAGCAGCCGGTACGGCACCAGCCGGTCCTCGACGTCAGCGACCCGCCCGACCCGCGGCACCACCAACTTCAACACGTCCCGCCCCGACACCCAAACCTCCTCGTTGCTCCGGTCCTTGAACGTCAGGGCCAACGAGGTAGCTGACCTGCGGAAACGCAGGAGTCAATCAAGTTAACAGGACACCAGAACGGTGGGGAGGTGACGATGCAGTCGACGCTGCCGGCGGGCATCGCCGCCAGGACCTGGCGGGCGTCGCCGAGGTACAAATGCACCGGGCCGGTCTGCCGGTACCGCAACGCCTCCAACGGCGGGTGGTGGGTGGTCACGGGTTCACCGCCCACCGGTGCGGGCACAACAGCAGCCGCAACGCCGCCGCGGCCTGCTGCGGTACCACCCCGTTCCGAGCACCCGCAACGCCAGGGTGCGCGGCAGCCCGAGTTCGGTGACGAACCCCTCGTCGAGGCCCATCAACCACTCGACAAATGGCGGCGCGAGCACCGGCTTGCCGTGGATTCCCGGCTGGGTCGGTGCCGGCGCCGCACGGCCGACCAGGTACTCCCAGCGGGCCACCGCCTCGGCGTACGGTCCCCACAGCCGGGGTTCGGTGGGCGGCCGCCACGCGGCGGGCGCCTGTTCCCACGAGTCGAGCTCGCGGGGCCCTACCCCGCCGGCGATCTCGGCCGCCTGGCCCTCCGGGCGGGATCCCGCGCGGCTTGCGTGGGTGGTCGCGCTTGTCGAGGCGGTGCGGGTTGTGGACAGGCGCGGGGTCGGTAGCAGCCGCCCGAGCGGGGTTGGATCGTCTGCGCCGTCTCCGGTGGTGGCGTCCAGGCGTACCGCGGCCGAGGGCAGGGTCAGGTCACCCTTCGACCCGCGCTGCGCGGGGCAGCCTTTCGTCCCGTCCGTGGCCTTCGGTGTGGGCAGCAGCCACACCACCGTCCGAAGATCCGCCCCGCCCTCGCCGTGGTGGGCGGGGCCCCGCGCGTCGCTGGTGCGCGGGGTGGGCAGCAGCCGCCGAGCGGCGAGGCTCGCCAGGCTGGGCCGTACCGCGGCGCCGGCCGACAGGGACTGGTTGGATCCGTAGGCGTGGGCGGTCGGCGTCGGCAGCAACGCCGGCTCCTCGGGCCGGCCGGGCCGGCCGAGCTTGGACGGCCGGTAGCCCTGGACGGCTAGTTCGAGGGTGGGCCCCCAGGTGTCGCGGTGGTTGCCGCTGAGGTAGCCGGTGCCGCCGCCGGAGGTCGGCGTCGGCAGCAGCTGCCCCGCCCGGCCCGGCCCGACGCCGAGCGGCCGGCGTTCGATCAGGTCGGGCAGGCCGCGTTGCATGCCGGGGCCCTTGCCGTCACGGGCGCACGGCGTCGGCAGGGTCGTCACCGCCGTGCTGGCTGAGGAGGTCTCGTCGGGCGGCCAGCAGGAACAGCCGGTCACGGCGGTGTGCCGCCCCGATGTCGGATGCGCGTAGGCAGATCCAGCTCGTGTCGTACCCGAGCGCGGCCAGATCGGCGTGGACGACGTCGAGCCCGCGGCGCAGGAGGGCGGCGACGTTTTCCACGAACACGAGCTGGGGTCGAAGAACGCGAATGGCGTCGGCGACGGCGGTCCAGAGGCTGGATTTGGCGCCTCGGATGCCTTCCCGCTTGCCGGCATCCGAGATGTCCTGGTAACCCCGAACTCGGGGTTACCAGGATTACTCCGAGCGATCCGTTATCCCGAGGCCGTGGCCGGAGGCCGCACTGTGTCTGGGGCTGGAGCGTTGGGCCTCGGGATAACCAGGGTGGTCAGGTGAGGCCGGCGAGCTTGAGGATCATGTCGTCGTCGCCTGCCCAGATGGGCTGGGGTTACCAGTGGAGGCGGTCGGCGCCCCGGATCGCGAACCTAGAAGAGGGCACTGGATCTCGAAAAGGGCACTGGATCTCGTCCGTGCCCGGCAATCTCCACGATCGACCCCATGACCTGAATGAGGCAGCTGGCCGCGAACGGCTTCACGGCCACGGCGTCTACTGCCCAGCGTCTCCGCTCGGCCGCGGGTTCTGCCGTTGCCGGCGCCGCTCCCGGTCCTTTGGGTCCACATAGACCGTAACCTGCGGGGAACCTGGGCGGGACTCGGCGCCGTAGTTCGTGCGTTCGATGTTGTCGGCGATAGCGTCCAGCAGGTTAGCGGTAGTGGGACCGTACATAATGACAGTCATAAATGTTAGCGTCGGCCTCTTGGGCTCGGATCGGTCCCGCGCCCGGAAGTGCGGGAGGATATCGCTGACGCTGTGCCCGAAGGGGATCAGGTCCTTCACCGGTCCGACAGCTGAGTAGAGCGTCGCCAGCAGATCGGGCGGCACCTCCATATCGCGGTCGTCCAGCGCCTGGGCCGTCTGAACGAGTCCCCGAATCGCCGTAGCCGCCTCACGCAGGGCGGAAACCGCGCCGGGACTGTAACCGGACGGCGCCATGTCAGGTGCTAGTGCTCGGTGGCGGTGCCCGCGCGGCGAGGGTCGTCCGCACTGCGACCCGAGGGGCCCGGCCGGGACGGGCCGTGCGTGCGCCGCCAGTTGGGCGGGCCGTCCTCCTCCGCGAGTTGCAGGCCCACAGTCACCGAAACTTGGGCTAACGGCGGCAGTCCGGCAAAGTCGTCGGCCAGCCGCCACGAGGGCAGTCTCGTGCGTCGTAGGACCCGGACCGAGATGGCGACCAAGCCGGCCAGGTACAGGTCGACGAGATCGACGGAGCTGCGGGCCCGCTGCCAGTGAAACTCGTCGAGCTGGGCGGTACGCAACAGGCGGCCGTGGGCGTGCGCCACCTCGCTGATGAACCGGGTCAGAGCGAACCGCGCCCGAGTCTCACCGGTTGCGAGACCGGCCAGCGCCAGGCCGGCGCCCCACCAGTCGGCGACGGCCGTCCCGGTCGCTCCAACCGGAGCCGAGCCGCGAGCCTGTGCCGCCTCTGTGATGAACTCTGGCAGTTCGTCGCCGTCAGGTACCTGATCAAGGTTCGAGACCGCGGTCAAGAGCAGCGCGACCTGCTGCGCCGGGGCCTGCACGGCGAACTGCCGATCGAAGAGGGCCTCTACCGCGATCGGAGGGGTGGCGAAGCGATCGGTGAGGAGCAGGCGGAGCTCCGCTGCGGCCGGAGCCACGGGCCGACGGTCCCCGGTGGCGGCCACCCCGAGGAAGTCTCCAAAGGGAAGGCCGAGCTGCAGATAGTTGTCCGCAGCTCGCAGTAGGGCCCGCTTGCCGGTCTCAGTGTTCAGCAGGAGGCGCGCCATGGCGCACTCGCGCCAGGCGTCGGCGACCTCGGCGGTCCGGACCCACGCCGGGCGTTCCCCGGCCGCGGTCCGGTCGTTCAGCCGGCGGAGGATCTCCGCTGTGGTGGCCTCCCCGTCACTCACGATTTTGACTACTGCCTGCTGCCCCTCCGCGATGGGACCGTCGTGGAGCAGTCCCATCAGTTGGGCCGGTGTGAAACCGGGGCGGGCCGAGGTTTGCGTAGGTGGCGTGGAAGCGGCCACGGGCCTCGACTGCGGCGGGCTCCAAGGCGAGGGCGGCCCACACCGGGGCCGGAAGGGTCACAGCATTTCCCGGATGTCCAGCAGCGCCACGGGGTGCGTGAACGCCAGGTTCAACAAGACGTCGGTCTCGACCAGCGCGCCGGTGTTGTCCGGAGCCCAGCGCGTCGCGTAGAGAATCTGCCGCGACGGAACGTTGACCTTCGCCGTCACCTCTCCCTGCAGGTACCAGGGTGAGTAGGGGCGAAGATGCTTCAGCTCCCGAACTTCCTCCGCGACCCCGGGGATTGTCGGAGCGGGCCGAACGCCCACGAGAACGTAGCAAATGAGGCTCTCCCGGCATGAGTGTGGATGTATTCGGGGGATCACGGAGATCGTTCGTGGGGTAGCAGGAGGGTGATGGGTCCGCAGGAGAGCAGCACCAGGGCGAGTGCGGCGTCGGCGCTGTGGAAGCCGTAGGCCCGG
>WNFU01003856.1_pt1 | contig 53032 bp, 48 predicted proteins | sample 5400121 | NCBI WGS metagenome assembly WNFU01 (sample SAMN13153360, study PRJNA577476) | soil metagenome | isolation source: 100 cm soil or saprolite under grassland replicate 1 | place: USA:California | collected 2016-06-15 | reverse complement strand
GCGAGCGTGTGGGAACGTGTGGTCTCCGAAAGCGCCTGCCAGCTCTTCACGATCCTTGGGCCAGCAGGCGTCGGCAAATCACGCCTGGCGGCCGAGTTCCTGGCCTCGCTCGGGGACGCGGTCGTTGTCGGCCGCGGCCGCTGCCTCCCCTACGGCGAGGGCATCACCTACTGGCCCGTGGTCGAGGTCGTGAAGCAGCTCCCGGCGACCAAGGTCGATCCGGTCGCGGACGAGACGCTTCGCGCCCTCGTCGGCGACGCGGAGATAGTCACCTCGAGCGAGGAGATCGCCTGGGCGTTCCGCAAGCTGCTAGAGGCTGTCGCGTCCGAGCAGCCGCTCGTTTGCGTCCTCGACGACCTGCACTGGGGCGAGGAGACGTGCCTCGACCTGGTCGAGCACGTCGCCGACCTCTCCCGTGACGCACCGATCCTGCTCTTGTCCATGGCGCGGCCGGAGCTGCTCGACCGCCGCTCCGGCTGGGGCGGCGGCAAGGTCAACGCGACGACCGTGCTGCTCGAGCCGCTTGCGCCCGAGGAGACGGAGCGCCTGATCGACAGCCTGACCCAGGTCGACGACGGCCTGCGGCTCCGGATCACCGGGGCGGCGGAGGGAAATCCGCTCTTCGTCGAGGAGATGGTGGCCATGCTGCACGAGTCGCCCGACGGCGACGTCGCCGTGCCGCCGACGATCCAGGCATTGCTCGCCGCCCGCCTCGACCAGCTCGACCCGCCCGATCGCGACGTGCTGCAATGCGGCTCGGTCGAAGGCCGGGTCTTCCATCGAGGAGCGGTACAGGCACTCGCACCCGACGAGCCCCAGGTGACGACGCGGCTGACCGCGCTCGTGCGCAAGGAACTCGTGCGTCCCGACAAGCCGCAGCTGCCTGATGAGGACGCCTTCCGCTTCCGGCACCTGCTGATCAGGGACGCCGCCTACAACGCTTTGCCGAAGGCGACGCGGGCCGAGCTACACGAGCGCTTCGCCGACTGGCTCGGCGAGCACGGCTCGACGCTGGTCGAGCTGGACGAGATCCTGGGCTACCACCTGGAGCAGGCGTACCGGTACCGCACCGAGCTCGGAGCGCTCGACGATCACGCAAAGGAGCTGGGTACGGCTGCCTCGACGCGGCTGGCCGCGTCAGGAGAGCGCGCTCTTGCGCGCGGAGACATGTCCGCCGCCGGCGGGTTCCTCGAGCGGGCGACGGCTTTGCTCGAACCAGAGGAGGAAGCACGCCTTCGCCTGCTCCCTCAGCTTGGGTATGCGCTTCTGGAGGCCGGTCAGCTGACCCGGGCCGAGACCGTCCTCGCCGAGGCGGGCGAAGCGGCAAGACGCGCGGGGGATCGCGGACTCGAAGCTTCCGTTGTCTCGCAGCAGGTAGGCCTCCAGATCCAGACGGATCCGCAGACGCCGTTTGCGGCAGCTCAGGCACCTCTGCGCGCCGCGGTCGAGACGTTCGAGGAGCTCGGCGATGAAGCGGGGCTTGCGCGGGCGTCACGCATGCTCGCGCAACTCGACCTCTGGCAGGGGAGCGCGGCGGAAGCGGCCGGGGCGTTCGAGCGGGCGGCTGAGCATGCCCGCCGTGCGGATGACCGACGCCTCGAGCTGGACTGCCTCGAATGGATCAACGGCTGTCTCCTCCACGGGCCAGCTCCGGCAGAAGAGGCGATTCGCAGGTCCGAGGAGATCCAACAGGCCGGCGACCGGCGGGTCGAGGCCTGGGGGCGCACCGTTCAGTGCGTGCTCGAGGCGATGCTGGGCAACTTCGACGAGGCACGGCAGCTTCGCGAGCAGGCGCGGGCGACTTGGGAGGACCTGGGCATGCGACTCGAGCTGACAGGCGCAGGCCAGAACTTCGGGTGGGTCGAGCTGCTCGCCGGCGATCCGGCGGCGGCCGAGCGCGAGTTCCGTGCCGTCTACGACATGTCGGAGCGAATGGGCGAGACGGGGTACCTCTCGACGACGGCGGGCTTCCTCGCTGAAGCGCTCTACGCGCAGGGGCGCGACGAGGAAGCTCTCCGCTACACGAAGGAGGGCGAACGTGCGGCGGCGGCGGACGACTTCTTGTCCCAGCTCCTCTGGCGTGCGGTGCGGGCGAAGGTGCTCGCCCGAAGAGGCGAACTAGAGTCTTCCGAGAAGCTCGCCCGCGAGGCGGTCGCGCTTGCCGACTCGACGGACTTCCTCGACGCACGCGGCACTGTCCACCTGGCCCTCGCCGAGGTGCTGCGACTTGCAGGGCGCGAACGCGAGGCGACCGCCGAGGCGCAGGGATCGCTGCGGTTGTACGAAGACAAAGGGAACGTCGTCTCAGCAGGATGGGCGCGGACCCTGCTCGCAGAACTGCGCGAAGCGTCGGCGACTTCATAGTCCCGTCGCGCCAGCCGGGTTCGAACCGGACCAAGAATTCGCCGAGCCGATTGCGCTTTCGTCCATCTCACCGGCCGACGTTCCGCAGCCCTTACGCAAGCAAGACAGCGCGCGAACTCGCGGGCGCGAGACCGCCCCGAGCGACGAGCCGCTTCCGCAGATGCTGTGGCGCCAGGTGCGTGGCAAGGTGCTCGCGGTGTTGGCTCTTGCGGGTCATGATGCGTCGTCGGAGCTCGACCGGGCGCTCGCGCTCTACGAGCGAAAGGGCAATCTCGTCATGGCGAAGCGCACGCGATCGAGACTGGCGGAGCTCACGGCGCCGCGGTAAGTCGCTGTCTCGGCGGCGGACGTCAGAGACACGGAGCCCCAGTTCGAAGGGGTTGCGGAAAATCAATAACCCCTTAAGGTGAGATCGGGCGTCGCTTTCAGCAGGTCGTCCTTCACCAGGTAATCAGAGGGGAAAGAGGGGGCTGCGGCAATGAGGGGGATGGATCAAGGCGTGGTGAACCGCGCGGCGATTTCGCGCGCGAGGACGGCATCGTCGCTAGTTGGTGCGGTGCTCGTACTTTGTTTTCTCATGCTCGCTCCATCGGCTAGGTCCGAGAGCGGCATGGTGCCGGACAACTTGGCTCCGGGCAGTCTCGACCGCCCGACAGGCGGCCTGCCGGAGACCGGGGATCCCCTGAACCGCACGAAGTGGAAGGTTCAGACCGGCGACTCGATCACGGGCACGATCATCGGCGCGACCGATCCCAACCTGGACGAAGCGACGCAGGCCGATGTCGTCATCAAAAGCTCCAACTTCGGCAATACCACGCTTCAGGGAACGAAGTCCGGAACTACCATCACCTTCACGTGGAGCGTGCCTCCCGGCGCGTGCGCGACGACGGTAGTCGCCTACGGCCCGGTAGGAACGAATCCGGTCGGCAACAACTCGAACAACGACATCATCCGGCACCTGTTCAGCCCGCCGGGCTCGCTGGCGGTGGCCGGCTTCGCGATCGTCGACGCAAACGGGAACGTCATCGAATGCGGCGGCCCACCGCCGCCTCCGCCTCCTCCGCCACCACCGCCTCCGCCACCTCCTCCTCCGCCTCCACCGCCTCCACCGCCTCCACCGCCACCTCCACCTCCACCGCCTCCACCTCCTGCGCCACCTCCGCCTCCGCCACCGCCGCCACCGCCTCCTCCACCTCCACCTCCTCCGCCGCCGCCGCCTCCGCCGGCCACGAGGAAGGCGAAGAAGTGCCCCAAGGGCACGAAACGGGTCCGAGGTAAGTGCAAAAAGACGAAGAAGGCGAAGGCGAGAAAGGGAGTTAGCTTCCGGCGGCCGCCCTTCACCGGCTAGCTGAGAACGAGGACCGTGCACGGACGAGGCGCCGTCCAGTCAAGGAGGGCGGCGCCGGTTGGGGCAGTGACCTCCGTCCGAGTCAGCTGAGGTCGGCGAACGGGCTGACGCTCATGTACTTGAAGCCGGTGTCGACGGTCAAGGTCACGATCACCGCGTCCGGGCCAAGGCGCTCGGCGAGGCGATGCGCGCCGACCACGTTCGCCCCGGTCGAGATACCCGCGAAGATGCCCTCTTCATGCGAGAGCCGAAGCGTCATCTCGACCGCCTCGCCGTTTCCGATCGGCTCGAGGTGGTCGACCCTTTCGGGGTCCCAGTGCGGCATGACGAGCCCTGTCCACCCCTGGATGAGAAACGGCCCGCGGTCGCCGCCGCTGATCGCAGCCGACGCCGCCGGCTCGTGAGCCTGGATGAACACACCGTGAGGCTTGAGCGCGTCCGAGACGCCCATGACCGAGCTCGCCGTTCCCATGCCGTGGCAAAACGCGGTTACCCGGCCTGCGGTCTGGTCCCAGATTTCGCGGCCGAGACGGTCGCGGTGGTCGGGAATGATGTACGGGTTGTTGAACTGGTCGGTCGCGTAGTGGTCTGGCGCGCTCGCGAGCTCCGCGGCTCGGGCGACCATGTTCTCGATGTCCTTCGAAGTCACCTTCGGCCGACCCTCGACGGACGGAACGACGTCAATCTCCGCGCCGAGCGCCCGCATCAGCTGAAAGCGCTCCTCGGTGAAGCAGTCGGCCATCACGATCAGGGCGCGGTATCCCTTCGCGCGGCAGACGAGTGCGAGCGCGGGGCCCGTGCTGCCCCCCGTGTACTCGACGACCGTGTCGCCGGCAGAGAGCAACCCGTCGCGTTCCGCTCCTTCGATCATCGCAAGCGCCATCCGGTCCTTCATCGATCCCGTCGGGTTGCGGTACTCAAGCTTCAGCCACAGTTCTGCCCCGTTCGGCGGCGCACAGCGACGCACGCGGACGAGTGGCGTATTCCCGATCGCCTCGAGGATCGACTCCATGCGGTGATGATCTACCAACCGAGCTCGGCGATGGGAGCGTAGATCGCGAGCGCGGATCCCCTGGAACGATTTTGGAACGCAGCGGTGGCGACCAACGGTGAGACGCGGTGTCAGGTCTTGAGACGCGGTGTCAGGTCTTGCAAATAAGCATGCGCGAATGCAAGACGTGACCCCGATGACATGGGCCGAGTTGTTGCCCGCCTAGGACCGGCTCGAACGCGGGAGCTTGTGAGCGTCTAGCGGCGCGGCGGCTCGGAGTCGCGCTCGTAGTCCGCGACGCCACCGGCCAGGTAGTCGTCGCGCGCGGCCACGTCATCCTTGCGCGCCTCGTAGTCTTCCTCGGCGGCATCGCGCTCGCTCTCGGTCATCCGCGTCTCTTCGTCGGCGCGCTCGAGCGCATCTTTGTTCCACCACGCGCGAAACCTACGAAGGAGGGCCATCCGGCAATACGCTATCGAACCTCCGTTCCTCTCGGCCTTAGTTGCCGGACGCTCGGATTGGCGGCATGGATCAGACGGACCAGTTCGCGATTCGGTGAGCTTGCGGCGGGACCGGTCCCGGGCTCTGTGCGCGTAGCAGGTCCTCCACCGCCACCGCGGAGGGGGCGTTCAGCCACACGACAAGCTCACCGATGCTTTTGAACCCGCCCTTACGAGCAGCGTCCAGAGAGTCGCCCGACTCGTAGCCGACGGTCGGCATCTCTCCCCACAGGGCTGCGGCGATAGCGGCTCCGGCCTCCCATGCGGATTCGAGATCGCCGGCCACGGCGAAGACGTTGCTGAGTCCGATCGCTGTGCTGCTTCGGTTGGCAATGGCTCCTGCCACGATGCGGTCGCCCTCATAACCAGCAAGCACGCCGATCGTCTCGTCTTCCAGCAGTGCAGGCCGGAAGAAGCCCATCCCCTCAGGCACCGCAGCCCAGGCCGCCTCCCACTCACCAAGTTGATCCTCCCTGGTCAAGACCGACCATCCCCGAGCGGACCGGACGCGAGCCTCAGCCGGCTCCCGGGCGAGCCACTGAGCCCGGACCAGAGGCCGAAACCCAGCGGCGGCAAGGTCCAGGCCGGCGAAGCTGTCCTTCACCGAGCAGCCCTCGCTGGTGTCGATGCCGGAAAGCACTTGCTCGATGGTGATCTTCGGGAGAAGCGTAACCGCGTCCGGGTAGTACGGCGGTGTGCGCACCGGACTGAACCAAGAGTCGGCTCGGAAGTGGCCGACGATGCCGTGCGTGCGGCAAAACGTATCGCACCACTCGGCGTTGTTCTGCGCCGCGAGGCGGGTAAGCGATCGCTCTGACACCCCATACATTCTCCCGCGGCTGCCCGGTACTTCGCAGAGCGGGGAAGATCGGTCGCTACGCCCGAGCGAGCTCGCGCTCCCAGCTCGCGCGGTGACCCTGCACGAACGCAAGCGAAGCGAGCCACTGGCGACCACGCGTGTCGCGCCACACGTCCCTCCAGCCCGGCTCGCCTGCCTCGCCCCGCTCGCGAGCGGTCTCGTAGAGCGAGAGGATCCGAGCCTCCACAATGTCGAGCAGCTCCCTGTCACCTCCGAGGCCGTACGCGTCAAAGAGGATCCGGAGGCGCGCGCCGCGCGGCACGATCGGAATTCCCAGCCGCTCGCACCCGTCCTCTGGATAGAGAGGCACGAATCGATAGGCCGCATAAGCGAGATCCCATTGCCGCGGGCCGGGTGCTGCCACGTCCCAATCGACGAAGGTGCGCGGTCCTCGCTCGACGTAGATCGTATTCGCCGGCGAAAGGTCGTTGTGGCACACGACGTCACCTTCGCGTGGCGCGCCGACCAGGGACTGCCAGCTAGCGCCGGGCGGCGGTACGAAGTCCACAGTCGCATCGTGATAGCGCCGGATCAGGCGCCCGACCTGCGCGAGCACGGCGCCGTCCCAAACTCGGGCCGGGTACGGCTCCACGCCCGCCCGCCCGGCGACGTACGTCAGCACTTCACGCCCCTGGCGAAGCAGCGCGTGGACTGCCGGCGTCCACGGCCCTGTCGCGCGGTGAACAGTCGAGCCCACGCGCTCGGCGGCGGTGAGGCCTCCGCCGGAAAGCGGCTCAGTTGCGCTCATCGGTGAAGAATGTATGCGCACGGGCCGCCGCCGCAAGAGACGCGGGGACGCGGTGTCAGGTCTTGCAAATGAGCATGCGCGAATGCAAGACCTGACACCGATGACATGCCGATGACATGACGGGCCGCCGCTTTCTGTTGCCTCGGAGGCTGTCTGCTGCCACGATTGTGCGAGCTGGGCTGGAAGGACTCGCGTGCAAGGACTCCCTACGGGAACCGTCACCTTCCTGTTCACCGATGTGGACGGGTCCACGCGTCTGCTGAAGCTCTTGGGCAGCCGCTACGGCGAGGTCATGGCGGAGCACCGGCGAATTCTCCGGGACATCTTTCAGGAACACAGCGGGCATGAGATTGACACTCAGGGCGATGCGCTCTTCGTCGCCTTCTCGCGGGCCAAGGACGCCGTTCGGGGCGCCGTTGCGGCCCAGCGGGCGCTCGCCGCCCACCACTGGCCCGAGGGTGCGGACGTTCGCGTACGAATGGCGCTTCACACGGGCGAGCCCGAGATGTCGGGCGAGGGCTACTTCGGGCTAGGAGTCCATCGAGCTGCGCGGATCTGCGCTGCGGGCCACGGCGGTCAGATCCTGCTTTCCCGTTCGACCGCGGGCGTCTTCGAGGAGGACGAGGTCGCCGGCGTGGAGCTGCTCGACCTCGGCGAGCGGCGGCTGAAAGACCTCGAGCGTGCGGAGCGCATCTACCAGGTGATCGCGGAGGGGCTCCCGGGAGCAGTTCCCTCCGCTGAATACGCTCGATCGAGAGGAGCGTGAGCGTGAACTCCTCGAAGCCGCTCGGGCTGCTGAGCTTCCGACCGGCACGCTCACGTTCCTCTTCACCGACCTGGAGGGCTACACGGCGCTGCTCGGCACAATGTCCGGCGAGGAAGCCGCGCAGGTCATGGACGATCACGATCGGCTCCTCCGCGAGGCGTTCGTCGCAGCCGGCGGACGCGTCATAGACAACTCGGGTGACTCTTTCCTCGCCTGCTTCCAGACGGCCAAGGACGGAGCCAACGGGGCAGCCGCATGCCACCGGGCGCTGGCCGCCCATGTCTGGCCCGCCGGCTCACGAGTCGCCGTCCGGATCGGCCTCCACACCGGCGAAGCAGTTGCGGTCAGCGGGCGCTACTTCGGCGTTACCGTCAATCGGGCCGCCCGCGTCTGCTCGTCGGCTCACGGAGGGCAGGCCCTGGTCTCACCATCTACGGCCGCCCTACTCGATCCGCGAGAACTGGGCGAGCTGACCCTCCGCGATCTCGGTGAGTACGAGCTCGAGGGCTTCGACAGCCCCGTCCTCCTCCATCAGCTCGTAGTTCCGGGCGTGGCGGACCGCTTCCCGCCGTTGCGGGCGATCAGCCGCACTGCCCCGCTCCGCATCGCGTAGTCAGGCAAAACACGCGCGGGGGGTGAGCCGCGCGCGAGGTCCTCCCGTCGGAGCTGAGCCATATGAGAAGAGCGACGGCATGCCCTCGGCCGTAGAGCGGCCGCTTGACTACCTGGCCGTCGGGGTGTAACTCCTTGGCCCAGATGCGAATGACAGATCTGCCGACCGGAACCGTCACCTTCGTGTTCACGGACATCGAGGGTTCTACGCAGCTGCTGAAACGTCTGGGCAAGAGCTACGGAGACGTGGTGGCCGAGCACCGGAGGATCCTGCGCACGGCCGTCCGCGAGCACGGGGGCGAGGAAGTCGACACGCAGGGCGACTCGTTTCTCTTCGCGTTCCCGCGCGCCGACGAGGCGGCCGCCGCCGCGATCGACTGCCAGCACGCGCTCGCCGCGCAGAAATGGCCGGCGGGAAGCAGCCTCCGCGTGCGAATGGGCATTCACACCGCCGAGCCGACCGTGTCTGAGGAGGGCTACTACGGCCTCGGCGTCCACCGGGCGGCGCGGATCATGTCCGCGGCGCACGGAGGCCAGGTACTCGTCTCGCTCGCCACGTCCTCCGTGCTCGAGGACGCCGAGCTGCAGGGAGCCACGCTCCATGACCTCGGTGAGCACTGGCTCAAGGACCTCGATCGGCCCGAGCGCATCTACCAGCTCAGCATGGCGGGCCTGAAGTCGGCGTTTCCGCCACCTCGCGCAGCGAAGCGACCGGGGCCTCGCGGCGAGCCGGCGACCGGGGAGGCCGCAGACGAGCTGCTCGAGCGATCAGATCACCTGTCGACGCTCGCAGACTCCCTCGCCGCCATCGCCGGGACCGCTCGGGGCCAACTCGTGCTTGTCTCCGGCGAGGCCGGCGTCGGGAAGACGGCCCTACTTCGCCGGTTCTGCGACGACCACAGCGGCTCGGCTCGGATCCTTTGGGGCGCCTGCGATCCCCTGTTCACCCCGCGCCCGCTCGGCCCGCTCCTCGACGTCGCCGAGGCGGCCGGCGGCGAGTTGGCCGACGTCGTCCAGGAGGGCGGCAATCCGCACGCCGTGGCGTCGGCGCTCGTGCACGAGCTCGGCTCGCGTGCGACCACAGTCCTCGTCCTCGACGACGTGCAGTGGGCGGACGAGGCGACGCTCGACGTTGTCGGGCTGGTCGGCCGCAGGGTCGATGCGGTCCCTGCGCTCGTCGTTCTCGGCTACCGGGACGACGAGCTCGATCGCGCCCATCCGCTCCGGATGGTGCTCGGTGCGCTCGCAACCGGGCCCGCGGTCAGCCGACTCGAGATCGCGCCGCTCTCCCGGGACGCGGTCGTGCAGCTCGCGGAGCCGCACGGCGTGGACGCCGACGAGCTCTTCGGCAAGACAGCCGGAAATCCGTTCTTCGTGACGGAAGCGCTAGCCGCGGGAGAGGGGGAGCTCCCGCGCACCGTTCGCGACGCCGTCCTTGCCCGCGCAGCGCGCCTGAGCCCGCCGGCGGCGGCGCTGGCGGACGCGGTGGCGATCGCGCCCCCGCACGTCGAGCTCTGGCTACTCGAAGCACTCGCCGGCGACGCTGTCGACCGGCTCGATGAATGTCTGACGTCGGGAATGCTCACGCACGGCCCGGGTGGCGTCGCGTTCCGGCACGAGCTCGCCCGCCGCGCCGTTGAAGAGTCTCTCCCGCCAAACCGACGGTTGTTGCTGCATCGGAAGGCCCTCAATGCGTTGGCGGACCCGCCGACCGGCGCGCCCGATCTCGAGCGGCTCTCGCACCACGCCGACGCCGCCCAGGACGGCCCGGCGGTTCTCCGCTTTGCGCCCGCAGCGGCGGCACGCGCGGCCACCGTTGGCGCGCACCGTGAGGCCGCCGAACAGTACGCGCGCGCGCTCCAATACGCTGACAGTCTCACGCCGCCGGAGCGGGCGGAGCTCCTCGCGCACCGCTCCCACGAGTGCTATCTGACCGACCAGCCCGACGCGGCGATCGACGCCTTGAAGAGCGCGATCGAGTGCCATCGAGAGCTCGGCGATACGCGCAAGGAGGGAGATTCCCTGCGCAGGCTCGGCAACATCCTCTGGTGTCCAGGACGGACAGCGGAGGCTCGCGAGACGGCCCAGAAAGCAGTGACGGTTCTCGAGCAGCTACCGCCGGGCCACGAGTTGGCGATGGCGTACGCCACGATGGCGTCGCTCCACAAGGACCGTGACGATTCCAACGGAGCCGTGGAGTGGGGCACCCAGGCCTTCGAGCTCGCCGAACGCCTCGACGACACCGAGACGCTGATTCACGCGCTCAACACGATCGGCACCACAGAGCTGCTCGCGGGGACCCCGGGCGGGCTGGAGAAGCTCGAACGCAGCCTCGAGCTCGGCAGGCGGGCAGACTCCGCCGAGGGCGTGGGGCGAGCCTTCATGAACCTCGTCTGGGCCGGGACGCGGCTTCGGACCTACGAGCTAGCCGACCGATACCTGGATCAGGGGCTCGCATACCTCAGCGAGCGGGGCCTCGATCTATGGCGTCTTTACCTGCTCGCTTTTCGCGCGCGCATCGAGCTCGACCGCGGACGCTGGAGCGAGGCGGTCGACTCGGCGGGCCTCGTTTTACAGAAGCGCTGCATCTCTACGTTCCCGCGCATCGTGGCGTTCGTCGTGCTCGGCCTCGTGCGCGCACGCCGGGGAGAGCCGGACGCGCAGTCGCCCCTCGACGATGCGCTCGCGCTGGCCACGCCGACCCAAGAGCTTCCGCGGATCGCACCTGTGGCGGCGGCGCGAGCCGAAGTGGCGTGGCTCGCGGGTGATCGGGAGCGCGTCCGCGTAGCGACGGAGGACGCCTTCGAGCTCGCGCTCCGGCAAGGGGTCGCGTGGCCGATCGGGGAGCTCGCGTGCTGGCGCTGGCGCGCCGGACTCGACTCCGAAGCCCCGGACGGGGCGGCCGAGCCGTACGCGGTCCAGATCGCCGGCGACTGGTCGCGCGCAGCGGAGTTATGGACGGAGATCAGCTGCCCCTACGAAGCCGCCCTCGCGCTTGCCGACGCGGACGATGACGGCGCCCTTCGACGTGCTCTCGACGAGCTCCAGCGGCTCGGCGCACAGCCGGCGGCCGAGATCGTCGCCGGACGGCTGCGGGAGCGCGGGGCCCGCGGGGTTGCGACCTGACGTCGTAGGGAGTCGAGGTACTGGAATTGCGCAGCTAGCTCGGCGAGATGTTCTGGTTGATCCGGAAGAAGTTGTCCGGGTCGTACTTTTGCTTCAAGGCTCGCAGTCGGTCGTACTTGACCGGCCCATAGGACTGGCGAACCCGCTCGGCCCCCTCGTCACCCAGGAAGTTCACGTACACGCCCTCGTGCCACGGCTCCAGGGCCGACCAGAAGTTGCGCACCCACTCGCGCTCCTCGTCGAAGCCCTCGCTCGTCTCCGTGCACGCGCCGATGTTGTACGTGAAGCCTGCTGTGCGGCCGTTGAACGCGGTCTCGTCGTCGCCCACCTGCCCGACCGCTCCGCCCATCTGCCAGATCGGGAACGAGGTCAGCGGCGAGTCGATCTGCAGCGAGCGCTCGACCGTGATGTCGATGATCTCGTCGCTCAGCTCTGTGACATCGCAGCTCTTGAAGTAGTACCAACGGCCCGGCACGAAGCTCGGGTCGAACATCGACTGGTGTGCCAAATACGGCTTCGGCACGCAGACGTCCGCGACCGGCGAGCCGAACTCTTTCAGCGGACGGATGAACTTCTCCCCCTCCTCTATGTCGCCGGCCCAGCAGCAGACGACCATCACGACCGGCTTCCCGTGTAGCTCCTCCGGGACGAACGGCAGCGGCGGCGCCTTGCGGTGGACGACGATCGTCATCAACTCGTCGGGCGCTACCGCAACCCAGTCGCGATAGAAACGCAGGACCTCCCCGGACTGCTCCATCGGCCAGAACACCGGCCCTGCCAGCACCTGCGTCCCCAGCGGCACGCAGCGGAACTCGAACTCCGTGACGATCCCGAAGTTGCCGCCGCCCCCGCGCACGCCCCAGAAGAGATCTACGTTCTCGTCCGCGCTCGCCTTGACGAACTCTCCGTCGGCGGTCACGAGATCCACCGAGACGAGCTGGTCGATCGACAGCCCGTGCTTGCGCATGATCCAGCCGATCCCGCCGCCGAGCGTGAGCCCCGCCACGCCGGTGTGCGTGACGATGCCGGACGGCACCGCGAGACCGAACGCCTGCGTTTCCTTGTCGAGCTCGCCGAGCAAGACGCCCGCTTGCACGCGCGCCGTGCGCTTTTCGGGATCGACCCGTACGCCCTTCATCGGCGAGAGGTCGATCATCAACGCGTCGTCCGCGACCGACAGGCCCGGGAACGAGTGCCCACCGCTCCGCACCGCAACCGGCAGGCCGCTCGCCCGCCCGAGCTTCACCGCGGCGATCACGTCCGAGACGCCCGCGCAGCGAACGATCACTGCCGGATGCTTGTCGAAAGAGCCGTTCCAGATCTTGCGATGCGGTTGTAGTCCGCATCTCCCGGGCGAACGACGTGCCCACGGAATACAGCCTCGTCGAGTTGGGTCGCGTCGACGACAGCGGGCACCGCCCTAGTGTGGCACTCGGAGCAAAAACAGCCAAGAGGGGCCTCGATCGTCATGCGGCCCGGCCGCACGGGATGGAACCGTTATGCCAGCGCTCGCGTCTCCGCCGCGCGCCACGCGAGGCCCAGCGCCTCGAAGCACGCAGCAGCCTGCTCGACGAGCGAGAGGTCGCCGCGCGAGATACCGAGCGCACGCAGCGCGAACGGGTGCGTATAACCCTCCTCGTCGAGGAAAGGCGCCGCCTCCTCCTCAAGTCGTTCTGTCTCGCCGAGCGAGAGCAGCGCATCGAGACGGGCCGCCGCTCCGTCGACGCCCCACGGTCCTCCCATCGCCGGAAGCACCTCCAGTATCCGCCTCGTCTCCTCCTCGTCAGTCCGGAGAAGCGCCAGACGGAGCAGCGCAGGTTCGAGCTCCGGGGGGCCGGCTACGACGGCGCTCGCGCGGCCGATCTCCTCGAGTCGGCGTGCCTCGTCCTCATAGCCGAGCTGACCGAGCCCGAGCGCGCAGACGAGCAGGGTGCGCCAGTTGAATTGGCAGGGGAAGTCCTCATTGGCCGCGCTTGCCTTCTCGGCCCGGACCGCCAGGTCCCTTAGCGCGTCCCATTCGCCGAGCACACTCTCGACCACGGCGTGCAGGCCGACCGCGTGCACCTCGTCGTGCGCACCGAGGGATGACGCGAGCTCGTCGAAGTGTTCCGCGAAGAGGCGGGCGCGCGCGATTCGGCCGGCGCGCAGATAGACGAACCCCGCGTTCCAATACTGGTGGCTTTCGTAGTTCGGGTTCGCGAGCTTTGGCGCAGCCGCGAGCGCGCGGTCGGCCCAGTCGCACGCCTCCTGATATCGACCCACTTCTGTCGCCGCGAGGGTCTGTGCCTCACACGCAAACACCACGAGCCTCGGGTCTCCCAGTGCCTCCCCTAGACGGTGGGCCTCGTTCGCTGTCTCCACTCGCTGCGACGGATCGGATGCAGCCTGGGCGAGCAGAGCCCACGCGCGGGCCGCGGTATCCGAGTCAGAGAACTCGAGTGCCTTGGCGAGCCACTGCTCACAGAGCTCGCGCGGGGGTGGCTCCTTCCACATGTACGCACGACCGAGGCTGTAGTAAGCGAGCTGGGCATAGATCTCGGCCGCGACGGCAGGTTCAGGCTCGAGCGAAAGCGCCTCTTCCATCGCCGCGCGGAAACCCTGAGCGTCGTACCGCGGCGTGTGCACCCGGGCAGTCTCCTGGAGGATGTGGATCTTGCTTTGAACCTCCGGCTCGAGCTCCAACCCCCGGGCGAGGAGCGCGAGCGCGTCCTCGATCTCGAACCGCCCAGCTACAAGCTCGGCCGCGCGGCGCAGCCACCTGACGGCTGAGGCCCGCACTTCCGCGTGACGATCTGTCTCGTCACCCCAGACAAGGTCCACGTCCGCGGGCCGCACGGCTTCCGCGTAATGGTGGGCGAGCAGAGGTGCGTCTTCGTCCCTCTCGCGGCCGCGGCGCTCGAGCCACGCCGCGAAGTCGGCGTGCAGGAGCGCCCGGGCGCGCGTCGTCAGAGACCCGTAGGCGACCTCGCGGGTGAGGGCGTGCTTGAAGACGTATTCGCGCTCGGCCTCGAGCGACGAGCCCGAGCGACGCCGCACGAAGTCCCGCTGCTCGAGCGCGCGGAAGTCGGGTTCCGCCCCGCCGAGTAGCTCCCTGACCGCGCTTGACCAGAAGGTGCGCCCGATCACCGCAGCGGCATGCAGAGCCGCCTTCTCCTGCGGGGGGAGAAGGTCGATCCTTGCCGCGAGAACGGCCTGAACGGTATCCGGGACGGCGGTCTCTCCCGGCACGAGCCCTTCGTCCCACCGATCGCCATGGAGTGCGCCTCGCTCAATCAGCGTTCCGAGCAGTTCCTCGAGAAACAGCGGGTTGCCCTCCGCTCGGCCGAGCAGGTCGCGGACCGGCGTGGGAGCCTCGGCCGTCACGAGCTGTTCGAGCCACCGGTCGACGTCAGCGGAGGCGAGCGGCTCGAGCCAGATCCACTCGCTCGGTACACGCCCTCTCCCCCAGGTTGGGCTCCGGTCGAGGAACTCCGGACGCGCGGTTACGAGCAGCAGGACCGGCGCGTGAACTTCGAGCAGCGTACGCTCGAGCAGCTCGAGGAGTGGCTCCTCCGCCCAGTGGACATCCTCAACCAGGAGGGCAAGCGGCTCCTGGGCGGCGATCTCTCCGACGAGCTCGATCCAGGCGTCGTGGAGGCGGTCCCGCGCCTCGATCGGATGGACCCCGCGCGCGCGAGGTCGAGGCCGAGCGCGAGCGCAAGGATCTTCCGCTCGCCGAGCAGCGTGAGCACGCGCTCGGGACTGTCGCTGTCCAGGATGCCGAAGTGCTCCTTGATGATCTCTGCGAGCGGCTGATAGGTCCGTGCGGGTCCGTACGGCGCGCAGCGGCCGGTGCGGCGCAACGCGTCGGGCGCCTCTGTGCCGCACCACTCCCACAGCTCGCGCAGGAGACGCGTCTTGCCTACGCCGGCCTCGCCCATGATCGTGACGGCTTGCGGCTCACCTGTCGTCCGAGCACGCTCGTACGCCTGTCGGAGGAGACCGAACTCGTCGTCGCGGCCGACGAACGCCGGCCGCAGACCGGGAACTCCGCGCGGGCGCATGAGGGAGAGGGCGCGGACGAGCCTCCGGCACTCCACGCCACCCGCCTTTCCTTTGGCTTCGACGTGCGTCGGCGCGTCGAACTCGAACGCGCCGACGACCAGTGCCGCGGCCCGCCCGCCGACGAGAATCTCGCCCGGCTCGGCGGCCTGCTCGAGCCTCGCGGCCACGTTGACCGTGTCTCCGGTGACGAACGAGCTCTGCTTGCGAGCCCGGCCGACCACGACGTCCCCGTGTTGATCCCAATCCGCAGCGACAGAGAGCCGCCGAAGAGCTCATCCAGCCGACGCCGCATCGTCGAGTCCCGCGTGCAGCGCCCGCTCGACGTGATCCTCCAGTGCCGCCGGAACGCCGAACGCGGCCATCACCGCGTCGCCGACGAACTTCTCGACCGTTCCACCGGCGCGCGAGATCTCGTCCGCCATCGCGTCGTAGAATCGGTCGAGCATCGTCCGTGTTCGCTCGGGATCTTGGGAGGCGCCGAGCTCCGTCGAGCTGACGAGATCGGCGAAGAGCACCGTCGCAAGCTTGCGCTCCGTCCGCTCGGAATCGGGCGAACGACCCTCTGGCTGCGCGGGCGGCATTACCGCCGGAGCGAGCTGTATCGGACGATGGACACGTCCCAGTTGTACCTCGCTTCAAGGTTCTACGCAGCTATCGCACGCCTGATGGCCGCGTCCGCGGGCGAGCGGCGAATCGTTTTGGTTCTTCTCGTACATCGCCGGATCGACTGCGGAGGGGCTCGATCGGCTTCCAGCGAATTGCGCACGATCGTGAAAGCCCGCGCGAGCTCAGCGGGTTAGCTTCGGACGCGTAGGTTGGGAAGGAGGGGCACGACGATGGTCTGGACGCCGCAGCAGAGGAGTGCAGGCACGCGGCTTTGCAGGGTGTTCGTCGCCGCCGTCTTTGCAAGCACGGTACTCGCCTCCGGCGGCGCGGCTGGCCATGCCGCGAGCGCGCGTCCCCACACGTCAAAAGACGCGACTCCCCGGGTTATCGCGCGCATCACCACTGGCCGCTTCAGCCGGCCCTGTGCGCCTGCGCTTCACCGGGGATCCATCTGGGTCTCGGCGTTCGGCACCGGCTCGGTCGTTCGCATCAATCCCCGGCGAAACAGGGTCACCGCCCGAGTGCGGGTGGGCAGCCGCCCCTGCGGGCTCGCGGTTGGGGCCGGGAGCCTCTGGGTCAACGGCTTCGGGACGAACACGGTCGAGCGTGTCGATGCGCGCCGGCTCAAGCGCATTCGGAGGATCAAGGTCGGCAACCAGCCCTTCGACGTGTTGTATGCGGCCGGATCGGTCTGGACGACGAACAATTCCGACGGAACGGTCTCCCGCATCGACCCACGCACCAATCGCGTCGTCGCAACGATCCGAACCGGCGGCGCCCCCGCAGGCTTGAGCTTCTCCTCCGGCGCGGTTTGGGTCGGCTCGAACGCCGGCACGGACATCTTCCGGATCGATCCAGCCACGAACGCGATCCGCACGGTTGCCGTCGGTCGCCAGGCCCCTGCGTGGCTGGCCGCGACGGACCAGGCGGTCTGGGTCTCCGATGTCGAGGACAACTCGGTCTCGCGGATCGACCCGGCCGATGGCACCGTGATCGCGACCGTCGCGGTAGGCGGCGCACCGTCGGACGGCGTGGTCGGCCCCGACGGCCGTGTCTGGATCCCAAACCGGCTCGACAGCACGATCTCGCTGATCGACCAGACAACGAACTCCGTCGTCGCCACCGTCAAAAGCGGCCCGGGGCCGTTCGTGCTCAATGTCGGTCTCGGTCACGTCTGGGCTCCAAGCTGGAACGGTTCCAGCGTGTGGAGGTTCAAGCCCGCGCTCTGAGCAGCCTCGGCAGGAGTCATCAAGGCGCGTCTCCGGCGATGAGGTACACGGTGTCGCGGTTCGCCGCTGATGCAAGCAACTCCGGGACGCCGTCGTCGTTCACGTCGTCGAACCCGATCGCGTCGAATCCGAGCTGCTCGTCCGGCGTCGTGCTCGTGATGCGTCGCAGCAGCGAGCCGTCGGCGCCCGAGTAGATCTCGATCTGGCCGGCCTCGTCGGCGCCGTCGCTGCTCATGAACGAGCCCACAGCGAGGTCAGGCCTGCCGTCCCGGTTCACGTCGCCCGCACCCCGGCCTGGGCCGAGGCCCTCGTGGTGAGCGGAGCCCACGAAGCTGCGGATCTGCGACCCGTTGACGCCGGAGTACACCCCTGCGCGCCCGGTCGCAGGGCCGAGTGAAGTGTCACGGAAGTCCGCCACGTAGATGTCCGGCGTTGTATCGCCGTCAACGTCGCCCACCCCAGTGGCAAAGAAGTAGCCAAAGTCGACCCCGGTGGGCGGAGCCGTTATCTCGAGGAGGCGCTCCCCGGTGCGGCCGGAGAAGACATACGCCTCGCCGCGGCGATCTGTCCCAGCGTGCCTAGCTCCCACGACCAGTTCGGGAACGCCGTCTCGGTTCAGGTCGGCGCTCGAGCCCACGGCCGAGCCGAACAGGTCGCCGGCGCGCTCGGCTTCGAGTGTTCGCAGTAGCCCGAAGGTCCTGCCCGAGTAGACGTAGGCCCGGCCCGAATCCCTTCCGATTCCGTCCGCGAAGGCCGCCGAGACGAGGATGTCGGGGCGTCCGTCGAGGTCGACGTCTCCCACGCCGGCCGCATCGGACCCGAAGAAGTCGTTCGCTGTTTCGCCCACGAATGCGTGCAGCCGTGCTCCGGTCCTGCCCGAGTAGAGGTAGAGATGACCGGGCCCGCGGTGGCCTGCGCTGGAAGGTGCGCCGCTCAGAATGTCGGAGACGCCGTCCCCGTTGACATCGCCGGCGTCGGCGATCGCGTACCCGTGCAGCTCGCTCTCGGTGCCGTCGAGCTGGTAGATCAGCCGGCCGCTGGCGCCGGAGTAGACGTAGGTCGTCCCGGTGTCTGTGTCAATCTCGCTGATGATCGCCTCTTGGACACCGTCGTGGTCGACATCGCCGAGCGCCGCCACTTCCCAGCCGAAGAAGCCCTCCACGCCCGGGGTGGGATCGTCGAACGTGTGCAGGACCGTGACAGGCTCGACGAACGTGCCGGACGCGGCTGCGACCTGGGTGAAGACAACGAGGCTCGCCAGCGCCCCAAAAGCCGCCAGTCGCTTCGAAGACATTCCAACCTCCCTCGATCTCGTGGTTCGGCCGCGCGGAGCGGCTCCCTGATCGAGGCTAGGCGCGCGCCCAGCGCCGCGCTTCCGTGATCGTGAGCATTTCGCGGAGTCGCGACGGCGGCGCCTTGAAGGCTCGGCGAAAGCTATCCGTGAAATGGCTGTGGCTGGCGTAGCCGAACTCGAGGGCGATGCTGCTGAGGTCGAGTCCCGGCTCGAAGATCCGGTCCAGGGACATGCGCAGGCGCAGCTGGTTCTGGTACTCGTGCACCGCGAAACCCGTTCGCGCTCGGAAGATGCGAGCGAGGTGAAACGGGGAGGTGTGTACTTCCCCGGCGATGTCTCTGAGCGAAAGGTTCTCCGCGACGCGACGGGAGATGAGCGCCTTCGTCTCCTCGACCAGACGGAGATGGTCTGCGCGCGTGCGCTCGCGAACCGGGCGCGCCTGGCCGCCGTTCAGGCGCAGATCGACGCTGACGGCATCCGAGACGAGCTGGTAGAGAGCCTCCTCCACCTCTAAGCGGTCGGGGACCTCGTCGCCGTCGAGCTGCCGGACAACGAGACGATGAAGGAGGTAGGCTGCGGCGCTCGTCGGCCCATGGCTCACCGAGAAGCGGAAGTCGTCGGGGTCGGAAACGAGCGCGGCCTCCGCAAGCACCCTGGGAGCGACGAGCAGAAAGACGCAGTGGTCGCCGCGCGGATCGAGCAGGCGGCGCCGGTACGTCTGATGACGGTTGTAGAGCATGAAATGGTTGGGCCCCGTCACGACGGGCTCTCGGCCCGTGTGCTCGATGACAACACTCGTTCCGGGGAAGACGACGAAATGGCCTTCCTCTGCGCAGTTCTCTTCGGACCAGCGCGCGTCGCCCGGATCGCAGTGGAACACTCCGACAACCACCTCCGGGCTCTCGTACAGCACGCGCACGCAGGCGCTTTGCCGGAGCGCCGCGACGGCCGTTTCCTCGAGCTGTGCGGACTGCGAGAACGGCACGTGCACTGAGATGGTAGCGGCCCCGAGAGGGCCGATCTGCGCTTAGAGGCTCCAACACAATGAGCCTTGTGCCGCCGGGCCGCGCTGCTCGCCCCGAGGCTGTGTCCTCTCTTGCGCCCAGGCTAACCAGCCTGGGCGCTCCTTGCGTCCTTGCCTCGGAACGACCATCGCGCCCCGGCGACGAAGCGTCATTATGTTGGAGCCTCTTAGCCTCAGGCTCTTGGTCAGGCCCGGTCGTCGTCGCCGGGTCCGTCCGCGGCGCCGTCGGCCTCGTGCTCCTCTGACCCAGGCGCAGCATCGCCTCCGGCGCGGGTGTTGGTGCCGCCGCCGAGGACGAGGAAGCCAGCGAGCGCCGCGATCAGGGCCATACCGACCGCCGTGTGCGAGAAGACTGGGAGCATGCCGAGGCGCGGAACGTGCAGCTTCATCTTCCCGGCGATGTCAACCGGCCTCGGCCGCCACGGATCGCGGTAGCTTCGATTGTCTCCGCGCGTTATGTAGCCGTCCCGCGAGGAGCCTCCGACAATCCGGTGGATGACGAGCGCGCCGGCGCCCGGCCGCCCCTTCGTGATGTGGTACGCGATCACGTCGCCGCGGCGATACGTGCGTTGCCGGAGCGTGATGACCAGGTCGCCGGCGTGGAGCGTCGGCTTCATGCTGCGACCGGCGACGATCACGTAGGTCGTGGGCCCGCCGAGGAACCCGGGGCGAAGGAAGATCGCCCAAGCCGCGACGACTGCGACGAGCACGGCCCAGCCGGCGAGGCGGACCAGTCGGCCGCACTTCGTGGCCCGCAGGCGCTCACGGAGGCTGGTGGGATGCTCCGAGAGGGCTTCCATCGTCACGGGTAGTAGTTGACGACAAGGGTGGGCCGCTGGGACACCGTCCCAAACTCGCGCGACCTGAATTGACCGTTCCGCGCGGTCGATGAGTCTTCGACCGAGTCGCTGAACCGCCAGCCGTTGTTCGTCAGACTCCCCGAGACGAACGACTGGACGTTGGATGTGACCGTCGCCTGCAGCGTCACGTTCGACGTTGTCCCGGTCGTGACGCTGGTCGAGCCGGTGGACGCCGGCTGGTTCGACCACGTGATCACGCTCTCCGTCCACGCGGCGGTCACCCGGTTGATATTCCAGGTGCGGTTCTGGTTCGGCGCCGACGACAGGAACACGCTGAGCGTCGCGCTCTGGACGGCCGCGGCAACAGGGATCGAGCACGAGGCGAGGTCGAACTTGACGAAACTCCGCTTGTTGGTGGGGACCAGCGTCTGGGACGACTCGACCTGGACCGGCGTTACACCACCGAAGTTCGTGTTCTGCTGAAAGGTCGCCTGGTCGACGTAGCTGTCGGCCGACGGCGTCAGCGTGCACGTGGTGATCGGCACCGCGGCGACGATCGTGAAGGTCGTGAGGTTATTGCTCGTGATGCCGAACGACGCGGCGACCTCGACGCCGCTGCCGAGAAGGAGCGAGGCGGCGACGATTGCGAGGAACCAGCGCCACGTGAGCTGGCGCCGGCGACAGGGTGTCCAGCGAGCCATCGTCGTTACGGCCCTACGATGGAGACATCGACGCCGGCGGGCGTCGCCCCGGGCGGGTTGGGGGAGACGGAAACGGTCGCCGAGCTGCCGCTCACCGTCACCGGGCCGCCGCTCGCCAGGCTCGTCCGGGAGCCGTCGACCACGGTCACCCACAGGCTCGCCCCGTTGCACGCCAAGGCGATCCCGCCGACGGCGACCGAGGTCACGTTCCCCCCCCGAGGTCGTGTAGGTGATGGTGAACCCGTCGGTGTCACAGGCCAACACTGGAGTGGATCCGTGTTGCCCACCGGCGCCGAGCTCACCCCCTGGAGCGCGGACCCGCCCGCAAGCGAGCACGGAAGTCCCACCGCGACCGCCGAGCAGAGAATGAGGAGACGCTTCACGCGATCCCTTTCTCGAGATCCGCCTGCCGGGGGGCGCCCTAAGGCACCCCCCCGCCCGGATTCGGGTGCTAGGCGATCAGGAGGTTGACGCCCTCGGTCAGCTTTGCCGAAGGGGCCGTGGACATCGTCACGGCGAACGAGGTCGCGCCGCTCACCGGAATCGAGAAGGACCCGGAGCCGATCTGCGCTCCGCTCGAGTCGGTCAGAGTGACGCTCAGGGTTCTGCCGTCGCAGGTGTCCGCTACGCCGCCGACTGTGACGGTGGTGATCTCGTACCGCTTGTCCGTCGCGTCCCAGGCCGTCACATACGCCGCCGTGACGCCGTCGGAGTCACACGAGGCGACGACGGTGCTGTCCGCGCTGACGTTGTCGCTCGTGATCCCGCCGAGGCTCGCGGCCATGGCGTAGAGGCTGACGAACACTGCGAGGCTCGCCAGCAGGGCGAGGACTGTTCGCTTGCGCATTGTCTTCCTTCCTGGTCTTGCAGGGCAGGGCTGGTGGCTGTCTCCAGGGCAATCAGGAGGTAGGTCGGCCTTCTAGGGAGCCCTCGTCACCCTCCCTTTTGGGTGTCGCCCTCGCCGCCGCAGGTGAGGTGATGCGGCCGAAGAGGCCGTGCGTCTCTTCTTCCGGGCCCGCCGTGAAGAACAGCGTGTTCGTGGGTCCGGCGCTCGCACCGTTGCCAAACCCGAGCGCCCACAGCCCGTCGATCTCGATCGCATGGCCGGAGTCGTTCCGCAGCTGACCGCGGAGCTCGAAGTGCCCGTTCGACTGCGGCTCGAACGCGTTGATCTTGCCGTCGCCGAAGTTGCCGACCAGGAGATCTCCGCTGAAGCGGCCGAAGTCGGCCGGCGCAAGCGCGAGCCCCCACGGCGCGTTCAGGAGGCCGCGCTGCGCCACACGGGCGACCAGGTTCCCGGCCGTGTCGAAGGCGTCGACGAAGCCGAGACCCTGCCCGGCGACCTCGTCCTCCGCGTCCGCGTCCTGCTTGGCGAAGGAGACGAAGATCCGCGAGCCGATCGCCTGGATCCCGAACGGCGCGTAGCCGGAGGGGAGCCCGGGATCGGTGAACTGGTTGACGAGGTTCCACGAACCGTCGAAGACGTCGACGACGCCGTTGTGGAAGTCGGCGGCGTAGAGCATCCCACCTGCGATCGCGAGGCCCTTGTAGATCGCGCCCGGATCCCCATTGGCCGGGGCCACGACGGCATTCGTCGGGTCGACCGCCGGACTCCAGCCGCGAATGAGGCCGTCCTCGCTGTCGAAGATGAACCTCGCGGGCGCAGAGGCGGTCCCATTCGTCACCACGAAACCCGCACCGCCGTTGAAGACGACGCCGGTCGGGCCGCTGTCCGTGCCGACGCTCACGGTGAGGGCCACCTTCTGGCCGGTGTTGCCGTTGTAAAGCGTCGACTTGCTGGTCCCGTTGTCCGCAACCCACCACGGGCTGGTTGAGGAAGCGGCAAGGCCCCATGCGTTGACCAGATCGGGATCAACGACGGGCGCCACACCGGGTTGGTCGGAGACGAGCGGCGTGACGGTGTAGGCGTTGTCCTCCGCAGCTCCAAGCGGCATGGCCGCGAAGAGCGCAGCAATGAGGACTCCAAGCACCAAGCCGCAGCGGCCGAGACTTGATCGGACCACGATGATCCTCCCTTCTCTCGCTGGCGAACTCTTTCTCTCCCCAGTTAGCTACGCGAACAGAACGCCGGTGGTTTCAGTCTTGGCGAGACTCACTCCCGTAGCGAGCGCGCGCATCGAGCGCGCGCATCGTGATATGAAAGTCAATGTGCGGCGTGACATCACGCTCGAGAGCGATGGGCTGCAGCTGGCAGGCTGGCTCTACCTTCCCGAGCAGTCGAGCCGACAGCCGGCACCGGCGATCGTGATGGCGAACGCGCTGTCGGCGGTGAAGGAGATCTACCTTTCGAACTACGCGGAGCGTTTCGCGGCCAAGGGCTTCGCGGTGCTCGTGTTCGACTACCGCAACTTCGGCGCCAGCGAGGGCGAGCCGCGCTGCCAGCTGTATCCGCACGAGCAGGTCGAGGATCTCCGGAACGCGATCACGTGGCTCCGGAAGCAGCCCGAGATCGACCCAGATCGGATCGGCGCCTGGGGTGTCTCGCTTGGGGGTGGCCACGTGATCGGCCTCGCGCCCTTCGACCGGCGCATCAAGGCAGTCGTCTCGGTCGTGCCGGCGACGAACAACTGGCGCAACAGCCTTGTGACGATGCCGCGGGGGTTGTTCGCGAGCATCCTGGCGATGCTCGCGCAGGATCGGGAGGAGCGCTACGAGGACGGTCACGTCAACTACGCGCCGCTGGTCGCCCCGCCCGGACAGCCGAGCTCGATGCCGGAGGAGGCCTACCACTTCTACACACACGCGCAGGAGACAGTGGCGCCGAGGTGGGAGAACCGTCTCAGCGTCCCTTCGATGGAGAAGGTCATCTCCTACGACCCCGGCGCGACGATCGAGCTGCTGGCGCCGACGCCGTTGCTCATGATCGCCGCCGACGACGACCAGATCCTCCCGCCGTCGATTGCGAAGGCGACCTTCGACCGCGCAGGCGAACCGAAACGCTGGCTCTCGCTGCCCTGCGGGCACACGGGCATCTACGACACGGAGCCGTTCCTGTCGCAGACGGCCGAGGCGTCTATCGACTGGTTCCGGACACATCTGCCGGACCCGGAGCTTGTTGCCGAGGAGGCGGAGCGGTCGTTCATCGCCGCGTCGAGCCGGCCGGAGGAGATCTCAGCCAAGACTCTCATGTGCCGCATCTTGGCTGCGACCAACACCAGCGAGCTGGAGAAGCTGGATGACATCGTCGCCGACGACTACCTCGAGCACGACCCGGTGCCCGACCAAGAGCCGGGACGGGAGGGTTTGAAGAAGGCCTACCGGATGTTCAACGCGCCGTTTCCCGACCTCAAGTACGTCTCGCAGGACATGCTGGCCGAAGGCGATCTCGTCGTCAGCCGCGGAATCATCTCCGGGACGCACAGCGACGAGTTCTTCGGCGTTCCGGCGACGGGCAGACGCGTCTTCTGGACCGGGACGCGCATCTTCCGGGTCAAGGACGATCGCATCGTCGAGGGTTGGATCAACATCGACCTGCTCTCCTTGATGCAGCAGATGGGCGTTGTCCCGGGGCCGCCGGGCGCAGGGCTGCCGATCGAGCGCCTGCCCACACCGCAGGGCGAGCCGGCCACCCGCGAGGAGTCGAAAGCGATCATGCGGCGGCTCATCGACGAGTTCTGGAACGGACGCGACCTCGACGCGGCCGACGAGCTCTTCCACCCCGACGCGATCAGCCCGAGCGCCCCCTTCCTCCCGGCCGGCCCGGAAGGCCCGAAGACGATCGCGCGCATGTTCTTCTCCGCGTTCCCGGACTACCAGATCCAGATCGAGCACCTGATCGGCGAGGACGACCGTGTTGCCGCGCGCCTGAGCCAGCGCGGAACCCACCAGGGCGAGCTGATGGGCGTGGCGGCGACCGGCAGGGAGGCGGCTTGGACGGAAACCGGAATCCTCAGGATTGCCGACGGCCGCATCGTGGAAAGCTGGTACGACGTCGACCTGCTCGGGATGATGCAGCAGCTCGGTGTAGGCGAGGACTCGTCGGCTGCCGACCAGAGTGCGGCGACTGAGGGAGCCGGCGTCGCGCGCTGAGATGTCGTCCGAGACGCGACTCGACGCTGACGGCGGCCACGGTCGTGACGACGCTGCTGCCACGACGTCCAACGGAATGACCGCGGCCGAGGCAGTCGACCGGCTCTACGCAGCGGCCAAGGGCCGACCGCCCGGTTACCGGCCCCAGCATGCGCGGGGAAAGGTCTTCCGCGGCACGTTCACGCCCAGCGGGGATCTGATCGGGCTCACACGCGCGCAACACCTGACAGCGGAGCCGTCCGACGTCCTCGTCCGGTTTTCCAACGGATCGCCCGACCCGAAGACTCCGGACACCGAGCCGGGGATCCGCGGCATCGCCGTGCGCTTCGGCGCCGTCGGTGGACCCGCGCACGATCTCGTCGCTTCCAACCTCCGTGCTTTCGCCAGCCGCAAGCCCGAGGGATTCGTGGAGCTTGCCGAGTTGCTGGCCAAGATCGATCCTGCTGCGTCGCGGCTCAGGCGTCTGGCTACCGGGCCGGTCACCGCAGCGCGCTTTCTGCGCTTCCTGGTCGCTCATCGGGAAAGCGGCGCGGCCATGCGCGCGTTCGGAAAGCTGCGCCCGCCCGCGAGCTTCGCCACGACCGGCTTCGACGGCATCCACGCGTTCTGGCTCGTCAATGCCGACGGCGAGCGCACGGCGTTTCGCTTCCGCCTAGAGCCCGAGGACGGAGAGGCCGCACTGCAGAAGGACGGAGCGCGTCCGGAAGCGCCGCAGTTCCTGCTGTCCGAGCTCGAGGAACGGATTGCGCGTCAGCCTGTCCGCTTCGCGCTCGTCTTTCAGCTGGCCGGGCCGGCCGACCCCACGAACGATCCGACGAAACGTTGGCCGGAGGACCGTCGCGAGGTCGTGGCGGGCCGGCTGCAGGTTACCGGGGTGGCGCCCGACGGAGACACGCACGAACGAGAGGTCTTCGACCCTACCCGCGTCCCCGACGGCGTCGAGCTCTCAGACGACCCTGTGCTGGAGTTTCGCGGTCACGTGTACCGGCTGTCGGCCGAACGACGCCGAGCGGGCCGCTGACTGCGGCTACTGAGTCGCGGCCGGAGCGAGGCGCTGCAGCTCCGTCGTGAGTGGCTGGAGCGTCTCGGCAAGGTCGGCGACGGGCTGGTCGCTTCGCCAGACGACGAGCACGGCCGGAAGCGGCGCGCGCGCGAAGGCGTCCTCGATCCGGTCGCGGGCCCGGTCTGCGACGGCGTCCACCACGAGCAGGTACCCCTGCGGCTTGAGGGCGGGCTCGCGTGCCAGAAGACGGGCGAGCGCGCGGGTGGGAGCGTCCTCGGTCCTGAGTTCTCGCATCACGTCGACGACCACGAAGGGGCCGTTCGGAAATTCCCCGTAGTGAAGAAGCGCTCGGACGTAGCCGCTGGTCCCACGTTGAGCCCTCACCTGCGTATTCGGCAGCGCCTGCCGGAGCGCGTTCAGGACAGATTGTTCATACGACTTGGGAAGCCCGGCGAAGATCAGGCGCACGACCTGGATGAGCGGCAGGATGACGAATCCCTTGAACGCGAGCAGCAACCAGCCGCTGAGACTGTCCGAGTACTCGTAGGGTTTTTCCCAGCGAATCGTCTCCGGGATGTCGAGTATCGGAACGCTGTCGAGAACGTGCCAGATGTAGAAATCAGCCGCGACGCCGATGATCGTCGACTCTCCTGTGACCCGCCGACCGTGGAGCTCCAGCTGTCCGTGCTCGTAAAGCAGGGTGGTTAATCCCGCGAAGGTTCCGACGGCGAAACCGAGGACGAGGAGTGTCGCCGCCAACGGCTCGGCCCGGCCGAGCCTGAGCCGCGTGTGAACATGCTCGGTCCCGAACGCCCACCAGACACCGACCGCCGTCATGACGGCCAGCGCGATCAGCCCCGCGATCTCCACGATAAGGAATCCCGGCCAGAACGCCGCAACCGTCACTAGCCGCGCGACGACGTACCCGACGCTAAACGCCAGGACCAGCCCGATGGCCACGCCCACCCACTCGCCGGTGAACGGCGCCGCCAGCTTCACCCAGCCGCGGACGCGCCTAGCAATCGCGCGAGCGATCTCGGCTGCGGCGCGAACCACGGCGTCCCTTGACAACGCTCTCACCTCCCGACGTTCGGCGGTGAAAACCCGTCGCCGGAATCCTAGTGGTTGGAATGACTAGACACCTGGCTGACGGCCGGAGCCGGCGCGATGCGACCGAGTTTGCGCCCCCCGCACGGTGACGTACGGCGATCGAAGTTCTTTCGTCGCAATCTTCCACCACTGGCCGTGGAAGCCGGCTCGGTGGGTGATATCAAGCAGCGCTTCAACCGCGTCATGCTCGGGAGTCGGAGTCGTCACCGCTGTGGAAGCGAGACGCGCCCGGACAGACTTCGCGCGTGCGCCCAGATTCGGTCTCGGGGAAGGCTCCTTGAGTCGGAAGGCGACGTATTCGGCGAGTGACTTGAAAGCGCGGTATTGCTCGAACCCGCGCGGGGACTTCTTCTGCGACGCCCGCCACTCGAGGGGTTCATTGTCGCGAATTGCCTCGCGCAGCATCTGATATGCCTCTCTGAAGCAGCCGAGCAGCCTACGGTCTCGCGCGTCCAGACGGCGCTCAGAAACCAGCTTTACAAGAAGCGCCTCGAAGCCGCCCTCGGCTGCCCCAGCACGCTCCAGCAGCCTCCACTGCACGTCGTCAGGCGAGACAAGCCCCTCAGAGCCCTTGCGTTCAGAGCGCTTGTGGGCGCTCCACAGCTTCCACGTTGCGAAGAAATCGCCGTAGACTTGGTAGAAGGTCGCCAGAGCCTCCAGATCACTCTCACGGCGGCGTTTACGTTCGTCCCAGAGATAGCTCACGGCGTTGCCGACGCCCCAGGCCAAGACCGATCCGAGAACTGCTGAGAACAGAGCGATGATCAGTCCCTGGCCGAGGCTGGTGACTAGCAGAACCATGGCGCCTCCTCATCTCCTATTCGAAAACTGGCCCTCGCTAACGCTCTCATCGTCCGGTGCGACAGTCCAGTGGTTTGTGGCCCTAGCCGCGCTCGGTGGCTAGACGCGAGCACACTGAAGGCGCTCGTGCCACACTCTGCGAGCCCAACCCGGACGTCGCCCGACGTGTCGAGTCAGGAGAAGAGATCATGGCCACAGCAGGCACCCCGGTCGTGTTCGTGCACGGTCTCTGGTTGCACGCCGACTCGTGGGGCGCCTGGGTCGACCTCTTCCGGGAAGCAGGGTACGCGCCGACGGCGCCGGGCTGGCCCGGTGACTCGAGCACGATCGAGGAAACCCGGAGCCAACCCGAACGCGTCGCCGGTCATGGCATCGACGACGTCGTCGAGCACTACGCCCGAACCATCAGCGCGCTCGATGCCAAGCCAATCGTCATCGGCCACTCCTTCGGGGGCCTCATCGTCCAGCGACTGCTGGGCAAAGACCTCGCCGCTGCAGGAGTGGCGATCGACGCCGCACCGATCAAAGGCGTCGTCTACCTGCCACTGTCGGCGCTGCGCGTCGCCTCGGTCGCGCTGCTGAACCCGGCCAACAGGAAGCGCGCGGTCGCGTTGACCGCCAAGCAGTTCCGCTACGGCTTCGGCAATGCACTCTCCGCCGCAGAGTCTGCCGAGCTGTACGAACGCTGGACAATCCCTTCGCCTGGGAAGCCGTTGTTCGAGGCCGCCTCCGCGAATCTCTCTCGCCGTTCGCCGGCCAAAGTCAACACCGACAACGCGACGCGAGGGCCGCTGCTGCTCACCGCCGGCGGCAAGGACCATACCGTCCCGCCCGCTATCACCAAGTCGACGCTCAAGCAGTACCGCAAGTCACCCGCCGTTACGGACTACAAAGAGTTCCCCGGCCGAGGCCACTCACTCGCGCTCGACAGCGGCTGGCGCGAGGTCGCCGACACGGTGCTGACCTGGCTGAGAGAGCGCTCCCTCTAGAAGCCCTGGCGTCGGCGGGCTAGCGCAGATCCCGGGTCAGATCCGCCGCGACCTGGGGGCTCGGGGCAAATGCCAGCGGCACGAGCGCGACGAGCGTCGCCGTGCCGCCGAGGAGGAAGAGGGAGCGGTAGCTTCCGCTGGCGGCGATTGTCAAACCGGCGACGGGGACCGCGACCGCCGAAGCGACGGCCCGGAGCGAGTAGTACAGAGCCGTGTAGCCCCCGGCCTCGCCTTGAGGGATGAGCCCGGCGAACAAGGAGAACCCGAGCGTCGAGATGAGACCGAATCCCGCTGCCGCCAAGCCGCACGCGAATGAGACCGCAACGAGGTTGGTGGACGCTGCGGCGCCCAGGAAGCCCACGCCCATGAGACCCACGCCGAGCCCCAGGAACGGTTTGTGCAGGCGTGGGTTCCGGACAAAGCCTGCCGCGATCATGGCCAGCCCCGCGCCGAACGCGAACGCGGCGAGCCAGAGGGAGGCGAGACCCGGCGCGAGCCCGAGCACGCGTCTGGCGTAGAGGATGAAGAAGACAGGTAGCGCCGCGTAGCCGATCACCCAGAGGATCTCCGCGGCGAGGAGTGCTCGCACTCCTGGCCGGATCATCGCGGTCGCGTAGAAGCGAAGCGGCCACTGTTGTGACCTCTCAGCCTCGCCGGGATCGGCTACGGGCAGATGCCAGACGGTCGGCCACGCAAGCAACGGCATGCCGATGGCCGCGAGAACGAAGGGCGCCCACAAGGCAAGGTCGGTGAGGAGCCCGCCGATCGCGAGCCCGACGAGACCGCCGATCAGGGTGGCGACTTCGAGGGCGCCGTTGCCCTGCGCATAGCGCTCGGGGTCGAAGGAGTCGTGCACGAGAGCGCGATGGGCAGTCATGACGACGTTCACGCCCAGGTAGGCAACCGTGCCGGCAAGCGTAAGCACGAGGAACGACGTCCCGTGGCCGAGAGCGACGGCGCTCAGGCCGCAGGCGGAGATCAGGCTGCCGCCTACGATGAACGGGCGTCGCCCGTGCCGCGGCGTATGGCGCCGATCGCTCCAGCGGCCGACGAGGAGCGGCATTGCGAAACCGGCCGCCGAGTTCACCATCATCACCAGGCCGATCAGGGCCGGCGCCTCCCTGATGTCCGCGAGCAGGAGCGGGAGGTAGGTCGTCGTCACGGTGCGCACGAGACCGGTGCCGACAGCTGCCGCGGCGAAGACGAGCAGGTAGGCGAAGCTACGCGGAGGGCGGAGCGGAAGAGCGAGAACGCTCGGCAGGCGGGTCGTTGCGAGAGGGTCGCTAGACACGGCGCACCTCGAGCGAAGCGGCCCTACGGAACACGAAAGTGTCTGACAACGAACGTCAACGCGGATCCTCCCAGGGCAATCCCTCCCAGGTATCCGGCCGCTCGGGCTGCCAATGCGGGAATTCCGCATACGCATCGGCGGGCGAGCTCGTCTCCGCCTCGACACCCGCGCCGTGGCGGCGGGCGAGCTCCGAGCTTGGATAGACGATGGCCTTCTCCCGCGTTCGCGCGCCGGTCATGAGGATGACGCACGGAGCGTCTCCCGCGCCGACAAAGACGTGCTGGGTACCCGGCGGGCAGTGCACGAAGTCCCACGCCCGAAGCGGGCGCTCCTCCCCCTCCACGAGCAGCAGGCACTCGCCCGCGAGCACGAGGAAGTCCTCCTGGTTGGTCTCGGCGTGGTACATCCCACTCGCCTGTCCGGCGTGGTACATCCCACTCGCCTGTCTCGGCTGGATGACCTGCAGCGTGAATCCCAAGTCAGGGAACTTGTGACCCGGGAGCTCGGTACGCGTGCGAAGGACGGGCTTGTCGCCTTCGAAGACGCAGCGGGCTCCGAACGCGTCGTTCTTCAGCCACGCCGCGTCACGAACGTTGACGACGAACCAACCGTCGCTCACCGGTGCAAGCCCGGAGTCCACCTCCTCGAGGCGCGCTTCCTCGACCATTGCTCTCGCGCAACTCTGCCTGAGAACGAGACTGGTTTACGGCACTGTCGGCGTGAAGGCAGCTCCATCGGCGAGGAACCGGGACTGGCACGGCGCGTCCCGGCAGGGGCGCCCGAGGGAGCGGCGACCAGCGGTTGGCAATCGGGTCGTAGCTGAGGCCGTGTCGTGCGGGCAAGGTCGCCCCGGGGAACGTCTGCCCGCCCCAGACCAGCAGCCACCTGCCGGTCCACACCGCCGCGGCTCCCGTGCGGTCGGACTCCATGGGAACTCGTCGCCAGCCGTTCGTCGTGGGGTTGTAGGCGAACCCGACCGCGGACAGGCCGTGCCCCTCGCGTGTGCCGCCGGCGACGAGCACCTCGCGTCCGTCCCACACGGCGTTCGCGCCCTGGGGAGGCTCGGGGAGCGACGCGAGGCGGCGCCACCCGTCGGTCGCCGGGTTGTAGGCCGCGCCCCCCACCGGCTTGCCGTCCGTGTCACGCCCGGGGAAGATGATCAGCTCCCGGCCGGTCCACGCTCCGACGGGCGTCTGCTGGCCGCCGATGGGCGCGGAAGCCAGCTTGCGCCAGGAGTTGGTGGCCGGGTTGTAGGCCGCGCCGTCGGAGACGGCGTCCCCGCAGCAGCCGCCGCCCCAGCTGATCAGCTCGCGACCCGTCCAGACGACGATCCCGCCCGCACCGCCCGGCGAGCGTGGCAGCCGCCGCCAGTGGTTGGTCGCCGGGTCGAAGGCCTGGTTGACATCGCCCCAGACGAGCATCTCCTTGCCCGTCCAGACAGCGCTCCAGCGGCCCGGATAGCCGGGGGCCGCAAGGGGTCGGGCCAGCCGGCGCCACGTGTTGGCGCTGGGGTCGTAGGCGGCGGCGACGTTCCCGGACTTGAGAATCTCCCCGAGCGGGCCGCGCGTCTCCACGCGCCCGAAGACGAGCATCTTCTTGCCGGTCCAAACACTCAGGCGGAGGTCGGGCGCCGGGATCGGCGCCGGCGGCAGCACACGCCAGGTTCCGGCCACCGGCGCGGCGGTCGGCGCGAGCTCCTTGTAGTCGCTTCGGCCGACGGGATGGTCGAGGACGATCCCCTCGCCGGAGAAGACGTTCACTGGTGCGCCGTCCAGCTGGAAGCGGACCTTCTTGACGGTCGGGAACTGAGTGAGCGTGTAGACGACCTGCCCGAGCCGCACCTGCATCGAGAACGAGCCACCCCCCGACTGGTACTCCGAGGTCAGGTCGACTGTTGCGATGCCGCCGTTGATCGAGACCGAGAGTAGTCGCGTGCCGGCCGGAACGGCGGTGGAGACGCCCGACGCGCGCTCGGCGCGGGTCGGGCCTGCGAGCAGCGCCTCGAGCGCAGCAGCCGCGACGCCCAGCGTCGGAGTGTGCGTCCGCCGCTCGGCGACCAGCCGCTCCCCGCTCGCGAACCAGACTTCGAAGGAGGTCGAGGTCGGGACCGTGGACGTCCCGGTCGGCGTCGCGTTGATCTCGGACGGCCCCGTCCGAGGAGGCGGCCCGAGCGAGACCGCGTCGTCCGAGCCGCAGCCCGCGAGGATGATGCCGAGCGAGAAGCCGAGAACGGCCAGGCTCGCGAGCACGACGAGCTTCTTCACGAGGGCCTCCTTCCGCGGCTGACGACGAGGTTGACCTTGCCGCGGTTCGGCAGCACCGTGCCGGGCTTGGGCTTCTCCGAGATCACGCGGCCCCTCTTGACGGACTTCGAGTAGGCGCGGCGGATCTTCCCGACGCGGCAATTGGCGCGCACGATCGCTCGCTTTGCGCCCGGTAGCGTCTTTCCCCTGAGGTTCGGCACCGTGCAGACGGCTGGTGTGTTCGTGATGCTGGCCGCGCCGCCGAAGACGCCAACCGGATACTTGAGCGTCCCGGGGACGTCGATCGCGCAGCGCTCACCGAAGTACGGCGTAGCGGGATCCCTACAGTCAAAGAAGACGAGATTCGGCCCGTAGGCGCTATGCGTAACCTCGTTCGCGCTCCCGAGCTTGTTCCACAAGAGAAGCCCGGACGCCACCGAGGAACCCTCCTTGAAGCGGTCGCTGTAGTCGGTCTTGGCGTAGTTCCAGAGCTTCAGGTTGTCGACCGCGAAGATGTTCGCGCAGGTGTCGTTGCAGCCCGCGACATCGGTGAAGCACCTCCACTGACCGGCAGGACGACGCCTTGCGCACGGGGTAGTGCCCCAGCCCCTCGCGCGCGAGGCGGCAACGACCTCTCCGTTCACGTAAAGGCGCACCGTGTCGGCGCTGCCCGCAATCCCGCTGCGGTCCCAGACGCCGGCGACGTGGATCCAGCTGCCGTTCAGCGCCGAGATCGGATAGCCCTGGGCGCCGTCGACCAGCGAACGCACCGCTACCACGTGGGGCTCGGTGAAGGGCGGCGGCTCATGGCCGAAGAAGACGGTGAAATGCAGCCGCGGGTCGCCGGAGTCGCGACGGTCTTGGCTGAACAGGTTCACCTCATCGACGCCCGTCAGGCTGTAAGGACCACCGAAGATGCGATGCGGGTTGTGCTCGTTTGGCACCGGGTCACTCGCCTGGCGGTACCAGGCCTCGACCGCCCCGTGCTCCGGGTCCAGGATCGAGTTGCGCATGAGTGCCGTGTGCACGCGCCGAGCCGCCGAGAACGACCACGGTTACGAATACCAGAGCGATCCTCATGACGGCCGCCTGATCGACTCGTCGAGGTCGAATCCTTGAATTACGGTCCGTAGCGGAACGAAGGCCATGCGACCGGGCCGGTGGGCGTACATCTGGTTCCAGGTGACGAACAGACCCGTCGGCTCGAGTCGAGCGTCGAGCCACGGCGCCGCACCGGGAAGGTCGAGGGCTACGTCCCGGCCGTCCGAGAGCCGCAGCAGATGGATCGCGCCGCCGGTCGCGTAGACGACAAGGTCACCCTGGACGTCGAGCAGGAACGGGCGGAGCCCCTCGTCGGAAGCGAGCGGACGCGTCTGCCTCTTCGCTCCAGTTGCGGCGTCGTAGACGTCGAGGGACACGTCGTGCTGCACCGCAAGCGTCCTGCCGCGAAGTCTGGCGTTGACGATGCCCCGGCGGAGCCTCCAGGTCCTGAGCACACCGCCGCGAGTCGAGAGCAGCCGCACGAGCCCGTTGGGAGCTGCCGTGAGCACCCTTCCGGCGTCGACTGACCTCGTGATTCCGCCCGCCGCGCCGGACAGGTGGCGACAGACGGCGCGCGACCCGTAGAGGTCGGAGTCCGGACACTTGCTCCCGTGCCGCGGAAGCACGAGCCAGGCGTCGCGCCGCTTCTTCCTGCCGAAGTGGTAGCTCGTAAACGCGATCGTGCTCCCATGGCCGGTCAGGTTGCCGATGTAGTCGCCGCCTTCCTCATAAGCAACGCTCGAGGCCACGATGGTCGGGCGTCGGGCGCCGAGCCGAAGCGACTCAAGCCAGGTCCCATCGAACGTGTTGCCATGCTCGCCACACGTCCAAGCGAGGCGCCGACCGGCGAGCACGAGCTCGCCGAAAGAGATACATGGACGGGGCGTGCGCACCCGTGCGTCCAGCGACTGCGTCCCAGACGAGGAGGCGCGGCGGGGCCGTGTGCTCGCTCTCGGCCTGAACGTAGGGAACGGCGCGGCGTCCGTCTGTGGCGACGCTCTGGAGCGGCTCGGCGAACGTAAGCTTCCGCGACAGCGGCAAGGTGATGGTGTGGGGAGCCGGCTCCCCACCCGACAGCGAAGGGCCGGTCATCCAGCGCGGCCCCTCGTTCGTGCCGCCTTGCGGAAATGGATGCGTGACGGCGCGACCCTCCCCTGCGCCGGGCGTGATCACGAAGACGTCGGTGTCCTCGGCTTCGCGATAGCGCCAGCGGGTATAGAGGAGCGCCGTGCCGTCAGCGGACCATGCCGGCTCGGCCGAGGATTCGCCGCCGCTGCTGACGCTGACCCGCTCCAGCCCAGTGCCATCGGTTCGAACCGTGTAGACGGCGACGCCATAGTGCGGAAGCCTCTTCATGAAGGCGATCAGCGATCCCTCCGGTGACCAACTAGGGGTCTGGAGGTCGGAGATGCGCTGCACCAGACGTCGCTCGCCCGAGCCGTCGGCTCCGATCGTGAACAGGTCATGCCGGTAATTAGTGCCCACCGACCCGGCGTACGCGAGCCGCTGCGAATCCGGCGACCAAGACGGCGTGCCGTCCTCGTCGACCTTACGGCGGCTGAGCCGTCGTCGCGTGCCGCCGTCAGCGGGAATGGCCCACAGCCGCTCCCGGTCGACGAACGCGATGGTCCGCCCGTCCGGAGACCAGCTCGGGTGACGCCCGCTCCGCGTCAGGGAAGTGACGGTGCCGCTCGCCGCGTCGGCGATCGCGAGCCCTTCGCCGCTCGCTTCGCACACGAGCCGGGTCGAGTCCGGCGACCAGCTCGAGGCAGCAAGGCCCGAGCAGCCGCGCAGCTTACGCCGGCCGGTCCCGTCTGCATTCATCAGCGTGATGCCGTGGGAATAGAAGGCGATCAACCTTCCGTTCGGCGAGGGCACCGGGAACGAGTCCTCGAACTTGTTGTCCGTGAGCCGTGTGAGCCCGGTCCCGTCCGGGTTCACGGCGTAGATGTCGTAGTCGCCGTCGCGAGTGCTTTGGAAGACGATCGTCCCGCCCGCGTCCGCGGTGGGCGCAGGCTCCGCTGCAGGGCCGCCGCGAGCAAGTGAGATCGACACGACGAAGACAAGCGCCAGGCCGAATGAGCGAGGAGAGCAGGCGCCAATGGGCAGGCTTGCGAGTGAGACGAGCTTCGTCACGAGGGCATCCTTCCGCGGCTGACGACGAGGTTGACCTTGGCGCCGTTCGGCAGCACCGTGCCGGGCTTGGGCTTCTCCGAGATCACGCAGCCCTTCTTTAACCTCGAGTAGGCGCGGCGGATCTTGCCGACGCGGCAATTGGCGCGCACGATCGTCCGCTTCGCGGCCGGCAGCGTCTTTCCCCAGACGTCCTGCACCGTGCAGAGGCCCGGCGTGTTCAGGAGCACGGAGACGGTGCCTGCGAGGTTGAAGTTCGCGGTCGCCAGGTCCGGCTTGCCGTCGCCGTTCAGGTCAGCGATCGCGACCGATGTAGGTCCGCGTCCGGTTCCGTAGTCGAGCTTGGGCGGGAAGCTGCCGTCGCCCCTGTTGAGGAGCACTGAAACGGTGCTCATGTCGAAGTTCGCGGTCGCCAGGTCCGGCTTGCCGTCGCCGTTCAGGTCGCCGATCGCGACCGAGACCGGGGAGCGTCCGGTTCGATAGTCGCGCCTGGCCTGGAAGCTCCCGTCGCCCTTGTTCGCGAGCACGGAGACGGTGTTCGCGTCGACGCCGTTCGCGGTCGCCAGGTCGGGCTTGCCGTCGCCGTTCAGGTCGCCGATCGCGACCGAGAACGGGACGGGTCCAGTCCGATAGTCGAGCTTGGCCTGGAAGCTGCCGTCGCCCTTGTTCAGGAGCACGGAGGCGGTGCCTGCGGCGTTGGCGTTCGCGGTCGCCAGGTCCGGCTTGCCGTCGCCGTTCAGGTCGCCGATCGCGACCGAGGCGGGCTCGCGTCCAGTTTGGTAGTCGAGCTTGGCCTGGAAGCTGCCGTCGCCCTTGTTCAGAAGCACGGAGACGGTGTTCGCGATGCCGTTCGCGGTCACCAGGTCCGGCGTGCCGTCGCCGTTCAGGTCGCCGATCGCGATCGAGCCAGAGTAGCGTCCGGTGCCGTAGTTGCGCTTGGCCCGGAAGCTGCCGTCGCCCTTGTTCAGGAGCACGGAGGCGGTGCCTGCGGCGTTGTTCGCGGTCGCCAGGTCCGGCTTGCCGTCGCCGTTCAGGTCGCCGGTCGCGACCGAGGCGGGCTCGCGTCCGGCTGGGTAGTTCCTCGCGACGGCGAACGAAGGCGCCGAGCTGGCGAACAGCGCCGCGACGCCGAGCGAGCCGCTGAGAACCAGGAAGCTTGCGAGTGCGACGAGCTTCTTCACGAGGGCCTCCCGTTGCGTTTTCTTGCGCCCCCATGCTGCTCGCCCTCTGAAACGCCCCGGGCACGGGCATGTAACAGTTCCGAAACAATTACTGGAGCCGAAGCTTGAAGCGGCTTCCCTCGCCGAGCCGGCTCCAGACCTCGATCTTCCCGCCCAGCAGCCGGGCGTTCTCCTGCGCGATCGCCAGGCCGAGGCCGGTCCCACCGCCGCTGCGGGCCGCATCAGCTTTGTAGAAGCGCTCGAACAGGTGCGGCAGGTGCTCGGGCGGAATGCCCGGCCCCTGGTCGACGACATCGACGAAGGAGCTCGCGTCGTCGCGGCCGACGTGGACGGCTACTCCGCGGCCCCCGTGATTCAGAGCGTTTCCGACGAGATTGGCGACGATGCGCTCGAGCCTCCTCGGGTCGCTCGTGATCACGACCTCCTCTCCATCGAGCGAGACCTGCTTCTCCCAGCCCCGCGCGCGGATCGTGGCCGCGGCGAGCGACCCGAGGTCGACCGTCTCAGCGTGCACGCTCTCCGCGCCGGCGTCGAAGCGGGAGATCTCCATCAGGTCCTCGACCAGCCGCCGCAGGCGGCCCACGTCCGCGATCAGGAGCTCGGCGGGCCGGCGCGACTCAGGCGGCATCCGGTCGAGGTGCTCGGCGAGGAGCGAGGCTTCGCCGACGAGCGCGGTCAGGGGCGTGCGAAGCTCGTGGGCAACGTCGGCGGTGAAGCGGCGCTCGCGCGCCTGAGCGGCCGAGAGGGCCGAGATCTTCGCCTCGAGCGCCGCCGCCATCTCGTTGAAGGATTGGGCCCAGACGCCGAACTCGTCCCGTCCCTCGACGGGGAGCCGCGTCTCCAGGAGGCCCTCGGCAAGCGAGCGGGCGGCGTCGCTTGCGCGCGCCACGGGGCGCAGGGTGCTGCGTGCGAGCACGACGCCGACGAGCGCTGCGACCAGGATGAGGATCCCGAGCCCCCCGAGCAGGATGTTTCGGAGCTGGGCAAGCTCGTGCCGGAGCTTCTGCTCCGAGAAGAAGAAGTAGAGCTCCGTGTTGCGGCCGGCCGGCCCTCCGACGACGAGATAGTGAGTGCCGGCAACCGTCTCGCGCTTGTAGCCGAGCTTGCCTTCCCTGACAAGCCGTCGCAGGTCGGTGGGCACCTGCCGGACGCCGACCGAGAAGCTCGACGAGAAGGGCTGCCCGCGGTCCACGCCGACGGTGAGGAAATCGCCGCCGCGGTCGTACGCGGCCAGGAGCTTGTTCGGGGTGCCCTGCCGCAGATAGCTCGGGGCGATGACGAGGTTGCGGCGGGCCTGCAGATCACCGGAGTCGACCGAGTCGGCCAGGAGGTTGTGCCGCACGACGAAGTACGACCCGGCCGCAAGAGCCGCTGCCGACGCTCCAACCGCGAGCGTGAACGCAATCGTCAGGCGGCGGCGGAGACCTCCCGGCGAGACCGCCCGGCGCCGCATCAGCCTTCTAGCTGGGGTCGAGTCGATAGCCGACCCCACGCACCGTCTGGATCAACTTCGGCTGTTTCGGGTCGTCCTCGATCTTCGCACGCAGCCGCTGGACGGCCACGTCGACGAGGCGCGAGTCGCCGAGGTAGTCGTAGTTCCAGACCAGCTCGAGGAGCAGCTCTCGGGTGAAGACCTGCTTCGGCCGCCCGGCCAGCTCGAGCAGGAGGCGGAACTCCGTGGCGGTGAGTGCGACGTCTTCGCCACGCCGCCGGACGCGGAACGCGGCGGGGTCGATCTCGAGGTCGTCGACCGAAATTGCGCGGTCGGTCGGGCGGGCCGTCGAGCGGCGAAGCACGGCCTTGATCCTCGCCACGAGCTCGGGCAGCTCGAACGGCTTCGTCACATAGTCGTCGGCCCCGAGCTCGAGCCCGACGACGACGTCGTGCAGCTCGCTTCGCGCCGACAGGATGATGATCGGCGCCTGGCTCTCGCGCCGGATCTCACGGCAGACCTCGAGGCCGTCGAGGGAGGGGAGCATCACGTCGAGTACGACGAGGCCGAACTGCCCCTGCCGGAAGCGAAGGAGCGCGTCGCGCCCGTCGCCGGTCGCCGTGACGCGAAAGCCGGCCTGCTCGAGGCCGAGGGTCGCGATCTCGCGGATGGAGGCATCGTCCTCCACGAGAAGCACGTGCTCGTCCACTGTTGGCGAAGCTTATGGCTCGGTCGCGACGCCGCGCGGCCCGCCGTGGCGGGGCTTAGTGTTGCAGCGGCCAGGTCGCGCGCACCGGGGTGTACTCCCGGGGCCATTCGCGGTAGGCCTCGCGCGGTGAGTCGGTCTCCTCGGGCGCCGAGGCGCCGTGCCGGGCGGCGACCTCGCTCGGCGGGTAGTGCAGCTTCTTGCCCTCGCCGCGGGCGCCGACCATCAGGATCGCGCAGGGCCCGTCGCCGGCGCCGATGAAGATGTGGTGGGTTCCGGGCGGGCAGTGGACGAAGTCCCAGGCCTTGAGCCGCCGCTCCTCCTCCTCGACCACGAGCACGCACTCGCCCGAAAGCACGAGGAAGTCCTCCTGCATGTTCTCGGCGTGATAGAGGCCGTTGGGCTGGCCCGGCTGCACGACGTGAATCCCGATCCCGTACTGCTCGAACTCGGCGTCCTCGGGCTCGAGGTTCGACCACTCGCCGCCACGTTCGTTGCGCGTCCACGCGGCGTCGGCGACATTGAGCACAAACCAGCCCGTGGACGCGACGACCGCGCCCTCTTCGGTCTGCTCGATCCTCGCCTCCCGAACCGCCACGGCGGGGACACTAACCACGTCTCGCTATTTCGTCGCGATGAAGACTCGGCTTCAGCGGAACTCGGGCGTGTCGAAGATCGTCGTCGCCGGCCCGGTCCGGTACCAGGAGAGGTGGACGTGGTTCGTGTGGCCGGGCTCGACGCCGCTCGAGTCCTTTGCGGGCCCGCCCACCCAGCGGAAGATCTTCCCCGGCCGGAACGGGTCGGCGCAGTTGCGGTCGGCCCAGAGGTTGCACGCGACCATCGCCTCCATCGCGCCGGCGAAGTCGACGCCGCCGCCCCAGCCGTGGTCGGAGTGCTTGGCGTGCGGCGGGTGGCCGCCGAAGCCCGCCGTGACCTGGAGCCCGAAGTGCTCGCAGATCGCCTTCGCCTGCGGCACGATCCAGGGCTGGAGGCCCATCCAGCCGCTGCCGGTCGCATACGGCGGCACGGGTGGATGGCTAAACGAGGACGGGAGCCGCGGGACCTGCTTCGCGCTGGTGCCGCCGACGGCCGCCGCGAGCGCCGCCCACGTTAGCTCGCCTACCTTGCCGTCTGGGTCGAGGCCCTGTGCCTGCTGAAAAGCCTTGACCGCCTTGACCGTGGCCGGGCCGAAGACCGGCGTATCGGCGAGCGGCTTCGGGAGCGGGTGCGTCCTGCCCCAGGCCTTGAGCAGGCGCTTGAGCTCGACGACTTCCGGGCCCTGTGAGCCTTTCTTGAGCAGGGTTCCGGCCATCAGTGCTGCGCCGCTTTCGCCGCGGCCTCGAGCGCGTTCCACGTCTTCTGGCCGACCTTCCCCGTCGCCTGGATCCCGTTCGCCTTCTGAAAGGCCTTCACGGCCTCGGTCGTCGCGGGGCCGAAGATCGGCGAGCTCTTGATCGGCTTCGGCAGACGGTGCGCAGCTCCCCACGCCGTCAGGAGACGCTTCAGCTTGCGAACGTCGGGCCCGATCGCTCCCTCCGCGAGCGCCTGGCCCTTCGCGTCGACGGCCTGCTCGAGCTGCCCGACCAGTGACTTGAAGCGCTTCCAGCCGTTCAGCCCACCGTTCACCTTGACGCGGACAGCCTTCCAGTCGCCGTTCCTCGCAACGTCGGCGATGCCGCGGTTCTTGAAATAGCGCGCGAGGATTCGCGCGGCGATGTCGGCGTCGAGCGCGAGCTCCGGCTGGTCCTCGAGCGGGACGCCCAGCTCCTGCCCGTAACCTCGGTAGTTGGCCCGGCCGGTCACCTGGATGAAGCCCCGGCCGTGATAGCGGGCACCGTCTCCTGGGTTCGTGTTCCCAAGGTCGGGGCGGTTCTCGTAGTGCTCGGTGAAGTACTTGATGCCGCCGCGCTCGTTGATCGGCTCGAACGAGGCGACTTCCGTGCCCACCGTGGCGAGAACGGCGATCAGGCTCGCCCGGTCGTTCAGCCCGTTCCGCAGGCAGGCTGCCCGGATCGCCGGCCAGTAGCGCTTCACGTTTGCGGACGGACAGCCGGTCGCTCCTGCAATCCCGGCGGCGGTCAGGTTAAAGGTCGTGCTTGCCATAGCGCCCTCCCATCTCGGCGAAATGCGACTTGGGCCGCAGGGCAAGTCCTCCCGAGTCTAATTCAGCCGCGAAGGGATGAGAAAGCCTTGGCGCTCGCCGCCTTGACCGCGAGTTCCTAGTCGGCCCTCGGGAACCAGGCCGGGGTGTCGTCCAGGAACGGTCGCCCCACAGGCGTGCGTCCCTTCTTCCTCACCCGCACGATGTCCCCACCCGCCTTGACGGTGCCGGCGCTCGTCAGCGCGGCCACGTCGATCCCGGCGGTGGCGGCAAACTCGTCGTACACGCCTCCGGTCGGCGCGTGCGCAATCGCGAAGGCCGGATGCGCCGTCCCGTCAGCAGTGAACGAGGTCGAGGTGAAGTCGGTGGCCATCCGGCCCTGGCTGGTGTTCGCGAGCCAGCTCAGGGTCACCGGGCCCGCCAACTGCACGGGCGCGCTCCAGGTTGCGCCGCCGTCGGAGGAGCCGATGAACCCGAAATCGAGCTGGCAGGTGGACGACGTGCAGTTCGCGACCGGATAGAAGTAGTAGCCGATTCCGATGCGAGCCGAGTTGCCGGATCTCGCCGGGTCGACGGCGATGCCGGGCATGAAGTGGTCGACGGTGCTAGTCGTGGCATCGATCGGAACTCGCTGGACCGCCGACCAGGCGACCCCGTCCGTCGAGGTGCTGATGACGATGTCGTTCGAGGGACAGCCCGAGCGGAAGCGACAGTCTTCCCAGGCGACGTAGACCTTCCCCGCCGCGTCCACTTCCGCCGAGGGAAGCGGCAGCGCGCGAACGCCGCCTGCGGGCGTGTGGCGGATCTGGCTCGCCACCAGGACCGGGCTTGTCCAGGTTGCCCCGCCGTCGGTCGAGCGGAAGGCGCTGACAGAGCTGTAGTTCGCCGTGTACGGGACGATGACATTCCCGTTCGGCTGGGCCAGCGGCACGCCGCCCAGGCCGGAGGGCTCCCCGGCCGGCATCACGGGGCTCGACCACGTGAGCCCGCCGTCGCTCGATGTGCTCATCGTGAGCAGGTTCCCGAGCCCGTTGTCGTCCCACTCCGCGTAGCAGTTGCCGTAGTGCGGGCTCTGCGGCCAGTTATCGCAGGTGATCCAGCTCTTGTCGAAGAAGGTGCCGGGCGAGACCGCGATCGTGACCGGGTCTTGCCAGGTACGAGCACCGTCGGTCGAGCGGCTCACGAACACCGCGGCACCGCGCGGCGGCTCTTCGACGGCGAGCGCCACGACCATCCAGACGTCATGGCGGGCGTCGTAGATGACGGCCGGATCGCTGGCGCGCGGGTACGCCCCGCCCTCGTAGGTCGTGAACGGCAGCCACTTCTTCGCCCACCACGTGCCGCCGTCTCGCGACACCGAGGCGACGACGTTGCTCGACCCCCCGTCGAAGCTCCTTCCGGACTGGAAGGTTGCGACGATCGTCGAGCCCCAGGCAAAGGTATCCGGCTCGACCTGCGTCTTGTGCTGGGTCGAGGCGTTCGTGTACGGGTCGGCGCTGATCGCCCGGAGCGGGTTGCTCGCCGAGGCGACGGCCACGGTGGCCAGGGCCGCAAGCAAAGCAAAGACGGCGACCCGCGTGCGGCCTGCTCGTCGAGCGTCTCCCCTAACCTCTCCCCGAGCCAAGAGGCCGAATCTTACTCCTCTTTTTCGGTATTCCCAAGGGTCCTCGGAAAGGCTTCGGCGAGCCAGTCCCGTCCCGGCCCCTCGGGCCCGAGGCGGACGAAATACTCGCGCCCCAGGAACTCTTCGGCCAGGTCGTCGGGGATCGTGCTCAGCAGGTGGCTCGGGCCGATCTGGCTGGCATAGCCGCGGAGCGCCGCGAGCTTTGCAGGGAGGAACGGGCGCACGTCAATCGAGGTCGTGATCGAGTCGGCCGGTGCGCCAAAGGCGTCCGGCTCGAGGCCCCAGAGGTCCGCCGGGAGCCCGCGGGCGCGCATGAGCGAGACGAGCCGGCCGGCATGCCCCTCGGGCCAGGTGGCTCCGTACTGCAACGCCTGCGCGCCGCCGTTGTCGAGCAGCTCGAAGGCGCCCTTGAGAAAGCGCGAGACCGCGAGGTGGTCGGGGTGCCAGTAGAGGCCCTCCTCGGAGAAAGTGATCACCGCCTCCGGCCGCTCACGCTCGAGTAGCGCGGCAAGCGCCCGCGCTGCCTGGCCCTCGTCCACGCCCGCGAGCTCTCCGTCGGGATAGTCGAGGCACTCCGCTGCTGAAGCGCCGAGCGCGCGTGACGCCGCAAGCAGCTCGGCCTCGCGGACGTCGGCCAGCGCCGACTGACCATCGAGCTTCGGAATCTCGGTCGGTCCGCGCTCGCCTCGAGTCATCGACACGAGCGACACTCGACGGCCGGCGGCTGCGCAGGCCGCGAGGACTCCACCTGCGAGGAGCGACTCGTCGTCAGGGTGGGCAAACACTGCCAGCACGCCCCCGGCCATCAGCCCTCGCCGCGTGGGCGCGCAAGCCGCTGATAGAGCCGCTCATAGGCGTCGACCATGCGCCGATAGTCGAAGCGCTCGACCGCCGCCTTGCGCACCCGGCTCCGATCGAGCTGGGCGGCGCTCTGAACTGCCTCCCCGAGGCTCCCGCCCGGAGCTACCCACCGGCCGCCCACGCCCTGCTCGACGATCTCCGGCACCGCACCGACGCCGAACGCGGCCACCGGGGTGCCGCAAGCCATCGCCTCGACCATCACCAGGCCGAAGGGCTCCGGATACGTGATCGGGTAGAGAAGCGCGGCCGCTCCGGCGAGTAGCTCGTTCCGGCCTGCGGGGTCGATCGGGCCCAGGTAGCGGATCAGCCGATCGTCGACGGCCGGCCGCACTTCGCGCTCGAACCACTCGGTGCCGGGCCCGGCCATGACGAGCGGGAGGTCGAGCTCGCGCGCGACGCGAACTGCCTCGGCCGCGCCCTTCGAGGGGATCATGCGCCCGAGGAACGCGAGGTACTCGCCGCGCTCGGGGCTGAACGGGAAGGCCTCGGCATCGATTCCGTTGTGGATCACGGGAACATGATCGAAGCCTTCGAGCTCCTGCCGCTGAAAGTCGGAGATTGCGACCAGCTGGGCCTCCGGATAGCGTCCGAACCCCTCCAGCACCTCCGGGCCGAGCTGGACGTGGTAGGTGTGGGCGACGGGGGTCGAGACGAAGCGGGTGAACGGCAGCGCGAAGTGGTAGCTGTGGCTGTGCATCACGTCGAACTCGCCCGCCTGCTCGAGGGCCCAGGCCGCGTTCAGCGTCTCGGGCACGCGCCAGTCCCAGATCTCGTCACGCTCCCGGTAGCCGTGCGCGTAGCACGACCTCAAGTCGGCGGTCGTCACCGAGCCTCCGACGGCGAAGAGTGTGACGTCATGTCCGCGGCGCACCAGCTCCTCGGTAAGTAACGACACGAGCTGCTCGATCGAGTCGCCCTCCCCCGGCCTGATGGGCATCGCAACTGGCGCGAGCTCGGCGATCCTCAGCTTTTCCATTGGTGCTCGCGGGGCGAATCTGACAGCCGGCGAACGGAGTTAACATTCTGCGCCTCGTCCAACACAGGGAGGTTTCTCGAATGACGAAGCAGCTGCTCACAACCATCGTTGTAGCCGTGGTCCTGAGCACGGTGATCGGCTTCACGCTCGGGTGGGTCACCAGCCCTGACAACGCAAACGCAGCGACCGGGCAGGCGGAGGTGATCAGGCAGCTCAAGAGGCTCAACGTCCAGATGGGTGCGCTGAACTCGAAGACCGGAGACACGCAGACGTCGGAAGGAAGCGTCCGGGGGCTGCTGACGATCATCTGCGACTACACGGCTCCGATCAACTGCAAGCCACGCTGAGCTAGCAGGACCCGGGCTCACGCCATCCCCGCGGTCTGGAGGAGCGAGCGCAGGACCGTCTGACCTGCAAAGTGTTCCTCTGCGACCTCCCGTGCGCGGCGACAGTGAAGCTCGTACTCGGCGGCTATGCGCTCGATGCCTTCGAGAATGTCCTCGGCGTCCTCGAACGAGAGCAGCCCTTCGCTCACCGGTAAGAGGTCGCTGAACCCTGTCTCCCGGACGAGCGCGGGCCGTCCGCTCGCCAGATAGCACTGCGTGCGGTCGCTGAACCAGCCGCTGCGCGTCTCCACGTACATCGCCTTTGCGAAGCCGAGCTCTGCCTTGGAGGCCTGGATGAAGCGCCTGTAGGCCTCTGCGTCGATCGTGGCCTCGAGCGCGTCGGTCAGCTCCCAGCCGTGCTCGGCGAGCAGGTCGGTTGGAGGCTTGCCGGCGATCGCGAGCCGGATCCGCTCGCTCGTCCGCTCGGGCAGCGCGAGCAGGCGAAGCAGCTCGTCGCCCTTGCCCTTGCCCATCCCGGGGAAGCTGTCGGTGGTCCAGCTCAGGATCGTCGTGAAGGGCGCGTCCCGCGGCGCCGGCGTCACAGGCCAGAAGTCGAGCTCCACGGGCTGGATCGTCGGATGCCAGTGGAAGGGCGTCTCGGGCAGGCTGCAGCGCGGGCCCCCGACGCCGAGCGCGAAGGTGAAGAGCGAGTCGTGCGCGCCGAAGAAGTCGCGGTACCAGCCCTCGCCCGCGTCGGCGATCGCCTGCTGGGTGAAGCCCGGGTCGGTGTCGATGAAGACCTTCGACAGTCCCTCGTACTCGGGCCTCACGAACCAGCAGCCGCCCGAGAGGTTGACCATCAGGTCGGCGCCGCGGCAGGCCTCGGCCACCTGCGCGCGGGTCTTGCCGTGGTAGCCGCCCTCGTAGTCGACGTACGCCCACGAGTCCTCGAGCCCTACGAGCGCGAGCTGCCGGCGGATGTAGTCGAGCGCGTAGGCGGGGTCGGTCGAGATCGCGTTCGCGACCGGGTCGAAATTGCACTCGCCGGTGTCTTCCAGGTAGAAGACCTCGTAGCCGAGGCGCTGGAAGCCGGCGATGTACTGGAGCGCGCACCAGGTCACGCCGCCGACGGGGTAGCGGCCGACGATGCCGGCCAGGACGAGCCGCTTACGAGCCAACGCCGCTCCAGCCGCGCTCGAGCTCCCTCGTGAGGTCCGTATCGGGGCCCATTGCCACGCGCTCGAGACGATACGGGTCGCTCGCCGGGACCGAGAACGGCCGCCCTCCGTAGCGGCACGCCGCCCGGTACCCCGCCCGGGCCAGTGCCTCACGCAGGTCCGGCGGGGTGCCGGCGTCGTCTCCGTACGGGTAGGCGAGCAGCTCGACCGGTTGCGCGAGACCAGCCTCGAGCACAGCCTTCGAGCGCTCGAGCTCGGCACCGCGCTCGGCGGGCGCGAGCTCGGAGAAGGCGCGATGCGAGGCGCCGTGCGACTGGACCGCGACACCGCGTCGCACGAGCTCACGGAGGTCCTCCCAATCGCAGAGCGCCTCCTCGGGCTCGCTCTCGAGGTCGAAGAGGTTGCTGCGGCCCACGAAGTCCGTCGGCATGAAGAGCACCGCCGCATAGCCGAAGCGCTCGAGCCACGGCAGCGCGACATGGCGCACCGAGCCGTAGCCGTCGTCGAAGGTTATGAGAGCCGCGCGCTCCGGCAGCCGTTCCGGCTCGGTGAGCCCGAGGAGGAAGGTGGCCAGGTCGACTGGCTGCCAGCCACCGTTCCGCAGCACCCCGAGCTGCTCGGCGAAGGCGGCCTCGGGAACGTAGAACCACGTCTCCCAGCCGCCGGGAGGCGGCGGCCCGACCTTGTGGTAGCCGAGGATCGCGACCCGGCTCACGCCAGCGTCAGCTCGAGGGCCCGCCGGACGACTTTCTCGCCGTCGAAGTGCTCCTCCGCGAGCTCGCGTGCCAGGCGGGAATGGCGCCCGTAGTCGGCCTCCACGGCCCCGATCGCGGCGGCGGCCTCGTCGATGTCCCGAAAGCGCAGCAGTCCCTCTGCCTCGGGCAGGAAGCGGCTCGGCCCCGTGTGCTCGACCACCGCGGGCTTGGCGCTCGCGAGATAGCAGATCGTGCGGTCGCTGATCCAGGCGTTGGCGAGCAGCCGGCAGGACGGCTTCGCGCAGCTGAACTCGGCCCGGGAGCCCTGGATGTAGGCGCGGTAGTCCTCGGGCGTCGGGCACGCCTCCCAGGCGTCCCGAACGGTCCAGCCACCCCGCTCCAGGACCGGAACGTCCGTCTCGGCCGTGTAGTCGTCGAGTGTGACCGCCATCTCGAGCGGCTGGTTGGCCCGCGCTGGCAGCTCTGCGTATCCCAGGAAGGCGCCCCGCTTGTCGTTGCACACAGGCTCGCCGTCGAGCTCGATCCAATCGCCCCACCAGTTCGTAACCGTCGTGTAGGGGCCCGGGGCCGCTTCGGTGGAAGGCCAGGCGAGCAGGAACACTGGCGCCGGGGTGTGGTGCCAGCGGACGCCGCCGTCCGGGAAGCGGGCCTCGCTCGTGCCCACCGTCTCCCCGATCGTGAGGTACAGGTCATGGTCGGACACCTGCAGCTTGCCCTGGCTCATCCACAGCTGCAGGAGTCCGGGATCGAGGTCGACCAGCGCCGTTCGGCGGAACATCGCGAGCGCCCACGCCGGAGTGTCGTAGGCGAAGTCGAGCATGAGGTCCGCTTCCGCCGCGGCGACGTCGAGGTCGAGCCGGCCGTCCACGAGCCGGGGATCGAGCTGGTGGCCGCTGAAGCTCGTCAGCGCGAGCGCTCCGCCGAGCCCGTAAGCCTCGAGCCGGGCAGACAGCGTGGCGATGTCCCGCTCGACCTCGGCCCTAGGCCTGGTTGCCGCAAGCTCGCCGATGTCCTCGAGCCAGATCACGCGGCAATCGAGCGCTTGCAGCGAGAGCGCCCAGTTGAGATAGACCCAGAGATGGCCGCCCCCCTCGGGATAGCCGAGCGTGAGCGGAGTCATGCAGACGGTCGTCGTCATCGGTGCGGTGCTCTCCGGCGCTGCGCCGGCCGCAGCTCCCGCTCAGATGGCAGCTTCTCGCGGCGCATCGAGGTCGACCGCCGGAGCATTCAGCCCCAAGCCGCTCGCGTGCACGAGCCGCCCGGACTCGATCTCGACACGGGCGTCGCAGATCTCGAGCGTGCTCAAGCGATGGGCGATCAGCAGCGAGGTGCGGCCCTCCATCAAGCGCTCGATCGCCTCCATGATCGCGGCCTCTGTCTTCGTGTCGACCGAGCTCGTGGGCTCGTCGAGGAGCAGGATCGGGGCATCCTTGAGAAAGGCGCGGGCGAGTGCGATGCGCTGGCGCTCGCCGCCGGAGAGACGCATGCCCCGCTCGCCGACGATCGTCTCGTAGCCGTCCGGCAGCTCACGGATGAAGTCGTGGGCGTTGGCCGTTTCGGCCGCGACGATGACGTCACGCCAGCGAGCTCCCGGCCGCGCATAGGCGATGTTCTCGGCGATGCTCGTGGAGAACAGCACCGGCTCCTGCAACACGATTCCGAACTGATTGCGCAGGTCCGCCAGCTTGTAGTCGCGCAGGTCGACGCCGTCGAGCAGAATCGCTCCCGCGGTCGGATCGTAAAAGCGCGTGATCAGGCTCATCAGCGTCGTCTTGCCGGCGCCGGTCCTCCCGGCGATACCCAGCCGGGTGCCAGGTGCGATTCCGAACGACACGTCGTAGAGGACGGTGCCGTTCCCGTCGTAGCCAAAAGAGACGTCACGGAACTCGAGCGCGCCGCGCGCACGGACGATGCGGCGGGCATGCGACCGCTGCTCGACGTCGGGTGTCTCGTCGAGCAGGTCGAATGCTCGCTCGGCGCTTGCGAGTGACGACTGGAGGTCGCCGACCTTCTGGCTGATCGTCTCGAGAGGCCCGTACAGCTGCGAGAGATAGGCCAGGATCATCAGCAACTCGCCTTTCAACAGCGCGCCCGACTGCACGTGCCGGACGCCGACGAAGAGCACTGCGGCGGTGCCGATCGCGGTCGCGACGTTGACCGCGAGCCCGAACGCGGACTCCGTGAGGGACAGGCGTACCCGGGCGTTCACTGTCTTGCCCGACCGGTCGACGTAGCGCGCGTGCTCGTCCTTTTCCTTGCCGAAGGCCTTGACGACCCGCACAGACGTGAGCACGTCCTGAAGGACACCGAGCGCCGAGCTCTCGAGCTCCTTGAGGTCGTGGTACCGGCGGCGCACGCGCCGCGTGTAGACGCGCGACAGCACAAAGAGCGCCGGGACGACAGCGAGCGCGATCAGGGCCAGCTGCAGGTCGATGCTGGCGGTGACGACGATCGCGGAGGCGAGCATGGCGAACGCGGCCACGAACGGGATCACGCTCTCGACGATGTGCTGCATGGCCTCGGCGTCGTACTGGATGCGATAGATCGAGTCGTGGCTCCCGCGGGTGTCGTGAAACGAAAGTGACAGGCGCTGGAGATGGCGGAAGAGGCTTCCCCGGAAGTCGAGTGTGAGCCGCTCGCCGGTCCGCGTTTGCAGCACGTAGCTGGCGAGGGATTGAAGCTCGCTCAGGAGGACGACGAGCACCTGAAGGACTGCGACGACCACGAGCAGGGTGATGCTGGAGCTCACGACCGAAGCCGGCAGGAACGCATCGACGAACCCGGGCAGGGGATGGGAATCGATCACGGTGTCGATGGCGATCTTGAGCGGGATCGGGGTCAGCAGCAGGAGCGGCGTCGCCAGCAGCTCGATGAGGAGGAGCAACGTGATCTGGCGCCAGAACGGTGCGATCTGGCGCAGGATCCTGCGGGACATACGGCTGTTGTTCCCGGTTGCCTCGCTCACTACTCCTCCCGCAGCCCGATCGCTTCGAGAGCGGCCGCCATGCCCATGGCGCACTCCTGGAGCTCCCGCGCCACCAGCAAGACCGCGGCCCCGCCGACGATGGCGGCGGCTGCCCAGGCGCCGCTCGCTGCGGCCGCGGTGCAGAGGACTCCGACGAAGAAGGTGGAGACGATGCCGGCCCTCGACAACCTCGGCCAAAGGCGGACGCGTGCGAGCTGCCTGCCCCCGCCGTGCTCCTCGACGGCAACCAGGAGCCGTGCCGAGCCGAGCGGGCCGCCGCGCACCTCGAGGTCCCAGCGGTCGTACTCGCCGCCGCGCATGACGGCGGCACCGCCCTCCCGCACCGCGGTCTCGAGGGAGCTCAGGCGCTGCTCGACCGTGCTCCAGCGCTCGCTCCAGAGCGCGCGCTTCCGCGGCAGCGGCGCCGAGAAGCGGCGCGTGCCCCGCCGACGCCAGGGGGTGAGCCCTGATCGAACGCGGCCGACCAGGCGCGCGAGCGGCTGCAGGAGGTAGAGGCCCGCCGTGAGGGCGCGCAGGCCGGCTCCTCTCGTCCGCGAGTCATGGGCGCCGACGTCGTGCGGCTTGAGCGCGCTCAGCAGAGCCTGGAAGAGCGCGGCTCCCACCGCCAGCCCGAGCGGCAGCGCCGCCACGAGCAGCGGCGTCCAGAGGAGGCCGATCATCGACACGACCGCGAGGGCGGCGATCACGAGATACCACTCCGGCAGCAGGGGCATGAACTCTGACTTGCGGTCCGCGGGGTGATAGATCGACTGGAAGGGACCGCTACCCCAGGTGCCGTAGTAGATCCGCCAGCGCCGCCGCGCCGACTTGCGGGCGAACCCGTCGCCGTAGAGACGGCCGCGCCAGCTGATGTGACCGCCGGTGCTGTACTTCTCCGGCCACTTGCGTTCGAGCTCCGCCTCGGCGTCGCCGTACCCGCGCTGCTGCTTCCAGTAGGCGCGCACCGAGCCGCGGCGGTGGTGCCAGACGACCGCGGCCGGGCTGAAGCCGAGGCTGCGCCCCCGTTCGCGCACCCGCCAGCAGACGTCCACATCGTCGCCGGCGGCGCCGAAGCGGGGGTCGAAGCCGCCTACCTCCTGTAGCGCTGCGCGGCGGAAGGCCATGTTGCAGCCCGGGATGTGCTCCGCCTCCTCGTCGGAGAGCAGCACGTGGGTGGGGCCGCCGGGAGCGTGCGTGACCGCGGTCGCAACCAGCCCGTCGTCGGGGAAGGCGAGGTTGGGCCCGCCCACGCCGGCGTGCGACGTCGTCAGAAAGGTGTGGGCGAGATACGTCAGCCAGTCGCAGTCCGGAGTCGCATCCGCGTCGATGTACGCGACGATCTCGCCGGAGGCCGCCGCGAGACCGGTGTTCCGCGCCGCGGCCAGGCCTCGGTTCGGGGTACTGATCAAGTGGCAGTCGTCGAACTCCGAGGCGATGCCCAGCGTCGCGTCGGTCGAGCCGTCGTCGACCACAATCACCTCGTAGTCGGGGTAGTGCAGCTCCGCGAGCCCATCGAGGCACTCCCGGATCGTTGCCTCGGCGTTGTAAGCGCACACCACGACGGACACCCGCGGCCAGGAGACGGCGGGCGGGAACGGGATCTGGGCGAAAGCCTCCTGCGCCGCTGCCAGCGCGGGCTTCGGGCGGCGCTCGCGGTCGATGAGTCCAAAGTCCCAATCTTCGATGTCGTATCCCCCGCGGTGCCACTCGTCGGTGAAGGAGAAGACGAAGGCGCCTGCGCAGCCACCCGCGAAGACGGTCGAGATCTGCGACCGCACGCTGCTCGCCTGCGCCGCCGTGCCGTGCCGCCGGCTGTCGAGGCCGATCTCGGTCATCACGAGCGGGCGGTCCTCGGCCACGTTCTGGAGGCGCGCCAGGTACGCCTGGAGGCGCTCCGGCCGCTCGAGGAAGACGTTGAAGCAGACGAAGTCGAGGAAGGGCAGCTGGAGGTACTCCGTGCTCGGATAGTTGACGTACGTGACGAGCGAATCGGGATCCTCGGATTTCGCCGCTCGGTAGAGCCGCTCGAGAAACCGCTCGATGCGATGGCGGCCGTGCCAGCGCACGATCGGCGCCGGTATCTCGTTGCCAATCACGTAGCAGAGCACCGCCGGGTGGCCGGCGCACGCTCGTACGCCCTCGCGCACGCGCTCCTCGATTGCCCGCGTCCGCGCCCGCTCGTCGAGGAAGGTCAGGTGCTGTTCCCAGGGCAGCCCGACCATCACGAGCAGGCCGTGCCGCTGAGCCGCGTCGAGTAGCCGGCGCGGCGGCACGGTGTAGGTCCGGACGGCGTTCAGGCCAGCGGCGGCCATGATCGCGAAGTCGCGCTCCAGCGTTTCCTCGTCGCCGTAGTCGCCGCCGCCCGCACCGGGCCGGAAGGTGCCGTAGGTGACTCCCCGCAGGAGCACCTTGGCGTCGCCGACGTAGAGGAACTTGCCGCGCACGCGCGGGCGCGCGGGCCCGGCCGCCTCGGCCCCAGGCCGTCCGTTCCGGCTGAGTAAGTTGAGCCTCTCCGCCCTCGAACGTCGAGGGGCAGCCGAGGTCGGGGCGTCAGATCGGCGCTCTTGGTCCAGGCTCTGTTGTTCCACTGCTTAAGATGACGCCTTTCCGGGTCGGAAACTCCCGCAATGCATCGGTTCTCGTCGCGGCCCGCTTGACACGCCTCCCTCGCCCGGTCACGCTCAATCGTCGTGGCAACCACCTCGAGCTCCGAGATCTCGCTGCAGGAGCTCCAGCTCGCGGCGCGCAACCACGGTCTGCCGCTGGAGGCGCTGCGGTACGAGATCACGCCGATCGGGCTCCATTACCTGCTGATCCACTTCGACATCCCCCAGGTCGACGAGCAAGCCTGGCGCCTGCAGGTCGGCGGCCGGGTCTCGCAGCCGCTCACGTTGACGCTCGACGAGATCAAGTCCAGGCCTTCGCGCACGACGGCGGTGACGCTCGAGTGCGCCGGCAACGGCCGGGCTCTACTCTCCCCGCGCGCCGTCAGCCAGCCCTGGCTGATGGAGGCGATCGGCACGGCCGAATGGACCGGGACCCCGCTGGCGCCGATCCTCGAGGAGGCGAGGGTGTCGCCCGGAAGCATCGAGGTCGTCTTCACCGGGCTCGATCGCGGGGTCCAGAACGAGATCGAGCACCTGTTCGAGCGGAGCCTGCCGCTGGCCGAGGCCCTGCGCGACGAGGTCCTGCTCGCGTACGAGATCAACGGCCAACCGCTGCCGCCCCAGCACGGCTTCCCTCTTCGGTTGATCGTGCCCGGCTGGTACGGGATGACCAACGTGAAGTGGCTC
>WNFU01001168.1_pt1 | contig 53063 bp, 65 predicted proteins | sample 5400121 | NCBI WGS metagenome assembly WNFU01 (sample SAMN13153360, study PRJNA577476) | soil metagenome | isolation source: 100 cm soil or saprolite under grassland replicate 1 | place: USA:California | collected 2016-06-15 | reverse complement strand
CGGTCCGGGTCGCCCGCTCGACCAGCTCCTCGGCGGCGTCGGCGGCCAGGTCGGCGGCGACGTGGAAGGCCTGCCTCGGTACCTCGGGGTCGGTCAGGTCCAGCCGCCGCCGGTCGACCACCGCCGGCGCGCCCAGCGGTCCGGCCAGCGCGACCGCCACCGCCCAGCCGGTGTGCGCCCGCAGCCCGATCGTCACGTGTGGCATCGGAGCGGATCGTAGCCGCCGGAGGCGACGGTCAGGTCGGCTAATGAAGCGCGCACATGACCAAGACCACGGGATCCCTGAAGGCGATCAGGTCGGACGTTACGGTCATGCGCGCGCTTCATTACCACTGAGCCAGTCGGCGATCAGGCGGCCGACCTCGGGCCCCTGGTCCTCCTGGAGGTAGTGGCCGGCGGCCAGGCGGGTCGGCGGCCGCTCGACCCCGAGGACGGCGCTGAGCAGGTCGGCGAGCACCACCGGGAGGGCGTTGTCGGCCTCGCCCCACAGGATCAGGGTGGGCCGGGGCCGCTCGCGCAGACCGGCAAGGGTGCGGCGGCCGATCTCGGCCCCGGGCGCGTCTGGCGTGAGCGGGATCAGCCCGGGGAACGCCTTGGCGCCGGCCTTGGCCGCCGGCTCGGGGAAGGGGGCGTCGTAGGCGGCCGCCACCTCGTCGCCCGGGTCGTGGAGGCAGCCGCGGCGCACCAGCCAGCCGATCGGGAGGTCCTCGGTGCGGGCGACGTAGTCGCGGAACCGCAGCCAGCCGTCGCTCATACGCTGCTGGCCGGTGAACGCGCCGGTGTCCATGAGGACCAGGCGCCCGAACCGCTGCGGCTGCTCGACGGCGAGGCGCAGCCCGATCGGCCCGCCCCAGTCGTGCGCGACCAGGGTGGCGTCCCGCAGGTCCAGGTCGGCGAGCAGGCTCGCGACGGCCTCGGTGTGCCGGTCGAAGGTGTACCAGCGCGCATCGACGGGCTTGTCGGAGCGGCCGAACCCGGGCAGATCGGGAACGACGCAGCGGAAGCCGGCGTCGAGCACGGGCGGGAGCACCTTGCGCCAGAGGAACGACCAGGTCGGCTCGCCGTGCAGGAACAGCACCGGCGGGCCGGCGCCCTCGTCCAGGTGGGCGAGCCGCAGGCCGAGCGCCTCGCGGTAGCTGGGCCGGAACGCGAAGCCGGGCAGGCCCTCGAACCGCTCCTCGGGGGTGCGGACGGCGGGGATCGTCACGGTGGCTGCTCGGTCGGGGGGACCAGCTCGGCGTAGAGGGCGGCGGTCGCGGCGGCGATCGCCGTCCAGGAGAACTGCTCGATCGTCCGCCGCCTGCCGGCCTGGCCCATCCGCTTTGCGAGGCCAGGGTCGGCGAGCAGGCGGTTCACCCGCTCGGCGATGTCGGCGGCGAAGCGGGCCGGGTCGCGCGGGCCGCTGGCCCCGTCGCCGTCGAACGGCACCAGCAGGCCGGTCTCGCCGTCGGCGACGACCTCGGGGATGCCGCCGGTGTCGGTCGCCACCACCGCCGTCTCGCAGGCCATCGCCTCCAGGTTGACGATGCCGAGCGGCTCGTAGACCGACGGGCAGACGAAGGCGGTCGCGTGGGTCAGGAGCTGGACCACCTCACGGCGCTCGAGCATCTTCTCGATCCAGACGACGCCGCCGCGCTCCTGCCGGATGCGGGCGACCTTCTCGGCCACCTCGCGGCCCAGCTCCGGCGTGTCGGGCGCCCCGGCGCAGAGCACGAGCTGGGCCGCCGGGTCGATGGCCAGGGCGGCGTCGAGCAGGTGGGGCACGCCCTTCTGGCGGGTGATCCTACCGACGAAGATCACCGAGGGCCGGCCGGGGTCGACCCCGTAGGCGGCCAGCACGTCGGTCGCCGGGTCGGGCCGATACTGGTCGGTGTCGATGCCGTTGCGGATCACCCGGACCCGGCCGGTGTCGACGGTCGGGTAGACGCCGACGACGTCGGCGGCCATCCCCGCCGAGACGGCCACGATCCGGTCGGCCGCCTCCAGGGCGGTGCGCTCGCAGAAGCGGGAGACGTGGTAGCCGCCGCCGAGCTGCTCGACCTTCCAGGGCCGCAGCGGCTCCAGGCTGTGCACGCTGACGACGTGGGGGATGCCGTAGAGGAGCTTGGCCAGGTGGCCGGCGAGGTTGGCGTACCAGGTGTGGCTGTGGACCAGGTCGGCCCCCTGGACGCCGGCGGCGATCGACAGGTCGGTGGCGACCGTGCGCAGCGCGCCGAGGTGGCGGGCGTCGCCGGCCAGCGCACCCCAGGTGGGGTGGGCGACGACCCGGGGCGACCCGGGCGGCCCGGCCGGGCGCTGGGCGCCGAAGCAGTGCACCTCCAGCTCGACGAGGTGGGCCAGCTCGCGGGCCAGGTACTCGACGTGCACCCCGGCGCCGCCGTACACCTCGGGGGGGTACTCGCGGCTGAGCATGGCCACGCGCATGAGGTGACCGCCTCCTTCGGCTGGACGAACGCCGATCGTAGCGTGCATCTTGGCTGCGTTGACATGCCGCGCGCGCGTGGCCCACACTCGACTCGCTTGTGCACATTGTCCCAAATCGTCGGAGAGCAGGATCGCCATGGTGACCGCCGATCGCTCTGCGCCGCTGCGCAGGGTGGGCTCGCTGCTCGGCCTCCTCGGGCTGGAGGCCGCGGCGGTTGCCGCCCTCCACTGGCTCGGGCGCCTGCCGGCCCTGCGGATCCCCTGGGAGCGGCCCCTGCCGTGGCTGCTCGACAGCCCCGTCCAGGACGTGCTCGGGTCGCTGCTCCGCATGGTCGGGCTGGTCATGGCGTACTGGCTGCTCGCGTCCAGCGTGCTGTACCTGCTCGCCAGCCTCAGCCACCTGCCGGCCGCCGTTCGGGCCGTCCGCTGGCTCACCCTGCCGCTGGTGCGCCGGGTCGCCGACCACGCGGTGGCGGTCACGCTGGCGACCTCGATGGTGGGTGGCGGCACCCTGGCCACGGCCGGCACGGCCGGGGCCGCGCCGGGGAGGGGCGTCGGGGTGGGCCCGCCGGCCCGCCGCCCGGTCGCGGCCGCCCCGGCCCCCGCAACCACCCCCCGGCCGTGGGCGGCGGCGCAGCCGACCAGCACCACCGGCGGCCAGGACGAGCCCGCGCAGCCGCGCTACCGCCCGCGGCCCGCCGGCCAGGAACCGACCACCACCGGCCAGGACGAGCCCGCGCAGCCGCGCTACCGCCCGCAGCCGGCCGGCCAGGCGCCGCCCCTGTCCGAGCCCGCGACGTCCCCGACCGAGCCCGAGACGACGCCGCCCAGCACCGAGCCGCCGACGTCCGAGCCGACCACCACCCAGCCCACCACCTCCGAGACGACGACCACCACCACGACCCCGCCGAGGTCGGCCGCCGCGCCGAGCACCACCGCCGCGACCACCGGCCCCTCGGCGAGCCCCCAGCCGGAGCCGACCGCGACCACCGGCCCGTCGGCGGGCCTCCAGCCGGAGCCGACCACGACCCCGCCGACGACGACCGCCGCCCCGGCGACCACGACCACCACCCGGGCCGCCGGCGGCGGCACCACCGAGTCGACGGCGGGCCGCCAGGGCAGGGCGGCCGGCCAGCCCAGCACCACCACCGCGCTGCGCCCGCCCGCCTACAGGTTCAACCCCGCCGGCACGACCACCACTACCACGACGACCACCACGACCACGACGCCCGAGGCCGGGCAGGGCTCGGGCCAGCCGGGGTCCGGGTCGAAATCGGGGACGGGCGGCGGCGAGTCGGGTGGGCAGGGCCAGGGTGGCGCCGAGCAGGCCATCAGCTACCGGGTGGTGCGCGGCGACAACCTCTGGACGATCGCGCGCACCCGCCTCGCCGAGGTCAGGGGACGCCGCGCCGCCGACCTCTCCGACCGTGAGATCGCCGTCTACTGGGTCACGGTGGTCGAGGCGAACCGGGGCGGGCTCCGCTCGGGCGACCCGGACCTGATCTACCCCGGCGAGGTGGTCGAGCTGCCGCCGGTCTCCGGGAGCTGACCGAGCCGGCCGTCAGCGCGCCGCCGTCTCCCGTACCGTCCAGAGGCGCCAGCGCCCGCCGGCGGCGTCGTCGCGCCGCATCCAGACGTCCCAGGCGAAGGTCTGCGCGACCTCGCCCGGACGCGTGAGCAGCACACGGCCGCGGAGCACGCGCTGGTCGGAGCGGGCGCTGATCACCTGCACACCGGTCATGGTCACCTTGTAGGCGGGCCCACCGATCGGCTGGTCGCGCGACTGCGCCTCCTTGGCGAGCAGCTTGTACTGCGGGCCGTTGGCCCAGAAGGAGTCCTTGAGGACGCGCAGGTCGTTGGAGACCGCGAAGCGGCCCCAGTCGGTGAGCGCCTGCTGGCCGTCGGCCAGGGCCCGCTGGTCCACGGTGGTCGTGGTCGTCACCGCCTGGCCGCCGCCGAGGCCGTCGACGGTCAGCCATGCCAGGAAGACCGCGACCAGCACGAGCGCGCCGATCAGCAGCCAGGAGCGGCGGGCGGCCGAGCGGCGCTTTGCGTCCAGCCATACCCGCTCGCTCTCTTCGATGGAGTCGAAGCGGTCGGACACCGTGTGCCCCCTCCAAGCGGAAACCCCAGTCTGCCCTGCCAGAACGGGCATTGACAACCCAGGCCGTGCCGGTTGAGATCAGCCATCCGCCCGGTCGGCGAGGAGGCAGCCATGGCACCGGAGATCGTGACCAGCCCGCACCCCGACGTCCAGATCCCCGACGTGTCGCTGCACGAGCTCGTCCTGGCCGGCGCGGGACGGCACGCCGACGCCCCGGCCCTGGTCGACGGCCCGAGCGGACGGACGCTGACCTACGGCCAGCTCGCCGGGGGGGTGCGGCGGGTGGCCGCGGGGCTGGCCGCCCGCGGCTTCGCCAAGGGCGACGTGTTCGCCATCCACAGCCCGAACGTGCCGGAGTACGCGCTGGCCTTCTACGGCGTCTCCGCCGCCGGCGGGGTCAACACCACCATCAGCCCCCTCTACACCGTGGACGAGCTCGCCTTCCAGCTCCGCGACGCGGGCGCCCGGTTCCTGCTCACCGTGCCGCCGTTCCTCGACCGCGCGCTCGCGGCCGCCAGCCAGACCGGCGTCGAGGAGGTCTTCGTGCTCGGCGAGGGCGAGGGCGCGACGCCGTTCGCGAGCCTGCTCGCCGGCGGCGACACGCCACCGTCGGTCGAGATCGACCCGGCCACCGACCTCGTCTCCATGCCGTACTCGAGCGGCACCACGGGCCTGCCCAAGGGGGTCATGCTCACCCACCGCAACCTGGTCGCCAACCTCGCCCAGTGCCGGCCGGTGCTGGTCTCGGAGGAGGGCGACCGGCTGATCGCCGTGCTGCCCTTCTTCCACATCTACGGCCAGGTGGTGCTCATGGCCGCCGCCCTCTGGCAGGGCGCCACGCTGGTCAGCATGCCGCGGTTCGACCTGGAGGACTTCCTCCGCATCCTCCAGGAGCAGCGCATCACCCAGGCCTTCCTGGTCCCGCCGATCGTGCTCGCGCTCGCCAAGCACCCGATGGTCGACAAGTACGACCTGTCGTCGCTGGGGTTCATCATGTCCGGCGCCGCGCCGCTGGACGCCAGCCTGGAGCTGGCATGCGCCGGCCGCCTGGCGTGCGACGTGATGCAGGGCTGGGGCCTGACCGAGACCAGCCCGGTGCTGACCACCAACGCCGGCGCCCCGCTCGGTCCGCGCCACGGCTCGGTCGGGGTGCTGCTGCCCAACACCGAGCTGCGCGTCGTCGACCCGGCCACCGGCGCCGACCTCGGCCGCAACCAGACCGGCGAGCTGGTGGCCCGCGGGCCGCAGGTCATGAAGGGCTACCTGAACAACCCCCGGGCGACCGCGGACATGCTCGACCCCGACGGCTGGCTGCACACCGGCGACCTCGGCCACGTCGACGACGACGGCTACGTCTACGTCGTGGACCGGGTCAAGGAGCTCATCAAGTACAAGGGCCTCCAGGTTGCGCCCGCCGAGCTGGAGGCGGTGCTGCTCGCGCACCCGGAGATCGCCGACGCCGCCGTGATCCGCAGCCCGGACGAGGAGGCCGGCGAGGTCCCCAAGGCGTTCGTGGTGGCCAGGACGCCACTGGAGGCCGAGGAGGTCATGGCCTTCGTCGCCGAGCGGGTCGCCCCGCACAAGAGGGTCCGCCGGGTCGAGTTCGTGGACGAGATCCCCAAGGCGCTGTCCGGCAAGATCCTGCGGCGGGTGCTGATCGAGCGGGATCGGGCGGCCAGCACCTGAGACTACGCCACCTGGGCCACCCGCACTGCGTAGAGGTACCTAGGTCGCGCCCAGGCCGCTTCGTGTACGGTCTCGTCACCATGGTGGCAGCAACGTGGCCCGAGCCGGCCGGCGAGCCCACCGACCCCGGCCTGGCTTCTCACGCGTCTCCCGCCGGTCGCGCCGCGCCGTCGCTGGGGCCCTTCGCCGAGCTGCTCGGCCACCCCTACCAGCGGCTCAAGGTCGCCGTCCTCCGCGAGCTGGCCGCGCTGCCGACCCCGAGCTGGCGGCTGGCCGACGCCGAGCGGGCCCTCACCTGGCTGGAGCCGGCGACCGCGGTCAGGCTGCTGGGCGAGCTGCGGGCCGATGGGCTGCTGGTGGAGGCGGACGACCCGCGTGGGAGCCGGCGACCCGAGCGGGCGGACGCCTGGCGGTTGTCGGACGAGGGGCAGCTCGTGGCGGCGGTCTGCGCGGTCCTGGCCACCCCGCGGATCGCGCCGGAGCGAGCCCTCAAGGTGCTCGGCGCCGCCTTGGCCCTGGCGAGCGCCGCCGGGGTCGACGACCGGGCCGCGTTCGCGCCGTTCGTGGCCGCCACCGCGGTGCTGGAGCGCGACCACGCCAACCTGGTCAGGAGGATCGGCGAGGGCGCCGACGACGCCCTGCAGGCCGCGGCCGGGCTCGCCGCCGTCCACCTGGCCGACATGGCCGCGCTGGCCGAGCTGGCCGAGCGGGTGGGACCCGACCACGAGGCCGAGCGCCACCGCGCGGCGACCGTGACAGGGCGGTTGCAGGCCCTGCTCGACGAGGTAACTGACGCCCAGCGGGCAGGGGGGTACCACGCTGAGGCGGACTCGCGGCTCGGGGCGAGGGCGCTCACGAGGGAGGATCTGCGAGCGGTGGTGGCCGCGACCGACCCGGCCACGCTGGCCGGGCTGGTCGCCGGGCGGACCCAGCTCCGCCCCGCCGTGCCGGCGGGGCGGGCCGGCACCGCCCTCGCCGCCCTCGACGAGCACCTCGGCCGGCCGGAGCCGGTGGTCGTGCCGCTGCCCGAACCGGTCCTGCTGCCCATCGAGTCGCCGGAGGTCGTGCCCGACTTCGTCCTGCTCGCCGCCGACGTGATGACCTGGCTGGCCGGCCTCGGCGACACCGACCTGGCCAGATGGGTGGTCGGAGGGACCTGGGCCGAGGCGACCGCCCGCATGGCCGCGGCGGTCGAGGCCTGGTCCCGCTGGGGCCCGGCCGGTGACGGCAGCCTGGCCGCCGACCTCGACCCGCAGCCCCGCTTCGAGGTGGTCGGCCACGACGAGGTCGGCATCGTCTCCTGGACCGGCGTCCGCGCCCCACGGGCCCCCGGGGGACGGTCCGGGGACCCGGGGGAGGGCGACGCCGAGGCGCCACGGACGCCGGCTCGCGCCTGGGCCGGTGGGGAGGAGCGCGCCTCGTGAACGCCACCGAGCTGTGCCGCGTGCTGCTGGTCGGGTCGGTGGCCGCCGCCGACGTGCCGGAGCTGGGCGAGCAGGAGACCCGCGAGGAGGTGCGCCGGCGGCTGGCGGAGGCGGGCTGCGAGCTCGCCTACTCGCCCCGGTCGGAGCGCTGGCTGGCGCGGCTGGACGGCCCCCTGCCCGCTGCGCCGGGCCTGGAGCCGGTGGTCGCCCTCGGCACCGACGAGCTGGCCGTGCTCGCCACCTGCTGGCTGCACCTCCGCTTCCTGCCGGAGGAGCGCGCCAGGGCCGGGGAGGCGCCCGGCGAGCCGTGGCTGGACCCCGACGACCTGACCGAGCTGCTCGGCGCCCGGCTCGACGGCGCCGGCCTGCCCGGCGCGCTCGAGCACCTGGACCGTGCCGGCTACCTGACCCTGCGCGAGGGACGGGTCGAGGCCGGCGCCCTGCTCGACACGCTCGACGAGCCGGAGGCGGCCGAGGCGGCCAGGGCGCTGGTCGGCCGCCACCAGCGGCTGGCCCACCTGCGGCGGCGGGCCGCGGAGCTGGGGGGGTCCGGGGGGGTCAGGGGCGGCGATGCCGAGGATTGAGGAGGTCCAGCTCGTCCACTGGGGGTCGCTGCGGCCCGACCCGATCCCGCTGCTGGTCGACGGGATCAACGTGGCCACCGGGCCCAACGGCAGCGGCAAGACCTGCTTCCTGGACGGCATCAAGCTGCTGCTCGGGATCACCAGCTTCGCTCCCGGGCGCAGCTCCGACGGGTACATCTTCGACGGCGGCCCCGGCGGCACGCCGGCCGAGCGGGCCCTGCTCCGGGCGACCTTCGCCAACCCGGTGCTGCCCGAGCGGGGCGAGCGCCTGTTCGCCGCGGCCGGCGACGAGCTGCGCGACGCCGACCGGGTCAGCGTGGTCTGCCTCGTCACCGCCGAGCGCCGGCGCTACCGGGTGCTGCCCGGACTGGTCCGCTGGGGCTTCGAGCACCCGATCGCCGAGGACCTCGACGCGTTCCTGGAGGCCAACCCCGAGCCGGACTGGCTCGGCCCGCGCCGCTACGACGAGCTGCTCGACCGGACCGGCATCACCCGGGCGCTGCGCGAGGTGCTCGCCCTCCCGCAGGGCGCGATCGACCGGACGATGGAGGAGCGGCCCGCCGGCCTGCTCCGCAAGCTGCTGGAGCTCACCGGCGAGCGGGTCCTGCTCGACGAGGTCGAGGCGCAGCGGGAGCGCGCCGACCAGGCCAGGGAGGCGTACCTGGCCGCGATCGAGGCCGCGCGGGTCGAGCAGGACCAGCTCGGCGACCTGCAGACCCTCGCCGCCCGCCACCTCGAGTGGGCCGGGCTGCGCGAGCGGCTGGAGCTGCTCCGCAACCTGGCCCGGCCCGCCGCCGAGCATCGCGACGTGGCCGTCGGCGTCGACGCGGCCAAGGCCGAGCGGGACCGGGTCGCCGAGCGGATCGCCGCCGACCGGCGGGAGCTGGCGACGCTGACCAAGCGGCTGCCGGCCCTGGAGGCCGCGGCCGGGAAGCTCGCCGACCAGGCCGAGGCGCTCGCCGGGGGCCTCAACGAGAGCCGCGACGCCCAGCACGGCGAGGTCGTCCACCTGGCCGCCGTGGCGGCCAGCGCCGAGGAGGCCAAGGCGACCGCCGTGCGCATGGCCAGCCTGGCCGGCGAGCGGACCGTCGAGCAGGCCGAGGCCGAGGTGCAGGCGGCCGAGTCGAGCCTCGCGGCCGTGCTCGCCAGGCGGCAGGAGATCGGCGCGGCCCTCGCCGGCCTGCAAGCCCGCATGGCGGTGGTCACCGAGGGTGGCGTGGTCGTCCCGGCGGAGGTGGAGGCGTTCAAGGCCAGCCTTGCCGAGGCCGGCATCGAGGCCGTCGTCGTCGCCGAGGTGCTGGAGCTGGCGGACGAGGCGACCGGGGATGCCACCAGGGCCCGCGCCGAGGCCGCGCTCGGCGACACCCTCTGGGGCCTGCTGGTGCCCTCCCACACCTACCGGCAGGCGACCGCCATGGCGGTGGAGGCGGGCTATCGCTGGCCGATCGTCCGGGGCGGCGCCGGCGAGCCGCGGGCCGCCCTCGCCGGCGTGCTCGGGCCGGTCGAGGTCGGCCTGCTGCTGGAGCGGGAGGACGCGCAGGCCGCCCACGACGCCGCCCAGGCCCACAGCCTGGCCGGGAGGGGCCTGGCCGCGGTCGCCCCCGACGGGATGCGCTACGGCGACGGGGTCTCCCGCCTCCAGGCCCCCGAGCGGCCGGTGCTCGGACGCAAGGCCAGGGAGCTGCACCTGCTCCAGCTCAAGGCCGAGGCGACCAGGCTCGGTGAGCAGGCGGCCGGGCTGGACGCCGGCATCCCCGAGCTGCGGGCGGCTGGGCACCGTGCCCTGCAGGTGCTGGAGGCCGTGCGGGCCCTCCCCGACCTCCAGGCGCGGGTCAAGAAGGCCGAGCGGGGCCGCACGAAGGCCGGCGGCGGACGTGCCGACCTAAAGCGGTCCGCGCATCACCAAGACCCCGGGATCCCTGAAGGCGATCAGGTCGGGCATGAAGGTGATGCGCGGACCGCTTTAGTGGAGGCCGAGCAGGCGCTCGCGCGCGAGCTGCGCGAGCTGGACGAGCGGCGGGGCGCCGCCAACGCCGAGTGGGCGATGGCACGGCAGCGCCACGCCGAGGCCGAGGCCCGCGTCGCCAAGCACCTTCCCGAGCTGGCGGAGCTGGACAGGCGGCTGGCGGCGCTGGGCTCCGAGCTGGCCGCCCGGCCGCTCAGCCAGGAGCAGCAGGCCCTGCTCGACGCCGGTGACCTGCCGGGCACCGAGTCGGTAGTGCGCGACATCGAGTGGCTGAGCGGGCAGGTGGACGACGAGGAGCGCTTCCCGGCCGAGGTCCGGGAGGCCGACCTGCTCGCCGGCCGCGAGGCCAAGGCGGACGCCGTCGAGGAGGCCAACCGCCTGGCCGAGCGGCGCAAGCACGAGCTGGACGAGCAGCTCGGGCGCGTCGAGCAGGCGCGGCGCCGCTTCGAGGACGGGGTCAGGGAGGTCGTGCAGCGGCTGAGCGGCGAGTTCGCGGGCGTGTGCAAGACCGGCGGCGCCGAGGGCGAGCTGCGGCTGGTCGCGGGCGAGCGGCCCGAGGAGTATGGCGTGGACGTGCTGGTCGCGCACGTGCCGGGGGAGCGCCGGCGCTCCTACCGTGACGCTGCCCATTCCGGCGGCCAGCGGGCCAAGATCGCGATCCTGCTGCTGCTGGCCACCATGGGCACCGCCGACGCGGCCGACCTGCTGATCATGGACGAGCACATCGCGCACCTCGACTCGACCAACATCGACCACGTGGCCGAGCTGATGCACGCGCTCGCCGACCGGGTGCAGTTCCTGCTCGCCACCCCCACCAACGCCGAGTCGCTGCGGCTGTCCTGGTGCGACCTGCAGCTCGCGTTCCTGCCGAGGGACCCGGGCCGGGCCTACAGCCCGCCGATCCGCCTGCTGTCCAGGCTGGGCGTCGGCGACCTGGAGGCCCGCGCCCCTCAGCCGGAGCTGAGCGTTCCTTAGAGAGCCGGGCATGTATCCGGCGTCGCATGCAGCGCCAGACCATCCGTGCAGCCCTGGAGCTTGCGCGCCGCCCACGGCGGCCACGCAATCCCCTCGAAACGGGATACTTGGCCGGTTCTCTAGAGGGCTCGGCGCCCTCGACCGGCGACCAGCCGGTACAGCAGCAGCAGGATGATCGAGCCGACGATCGCCGTCAGCCAGGTGCTGATGTCGAAGAACTCGTCGAGCGTGGCCGTGTCGAAGAAGACCTGGGCGAGGAACCCGCCGAGCAGGGCGCCGACGATGCCGATGATCATCGTGACGATGATGCCGCCGGGGTCGTCGCCAGGCAGGATGGCCTTGGCGATGGCCCCGGCGAGCAGCCCGAGAACGATCCAGCCGAGAATGCCCATACCGTTGCTCCTCCTCTGTCGCGTACCGACGGCGCAGGAATAGACCTCCTGGACATTCGCTTGGTTTCATTCGATCCGGGTACCTGGAGAGCAGCATGCCAACCGCAGTCGACACCACCGCCCTGCAGGCCGCGCTGGCCCGGCTGGCCGAGCTGGTGGCGGGCGCGGTGCCCCGCGCCCCCGGACCCGGCGACCAGAGCCAGGACCGTCGGCGCCGGCTCGCGTGGCAGCTCGACGACTACCTGCTGCCTCGGGTCCGCGACCTGGAGGCGCCGCTGGTCTGCATCCTGCTCGGCTCGACCGGGGCCGGGAAGTCGTCGCTGCTGAACGGGCTCGCGAGGCACCAGGTGAGTCCCAGCGGGGTGGTGCGGCCGACCACCATGCGGCCGGTCGTGCTGCTCGCCCCCGGGCAGACCGACGCCTTCATGGCCGGCAGGGTGCTCGCCGCCCTCGCCGAGGCCGACCGCCTCCAGCTCGTCGTGCACGAGCGCGCGTTCCCCGAGATCGCGCTGGTCGACGCCCCCGACGTCGACTCGGTGGAGGCCGCCAACCGCAAGGCGGCCGACGAGCTGCTGCAGGCCGCCGACCTCTGCCTGTTCATCACCACCGCGCAGCGCTATGCCGACGCGGTGCCCTGGGAGTTCCTGCGCCGGGCCAGGGCCAGGGGCGTGCCGCTGCTGGTGGTGGTCAACCGGCTGCCGCGCCGGGAGGCCGACCGGGAGGCCGTCCTGCGCGACTGCCGGCGCCGCTTCGAGGAGGCCGGGCTCGGCCACGCCGGGCCCGGGGGCCGCGACCTGCCGCTGCTGGGTGTCGTCGAGGGGGCGCGCGACCCGGCCGTCGACGGCCTGGACCCCGCCGCCATCGAGCCGGTCCGCGCCCGCCTCGCCGACCTGTCCGCCGACGCCTCGGCGCTCGCCGCGGTCAAGGCCCAGGCGCTCCGGGGCGCGCTCGCCGGCCTGCCGGCCACGGTCGACGAGGTCGCCCGCGACCTGGAGGCCGACGGGCTGCGGGCGGCGGCGCTGCGGGCGGCGGTCGAGCGCGCCTACGCGACCGAGCAGGGGCGGCTGCAGGACCGCCTGGCCGGTGGCGACTTCCTCCGCGGCGAGGTGATGCGCTCCTGGCAGGAGTTCGTCGGGGTCGGGGACGTGAGCCGCTGGCTGTCCACCGGCATCGGCCGGGTCCGCTCGTGGCTGGCCCGGCGCTTCCAGCCGGCGCGCGGCGCTCCCGAGCTGCAGCGGACCAAGGAGCGCGCCTTCGACGAGCTGGTCGCCGCCCTGGTCCGCCACGCCGACGTGGCCGCCGGCCACGCCGCCACCGGGTGGGCGGCCGATCCCGCGGGGTCGCTGCTGCTCGACGACCACCCGGGGCTGTGGGGTCACGGCCCCGAGCTGGAGGACGAGGCGCGCGCGCTGCTCACCGAATGGCTGGGCCGGCTGACCCGGATGGTCGAGGAGCGCGGCCAGAGCCGGCGGGCGTTCGCGTTCGTGACCTCGCTCGGCGTCAACGCCATCGGCGTGGTCGCCATGCTGGCGGTGTTCGCCCACTCGGCCGGGCTCACCGGCGGCGAGCTGGCCATCGCCGGCGGTACCGCGGTGCTCAACCAGAAGCTGCTGGAGGCGCTCATCGGCGAGGCCGCCGTGCTCGACATCGTCCGCGACGCCGAGCGGGACCTGCGCCGCACGCTGCGGACCGCGCTGGACCGCGACGCCGCCCGCTTCCTGGACCTGCTCGAGGACCGAGTGGCCGCTCCCGGCGAGCTGCGCGCCGCCGCCGGCCAGGTGCTCGCCGAGGCGGAGCGCCTGATCGCCGCCCTCGACGGGAGCTGAGGGTGGGGAGCCTGTCGCGCACGGACCTCGGACGCTGCCTCGAGGGGCTCGAGCGGGTCGCGGAGGCGGCCGAGCGGCTCGGGCTGGACGCGGGCGCGGCGCGGGCGACCCTGGCCGCCTCCCGGACGCGGCTGGGCTTCCCCGGCAGCGCCTTCGTGCTCGCCCTGGCCGGCGGCACCGGCGCCGGGAAGTCGAGCCTGCTCAACGCCCTGGCGGGCGCGGAGGTCAGCCCGGCGGGAGCGACCCGGCCGGTCACCGACGAGCCGGTCGCCTGGGTGCCGGCCGACGCGGCCGCCGAGCTGCGGCCGCTGCTCGGCTGGGTCGGGGTCGAGAAGGTGGTCAGCCACGACGACGCCCGCTTCGGCGAGCTGTGCCTGCTGGACCTGCCCGACTACGACTCGGTGGAGCGCCGCCACCGGGCCACCGTCGACGAGCTGCTGCCGAGGGTGGACGCGGTCTGCTGGGTGCTCGACCCCGAGAAGTACAACGACCGGGTGCTGCACGAGGACTACCTGCGACCGCTGGCGCACCACGCCGACCGCGCCGTGTTCGTGGTCAACCGGCGCGACGTGATCGGCGGGCCCGAGCAGGTGGCGGCCCTCACCGCCGACCTGCGCCGCAGGCTGGCCGCCGACGGCATCAGCGGCCGGCCGGTGTTCGTGGTCGCGGCCGACCCCCCAGATGGAAGCACCAGCCACGGCGAGCTGGAGGAGCTGCGGGCGTGGCTGTCGGAGCGGATGCAGGCCAAGGCGGTGGTGACCGGGCGGATCGCGGCCGACTGCGGCGCCGCCGGGGCCGAGCTGGCCAGGCGGGCCGGCCTCGACGGGCCGGCGGCGGCGCGGCCGCTGGTCGGCGAGGACGCCAGGCGCGCCGCCGGCGAGCGGGCGTTGGCCGCGGCGCGCTCCGCCGTGGACGTCGACGGGGTCCGCCGGGCCTGCCAGCGCCGCACCCGGGCGGAGGCCAGGGCCGCCGGCGCCGGGCCGCTGGGCCGCCTGCTGGCGTGGCTGGCCAGGGCGCGCGGCGGCGGCGAGCGGGGACTGGCCTCGGCGCGGTCGATCGACCCGGTCGCCTACGCCCGTGGCTGGCGGGGGCGGTCGACCCTCAGCCGCACCGTCAACCCCGTCCACGACCTGCTGCGCGGGGCGGCGGTGGCCGCCCCGCCGGCGCTGCGCGCGACGGTCATGGCCCTGGCGGCGCCGGACCGGCTCGAGGAGCGGCTGGCCGAGGCGATCGACGGGGCGGTGGCGCGGGCGTCGGTCGATCACGCCCGCCCGCCCCGCCCCTGGCTGTGGCCGCTGGTCGGCGTGCTGCAGACGGTCGCCACCGGCGTCGCCGCCATCGGCGTGCTCTGGTACCTGACCCTGTACCTGGCCGGCCGGGCCCGGGCCGACCTGCCGGACCTGCCGACCTGGCGGGGCGTGCCGGTGCCGCTGTTGCTGCTGGTCGGCGGGGTGGTCGCCGGCTGGCTGCTCGCCCGGCTGCTGGCGGCCAGCGCCCGCCGGGCCGGGCGCCGCTGGGCCGACCGGCTGACCGGCGGCCTGGACCGGGCGGTCGCCCGCGAGGTCGAGGCGACCATGACCGAGCCGCTCGCCGAGCTGGAGACGGCCCGCTCCGAGCTGCTCGTCCGCCTCTCCGACCTGCGCGCCTCCTGCTGAGGGACCGGGCCGGGGACCGCGGCCGGCCCACACAGGTCGGCCACCCGGCGGAGCACGTTCCCGCCGGGTGGCCGGTCGGCCGGGTCAGCCTCGCCGGTATCGCGCCACCGCCAGAGGGACGAAGATCGCCACGATGGCGGCGGCCCACAGCAGCGACCGGACCACGTAGAAGCCGGCGGCGTGGCCGAGCAGCGCCTCCGCGGCCGGTCCCTGGGTGAGCGCGCGGACCGCGTCCACCATCACCGTGATCGGCTGGTGCTCGGCGACGGCCTGCAGCCACCCCGGCATCGACTGGACCGGGACGTAGGCGCTGGACACGAACGTCAGCGGGAAGACCAGCAGCGCCATCCCCTGGGCGGCCTGGGCGTTGCCGGCGAACAGCCCGAGGGTGATGAACAGCCACTCGAACGCGAACCCCAGCACGACCAGCAGGCCGAAGGCGGCCAGCGCGTCCACCACGCCGCCGTGGATGCGGAAGCCGACGGCGAACCCGATCGCCGTGGTGATGAGCAGGCCCCACACCTGCATGGCGGTGTCGGCCAGCGCCCGTCCCGCCAGCACGGCGCTGCGTGGGATCGGCAGCGACCGGAGCCGGTCGACGAAGCCCTGCTCGAGGTCCTCGGCCACCCCGGTGGCCGCGCCGATGCCGGAGAACAGGATGCCGGTGGTGATGAACCCGGGCACCAGGAAGTCCACGTAGTTCAGGCCGCCTGCCCCGATCGCCCCGCCGAACACGTAGCGGAAGATCAGCAGGAACATGGCGCCCTGGATGGTGCCGAGGACGACGAGCTGGGGGGTGCGCAGGAACTTCAGCAGGGTCCGCTTGGCGATGCCGAGCGTGCTGACCGGCAGCGTCGCCGAGGGTGGGACGGGTGGTGCGATGGTTGCCATGTCGGTCTCCTGTCTTTGGTCTCAGGCTGCCGTGTGACCGGTCAGCGCAAGGAAGACCTCGTCGAGGGTCGGTGGGCGCAGGGAGATGTCGTCGACGACGGCGCCGGCCGCGTCCAGCGACCGCAGCGCGTCCCGCAGCCGGTCGGTGCCGGCCTCGACCGCGACGCGGCCAGGTCGGCCCGGTCGCGCACGTGGACCTCGATCACGTTGCGGCCCGCCCGCTGCTTGAGCTCGGTCGGCGTACCGGCCGCGACCACCCGGCCGCGGTCGATGATCACGATGCGGCCGGCCAGGTGGTCGGCCTCGTCCAGGTACTGGGTGGTGAGCAGGACGTCGGTCCCCTGCTCGACCAGGTCGCGGATGGCGTCCCACAGCTCGATGCGGCTGCGGGGGTCCAGCCCGGTGGTCGGCTCGTCCAGCAGCAGCAGCCGCGGGGCGCCGACCAGGCTCGCGCCCAGGTCCAGCTTGCGGCGCATGCCGCCCGAGTAGGTCCGCGCCAGCCGGCCGGCCGCGTCGGCCAGCCCGAGCTGGGCGAGCACCCTGGCGCTGTTGGCCCGGGCCGACCGCGCGTCCTGGCCGAACAGGCGGGCCACCAGCTCCAGGTTCTCCCGTCCGGTCATGGCCGGCTCCACCGCGGCGGACTGCCCCGCCAGCCCGATGAGGCGCCGCACCGCCTGGGGCTCGCGGCGCACGTCGTGGCCGGCGACGCGCAGCTCGCCGGCGTCCGGACGGAGCAGGGTCGCGACCGTGCGGACGAAGGTCGTCTTGCCGGCGCCGTTGGGGCCGAGCACGGCCAGGACCTGCCCCGGCTCGGCGACCAGGTCCAGCCCGTCCAGAGCGATGGTCTTGCCGAACCGCTTGCGGAGGCCCACGGCCTCGATGGTTGGGGTCATGCTGTTCCTCCCCGCTCGAACATCCTTCAGGACTAGAACATGGTTCGAGGATGCACGAACATCGGCCGCTTGTCAAACGGCGTTCTAGTTACCAGCTCGTGTTCGTCTCTGGTACCATGTTCGTCATGGAGACCAACCCGGACCGATCGATCCCCGAGCCGCCCTGGAGGGCGCCCAGGCGTGGGCGCCCGGCCCGAACCCCCCTCACCCGGGAGGCCATCGTCGACGCGGCGCTACGGGTCGTGGACCGCGAGGGGACCGACGGGCTCAGCATGCGCCGGGTCGCCGAGGAGCTCGGGACCGGCCCGGCCTCGCTCTACTGGCACGTTCCCAGCAAGGACGAGCTGATCAACCTGCTGGTGGACCGGGTGGTGGGCGAGATCGAGCTTCCCCCGGCCGACCCGGCGCGATGGCAGGAGCAGTTCAGGGAGGGGATGGTCGAGGCCAAGCGGGTCTTCCAGCGCCACCCGGGCGTCGCGGGGCTCACCCTTGGCCGCATCCCCGTCGGCCCCAACCTCGTCCGCCTGGCCGAGTCGATCCTCGCCCTGCTCCGCGGTGCCGGGGTCCCGGACCGCATCGCCGCCTACGCCCCCGACCTCCTCGGCCTGTACCTGGGAGCCTCCGCGTACGAGGAGTCACTGGGCATGGCGTCGCCGACCGGCGAGGACCTCCCACCCGAGGAGATCGTCGGGATGATCCGCGGCTACTTCGAGTCCATGCCGGCGGACCGGTTTCCCAACGTCCACGCGACACTGGACGAGCTGTTCGGCGCCGGGCCGGAGGAACGATTCGAGCTGGGGCTCGAGATCATCACCCGCGGCCTCGCCTCCTACATCCAGCGCTAGGGGCTCCCGCCCCTAACGGGTGAGGACGGCGGCCAGGCCGGCGGCGGCGAGGCTGGAGACGCCGGACAGGAGCAGGATCGAGCGGGGGCCGAACTGGCCGGCCATCCAGCCGCCGAGCAGCCCGCCGACCGGGGTGGAGCCGAGGAACACCAGGCCGTACAGGGCCATCACCCGGCCGCGCATCTCGGGGCTTGAGGCGAGCTGCAGGGTCGAGTTCGCGGTCGCCAGGAAGGTCATCATGGCGAGCCCGAGCGGGGCCAGCACGATCGCCTCGGCGATCAGGGTCGGCGCGGCCGCCGCGACGAACGACAGCAGGCCGAACACGGCGACCGAGCCGAGGAGCAGGGCCCTCGAGGGGCGGCCGCGGCGGGCGGCGGCCAGGGCGCCGACCACCGCGCCGGCGGCCATGATCGACGCCAGCGCGCCGTAGGCGCTGGCGTCGCCGCCGAAGGTGAAGCGGGCCAGCAGCGGCAGGGCGACCCGGTAGTTGAGCCCGAGGGCGCCGACGACCGCGACCAGGGCGATGGTGGAGCGCAGCACGCGGTTGGACCAGACGTAGCGCAGCCCGGCCCTGACCTGCCCGCCGGCCCGGTCGACCGGGGGCAGGCGGTGCAGCCGGGCCGGGTCCATGGCCAGGAGCCCGGCGATCACCGCCAGGTAGGAGACGGCGTTGATCAGGAACGCGGGGGCGATCCCGACCGCGGTGATCAGCACCCCGGCGACGGCCGGGCCGACCACCCGGGCCGAGTTGAACACGGCGCTGTTCAGCCCGACCGCGTTGGTGACGTGGTCGAGGCCGACCATCTCGCTCACGAACGCCTGCCTGGTCGGCATGTCGAACGCGGTGGCGCAGCCGAGCAGCAGCGCCAGCGCGTAGACCATCCACAGCCGGATCGCGCCGGTGGCGGTCAGGACCCCGAGGACCAGGGCCAGCGAGGCCATGGCGACCTGGGTGGCGAGCAGCAGCCGGCGCTTGTCGAGCCGGTCGGCCACCACCCCGGCCCAGGCCCCGAGCACCAGCATGGGCGCGAACTGCAGCGCCAGGGTGATCCCGAGCGGCAGGGCCTGGTTGGTGAGCCGCAGCACCAGCCAGTCCTGACCGACCTGCTGCATCCAGGTGCCGGTGAGGGAGACGAGCTGCCCGAAGAAGAACAGCCGGTAGTTGCGGACCCGCAGCGACCGGAACATCCGCCTGGTGGCGGCCTCGGCCAGGCTCATTGGGGCACCCCCTTGGGGTTCCCCAAACCCCTCCGGAGGCTCACCGGCGCTCGTCCGCTTCGAGCAGGCGCTCCAGCACCGCGGCCGCCCGCCGCAGCACGGCCACCTCTGCCGGGCCGAGGGTGGCCAGGCGCTCGGCCAGGTAGGCGTCCTTGCGGGTGCGGCTGCGGTCCAGCAGCTCGCGGCCGGACGGGCTCAGCTCGACCTCGGCGCTGCGGCGGTCGGCGGGCGCCGGGCGCCGCACGAGCAGGCCGGCCGCCTCCAGGTGGCCGACGATCCGGGTCATGGTGGGCGGGCGGACCCGCTCGACGGCGGCCAGCGCGCCGAGGGTGAGCGGGCCGAGCCGGCTGACGCTGGAGAGCGCCGAGAGCTGGGAGGCGGTGATCTCGCCCTCGGTCTGCTGGCGGAGGCGGCGGGCCAGGCGCATCACGGCGAGGCGGAGCTGGACCACCAGCTCGCGATCGACGTGCGCGCTCGGCGCGGGAGGGTTACTTAGCATTGCGAACTACCTTACGCCAGTGTAGCAGCGACCTCCCCGAGCACGGCGATCATGTCGAGGTCGTCGTGGGCGAGGTGCTGGAGCATGACCCGGGTCACGCCGGCCTGCTCGAGCACCCGCAGCCGCTCGACCACCTGGTCGGCGGTGCCGATCAGCCAGTGCGGCGGCGGCGCGGCGAGCACCGCCTCGGGTTCGCCGCCACCTCCCGTCACGGCCTGGACCGCGGCGACCCGCTCGAGCAGCTCATCCCGGTCCCGGCCGACCACGCAGGTGGTCATCAGCGAGAACCGGACCGTGGCCGGGTCCCTGCCAGCCTCCCGCCAGGCCGCCTCCACCAGCCCGCGGCGACGCCGGCACTCCTCCGGCGGTGCGATCAGGGTGTTGTACTCGTCGCCGAAGTGGGCGGCCAGGGCCACGCTGCGCGGCCCGGCGCCCCCGCCGACCAGCAGCGTCGGGTGGGGACGCTGCACCGGCCTCGGCAGGGCGCGCAGGTCGTCCAGCCGGTAGTGGGCGCCGGCGAAGGAGAGACTCTCTTTTTGTAGGTAGTGGCCATGCTGCCCTCCAGCTCAGGTCGAAGTGGAGGCGGGCCCCCGGCCGCCGCACCGAGGGCCCGCCCGTCTCGGGTCGGTCAGGGCGTCGGCCGGTCACCTCCCCTCGGCCAGTCGTGCGGCCTGGTGATCAGCGGCGGGTCCGCCGGCGCTCCGCCCTCGGCGGTCAGCCGGCGCAGCTCCGCGGCCAGGCGTTGCGCCTGCCGCTGTTGATGCGTGGTGTGCGCCAACACCGTGTCGATGGCGACCCTGACGACCGCGGCGCGGTCAGCAACCTCCTTCCACCAGTCCACGACCTGCTCGGTGCTGGTCGGCTTCGGCGTCACGTCGAGGTAGGCGCCGATCGCCTGGAGAAGCTCCCGGCAGGGCGGGTCGAGCGTCACTGGTCGTCACCGTCCCGGTCCCAGGTCTGGGCCCACTCGGCGAGGCGGTCGGCCCAGTGGGACCACACCGTCGTGCACGCCGCCACGCCGTCCGGCACGTCCGCGCCCAGCCGCCGGGCCTCCGCGGTGACGAGGTCGGACCAGCCGGCCACGTTGCGGGCGTCGTCGGCGAGCCTTGCGCGCCGCTCCGGCACGTGCCGGTGCCAGATCCAGCGGCTCACGAGCCGGCTCAAGCGGCTCACCGCTGGGCCGCCTGGAGCGTGGAGGCGTAGCCCTGGAGGCTCGCCGGGTGGATGCGGTGCTTCAGCATCGTGGCAGCCACCCAGAGGTCCCCGAACCGCTCTTCGTGGTTCATCTTCAGCAGGTCGTCGATCACCAGGCTGGCGTGGGCGATGGTCAGGTCGCCGTACTGGCCGCCGAACACGCTCGACAGGCACTCGTCGGCGGCCGCGCGCTCCAGGGCGCTCACGGCCGGATCTCCAGGTCGCCGAGGCCCCAGGTGAACCGCTCCTCCAGCCGCTCCTCCGTGTCCCGGTCGATGCGGCCGCAGCAGTCGTCGCAGAGGGTCGGGCACTCCTCGGTCTCGTGGGTCAGGACCGTCCCGCACGCCTGGCAGCGGCCCGGGTGCCAGCGCCGCCACTGCGAGAGGCTCATCGTGGGTCCGCCTGGTCGACCTGGGCGTGGAACTCGCGGTGGGTGCGCTCAGCCTTCGGGCTGGCGGGGATCACGGCGCAGCAGCGGCCGCACACGGTCAGGGGCTGGGTGGGGGGCAGCGGGTAGAAGGCAGCCGGGCGGGTCGGCCTTGACGTGCGGACGCGCCCGTTGTGTCGTGTCGTCTGGGTCATCAGGGCCTCCATGGGGCTCTGGTGGCTCAGGCCGGCGGGCCGTTACCGCGGTCCGTCGGCCACTGACGGTTCAGGGGTCGGGCATCACCTCCTCGATCTCCTCGCGCACGTGGGTCAGGCCAGCTCCGCCTCCTCGTGGGTGTGCCCCGGGTCGTACGGCGTGCGCCTGTCCGGCAGATGCAGCCGCAGGTCCGGGCGGACGGCCGGCGGGTCCAGCCACTCGGGGCCCAGCCACCCAGAGTGCGACCGCCGATGCCACGCCTTCAGCTCCTCGAAGCTCAGTACCCGAACGTTCACGCCCAGCGTCTCCACCTCGCCGTAGTGCTGGTGCTGGAAGTGGCGCATCAGCCGTCCGTGCCTCATCTCAGCTCCCTCTCCATGGTCAGGGTCGGGTGTCGCACTCGCCGGCTTCGGCCAGCCGGTCGAACTCCTCCTCGGCTGCCTTCTGGGCCTCCGTGTCGCCGCGGTTGTACGCCTGGACGATCTCCCAGGACAGGTCGGCGCAGCGCTGGTTGACGGTCCCCGCTGGCGCGACCGGTTCGGGTGTCGCCTCCCCGCAGCCAGCCAGCAGCAGGCCCACCGCCAGCACCAACAGCGTTCGTCTCATCGTTCACCTCCTCCGATCTCCTCGACGGGCTCGCCCAGCTTCTCCTCGAGCCAGGCCGCCAGGACCTGCCGGTGGCAGAACGCCCCGGCGGGCTCATGGCACAGCAGGCAGAGGTCGCCGTACGCCTCGCGCAGGTCGGCCAGCTCCCGCAGGACCCGGTGCTGCTGGCGGTGGAGCCGGTGGCGGTAGCGGCGGGTGAACTCCTCGGGCTCCAGGCCGGCCTTGAACAGCCCGAACGGCCAGACGCTCGGGAGGTCCACCACCGGCGCCTGGAACCAGCGCGGCACGCCCAAGCTGGCACGCACCGGGACGCCCATGCTCGGGTTCCACGCCCTGTACGACGACGTGGCCAGGCGGCCCAGGGACACCCCGGGCCGCTCGGCCGTGGACTGGGCGGTCACGCGGTCGCCTTGGCGGTCTCCTTGCTCCGCGGCTTCCGGGCGGTAGGGCGCCGCTCCCCGGTCGCCTTCCCGCCGACGCCCTTGGTGACCTCGGTCGGCTGCTCCGCCTTCGCCTCGGTCGGCTGCTCGGCCGGCTGGGGCTCGGGCACGACACCCAGCTCGAACAGGGCGGCCACGGCCTCGCCGCGGGACTTCGCCGGCTTCAGGCCCTCCACGGCCTCGCCCTCGACGCGCCACACCTTGCCGTCCTGGACGATCCGGTGGCTCCCGGAGAGCGTCTCGTACGCTCCCCTCTCGCCCTTCACGCGCCGGATACCGGCCGGCATCCTGTGCTCTGCCATCTCGCACCTCCTCCGGCCGCGGGGACTTTCCCCGCTGACCTCCAATTGAAAGTCTGTCAGGCGCGTGGGCGAACGTCCAGTGAACACGGAAACTAGATGGCCCTATTTTCGGGCTGGATGGTGCAGGCTGAGCGGCCTATTCTCCGGCGCTATTGTCCGGGCGAGGCGTGCCGCTCAGGATGCCGGTGACCGGCATCCCACCAGTCCGGAGCGTCGCCTGGTAGCGGTCGAGCCAGGACCGCATCGCCTGGGCCCGGTCGGCGTAGTCCTTCCGCTCGGCTGCCGACAGCAGCCGGGCGACCCGCTGGAGGTCCAGGCCCTCCAGGACATGGAGCGCGTTCCAGGCGCTGTGATGGGCGTCAAGGACCGCCGCGTCAGCGAACGGCAGGCCGCGGTCGTCGACCCATGGCCGCTCAAGCTCGGCCGCTGCTTCGGCCTCGACCTGGTCCTCCAGGTCCTCCTGGTCCTCCGCGGTCCAGTGGTGCTGGTCGACCGACGACGGCTGAACGGCGCCCTGACGCCAGGGCCGACGCTCGGGCTCCAGGCCCGCGGCCACCCGCTCCTCATACCGCTCGTTCCGCCGTCGGCGCCGCTGATCCCGCAGATCCCACTGCCGATAGCGGCGGGCGTTCGTGATGACCCGCTCAACGATCCCCGGGACGTCGGCCGGGTCGGCGCCGGCCACCTGGGAGCGGATCGTGTGGACCAGCTCGGCAAGGACCGGCTTCAACTCACGGGCGGCCACCTCGGGGATGTCCACATCTGTGGACGCCGCGGCGGTGATCTCGGCCACGACGCGGGCCTGGTCCAGGAGCTGATAGGCCCGGGAGCGGCTCAGGTCGAACTCGACAGCGACGTACGCCTGCCAGCTCGAGTAGCCCAGCGCCTTCCACGCCTTGCGCTGGTGGGCCTGATAGAGCAGCGTGAACAGGTGCTCTGCCGTCCCCTTGATGATCTCGGTCAGCTGCCGGGCGGCCTCGGCCGACAAGTCGGTCCAGGTCCCAACACCGTGGGTGCGGAGGTACCGCCACTCCACCGCGCTACCCTGCATGTCGGCCACGGGTGGTCTCCTTTCGTCCGTGGTCCGGGCCCCGGGTGAATGCTGTCACCGCGGGGCCACAACCTGCCCCCATTCTACCGCTGACCTGCCCGTTTCCCCGCGTGGGAAGGCTCCGGCGAATGGCGGGCTGGTCGGCCGGGTCGCAGGCACGCCAACGGACACAGCGGTCTTGCATTCCCGGATGCAATTCGACAGAACATACGGCGGGTCTGGTGCAGGTCAGCGGCCGTTTCGGGCCGCGTCTCGCTGGGCCCCTGTGGACGGCTGGCGTGGATGGTCCGCTGCCCGCGGTAGCATCCCGCGCCGAGGAGGTGCGAGATGGAATCCACCGTGGACCCGCGCGACCTGTCCGTCGTCGTCCTGGACGTGGTCGTGCGCTACTACACCGAGCATCCGCAAGGGCAAGGCGTGATGCTGACGTGCCAGCAGGTCGCCGACCTGACCGGCCGTGACCCCACCGGCGTCTACCGGGCGCTGAAGCGGCTGGAGCCGACGTACGTGCGGCTCGTGGAGGGCCTGGCCCGCGACCCTGCCGGGTGCTCGATCGCGGGTGTCACCGAGGCGGGGCGGCGGGCGGTCCGCTTGTAGGTCGGGCCCCGGGTCATGGTCGGCTCCTGCCGGCCGTTGGGCCCACGTACCGGATTCCGGTGAATGGCGGCCACGGTCGACTGGGACGGGGACAGCCCAACCGCCTCTGTGCTGTCCCGGAATCTGCAGCGTCGCCGCCTGGACGCCAGCCAGCGGGCCATGATCGCCGTTGACGCCCTGCCATCAGCTCCGGCGTCCACTTCCCGGACTTGGCCGCGGCCTTGTAGTGGCTGAAGGGCAGCCGCCACTTTCGCGCCTCTGAGGCGCGAAAGGCCAGCGCCGTCTCTCGCATGTGCCGGAGCACGTCCGGGCCGCGAGGGCGGCTGATTGGGCGCTCGGCTGGATCGTGGCCGCGCTGGGCGCCTGGCGGCCGCTGCTGGGTGTTCGGGCCCTCCCTGGTGGTCCAGGAGGCCGGAACCGGGAGAGCGGCTCCAGTTGACTCGGGTCACCACCAGCGGGCCCCCTGCGCTCGGCCGCGGTGGGTGTCCCGGACACGGTCCGACCGCCGCCACGGCCACCGGGAGCTGTCATGACGCAGCGACGCGTCGGTCTCCCGCTCCAGCGCCCGGCGGAACTCCTCCGCCGTCCTCCCGTCGCGGGTGGGCTTGCTGAGCCGGGCGGGCAGGGCCTTGAGGGCGGCGGGGTCAGCCGGCACGCTCCCGCTCCTGCTGCCGCTGCTTGCGGTCCTGGCGGGCCAGCCCGGCCTTCCGCGGCCGCTCCCGCACACCCAGCGCCACCCCGACCCACAACACCGACCACTTCGCCTCCCCGGTCGCGGTGTGATACGGCGCCACCCCGCGGGCGGCCTGTATCACAGCCTCCAGGTCGACGCCGAGGATCTCCGCGATCGTGGGCAGCTCGGCCGCGATCGGCTCCTGCATCACGCTGGACACCCACGGCGCGAAGGTGATCGGGGCGCCGTCCTGCCGGTGCAACCGGCGAATCTCGATCCCGCTCACCAGCCGCCCAGCTCCGCGGCGTACCGGTCGGCGTCGACCTCCTCCACGACCTGGAGCGCGAGGGTGGCCTGCCGGTCGGCCTCCTCCAGGGTGCCCGCGCGGCCGCCGGTCACGTCCCGGCCCGCGGTCACATCCCGGATGACCCAGCTGAAGGTGGCCGCCTGCGGCCACGGCGCGCCGGTCCGCTGCTGATACTCGGTGATCCGGGCGGCCATCCCCGCCTCGTCGACCAGCTTCGTGAAAACGTGACGGTCAGGCATCCACAGCCTCCTCCACAGCCCCGGCCCTACCCGACCCGCTCCAGCCTGAGGAAGCTGCCGGCGCGCATGGTCGCGTCGGTCGCACCGGCGGTGTTTTGCGACCACTGGAGCTTGAACGTCGTCCAGGCGGTCACCACCAGCAGCCCGTACACGCGGCAGGTGACCTTGGTGCCGACGCCGACGCCGCCGGCGACGACCGTGTCAGCGAGCGACCGCGCCTGGGTGTCCACCGACCCGGCCGCGGCGGTCGCACCCACCGGGAGGCCGAGCGTCGACCAGTCGAACGAGCTGCCGCCGTCCCACTTCAGCTTCAGGTCCGCGGCCGTCGACGCGTCGTAGATCAGGACCCCGTCCACGACGTACACCCCGGTGTCGAGCTGGACCCGCAGGTGGTTGTCGTCCTGGAGGACATCGCTGTTGTTGACGACCTCGTCGGCGACCTTGCGGAGCAGGATCGGCTTGGGTGCGGGCCAGCCGCCCTGCGCCCGCTGGAGCGCTTGCAGCCCGCCCGGGCTCGCGCCGGCGTTGCTCGGGTCGGCCGGGACCCGCGTTCCGGTTCCCGTCCCGCTGAACGGTGGCACTCTCGCCATCGCTGCCTCCTTCTGTCGGCTCCTACCATTCTCGCTGGTGGGCCCGTCAGCGTCTCCCGTGGCCGTTGCGGCGCCTTACGTGGGCGACGTGAAGGGGCGGCGGCTGGGCGACATCTGTCGCATCGGCCGGCTCCGCGGGGGCGTCCACCAGCGGCGCCGGCCGGACAGGGGTGACATCTGTCGGCGGCTCGTCCCGCGGCCGGCTGGCGCGCTCCACGACCCACCGGGCGGCGTCCAGCTCGCTCGCGCCGTCCCCCAGCACGAACAGCTCCGCCAACGTCCGGCCCGACACCTGCACCTCCGCGGTCACGCCCAGCTCCTCGGTGTTGGCGCCCTCGGCGAGCCGCTCCAGCTTGGACGCCACGTCCAGCAGCCGGACCCCAACATCGTCGCGGAGCTGCTCCGGGTTCAGCTTGTGGAGCCAGTCCACCGCCTTGCTCAGCGCGAGCCTGGCGACGCTGGCCTGCCGGCGGTTCATCTCCCGGATGCGCTCGACGTGCTCGTCGACAGCCTGGCCGTCGACGTAGCGGTCGAACTCGGCCACCCTGGCCAGCCAGGAATGCCGCGAGGACCAGCCCTCCACCAGCGTCGCGCTCTTTCCCAAGGATCGCGCCGCCTTCGCCAAAGACCGCTCGGCGCCCATGTCGCGGTAGACGACGAACGCACCCCACGCCGGGTCGCTCTCGTCCGGCTGCCGCGACCAGGCGTCCATGTCAGCCGCCGCGCCGGGTCCCGTAGACGAGGCGGACGTTGCCGTTGGGCAACGGCTCGGGGACCAACACAACGTCCCGGTCCACCAGCGGTCGCGCCTGCGGGTCGACGGTGGCGGCGACGGGGGCCAGCAGCGCCGCGCCGCGGGTCGCGGCCACCAGCAGGTCGATCACGTCGACGCTGGCGGGGGTGCGGTCCGCTGGCCCGTCCACCGGGAACACCCCCGGCTCGGAGTTCTGCACCGCCAGGCGGACCTGCCGCAGCCCCAGCAGGAGCTGGTTCAGCTCGTCGACGGCGGGTCGCAGCTGGGCGGCGACCTCGCGGGCGTGGGTGACCAGCTCCTTCTCGCGTGCGCTGGCGTGGGCTTCGATCCGGTCGGCGGCGCCGCGGAGCAGGTCGTCCCGTTGGGCTTGGAGCTGCTCCAGCAGCCACACCGTCCGGTCGGGCAGCAGCTCCGGCGGGTCGGGTCGGGTCGGCTTGGGCCCGACGGTCGGGTTGAGCTGCCACGCCGCGTCGGCGTCCTGCCACGCCAGGTACTTCTGCCGGTAGCCGCCGGTCCGCTTGGCGTTCTCCACCTGGATCGTGTGGCGGAGCTGGTGGGTGTCCTGGATGCGCTGCTCCAGGTCGCCGGTCACCGCCGCCAGGATCTCGTGCGTCACGGCTACCACCCCGGGTTGCTCGAGGACAGGCCACGCTGGTAGACGCCCCGCTGGTCCTTGGTCAGCGGCTGGGTCCGGGCGCGGTCGCGTAGCTTCCGGGCGCGCTGCTTGACGCGCCAGTCGCGAGCCGAGGTCTCGATCGCGCGCAGATGCCCCGCGGACTCCTGGGAGATCGGGCCGGCGCCGATCTTCGCCTCCAGCATGTCGAGCTGGCGGTTCTGATCGGCGGCCCTGCGCTCGCCTGGGTCCTGGGGCTGCTCCGTCTCCTGCTGCCGGTGGCGGTTGTCTCCGACGAACTCGGTCGGCATGGCTAGCGGCTCCTCTCGCTTGTGGGCCGTCGCCGGCCAGTGTCCACCCCGGGCGGGACTCTGGCCATCACGTCGGCCGGGCCCAGTTCGGGGAGCTCCACCACCTCCGCGTCGCGGCGCCGGTCCCGCTCCCGGGCCCGGTCCAGTGCGGCCTGCCCCTCGGCGTCCCGCTTGCGCTGGCGGCCTGCATGCCGCTTGCCTCCGGCCACTACGCCACCTCCCGTCGCCGGTCCAGCCGCCGGACCGCGGCCGCGAACGCGCGGCTCTCCGAAACCCCGTGGTGCCACCTGCCTCGCCGCCAGTGCGTCGCCCGGCGATGCTGGCTCGAGGCCCGCCGGCCCTCACCCCGTCGTCGCTGCTGGTCCTTCATCGCCATCGTGGCTTCCCTCCTTGGCCCAGCCGTCCTCGACGAAACGGCGCCAGCCGTCCAGCCACCGGTCGGCGCCGGCGATGTCGGTGGTGCCGTCCTCCAGCTGCTCCGCCAGCGTCGACGCGAGCTGCACGACCATGAACCGCAGCCGGTACGGGTCGTCGTCGGCGAGCAGGACCGCCCGGAACGCCTCGCCGTCGTGGTGGATCGTGGCGGCGACCAGGGCGACGGCGTCCAGGTCGGCGCCGCGCACGTCCACACCGAGCGCGGCGGCGCAGCTGGCGCACAAGACCTGGCGCCGCTTGGACTCGTACGTCTCGTCCATCGTGGCCTCCTTCCTGGTGGCGGCGACGGCCCGGGGGAGGAGCCGGCACCGGGCCGCCGCCGGATCTACCCGGCCTGCTCCTGCTCGTGGCGCTTGGCGCGTTCCTCGTCGAACTCCGCGAGCTGCTGCGCCAGCGACGTCTCCTCCGGGCCCTCCCCGGGTTCCGCTGCCTGCGCCCGCCATCGCGCCTTGAGCTGGTCGAGCTGGGCGCGGATGTGCGGCGGCACCCCGGGCCTGCCGGGCTGCTGGCTGTTGGGGACGCGACGCCGGCACTCCGGGCACGTGCACCCCGGCTCGTGCTCAGGCCAGTCGTACGGGCTGCCGGAGGCGTTCACGTCGGCTCCTCGCCGATCGACGGGCAGACCGTGCACGCGTCCACCTCGCGCTGCCAGATCGCGATGACCTCCGCGTACACGTCGACCTTGTGCTGGTGGAGCTGGGCGGGGTCCAGCATCCACATCGGAGGCTGGTACGCCTCGGCGACCTCGATCGCCTTGGCCAGCAGCTCCAGCAGCACCCGGGCCTGCCGTGGCGACAGCGACAGGTCGCCGTCGTAGGAGATCGAGGCCGTTCCGTCGATCATCCACACTGCCACGGGCCCGCCGCTGCTGCCCTCCTCGTCCTCGTCGGGCGGCACCCGCCCGATGACGCCCAGGTCCTGGTGGAACCAGCCGTCCTCCACGCCGTCGGGGACGCCGGACTGGAAGTCCCAGCCCTCCTCGCCGTAGATCACCGCCAGCGCGTGGTGATGCTCCTCGGTCACGTCAGTCATGCGCTCCTCCGTCGCCGGCTGGCGCCGGCCTCGACAGTCGAGCAGCGGCCGCGCTCCTCGCCCTGCCCCCGGTGGGGTGACGGAGGTGTCGGGTCCATAGGACCCCCGACACCCCCGACACCCCCTCACCCACCTGTCGGACCCGTCGCTCCGACACCTTCCGACACCTCCGACACCATCGCCCACCAGTGCTTTTGCTTTCCAGGCTCTCCTGCGCCGTCGACCAGGCCCCTGTCGGACAGGTCGTTGAGGGCTTCCGACACCGTGGTGCGCTTCAGGCCGTGCTCGTAGCGGTCCTTCACGGCATCGCCGATCCGCGCCACCGTCAGCGGCTCTCCGGCCGCGCGCAGCACCTCCAGGACCTTCACCGCGGCCGGGGACAGGCCGGCCAGCTTCGGGTCGTGCTCGCCCTCGACCCGCTCGACCTCCAGCGCCAACTGCCCATCCTCCACGTGCACGCGCACCTCGAACGCGCGATGGAGATAGCCGCGGCGGTCCTTGGTCACCCGCAGCTTCAGCAGCCCGGACTGGTGGCGGTTGAACGGCTTGATCGCGTCGACCATCACGGCCACGTCGACGGTGGCGAGCTTGGCTCCGGAGCCGCGGGCGTAGCGGCCGTTCTTCAGGTCCTTGGGGATGTGGTCGAGGACGACCACCGCGGTGTTGTGCTCGCGGGCGGCTTGCAGCAGCACGCCCTTGTAGAAGGCGGTCACGTCGGGTGCGCGGTCCTCGTCGCGGTCGCCGAGGGTCAGGAACGCCGACGAGGAGTCGAACCCGACCATCGCCGGCTGGGTCCTGGCGAGCAGCTGCTGGAGGCCGAGCTTGTCGGCGTCGTCCCACTGGCGGCCGGGGAACTCCACGTAGACCAGCCGCTCGAGGTGGTGGGGTTCGCCGCCGAGCGCGAGGAGCTTCTCCACGACCTGCTCTTGGCCGGACTCCTCGTCGAACAGCACGACCGTCTCGCCCTGGGCGAGCAGCCCCAGCATCCACCGGTACAGCAGCGTCGACTTGCCGCAGTCGGGCGGCCCGGCCAGCGAGTGGAGCCCGCCGCGGTACAGCAGCTCGTCGCACAGCAGCTCCGGCGCCGGGATGCCGGCCTTGGCGAGCGGGACCAGGTCGACGGGGTGGAACGGGCGGATGGCCTGCCCGGGCTCGGGTCGGCTCTGCTGCCTGCGGTCCTGCTGCTGGTCGGTGTCCTCCCAGTCGTCGCCGGCTTGGCCAGCGGAGGCGAACGGGTCGCTCATGCCGCCCACCTCCCCCAGGCGAGCAGCCGGCCGAGCGGCACGTCCAGCAGCCCGCCGCGGTAGTAGCGGGCCAGGTCCATCCCGGCCAGGTGGCAGAGCGTCGCGTTGCGGATCGCGTGCTGCTGGACCCGCAGTCGCTTCCTGGCGGTATGATCGACGGCGGTGAGGTAGCTGGCCTCCTGTTCTTCCCTGCGGCCCCCGTTGCTCGGCGGGGGCTGCTGCTTGTCCGGACCTCGCACCTCCTCGCTGTTGCTGCTAGGCAGCTCCTTGTCGGTCACGGTCGGTCTCCCGACTCGGGTCGGCGTCGGCAGGCCGCCGAGCAGGTGAACGGGTCGGCGTCGAGCGCACCATCGCGGCCAGGCGCTCGATCAAGGCGTCATCGGTGATGCGGTCGCTGAGCCCGCAGGCGCGCCGGGTGCGGGTCACCAGCTCCGCGTAGTCGACGGTCACGCTGACGCCTGCTGCTTGGCGGGGCGGTGCTGCGCCTGGAGCCAGGCGTCCAGCTCGTCGGGGTCGAACTCGTACCGCTCGCCGATCCGGTAGTGCGGCAGGATGCCGTCGCGGGCGGCCCGCTTGGTCCACCAGGGGCTACGGCCGATGTAGTTCGCTGCTGCGGTGCTGCGGAGCCGCGGTCGCTTGCCGGGCACGTGGCTGCCTTCCCGGCCGGAACGCAAAGAGGCGAGACACCTCCTCGGGGACTCGCCTCTCACCGGGATCGAAGGGACCCGTAACCCTTGCCGACGCCAGGACCTCTGTCGCCTCTCGGCCCGGCCTCGCTCGAGGTCCGTTCCTGTTGCCTACCCTATCACCTGGAGGCCAGTAGTACCAACGGTTGTAGCGTGTTGCGGCAGGCTCAGACGCGCCACTCGGGGACGACGCGATCCGGGTCGAGGTGGCGCATGCCGCGGCGGCCGGGCAGGACGATCACCGCGGCGAACACGGCCTCCAGCACGCTGCGGCGCCGCTCCAGGCTCCACTGCGCCCAGGCGTCGCGGAGCTGGTCGGCGGGTGGGATCGCCGCCAGCACCCGCCGTTCGGCGCGGCGCGCGAGCTGGGCGCGGGTGCGCTCGATGCGGTCGCGCATCGCCAGCCGCCGGCGGGTGAACTCGCCGCGTTCCAGCAGATGGTGGTCGTAGAAGTCGTCGTGGAGCGCCTTCAAGGCTTGCTCGTCGAGGGCGATCTGCCGGGCGAGGTCGTCGCCGGCGGCGTCGCGGTCGCGGGCGAGCGCCTTCTCCAGCCGGGGCCCGGTCAGGGCTTCCAGGGCCAGCTCCTCCACGTGCGCCTCGAGCCCGTCGGCGGTGACGCTCAGGTGCACGCCGTCGTCTCGCCGGCAGATGTAGCGGCGCCAGCCGCCGGCCTCGGGGCGGGACACCAGCGGCAGGCCGCAGACCCCCTGGACGTGGCCGATGGTCTCGTCGCCCGGATGGCCGCACCTGGCCAGCCCGCCAGTCAAGAGGTACGACCTTGGGCGGCCGGCATGGCTGCGGCGGCTGTCGAGCAGCTCCACCACCTGCCGGTAGACGTCCTCGTCCAGGATCGGCGGGAGGACCCCGCGGGCGACGACCTCCCCGCGGTGGACGAGGTCACCGACGTTCCCCGCGCTGGTCAGCACGCGGCGGAGCGTGTTCGTGCCCCACCGCTTGCCGTAGGTCGTGAGGATCTCGCGGCGGTTCAGCTCCCGGACCAGCCCGCGGACCGAGTCGCCGTCCAGCAGCCGGCACGCCACGATCCGGAGGATGCGCGCCTCCCGGCGATGCGGCGTGACCCGGTCATCCTCGCGCCCGAACGGCCGCCGCCCGGCGATCCTCGGCTTGCCGGCGCGGGCCAGCGCAGCGAACGCCGCCTGCGTGCGCAGCGAGATGTTCTCGCTCTCCATCCTGCTGAACATCGCCAACAGGTCCAGCATCGCCCGCCCGGCCGGCGTCGAGGTGTCCAAGCTCTCGGTCACGCTGGCCAACACCAGCCCCGCGTCGGTCAGCTCCAAGACGCGGTTCCAGTCCCGCCGGTTGCGGGACAGGCGGTCGAGCTTCCAGACCAAGATGCCGCCGACCGCGCCGGCCTCGGCGTCGCCCAACAGCTCCTCGAACTCGGCCCGGTAGACGCCGGTGTGGCCGCTCTTGCCGGGCTCCCGGCGGACACGGACGACGGTCCAGCCCTTCAGCTTGGCGTAGGCCAGGCACGCTTCGATCTGCCGGTCGATCGAGGTCGCCTGCTCGTCGTCCTCCAGGCCGTTGTCGTCGGGGCCCTTCTCGGGGTCCTTCGACAGCCGCGCGTAGATCGCGATGTCCACCCTCGCACCTCCTCCAGTAGGGAGGATTTTATCATGTGAGGAAGGAGAACGCCTCCCCGGTCCACGAGCGGTGGACGATCTCGAGCTGCTCGCCCAGGACCGCCATCCGGGTCGCGGTCGGCGGCATCTCGAAGCCGTAGGCGCGGTGCTCGTCGGTGTGCCAGCCGGCGCCCAGGCCCAGCTCGGCCCGGCCCCCGGAGACGTGGTCGACGGTGACCACGTTCTTGGCCAGCACCGAGGGGTGCCGGAAGGTGGCCGGCGAGACCAGCGTGCCGAGGCGCAGGCGGCTGGTCCGCGCGGCCAGGGCGGCGAGGGTGGCCCAGGCGTCCAGCGAGCCGCGCTCGCGCCTGCCCATCACCGACTGGTAGTGGTCGGAGCGGAACAGGCCCTCCAGCCCGTGCTCCTCGCAGGCGGCGGCCAGGCTCAGCCACTGCTCCCACGACACGTCCTCCTGGCCCTCGACCATCAGGCAGACCCACATGCTCGCTCCTCTCGCGTGTGCTCGCTCGAGGGACGTTACGATGCCGCCATGCCAAGGGCGCAAGCGAACGGGGTCGAGCTCGAGTACGAGCTCGTCGGCGACCCCGCCGCGCGGCCGCTGCTGCTGGTCCAGGGGCTCGGCGCCCAGCTCGTCAGCATCGAGGAGCGCTTCTGCGCCGAGCTGGCCGCCCGCGGGTTCATGGTGATCCGCTTCGACAACCGCGACGTGGGGCTGTCCACCAGGTTCGACGGTGCCGAGCAGCCCGAGCTCGCCGCGGTGTTCGAGGGGGACCGCTCCGGGCTCGCCTACACGCTCGAGGACATGGCCGACGACGCGGCCGGGCTGCTGGCGGCCGTCGGCCTGCCCGGCGCCCACCTGGCCGGCATCTCGCTCGGCGGCATGATCGCCCAGCTCCTGGCCATCAGGCACCCCGAGAGGGTGCTGTCGCTCGCCTCGATCATGTCGACCACCGGCGACCGGCGTGTCGGCCGGCCGAGCGCCGAGGGGGCCGGCGTGCTGTTCACCCCGATGCCCGCCGAGCGGGACCGCTACCTCGAACAGGCGGTGGCGAACGCGAGGCTCGCGTTGGCCGGGAGCACCTTCCGGTTCGACCCCGACGCGATCCGGCGGGCGGCGGCGCGCGGCTACGACCGCGCCTACCACCCCGGCGGGGTCACGCGGCAGCTCGCGGCCGCGCTGGGCGCCACCGACCGGACCGAGGCGCTGCGGTCGCTGCGGGTGCCGACGCTGGTCGTGCACGGCGACGCCGACAAGATCGTCGGGGTCGACGGCGGCGAGGCGACCGCCGCGGCGGTGCCCGGCGCCCGCCTGCTGCGCATCCCCGGCCTCGGCCACGAGCTGCCGGAGGGCGTCTGGGCCACCGTGGCCGACGCCATCGCGGAGAACGCGGCACGGGAGCCGCCCGGGCCCCCACCACCGTGACCGTCGAACCGGGCCCGCGGGTGGTGTTCGTGGCCCACGCGTTCCCCCGCCACGAGCACGACGTCGTCGGCGGCTTCCTGCTCCGGCTGGCCGCCGCCCTCTGCGGCGAGGGGGTCCAGGTCACCGCCGTGGCGCCGGCCGCCCCAGGGACGAGCGCCGCCGAGCTGCTGGCCGGGGTCGCGGTCCGCCGCTACCGCTACGCGCCGACGCGGGCGCAGCGGCTCGCCTACGCCGGGGAGATGCACCGGCGGGCCGCCTCCCCCGGCGGGGCGGTGGCGCTCGCCTCGCTGCTCGGCGCCGGCGCGATGGCGGCCCGCTCGGCCTGCCGCGGCGCCGACCTGGTCCACGCCCACTGGTGGTTCCCCGGTGGCGTCCAGGCGCTGCTGGCCATGACCGGGCTGCCGCTGGTGACCACGCTGCACGGCACCGACGTGCGCCTGGCCCGCTCCCGCCCGGCCGCCCGCGCCGTCTGCGCCCGCGTGCTGCGCCGCTCCGCCGTGGTCACGGCCGTCTCCGGCTGGCTGGCCGGGCAGGCGGCCGCGATCGCCCCCGGGCTCCGCGCGCCACCGCGGGTGGCGCCCATGCCGGTCGACGAGACCGCCTTCCACCCCGGTGGCGACCCGCACCGCGACGAGCTGCTGTTCGTCGGCCGGCTCGACCGGCAGAAGGGCGCCGACGTCGCCCTCAGGGCCCTCGCCGAGCTGCGCGGCACCGCCGCCGCCCTGCCGCTGCGGGTGGTCGGCGGGGGACCCGGCCTGGCGGACCTGCGGCGGCTCGCCGGCGAGCTGGGGCTCGCCGGCCGGGTCCGCTGGGAGGGCCAGCTCCCCCAGGCCGAGCTGGCCGACCGCTACCGGCGGGCGGTCGCCCTGCTGGTGCCCGGGCAGGAAGAGGGGCTCGGCCTTGTGGCGGTGGAGGGCCAGCTCTCGGCCACCCCGGTGGTCGCCGCCGCCTCCGGCGGCCTGCTCGACGTGGTGACCGACGGCAGCACCGGCTGGACCTTCCCGCCCGGCGAGCCCGCCGCCCTGGCGAGGACCATCGAGACGGTCGTGGCCGACCCGGCCACCGCCGCCCGCCTGGCCGAGGCGGGCCGCCAGTCCGCCGCCGCCCGCTTCACCACCACCGCCGCCGCCCGCGCCTACGCCGCCATTTACGCCGAAGTGCTCCGCGCACGCCGACCCGCGGCACCAGGCCGAGGCAACTAGGACCGAAGCCGCCCGGGGGGCACCGCCCGACCGACTGTAGTTCCCGGAGGGAGGGGGGTGCCCCCCGGGCGGCCACCACCTGGCGGCTCACCCCCCGGGCGGCGGCCCCACCCCCCACCACCGGGCGTGGTGACCGTGACCACGTCGCCGGCGTCCAACGGCACGCTGACCTTGGGCGGCAGCTCCTCGCCGTTGCGCTGGTTGCGGCCGGTGGCGCCTGGACCGCCGCCGGCCCTGCCCTGCGGGCGGTGGCGGCGCCGGTCGGTGAGCAGCGACAGCGTGGCCGGCTCGAGCACCCGGATCGAGCGGACGATGCCGTCGCCGCCCCGGTGGCGGCCGTCGCCGCCGCTGCCGCGGGCCAGCTCGAAGCGCTCGACCCGCATCGGGTACTCCAGCTCGAACGCCTCGATGGGGGTGTTGAGGGTGTTGCTCATGCCGACGTGGACGCCGGAGGGGCCCGGGGCCGTGGAGCTGGCGCCCTGGCCGCCGCCGATGGTCTCGTAGTAGGTCCAGCCGCGGCCGCCGATGTTGACGTTGTTCATGGTCCCCTGCCCGCCCGCCGGCAGGTCGGCGACCTCGGCCAGCGCGGCCAGGACGGTGTCGGCCAGCCGCTGGCTGGTCTCGACGTTGCCGGCGACCACGGCGCTGGGGCGCCTGGCGTTCACCAGGCTGCCCTCGGGGGCGACGATGCGGAGGGGGGCGTAGGTGCCGGCGTTGGCGGGGATGTCGTCGGACAGCAGCACCCGCAGCGCGAAGAAGCACGCCGAGCGGGTCACCGACAGCGGGCAGTTGACGTTGCCGGGGACGGCGTCGGCGGTGCCGGTGAAGTCGACGGTGAGCCGGTCGCCGGCCACCCGCACGGCGACCCGGAGCGGGATGTCGTCGTCGATGACGCCGTCGCCCTCGATCTCGCTGGCGGCGGTGTACTCGCCGTCGGGGAGCCGCCGGACGGCCTCGCGGGTGTGGCGCTCGGTGTAGGCGATGACCTCGTCGAAGGCGGCCAGGACGGTGTCGCGGCCGCGGCGCTCCATCAGGTCGGCGAGCCGCTCCTGGGCGAGGCGGTTGGCGGCGATCTGGGCGCGGAAGTCGCCGCGGCGCACCCTCGGGGTGCGGGTGTTCGCCAGGATGATCTCCAGCACGTCGGGGACGTACTCGCCCGCGCTGACCAGCCGCACCGGCGGGATGACCAGGCCTTCGGACCAGATGTCGCGGGAGCCTGCTGGCATGGAGCCCGGCTGCATGCCGCCGACGTCGGAGTGGTGGGCGCGGGTGACGGCGAACCCGAACGCCTCCTGGTCGGTGCCGAGGTAGGAGACCATGGTGATGTCGGGCAGGTGGTTGCCGCCGGAGTAGGGGTCGTTGACGACGTAGACGTCGCCGGGTCCCGGGTCGCGGGCGATGACGGCGGCCACGGCCTCCGGCATGGCGCCGAGGTGGACGGGGATGTGCTCGGCCTGGGCGACCATGCGCCCGCCGGCGTCGAACAGCGCCGCGGAGCAGTCGCGCCGCTCCTTGATGTTGGAGGAGTAGGCGCTGCGCACCAGGACCGTGCCCATCTCCTCGGCGATGCCCGACAGGGCGCTGCTGAGCACGGAGAGGGTGATCGGGTCCATGGCCGTCAGGGTGCCCGTTCCAGGACCAGGGCGCCGGTCTGGTCGACCGTCGCCCGCCAGCCGGGGCGGACGAGCAGGGTCGACTCGGCGAGCTCCACCACCGCCGGCCCGCCGACCGCGCTCCCCGCCCCGAGGTCGGCGCGGTCGACCACGTCGACCTCGCGCCAGTCGCCGTCGAAGCTGGCCCGCCGGCGCCCGCACGGGACCTTCGGGGGCGGCGGCCCCTCGCGGAGCCGTGGCTTGTCGCCGGGCACGGTCGCGACCAGGCGCAGGTTGACCAGCTCCACCGGCTCGTCGTCCATGCGATAGCCGTAGCGGCGCTCGTGCTCGGCGTGGAAGCGGCCGGCCAGCCCACGGAGGTCCCCGGCGTCCACGGTGAGCTCGAACGACTGGCCCTGGTAGCGGGCGTCGGCCGAGCGGGCCACGGTGCGGCGCGGGTCGCCGGCGAGCTGCTCGCCGGCGCGGCGCTCCAGCGCGGCGAAGCCCGCCTCGACCTGGGCCGGGTCGGCCGCCTGGAGTACCGATAGGAACGGGTGGACGTGGTCGCGGCGCACGTCCGAGATGGCCAGGCCGAGGGCGCTCAGCACGCCGGCGGCCCGTGGGGCAAGGACCCGGCCGATGCGCAGCTCCTCGGCGAGGGCGCAGGCGTGGAGGCCCCCGGCGCCGCCGAACGCGACCAGGGTCAGCTCGCGCGGGTCCAGCCCGCGCTCGATGCTGATGACCCGCAGCGCCCTGGTCATCTCCGCGTCGGCGACCCGGACGATCCCCAGCGCGGTCCGGTGCGCGTCCAGCCCGGCCCGCTCGCCGACCCGGCGCAGCGCCCGCTCGGCCAGGCCGCGGTCGAGGCGGACCTCGCCGCCCAGCTCGGCGCCGTCCGGCAGGTAGCCGAGGAACAGGTTGGCGTCGGTGACGGTGGGCTCCTCCCCGCCGCGGCCGTAGGCGGCCGGGCCGGGGTCGGCGCCGGCGGAGTGGGGGCCGACCCGCAGGGCGCCGCCGGCGTCGACCCAGGCGATCGAGCCACCTCCGGCGCTGACCGTGTGCACGTCGACCATGGGCAGCTTCACCGGCACCCCGGCCACGACCGACTCGGTGGTGGTCTGGACGACGCCGCCGAGCACCGGGGCGACGTCGGTGGAGGTCCCGCCCATGTCGAAGGTGAGCAGGTCGTGGAAGCCGCTGAGCCCTGCCGCCCAGGCGGCGCCGACGACCCCGCCGGCGGGGCCGGAGAGGATGCAGCCCGCGGCATGGGCGGCCGCCACCTCGATCTCGACCGCGCCGCCGGAGGACTGCATCACCAGCGGGGCGGGAAGGCCCAGCGCCTCGACCTCGCCGGCGAGGTTCTTCAGATAGGCGGCGAGCCGTGGGGTCAGGTAGCCGTCGCAGACGGTGGTGGCGCAGCGCTCGTATTCCCGCAGCTCCGGCAGCACCTCGCACGAGAGCGACAGGTGCACCCCTGGCAGGGCCTCGCGGAGCGCAGCGCCCACCTCCCGTTCGTGCTCGGGGTGGAGGAACCCGAACAGCAGGCAGACCGCGACCGACTCGACGCCGGCGTCGCGGCAGGCGTCCACGGCGGCACGGAGGGAGCCCTGGTCGAGGGGGACCAGCACCCCGTCCGGGCCCATCCGCTCCCGGACGGTGAAGCGCAGCTCGCGGGGGACCAGCGCCGGCGGCCGGTCGCGGGTCAGGTCGTACAGGGACGGGCGGTTCTGCCGGCCGATCTCCAGCACGTCCCTGAAGCCCTCGGTGGTGACCAGGGCGGTGCGGGCGCCGCGCCGCTCCAGCAGGGCGTTGGTGGCCACCGTGGAGCCGTGGGTGAAGCCGGCCGCCACGCCGGGGGCCAGCCCGGCCACCTCGATCGCGCGCATCACCCCGCGCGCCTGGTCCTTCGGGGTCGACGGCACCTTGGCGGTGACCAGCTCCCCGTCCACCAGCGCGACCAGGTCGGTGAAGGTCCCGCCCACGTCGACGCCGAGCCTGGCCCGCGGCCCGGTCACGGCCGGAACCGCTCGCCGCCGTTCCCGGCCCGCACGCGGCCCTCGCCGACCAGCTTGGCCAGGTGGGCGCGGACCGACAGCTCGGCCGCCGGGTGCAGCACCGGGTCGACGTCGGCGTACACGCGGGCGACCACCTCGGCCGGAGTGCGGTCGCCGGCCTCCAGGGCGGCGAGCACCTGCGCCTCCCGCTCGCGCCGGTGCGCCAGGTAGCCCTCGACGCGGGCGCGCGGGTCGTCGACCACGGGCCCGTGGCCCGGGTACAGGTGCGCCAGGTCGTGGTCCAGCAGCAGCGCCAGCGAGCCGAGGTAGGCGGCCATGTCGCCGCCGGGCCACTCCACCACGGTGGTGCCGCGGCCGAGCACGTGGTCGCCGGTGAACGCGGCCCGCTCGGCGGGCAGCAGGAAGCAGCAGTGGTCGGCGGCGTGCCCGGGGGTGGGCAGCGGCACCAGCTCCACCCCGGCGGCCGCCAGCGGCGCGCCGCCGGCCAGGTCGGGGGCGCCGGGGCTGGCCCAGCCCGGGGCGAGGGCGGCCAGTGGCGCGCCGGCCCGGTCGGCGAAGGCACGCGCGCCCTCGGCGTGGTCCTGGTGGGTGTGGGTGAGCAGCACCAGCTCGACGCCGCGGCCGCCGCAGGCCCGCACCACCCGGGTGGCGTGGTCGTCGCCGGCCGGTCCGGGGTCGACCACTACCGCGGTGGGCGCTGCCGGGTCGGCGACCACGAAGGTGTTGGTCCCCTCCAGGGTCAGCGGCGAGGGGTTGGGCGCCAGGACCCGGGTGACGCGCTCGCTCCACCGCTGCGCCGCATCGCCCACGGCCTCACCCCTCCAGCAGCGGGGACGGGACCGGGTATCGCTCCAGCCACGGCATGACCAGCTCGGCACCCTCCAGGACGGGCAGGACGCGCTCGACCGGCCGCTCGGTCCCGGCGGCGAGCGCGGCCGCCGCCGAGTCGAACCCGGCCAGCTCGCGGAGGGTGATGCGGGTGGGCGGCAGCATCGGCAGCTCCCAGTCGGCGGCGGCGTCCGCGGGCGCCAGCCAGCGCTCGCGCTCGGCCTCGGCCGGGTGCGCGGTGGCCGCCGCGCCGGCGGGGAGCGCGGCGAGGAAGAAGCGGGTGTCGTAGCGGCGCGCCTCGACCTCCGGGGTCACCCACCATGCCCAGTAGCGCAGCCGCCCGGTGTCCAGCCGCACCCCGAGCCCGGCCAGCAGCTCCGCGAACCCGCGGGTACCGGCCAGCAGGTCGCGCCGGGCTTCGGCCAGGTCTCCCGGGCCCGGTTGCGGCTCGGCCAGCAGCAGGCCGGCCTCCTCCAGCGTCTCGCGGCAGGCCGCGACCACGTGCCCGCGGGCGTCGTCAACCGGCAGGCCGAGCCGCGCCGCCCAGGCCGCCGGGGGCGGGCCGGCCCAGCTCCCGTCCACCGCCGGGTCGCGGTCGGCGTCGTCGACCCGGCCGCCGGGGAACACCCAGAGGCCGGCGGCGAACCCCATGCTGCGCGGCCGGCGTTGCAGGTACGCCGCTGGGCCGCGGCGGCCGTCGCGGAGCAGCACGACCGTGGCGGCCGGGCGTGGCGTGGCGGCCAGGCTGTTCCCTCCTCTGCGCGCGGGTCGAGGGTGGGCACGGCGATGGTACGGGAGGGCCGCGGTTCGTCGACAATGGCGGCATGGACACCGACCCTCGCCGCCTGCTGCCAAAGGTCGACGTGCTGCTCGGGCACCCCTCGCTGGTGGACCGGGCGGCGACCTGGGGGCAGGGCCCGGTGCTCGGGGCGGCCCGCCGGGCGCTGGACGAGAGCCGGCGCGCGGCGGCGGGCGGCGCGCCGGTCCCGGGCGTCGACGAGCTCGCCGCGAGGGTGGCCGGCGAGCTGGACGCGATGGCCGCCCGCCGGACCAGGGCCGTCCTCAACGCCACCGGGGTGGTGCTGCACACCAACCTCGGCCGGGCGCCGCTGTCGCCGGCGGCGCTGGCGGCGGTCGCCGAGGCGGCCGGCTACGCCAGCGTCGAGTACGACCTCGCCGCCGGCACGCGCGGGCGCCGCGGGGCGGCCGCCGAGGCGCTGCTCCGCGAGGCCACCGGGGCCGAGGCCGCCCTGGCCGTCAACAACGCCGCCGGGGCGCTGCTGCTGGCCCTCGGCGGGCTGGCCCGCGGTCGCGAGGTGGTGGTGTCCCGCGGCGAGCTGATCGAGATCGGCGGCGAGTTCCGCCTGCCCCAGATCATGGAGGCCGCCGGGGTCGAGCTTGTGGAGGTGGGCACCACCAACCGCACCCATCTCCGCGACTACCTGGGGGCGCTCGGGGAGCGCACCGCCCTGGTCCTCGCCGTCCATCCCTCGAACTACCGGGTCGAGGGCTTCGCCACCAGGCCCGCCCTCGGCGAGCTGGCCGCCCTCGCGCGCGAGCACGGCCTGCCGCTGCTCCACGACGTCGGCTCCGGGCTGCTCGCCGGCGAGCTCGGCGCCGAGCCGTCGGTGACCGGCAGCCTGCGTGCCGGCGCCGACCTGGTGCTGTTCTCCGGCGACAAGCTGCTCGGCGGGCCCCAGGCCGGCCTGCTGGTCGGCCGGGCGGAGCTGGTCGGCCGGCTTGCGCGCCACCCCATCGCCAGGGCCGTCCGCGCCGACAAGCTCACGCTGGCCGCGCTGGAGGCGACCCTGGCCGCCCACGTCGCCGGCCGCCGCGACGAGCTGCCCGTCTGGCGGGCGCTGCTGCTCGGCCCCGAGGACCTGCGGCCGCGGGCGGCCGCCCTGGCGGCGGCGGTCGGGCCGGCCGCGTCGCTGCGCGAGGGGATCAGCGTGGCCGGGGGCGGGAGCCTGCCGGGCGAGGGGCTGCCGAGCGTGCTCGTCGAGGTCGACCCGGCCCCGCTCGGCGACGCGGCGGTGCTGGCGCGGCTGCGCGCCGGCGACCCGCCGGTCGTCGCCCGCGCCGAGCACGGGCGCGTGGTCCTGGATCTACGAACCGTCCCGCCGGAGCGGGACGAGCAGGTCGCCCACGCGCTGCTGGCGGCGCTCGATCGACCGGGGGGGCAACAAGCGGCCCTACCGACCGTGGGACCCCCTTGGGGTCCCCCGGACCCCCCCGGCCGGACCCCCCCAGGGCCGGGGGGTCCGTGATGCCGCACGTCATCGGGACCGCCGGGCACGTCGACCACGGCAAGTCGGCGCTGGTGCAGGGCCTCACCGGCACCGACCCCGACCGGCTGGCCGAGGAGAAGGCCAGGGGCATGACCATCGACCTCGGCTTCGCCTGGACCACCCTGCCGTCCGGCCGCGAGGTCGGCTTCGTGGACGTTCCCGGCCACGAGCGGTTCGTCCACAACATGCTGGCCGGCGTCGGCGGCATCGACTGCGCCCTGCTGGTGGTCGACGCCAGCGAGGGCTGGCGCCCGCAGTCCGCCGAGCACCTGGCCATCCTCGACCTGCTCGGCATCCCGGCCGGGGTGGTGGCGATCTCCAAGGTCGACCTGGTCGACGAGGCCGCCCGCGAGCGGGTGGCCGCCGAGGTCCGCGAGCGGCTCGCCGGCACCACCCTCGCCGGCGCGGCGGTCGTGCCGACGGCGGCGCCGAGCGGCGTCGGCCTGGAGGCGCTGCGGACCGCCCTGGACGAGACGCTCGACCGCCTGCCCGAGCCGCCCGACCGGGGCCGGCCCCGGCTGCCGGTCGACCGGGTGTTCACCATGCGGGGCAGCGGCACGGTGGTGACCGGGACGCTCTCCGGCGGGACGCTGCACGCCGACGGCGAGGCGGAGCTGCTGCCGGCCCGCCGCCGGGTCCGCATCCGCGCCCTGCAGGGCCACGGCGCTCCCCTGGCCGCCGCCAGCCCTGCCCGGCGCCTGGCGGTGAACCTGGCCGGCGTCGCCACCGGCCAGGTGGCCCGGGGCGACGTGCTGGCGCTGCCTGGCCAGTGGGCGGCGACCAGGACCGCCGACTGCCGCCTGCGGTGCCTGGCGGGCGCGCCCGGCCCGCTGCGGGGCCGCGGCGCCTACCTGCTGTACGCCGGCGCGGCCGAGACGGCCGTCCGGCTGCAGCCGCTCGACGCCGACGAGGTCCGACCGGGGCAGGACGCGCTCGTCCGTCTCCACCTGGAGCGGGCGCTGGTGCTCGACGTGTTCGAGCCGGTGGTGCTGCGCGACAGCGGCCGCGACGAGACGGTCGGCGGCGGCCGCGTCCTCGACCCGTTCCCGCGCGGGACGGTCCACGGCACCGCCGGCCGGGTGCGGCGGGTCGAGGAGCTGGAGGCCCGCGAGGCGGCCGCGGCCTCGACGGCGGGGCTGCTGGAGCGGGTGCTGGCGGAGCGGGAGGTGGTCCCACTGGCCGAGCTGCCCATGCTGGCCGGGGTCGGTCCGGGCGGGCTGGCCGCGCCGCTGGCGGCGGCAACCGAGGCGGGACGGGCGGTCCGGTCCCGCACGCTGGCCTGGACCACCGGCGCCTTCCAGAACGCCAAGGCCGCGGTCGTCGAGGCCGTCGAGCGCCACCACCGGGCCGAGCCCCTCGCTCCCGGCCTCCCCGCCCAGGCCGCCCGCGCCGCCGCGCTCCACCCCAGCGGCCGGCCACCATTGGCAACCGGCGCCGCCGGCGCCGAGGTGGTGGAGGCGCTGGTGGCCGACGGGCGGCTGGTCGCCGACGGGCCGGTCGTGCGGCTGCCGGGCCACGGGGTGCGGCTGGACCCGGCCCAGCGGGCGGTCCGCGACCGGGTCGAGGGCGCCCTTGCGGCCGGCGGGGTGGAGGTGCTCACCGAGGCGGCGCTCGCCGAGCTCGGCGCCGACCGGCGCATGACCGCCGTGCTGGTCCGGCTCGGTGTCCTGGTCGCCATCGCCCCCGGGCTGCACATCGGCCGCTCGACCCTGGAACGGGCGGTCGAGGACCTGCGACGCGCCTTCCCCGGCGGCCGCCAGTTCGCGGCCACCGAGGCCAAGGAGGCGCTCGGGACCACCCGCCGCAGCGCGATCCCGCTGCTGGAGCACCTGGACCGCAGCGGCGTCACCGTCCGCCTCGGGGACCTGCGGCGGCTGGCCGGTTGAGCGGTCGATGCGCCACCATTGGGGCATGAGCACCACCGCGCCGGTACGCGAGCGCACCGAGGAGGAAGAGAAGGTCGTCGAGCCGGACGTCCCCTGGGTGGTGATCGTCTGGAACGACCCCGTCAACCTGATGTCGTACGTCGTCTACGTGTTGCAGAAGCTGTTCGGCTACTCCAGGGAGAAGGCCACCAAGCTGATGCTCGACGTCCACCACCGGGGCAAGGCGGTGGTGTCGAGCGGCCCCAGGGAGAAGGCCGAGTTCGACGTCTACCGGCTGCACGACGCCGGGCTGTGGGCGACGATGCAGAAGGACCGCTGAGCGGTGGCGGCGACCTTCAAGCGGCTCGGCCGCGACCGCGTGCGGGTCCGGCTCGGCCTGGACGAGGTGGCGGTCCTGCGCGGCCTCCCGGAGCAGCTCAGGGCCGTGCTCACCGAGGCCGCCGACGACCCGGTCAACCGGCGGCTGTTCCCCCCCGCCTACCTGGAACCCGAGGACGCCGAGAGCGACGCCGAGTACCGGCGGCTGATGCACGACGAGCTGGTCCAGGGCAAGCTCGCCAACCTCGAGGTGGTCACCGACACCCTCGCCAGGGGGTCGTCGACGGTGCGGCGCTGGACGGTGGACCTCACCGGCGAGGAGGCGACCGCCTGGCTCGGCGTGCTGAACGACCTGCGCCTGGCGCTCGGGGTACGGCTGGAGATCACCGAGGACTTCGACGGCCAGGTCGACGACGCCGACCCCCGCGCCCCCGCCATGCACCTGCTGAGCTATCTCGGGTGGCTCGAGGAGCACCTGCTGGAGGCGCTGTCGTCCACCTGAGGCCCGGCTCATTCGGGGGGAGCGGGCTCCCCCCGAACCCCCCAAGAGCGACTATGGCTTGGCGGCGAGGCCGGTGCAGCCGCGGAGGGCCTGCCAGGCGGCGACCGCCCGCTCGGCGGCCGCGCCCGCGAGCGGGAGCGGGATGCCGCCCGAGATCACCGCCGGGACCCACTGGGCCTTGGTGACCGCCCGTCCACGCAAGGTGAGCAGCAGCACGCCGCTCTGGGCGGTGACCCCGCCGCGCGAGTAGAAGACGAAGTTCCCGAGCCCGTAATGGACGTAGGCGCCGCGCAGGTAGCCGCCGCCGAGCAGGACGTGGGCGTGCGAGCCGACGACCACGTCGGCCCCGGCCGCGACCAGCTTGGGCGCCAGCGCACGCTGCCGGTCGATCGGGCAGCCCTCCAGCTCACGCCCCCAGTGCAGGTCGACCACCACGGTGTCGGCCTCGGCCCGGGCGGCCCGCACGGCCGCCAGCAGCCGCTTCTCGTCGTAGGCGGACGCCAGGCCCGGCTTGCGGTCGCCGGCGCTCCAGGCGGCGGCGAGGCTGGCGTCCAGCACCTGGGTAGCGCCGATGACGGCGATGCGCTGGCCGTCCACGGTGAACCGGTGGGCCCGGAACGCCTCCTCGGCGTCGCTCCCGATCCCGATCACCGGGAAGCCGGCCTGCCTGGCCGCCGCCAGCGAGTCGCGGATCCCCACCACGCCGTAGTCCGCCCCGTGGTTGTTGGCCATGGTGGCGACGTCGACGCCGGCCGCGTCCAGCGCGGTGAAGGCCGAGGCTGGTGCCCGGAAGGTGAACTCCTTGGCCGCCGCGGTACCCCGCTCGGTGATGGCGGTCTCGAGGTTGACGACGGCCAGGTCGGCACGGCGGAGCACGCCGCCGATCGGCCCGAAGGTGGTGGCCGGGTCGTTGGCCAGGCGGGTGGCGACGGCACCCTCGAAGTGGACGTCGCCCCCGAAGGCGATGGTCACCGGTGCGCCGGTCGGTTCCCTGCCGGCACCGGCCCGCGGCGGCGAGGTGGTCGTCGCCCGCGGGCGAGCCGTGGTGCTCGTCGAGGTCGCACCGGAGACGCCGGTGTCCCCGCCGTCGCCGCCGCCGCAGCCGCTCAGGGCCAGCGCCGCCAGGGCAAGGGCGGCGACGGTCCGGCGACCGGCCTCACGTGACACGGCGGACTCCAGGCTCGGGCTCGGGGAAGCGGCTCTAGCGTGTCACGCCGCGGCCCGCCGTGTCAGGCGGCGCCGCTCAGTAGCGCAGGCTCGGCCGGGACGGGCTGATGAGCCACCCGACCACGTCGTTGACCCAGGCCGCCACCGCGGTCGGCTGGCGCAGCCAGCGCCGCGCACGGTCCCGGGCGCGGCGCGACCGCCTGCTCGCCCGCGCGAGGTGGTCGCGCTCGGCCGCGGCCCGCAGGTCGTCGGCCCGTTGGTTCACCAGCTCGAAGTACGGCCAGCTACCGGGGGGTTGCGGTGCCCAGCTCATCTGCGTCCTCCTCGTCTCTCAACACCAACAAAGAGTCTACACTGGTGTTCCGGGATCTGCAACCGGTAAACTAGGAAGAGCGGTGTTGTATGAGAGGAGCTTCGATGACCGTCCCCAGAGAGCTCGCGCCGATCGAGGCGCTGGTCAACACCGTCGAGCTCGACTCCGGCGAGGAGCAGCTCTCCTCGCCGGACGCCCTGCGCGACTGGCTGGCCGGGCAGGGCCTGCTCGACGCCGCGGCGGTGGTCGGCGACACGGACCTGGCCGTCGCGATCGAGCTGCGCGAGGCCCTGCGGGCGATGCTGCGGGTGAACGACGGTGAGCCGGTCGACCCGGCCGCGGTCGAGGCCGTCAACCGCGCCGCCGCCGGGCTGCCGCTTCGCGTCGCCTTCGACGGCGACGGCGACCCAGGGCTGCGGCCCGGCCAGGAGGGGGTGCACGGGGCGCTGGCCACGCTGCTGGCCGGGATCGCGGTGGCCAGGGCCAACGGCACCTGGGAGCGGCTCAAGGCGTGCTCGGCGATGGACTGCCAGTGGGCGTTCTACGACCGGTCCAAGAACCGCTCCGGCCGCTGGTGCTCGATGCGGACCTGCGGCAACCGGACCAAGACCCGCGCCTACCGCACCCGCCGCCGCGCCGGCGCCTAGGGCTTGCGGGCGACGCCTCCGTAGACGGAGACCTCGGCGTCGCTCGGCTGGCCTGCCTCGCCGCCGGCGTCGGGATCGGGCCTCCACTGGCCGGGATCGCGCTCACCGCGGCGGGCGACATGCACGGCCCGCCGCTGCTGCTCGGCTTCGGCCTGGGCGCACTGCTGTTGTGGCGCGACCACGCGAGCTAGCCGACCTCGGCGATGGCGTCGACCTCGACGGGGACGCCGAGCGGCAGGGCGGCAACCCCGACGGCCGCGCGGGCGTGCCTGCCCGCCTCGCCGAACACCTCGCCGAACAGCTCGCTGGCCCCGTTGGCGACCTTCGGCTGGTCGCTGAAGTCGGGCTCGCCGGCCACGAACACGGTCACCTTGACCACCCTGCGGACCCGGGACAGCTCGCCCAGCTCGGCCTTGAGGGCGGCCAGGACGTTGACCGCGCAGCGACGGGCGGCGGCGACGCCCTCCTCCAGCCCGACCCCGGCGCCGAGACGCCCGAGGTGGCTGGGCTTGCCGTCGACCAGCGGCACCTGGCCCGAGACGTAGACCAGGTTCCCCGTGCGCACGCAGGGGACGTAGGCGGCAACCGGGGCGGCGGCGGCCGGCAGGGTGACGCCGAGCTGCTCGAGGCGCTCCTCTGGGGTGGGCATCGCGGGCTCCTTGGCGAAGGGGCACCAGCCTACTCGGCCAGGAAGGCGCGGACGTCGTCGAGGGAGCGGGTCAGCGGCGCCGGCGGCAGGCTGGCCAGCAGCGGGGCCCGGTAGCCCGCGTCGGCCAGGCGCCGGTCCAGCACGGCCATGACCCCCCGGTCGGTCTCCGACCGGACCAGCCGGCCGAGCGCCTGTTGCAGGGAGACCGCCGCGGCGGGCAGCCACACCTCGGCGAAGCGGGAGCCGCCGGCGGCCTCGACCCGCCGGCCGCGCTCGGCCAGCAGGGGGTCGTCGGGCCGTGGGAACGGCAGCCGGTCCAGCACCAGCAGCGACAGGCTCTCGCCAGGCACGTCGAACCCCTCGAAGAAGGTCCGCGTGGCCACCAGGACGCTGGCGACCTCGTCGCGGAAGCGGGCGGCCAGCCGCGCCGCGGTGTCGTCGCCCTGCACCAGCAGCTCGTAGGGCAGACCGGCCAGGGCGGCCGCGAACGACTCGACCGCCCGCCAGGAGGTGCAGAGGACCAGCGCCCGCCCGTGGGAGGCCTCGACCAGCCCCTGCAGCTCGCGCTCGGCGGCTGCCTGGAAGCCGGCCGAGGACGGCGGCGGGATGGCCCTGGGCACGTACAGCAGCGCGTTGCTGCGGAAGTCGAACGGTGAGGCGGCCACGACGGTCGCCGGCGCCCCGACGCCGAGCGCGCGGGCGGCCAGGTCGAGGTCGCCGGCGACGGCCAGCGTGGCCGAGCAGGCGACCGCGGTCGGCACCCGGCTCCAGAGGAGCTCTCCCAGGACCGCGCCGGGCTCGACCAGGGCCGAGCGCACGGACCGCCCCCCGGCCCGCGTCTCCTCGACCCAAACGGCCAGCGCGCGGGCGGCGTCGCCGGCGGGGAGCGGGTCGGGAGCCGGGTCGGGGTCGGTGAGACGGCCGAGGTCGCGGGCGAGGCCGGCGAGGCGGCGACGGGCGGCCTGCACGGCCGCCTCGACCTCCTCGCCGGCGTCGCCGAGGTCCCTGAGCGCCGCGGCGGCGGCCTGGGCCTCCTGGGCGAGGGGGACGAGGACGCCGGCCAGGCCGGCGGCCGCCGCCGAGCCGGGCAGCACCGGCCCGGGGGCGAGGCGCTCGGCGGCCTGCTCCCAGCGCGACCGCAGCCGGCGGGCCCAGTCGGTCCGCAGGCCGATCGCCTTGCCGGCGGCATCGGCGGCCGCCCCCGCCCTGCCCACCCTGGCGGCGGTCACCGTCACCCCGTAGAGGTCGGCGGCGTGGTCGGCGAGCCGGTGCGCCTCGTCGACCACGACCACGTCGGCCTCGGGCAGCATCACCCCTGGCGCCTCGGCGAGGGCGCGCAGCTCCAGCTCGAGCAGGAGCAGATGGTGGTTGGTGACCACCACGTCGACGTCGCGCGCCTGCTGCCGGGCACGCTCGGCGAAGCAGCGCCCGTGGAAGGCGCAGCCCTTCTGGCCGGGGCATTCCTCGCCGGCCGTCGCGACCAGGTCCCAGGCGTCGTCCCGCACGCCGGCCGGGGCGTCCAGGCGGCTGCCGGTCTCGGACCCCGCCGCCCAGGCGACCAGCTCGAGGGCCCGCTCCTCGGTCGCGGTCGCGGCCAGCCGGGTCGCCGCGACCAGGGCGTCCATCTTCGCCAGGCAGGCGTAGTTGGCGCGCCCCAGCGCCAGGGCGGAGGTGGTGCCGAAGGCGTCGGCGAGGCGCGGAAGGTCGCGCTCGACGAGCTGCGACTGCAAGGCCTTGGTGGCGGTGGCCACGATCGCCCGCCGCCCGGCGGCCGCCACCGGGACCAGGTAGCCCAACGACTTGCCGACCCCGGTGGGCGCGTGGACCAGCAGCGGCACCCGCTCGTCGAGGGCGGCGGCCACCGCCTCGGCCATGCGGCGCTGGGCCACCCGCTCGGTCAGCCCGGGCAGGGCGGCGAAGGCGGCATCCAGGTCCACGAGCCGCAACCTAGCGGACGACCGCGACACCGGCACGGCCGCTTCCACAGGAGCGCGTGGTTGCGGCACAATGCCGGACCGCAGCGATCAGCCAAGGAGCAAGCGATGGAGGCGCAGCAGCGCGCGGCCGAGCTCTACCTCGACCTGCTCAAGAAGTGCCTGACCCGCTACCTGTTCGGCGAAGGGCACGTGCCGGTCGTCCCCCAGCGCGGCACCGCCCAGCACCTGCTGTTCCGGCCCATCAGGTCCTGGCTGGCCGGCAAGGACATGGAGGTCATCCGCCACGTTCCCTTCGACCCGCAGGTCAGGGCCGAGGGGCGCGACTGGCCGGCGGAGGCCGAGAGCATGGCCGGGCTGCGCCGGCTCGACAACCTCCAGGACCTGGTCACCGACGTGCTGCGCCGCGGCGTGCCCGGCGACCTCATCGAGACGGGGGCGTGGCGCGGCGGCGCCACCATCCTCATGCGCGCGGTCCTGGAGGCCTACGGCGACAGCGAGCGCCAGGTGTGGGTGGCCGACTCCTTCCAGGGCCTGCCCAAGCCCGACCCGGGGCGCTGGCCCGCCGAGGCCGGCGACGAGCACTGGACCCGGGAGCAGCTCGCCGTCCCGGTCGAGCAGGTGCAGGCGAACTTCGCCCGCTACGGGCTGCTCGACGAGCGCGTGCGGTTCCTGGTCGGCTGGTTCAAGGACACCCTGCCGAGCGCCCCCATCCAGCGTCTGGCGGTGCTGCGCCTGGACGGCGACATGTACGGCTCCACCATGGAGGCGTTGCAGGCGCTGTACCCCAAGCTGTCGGTCGGCGGCTACGTGATCGTCGACGACTACGGCGCCATCCCCCAGTGCAAGGAGGCGGTGACCGACTTCCGGGAGGCGCACGGCATCAGCGACCCGATGGAGTGGGTCGACTGGACCGGCGTCTGGTGGCAGCGCTCGGCGCCGGAGCGCTAGCCCCTCGGGCGCTTGAAGAAGGCGATGGTGCCGCCCACCTCGGCGGTGTGGACGGCCACCAGCTCCCAGCCGTCGTCGCCCCAGTTGTCCAGGATCTGCTTGGTGTTGTGGGGCAGGAGAGGGACGGTGGCGTACTCCCACTTGGTCATGGCGCGGTCTCCGGGTCCTCGGCGGTCGGTCTGCCGCCGAGGCTACTGGCTAGCCGGCCTGCCGGGCCAGGAGCTGCCGGCGCTCGTACTCGTTGAGGCCACCCCAGATGCCGTAGGGCTCGCGCACCAGCAGGGCGTACTCCCGGCACTCGGCCAGCACCGGGCAGCTCCGGCAGATCGCCTTGGCCGCCGACTCCCTGGCCAGCCGCTCGTCCTTTCGCTCCAGGTGGTTCGGCGCGAAGAAGAGGTTGGACTGCGGTCCCTTGCAGGCGGCCCGGTACTGCCAGCCGATCTGGAGCTCGGACGACGACAGGCCGCTGGCTGCGGCGCTGGATGAGATGGCCATGCCGATGTTCCTTCCTCACCCCGGTCGCCAGCGCGTCACCAGCGTGCCCGCGCAGGCCGGGCCCACCGCCCACAAGCCGTTCGGGCGGTTCGAGATGGCAGCGTAACCCACGGCACCGGCGGCCTCAATCCCCGGGAAATAACGCTTCGGTTGCGGCCCTGTGATATCTCATGAACCGCTTCAACGCGGCATAAAGGCGCTAGCCGGGGCGACCGTTCTCCTCCCCGGAGGCGCGGCCGTCGTCCGGCCCGGGCGCGGCCGGCGGGGGTGGCGAGGGCGGCGGGGGCGGCGGCATCGCCGGGCGGCCGTCTTCGGGGCCGCCACCGACGGCGCCCACCCTTCCGAGCACGCTCAGCAGCTCGACCGGGATCGGCATGACCAGGGTCGAGTTCTTCTCGGTGGCCACCTCGGAGACCGTCTGCAGGAACCGGAGCTGCATCGCCCCTGGGTACTGGGCCATGGCGGCGGCCGCGTCGGCCAGCACCCTGGAGGCCTTCTTCTCGGCGTCGGCCGCGATCAGCAGGGCGCGGGCGTCGCGGTCGGCCTCGGCCTCGCGGGCCATCGCCCGCCGCAGCTCGTCGGGCAGCTCGACGTCCTTGACCTCGACCGACTGGACCTCCACGCCCCAGTCGTGGGTGACCCTGGCGATGATCTGCCGCAGCTCCCGGTTGATGCGCTCGCGCTCGGCGAGCAGGGTGTCCAGCTCGTACTTGCCGAGCATGGCCCGGAGGTTGGTCTGGGCGGCCTGGCTGGTGGCGAACAGGTAGTTCTGGATCTCGACCACGGCCCGCACCGGGTCGACGACCCGCGAGTAGACGACCGCGTCGACCTGCATGGTGATGTTGTCCTTGGTGATCACGTCCTGGGGCGGCACGTTCATGGCGACCACCTGCAGGGTGACCTTGCGGATGCGGTCGATGCCGAACGGCAGCATCAGGATCAGGCCCGGGCCCTTGGGCCGCGCCAGCACCCGGCCGAGCCGGAAGATCACCCCCCGCTCGTACTCCTGCAACACCGAGATCATGGTGGCGACCGCGATCCCGACCAGGACGAGGACGACGATCACCAACAGAACAACGACGCCGGTGCTCATCGATCGTCCCTCCCGTCCAGGTCGTCCGATTCCGGGGTGCCGGGACCTAGTTTGTCACGGGATGGACGACGCGGGAGCCCCCTTTGCCCAGGTCGGTGACCGGCTCCTCGGTGAGGCCGCCCCCGCCGCCCGTCACCGTCCGCAGGAACGCGTCGGCGAGCAGCGCGAACGGCGGGTAGCCGAGGTAGCCGAGGACCGGCATCTCGAACAACGGCAGGAAGCCCCCGTAGGGGATGCGGTAGTCCCAGTGCGGCACGGCGCCCCAGTTCCACATCTCCCACAGGATCCCGGTGCCGAGGCCGGCCACGGCGACCAGCAGCACCGGCCCGGCCCGGCCCTCCCTGACGAGGGCGAGCACGTTCGGCCGCCGGCCGCGCAGCTCGGCGACGCCGTCAAGGACGCACCATGGCGCCACCCAGACCAGCGGGAACGCCTGCTCGGGGAACAGGTACAGCAGCGGCACGCAGGCAAGGCCGAACACCACCAGGGCGGGCGCGACCCACGACGGCAGCCGCACCGCCGGCGGGTGCGGGAAGCGGACGAAGGAGCGCAGCAGGTCGCGCGAGGTGGCAAGGGCCGGCAGCACGAACACGAACGACAGCGTCTTCAGCAGCACGTGGGCCTGGTCGCCGTACACCGACGTCCCCACGTACCGCCAGTTCTCCAGCCGCCAGTTGGCGATCTCGAACGCCCACCACAACGGCGCGCTGAGCGCGAACAGGGCGGCCACGCGCCAGCCGCCGCCGTGCAGCAGCGAGCGCCCGGCGCGGCGCCAGACGACCGCGTCGCCGGCCAGGATGTAGCCGGCCCAGACGAAGTCGAACCAGTAGCCGCGGACCGGTTCCACCCCGGCAAGGCTCGTGCCCCAGCCGAAGCCGCAGATCGCGAGCCCGGCCGCGAGCTGCAATGCGACCAGGCGGCGGTCCGGACGCATCTCGCGGCTACTCGCGGTGGGCGGGAGATGGGTCGGCGGGGGGACCGGGGGGCTCAAGCCTAGCCCCCCGGTCGGACGGGGCCCGCCGGCCCCGGCGGCGGGAGGGGCGCACCGCGGCCGGGTCGTCGGGGCGGACCTGGAGGATGCCCTCGACCACGGCGTCGACCGTGACCCGCTGACCGG
>WNFU01001604.1_pt1 | contig 53077 bp, 64 predicted proteins | sample 5400121 | NCBI WGS metagenome assembly WNFU01 (sample SAMN13153360, study PRJNA577476) | soil metagenome | isolation source: 100 cm soil or saprolite under grassland replicate 1 | place: USA:California | collected 2016-06-15 | reverse complement strand
GCTCTCCGATCTGGTCCGGTGGAGGGATCGCCCACGGCCCGAAGCCCCGCAGCTACGACCTGCGGGTGAACAAGAAGATGAAGCGGGCGGCCCTTCGGTCGGCGCTGACGGACGCGCTTCAAAGCGGGAAGCTCGCGGTTGTGGAGGGCCTCGCCTTCGAGGGCCCCAGGACGAAGGACGCCGCCGCGGTGCTCGAAGCCTTTGGGTTCGACGGTCTGGTTCTCCTGGTGATCGCCGTCCCCGACGAGTCAGTGGAGAAGTCCTTTCGCAATCTGCCCCAGGTCAAGATCGACCATCCGGGCAACCTGTCCACGTACGACCTGCTGTACGCGGACCGGGTGCTGTTCACGTCGGAAGCCCTTGACGCCATGACCAGCGAGCCGGGGTTGGCGCCCGAGGCCCCCGAGGTGACGAAGGAGCCCGAGTCATGAAGAGTCCCCGCGACATCGTCTTCCCCCGCGACATCGTCTTCCGGCCGGTCGTCTCGGAGAAGTCCTACGGGGGGATCGAGCGCAATGCCTACACGTTCCTGGTGTCACCCGAGGCCAACAAGACCGAGATCAAGGAGGCCGTCCAGCAGATCTGGAACGTGCGGGTCCTTGAGGTTCGCACGATGAATCGCAAGGGGAAGCTGAAGCGGACCCGCCTGGGCATCGGTAGGCGGCCCGACGTGAAGCGGGCCACGGTGACTCTTGCCCCGGGGGACACCATCGAGATCTTCGAGACCAAGGGGCCATAGATGGCCGTTCGCAAGTACAAGCCGAGCACGCCAGGCCGCCGCGGAGCCAGCGCCTCCGACTTCGGCGAGGTGACGAGGCGGTCTCCCGAGAAGTCGTTGACCCGCGCGTCCCCGAAGCGGGCCGGCCGGAACGCCTACGGTCGCATCACCGCACGCCACCAGGGCGGAGGCCACAAGCGACAGTACAGGGTGATCGACTTCCGGCGCGACAAGGACGGGGTGCCGGCCAAGGTCGCCACCGTCGAGTACGACCCGAACCGGACGGCGCGCATCGCCCTCCTTCACTACTCGGATGGGGAGAAGCGCTACATCCTGGCCCCTCAGGGCCTGTCGGTGGGAGACCGGTTGATGTCTGGCTCGGGCGCGGACGTCCGCCCCGGCAACGCCCTGCCCCTGGCCAGCATCCCGGTGGGGACCCTGGTCCACGCCGTGGAGCTCAAGCCAGGAGCAGGGGCGAAGATGGCTCGGTCGGCGGGCGTCGGCGTGCAGGTCCTGGCCAAGGAGGCCGGATCGGCCACCCTCCGCATGCCTTCGGGTGAGATCCGCATGGTGGACGCGCGGTGCAGGGCCACCGTCGGCGAGGTGGGGAACGCCGAGCGTGAACTCGTATCCTTGGGGAAGGCCGGCCGCAACCGCTGGCTGGGCATCCGCCCCTCCGTTCGAGGCGTGGCCATGAACCCGGTGGACCACCCCCTCGGCGGGGGCGAGGGGAAGTCCAGCGGCGGCCGCAACCCAACCAGTCCGTGGGGGAAGAAGGAAGGCCGGACCCGCAAGCCCAAGCCGTCGGACAAGCTCATCGTGCGCCGCCGCGGGAAGAGAAGGAGCTGAACCAGCCATGCCGCGTTCCGTGAAGAAGGGGCCCTTCGTCGACGATCACCTGATGTCCAAGGTGCTCGAGATGAACCGCCGCGGAGACAAACGGGTCATCAAGACGTGGTCCCGCCGATCCACGGTCGTGCCGGAGATGGTGGGGCATACGATCGCCGTGCACGACGGAAAGAAGCACGTTCCGGTGTTCGTGACCGAGTCGATGGTCGGGCACAAGCTCGGAGAGTTCGCCATGACCCGGATCTTCCGGACCCACGGGCACCACACCGAGCGAAGCACGTCGCTGAAGTAGGAGAGGGATGGAAGCCAAGGCCAGCTCGAAATACATCCGGATCTCGCCGAGGAAGATGCGGCGGTCGGTGGACCTCATCCGGGGGCGTCACGTGGACGACGCCCGCCGGATCCTGACGCTGTCGCCCCTTCGGGCGAACCGGACGCTGGTGAAGGTCCTGGAGTCTGCCGTCGCCAACGCGGAGCAGCGGCAGGCTATCCCCGAGAACCTGGTGGTAGCGAGGGTATGGGTGGACGAGGGACCGACGATCAAGCGGTGGCAGCCCCGGGCCTACGGGCGAGCGAACAGGATCCGAAAGCGGACCAGCCACGTGACCGTGGTGGTCAAGAGCTTGGAGGAGGAGGTGACCGGTGGGACACAAGGTTAACCCGTACGGGTTTCGCCTCGGCGTGATCTATCCCTGGAAGTCCAAGTGGTACGCGCGAAAAGACTACGCGCAGGCGCTCCTGGAGGACGTCAAGGTCCGGCGGTACATCACTTCGAAGCTGACCCGAGCCGGCATCTCCAACGTCGACATCGAGCGCAAGGGCGACCAGGTCCAGGTGTTCGTCCGGACGGCCCGCCCCGGCATCGTCATCGGCCGGAAGGGCGCCGAGGTCGATCGCATCCGGAAGGACATCGAGAAGCTGACCGGCAAGCGGGTCGACGTGAAGGTCGAGGACATGAACCAGGCTGCCAGCGAGCTTCGGCCGGAGACCGACGCCGCCCTGCTGTCCCAGAGTGTGTCCGAACAGCTGGTGGGCCGGGTGTCGTTCCGCCGAGCCATGCGCCGGGCCGTCCAGACCGCCATGAAAGCCGGGGCCCTCGGTGTACGGGTGCAGTGCGCGGGTCGGCTCGGCGGGGCGGAGATGTCCCGACGGGAGTGGTACCGGGAAGGGCGCGTGCCGCTGCACACCCTGCGGGCCAAGATCGACTACGGCACCGCCGAGGCCAAGACGACCTTCGGCGTGATCGGGGTGAAGGTGTGGGTGTACCACGGAGACCAGATCCCGGCGCAGGAGCAGGAGATCGAGCGAGCCCGGGCCAGGGCCCTGGCCGGCGTCCCGGTCGGTGGGTCGGGCGCTGCTTCCACCGGAGCCCTGATCACCGACGTGCGGGAGATCGAAGAGGGCGTGCCGGTGCCTCCGGCCGAGGTGCCGGAGACCCGGGAGGAACCCGTCCGTCCGGGCGGGGCCCGTCCACAGGGAGGCCGGCCCGCGGGAGCCCGTCCCGCGGGGGCCAAGGCACCTCGTCGGACGAGCGGGCGCCCCGGAGGGGTCAAGCGAACCGGAGGGGGCAGGACCTAGATGCTCGCGCCCAAACGGGTCAAGCACCGCAAGCAGCACCGAGGCCGCATGAGAGGGCAGGCCAAGGGGGGCTCCGAAGTTCACTTCGGTGACTACGGCCTCTTGGCGCTCGAGCCCGGTTGGATCACCAACCGACAGATCGAGGCGGCCCGGGTGGCCATGACCCGGCACATCAAGCGGGGAGGAAAGGTCTGGATCAACATCTTCCCGGACAAGCCCTTCACCAAGAAGCCGGCGGAGACGCGGATGGGTTCGGGGAAGGGCAATCCGGAAGGGTGGGTGGCTGTGGTCAAGCCCGGCAGGGTCATGTTCGAACTCTCCGGGGTGGCCGAACCGGTCGCTCGGGAAGCCATGGACCGGGCCGCTCACAAGCTTCCCATCAGGTCCAAGTTCATCGTCCGGGCGGGCGGCGAATGAAAGCGGCCGAGCTTCGCGAGCTTCCCGATGAGGAGCTCCTGGCCCGTTTGGAGGCCAACAAGGAGGAGTTGTTCAACCTGCGGTTCCAGTCGGTGACCGGGCAGCTGGACAACCCGATGCGGATCAAGCAAGTCCGCCACGACATCGCCAGGATCCTGGGGGTGCTCCGGGGGCGGCAGACGGAGGAGGAGTTGGTGGCCGCGGTGGCTGCCGCCGACCGACAGTCGCTGGAGGAGCGCAGGGAGGCCATCGCTTCCGGCGAGCTGAAGGGTCGGGCCCTCGGCGAGATCGCCGAGGAGCAGGGCATCGAGCAGGAGGCTGCGGCAGGGGCCGAGGGCCCGCCCGAGGAGGAGGACGGCGAATGACCGAGTCGGCTCGGACCCAGCGCAAGGTACGGACAGGGGTGGTCGTGTCCGATGCCATGACGAAGACCGTCGTGGTGCGCATCTCCAGCCAGGTTCGCCACCCCCTGTACGGCAAGATCGTCCGGCGGTCCACCAGGCTCAAGGCGCATGATGAATCGTTCGGCGCTGCGGTGGGCGACACCGTGCGGATCATGGAGACGCGTCCGCTCTCGAAGACCAAGCGGTGGCGCGTGGTCGAGGTGGTGGAGAAGGCCAAGTGATCCAGACGGAGAGCCGGTGCCGGGTGGCGGACAACACGGGGGCCAAGGAGGTCCTGGTGATCCGGGTGCTGGGCGGCTCGGGCCGGCGATACGCCGGAGTAGGCGACATCGTGGTCGGCTCGGTGAAGGACGCCCTCCCCGGCGGTGGGGTGAAGAAGGGTGAGGTGGTCCAGGGGGTGGTCGTTCGGACGGCGAAGGAGCGACGTCGGTCGGACGGTTCCTACATCAAGTTCGACGACAACGCCGTGGTCCTGATCAACGAGCAGAAGAACCCACGGGGCACCCGGATCTTCGGTCCCGTGGCCAGAGAGCTCCGGGAGAAGAGGTTCATGAAGATCATCTCGCTGGCTCCCGAGGTGCTGTGAGGACTGACAGGAGACGAGGATGATGCGGACGGTCGATATCAAGAAGAACGACGAGGTCGAGGTGATCGCCGGCAAGGACCGCGGCAAGCGGGGCCGCGTGGTCAACGTCCTCCCTCGGGAGAACCGCGTCATGGTGGAGGGGGTGGCCCGGGCCAAGCGCCATCTCCCGATCCGCCCCACGTCTCGGGGAGGCCAGACCGGCGGCATCATCCTGAAGGAACAGTTCATCGACCTTTCGAACGTCATGGTGGTGTGCAAGTCCTGCGGGAAGGCAACGCGGATCGGGCACCGGGAGGATTCTGGGATCAAGGTCCGGGTCTGCCGGCGTTGCGAGGCCGAGATCTGACATGGCCGAGAAGGAGGCCCCCACGGCGCGCCCCGTGCAAGCACGCCCGGCACCGGCCGCTCCCGCGCCCCGGCTGAAGGAGCGGTACTTCCGTGAAGTGCTGCCTGCCCTGATGCGGGAGCTCGAGATCGACAATCCCATGCGGGCTCCGCGCCTGGAGAAGATCGTGGTGAACATGGGAGTGGGTGAAGCGATCCGGGACGCCAAACTCCTGGAGGCCGCCGCCGCGGACCTGGCCACGATCAGCGGACAGAAGCCGGCCATCACCAAGGCGCGAAAGTCGATCGCCAACTTCAAGCTTCGGGCCGGGATGTCCATCGGGGCGAAGGTGACGCTCCGCGGCAGTCGGATGTGGGAGTTCCTCGACCGGTTGCTGTCGACGGCGCTTCCGAGGATCCGCGACTTCCGCGGGCTGAATCCGGACGCCTTCGACGGGAGCGGCAACTACTCCATCGGGGTCACGGAACAGCTGATCTTCCCGGAGATCGACTACGACAAGGTCGTGAAGGTCCGGGGCATGGACATCACCATCGTGACGACCGCCCGCGACGACGACGAGGCCAGGGCAATGCTGCGGGCCCTGGGGTTCCCGTTCGCCGGGCAGCCCGCGGTTGCGGCTGCGGCGGCAAGCTGACGAAGGAAAGAGGAGCGAATGGCCAAGAAAGCATTGATCGAGAAGCAGAAGCGGGCTGGCCGGAAGTTCAGGGTCCGGGCTTACACGCGATGCGCCCGTTGCGGGCGGCCGCGCGCCGTTCTCCAGCGGTTCACCTTGTGCCGCATCTGTTTCCGGCAACTCTCGCATCAGGGCGAGGTGCCCGGTGTCACCAAGGCCTCGTGGTGAGGTGGTGAGAACGTGGTCATGACCGATCCCATCGCCGATCTCCTGACCCGGATCCGCAACGCCGGCATGGCACGGAAGGACGACGTGATCCTGCCGAGTTCCTCGCTCAAGGAACGTATCGCCGAGATCCTGGCCTCGGAAGGGTACGTCGCCGGTGCCTCTGCGGAAGGTGAGGGGAAGGGCCGAACGCTGACCATCCGATTGAAGTACGGAGACGCCCGAGAGCCGTCGATCACCGGCCTCCAGCGCATCTCCAAGCCGGGCCAGCGCGTCTACGCTGGGAAGGCAGAGGTGCCCAGAGTCTTGGGCGGCCTCGGAATCGCTATCCTGTCCACCTCTCAGGGCATCCTCACCGACCGCCAGGCTCGCAAGCTCGGCGTGGGCGGCGAGGTCCTTGCCTACGTGTGGTGACGAAAGGCACGAGTAGCCATGTCCCGGATCGGTAAGCAGCCCATCGCCATCCCCGGAGGGGTTGAGGTCTCAGTTGACGGGGCTCGCGTCGCGGTGAAGGGCCCGCGCGGGTCGCTGGAACAGTCGTTCCACCGGGACATGCGGATCGTCCAGGTCGACGGAACACTCCGGGTGGAGCGGCCGAGCGAGGAGCGGGAGCACCGCTCGCTGCACGGCCTGACCAGGACGCTGCTCGCCAATATGGTGGAGGGCGTCACCAACGGGTTCGAGAAGCGGCTGGAGATCGTGGGCGTCGGGTACCGGGCCGCTCTTCGGGGGAAGGACCTCGAGCTGGCTCTGGGCTTCTCTCACCCCGTGACGGTCCCGGCGCCTCCCGGCATCGAGTTCGAGGTGCCTGCCGTCAACCGCATCGTGGTTCGGGGCATCGACAAGCAGCTGGTCGGCGAGGTGGCCGCGGAGATCCGCCAGATCCGGAAGCCGGAGCCATACAAGGGCAAAGGCGTGCGGTACGAAGGCGAATACGTCCGCAAGAAGGCCGGCAAGGCCGCGAAGGCGGTGACGGCGTGATGCGGGCGGAGGCCAAGCGCGAGGCGCGGATGCGCCGCCACAGCCGCGTTCGGCGCAAGGTCCGTGGCACCGCCGAGCGCCCCCGGCTGGCCGTGTATCGCTCGAACCGGCACATCTACGCCCAGCTCGTGGACGATCTGTCGGCTCGCACCCTGGTGGCGACCTCCGATCTCGACGCGGCCGATGGGAACAAGACGGCTCGAGCCAAGAAGGTGGGTCAGGCCATCGCGGAGCGGGCGCGTTCCATGGGAGTCGAGCAGGTCGTGTTCGATCGCGGTGGCCGGCTGTTCCACGGCCGGGTCAAGGCGCTCGCCGACGCCGCGCGAGAAGCCGGGCTCTCGATCTGACGAGCATCAGGAGAAGAGGGAAGACATGAGGCGGTTCGACAGCCAGGCCGAGAAGAGTCCCTTCGAGGAGCGGGTGGTGGCCATCAACCGCGTGGCCAAGGTCGTCCGAGGGGGCCGGCGGTTCAGCTTCACCGCGCTGGTGGTGGTGGGGGACGGAGCCGGTCGCGTCGGCGTGGGCTACGGCAAAGCCAAGGAGGTGCCCGCCGCCATCCAGAAGGGCGTGGAGGTCGCCAAGAAGAGCATGTTCACGGTCCCGCTCATGAACACCACCATCCCCCACGAGGTGACCGGTGAGGACGGCGCAGGCATCGTCATGTTGAAGCCGGCCGCTCCGGGAACCGGGGTCATCGCCGGCGGCCCCGTGCGGGCCGTGGTGGAGGCCGCCGGGATCAAGGACATCCTTTCCAAGTCGCTCGGATCGGGCAATCCGATCAACATCGTCCACGCGGCCATCGCCGGGCTCCGCCGGCTCAGGCGACCGGAGGAGATCGCCCGCTTGCGCGGCCGCGACGTCTCGGAGATCGCTCCCCGGCCGATGGTGGAAGGTGTGGCCGACGCCGAGGTGGCCATGGCCGCCAAACGGGCCCTGTCCGGCGTGGAGGTGGATGGTGCCGAAGCTTAAGGTCACCCAGATTCGCTCGGTCACCCCACCCCACGCTTCTCGCTCGCTACGCGCGCTGCGAAGCGCGGGGACCCCGGAGGTGTTCAGGCCATGAAGCTGAGAGTGACCCAGATTCGCTCGGTCATCGACCGACCGAAGGATCAGAAGGCGACCATGCGCAGGCTCGGCCTGCTCCGGATCCGCCACTCCGTCGTCCAGGAGGACCGACCGGACGTCCGCGGCATGATCGCCAAGGTCGCCCACCTGGTGAGCGTCGAAGAGGTCGATGGAGAGGCCACATGAAGGTCCACCACCTGCGCCCCGCCGAGGGAGCCGTTCGCTCTCGACGCCGGCTGGGTCGAGGAAAGGCCGCCGGGCAGGGGAAGACGGCCGGCCGGGGCACCAAGGGCTACGGGGCCCGCCACAATCCCAAGCCCGGCTTCGAGGGCGGCCAGATGCCGCTCCAGCGCCGCATTCCCAAGCTGAAAGGGTTCACCAACCCCAATCGCGTGGCGTGGGCCGTGGTGAACGTGGGGAGCCTCGCCGAAGCCTTCGAAGGTGGCGCCGAGGTCACGCCCGAGCTGCTCCGGGACCGGGGCATGGTCCGGAAGGGCGCCCCGGTGAAGGTGCTGGGGGAGGGCCAGCTGGACAAGGCCCTGACCGTCCGGGTGCACGCGGTCTCGGCCTCCGCCAAGGGCAAGATCGAGCAGGCAGGAGGCTCCGTGGAGGTCCTCAGCCTGTAAACTGAGGTTCTCGGACGACCCGTCTTTCGAGGAACCGCCGAACCATGCTGAAAGCCTTCGTCAACTCGTTCAAGATCCCGGATCTTCGCAAGAAGATCCTGTTCACCATCGGCATCATCGCGGTGTTCCGGCTGGGCTCGCACATCCCCGTCCCCAACGTGGATCCCAACCGGCTGGCGGAGCTCCGAAGCGCGACCACCGGGCAGCAGCTGTCGGCGCTCCAATTCATCGACCTGTTCTCGGGCGGGGCGCTCACCAGGTTCGCCGTGTTCTCGCTCGGGATCATGCCCTACATCACCAGCTCGATCATCATGCAGCTCCTCACGGTGGTCATTCCCAAGCTCGAGCAGTGGCAGAAGCAGGGCGAGATCGGCATAAAGAAGATCACCCAGTGGACTCGCTACATGACCGTGACGCTGGCGCTGCTCCAGTCCACCGGGCTGGTCTTCCTGTTCAACAGCCCCCAGTTCACCGGCGGCGCCACCGGGATCGTCCGGCACTTCACGCCCCCACGGGTGGCTCTCATGGTCATCACGCTGACCGCCGGCACGGCCATGATCATGTGGCTCGGCGAGCTGATCACCCAGCGCGGGATCGGCAATGGCATGTCGATCCTGATCTTCACCAGTGTCATCTCGCGCCTTCCCGCCCAGGGGACGGGGATCCTCCATCAGGCCGGCGAGGCCAAGTTCTACTTCCTGCTGCTTCTGGGGATCGCCATCATCGTGGCGGTGGTGTGGATGGAGCAGGGTCAGCGGCGCATCCCCGTCCAGTACGCCAAACGCATCGTGGGACGGCGGATGACCCAGGGCGGGTCCACGTATATCCCGCTCAAGGTGAACCAGGCCGGCGTCATCCCGATCATCTTCGCTTCCTCCGTCCTGTACTTCCCCACGCTCCTCCAGAACGTGATCCACGTGCAGTGGTTCCAGAACTTCGTGAACAACAACCTGCTCAGGCAGTCCAGCTTCATCTACATGGCCATCTACGGCACACTCGTCGTGTTCTTCGCCTACTTCTACGCGGCCATCTCGTTCAACCCGCTCGATACGGCCGACAACATCCGCAAGTACGGCGGCTTCATCCCGGGCATCCGGCCCGGACGGCCCACCGCCGACTATCTCTCGGGCGTCCTGAACCGCATCACGCTTCCCGGTTCGCTGTTCCTCGCGGCCATCGCCCTGATCCCGTCGATCTTCCTGGCCTACTGGCAGATCACGGCGTTCCCGTTCGGCGGGACGAGCATCCTGATCACCGTCGGCGTCGCGCTGGAGACCATGAAGCAGCTCGAGTCCCAGCTCATGATGCGCCACTACGAGGGCTTCCTCCGCTAGAGGCTCCTCCATGCGCCTGGTGCTGCTGGGGCCCCCCGGGGCGGGCAAGGGAACCCAGGCACGGCACCTGGTCGAACGGTTCGGCGTGCCGCTGATCGCCACGGGGGACATCTTCCGGTCCAACGTCGCCGAGGGAACCGAGCTGGGGCGACTGGCCAAAGCCTACCTCGATGCCGGCGAGCTGGTTCCCAACGAGGTGACCATCGGAATGGTGATGCAAGCCATCGACCAGGCCCCTGGCGGGTTCATCCTGGACGGATTCCCCCGCAACACTCGGCAGGCGGAGGCTTTGGAGGCCGAACTGGCGGATCGGGGCGCGCCGTTGTCGGCGGCGCTGGCTTTTCTCGTGGACGAGGAGACCGCTGTGAAGCGCATCGCCGGCCGCCGTACCTGCGCCATCTGCCAGCGTCCCTACAACGTTTTCTTCGACCCGCCCCGGGTGGACGGCGTCTGCGACGCGTGCGGCGGGCCGCTCCTGCAGCGGACCGACGAGGACGAGCCGACGGTCCGTCGTCGCCTTCAGGTGTATCGGGAGAGCACGGTACCTCTCCTCAAGTTCTATTCCGACCGGGGACTCCTCAGGGAGGTCGACGCGGGGGGGACCGAGGCAGAGGTCACCGATCGCGTCCTGGCCGCCTTGGCCGACCTGGCTTAGAGTCGATGAGACCATGATCATCTTCAAGTCGCCGGATGAGATCGACCGGATGCGCCGGGCAGGGCGCATCGTGGCGACGACCATCGATCACCTTCTGGCCGCGGTCCGCCCCGGCCTCACCACCGAGGACCTCGACCGCCTGGCGGAAGAGTTCATTCGCGACCAGGGGGCGGTGCCGTCCTTCAAGGGTTACCGAGGGTTCCCGGGGACGATCTGCACGTCGCTCAACCACGAAGTCGTGCACGGGATCCCCAGTCCCACCCGCGCGCTCATTCCAGGCGACGTGCTGAAGCTCGACGTCGGGGCGGTGTGGGATGGCTACCACGCGGACTCGGCAGTCAGCGTTTTCGTGGCAGGGGCTCCTTCCGAGGAAGCCGAGAAGCTCGTCCGGGCCACAGAGGAGTCCTTGGAAGCTGGGATCGCCGCCCTCCGACGAGGGGCCAGGCTGTCGGACGTCGGCCACGCCGTCCAGCAGGTGGCGGAGGGAGCCGGCTTCACCTGCGTCCGGGAATACGCCGGCCACGGTGTGGGGCGGGCGCTGCATGAAGACCCTCAGGTCCCCAACTACGGGGACCCGGGCAGGGGGCCGGTCGTCAAACCGGGGCTGGTCGTCGCCATCGAGCCGATGGTGAACGTTGGCACGTGGCGAACCCGCGTGCTGCGTGACCACTGGACGGTGGTGACGGCGGACGGCAGTCTCTCCGCGCACTTCGAACACACCATCGCCGTGACCGAGGACGGCACCGAGGTCCTGACGGCTCGTCCGGCGGCCTGATCGCCGGGCGATCGCCCGCTTAGGCGGTTCGGAGCGCCGGCCTACCCGCCGGGACCCAGAATTCCACGGTGGTTCCCCCGTCGTCGCGGCTTCGGACCTCGCACCTTCCGCCCGCCATCTCCGCCCGCTCTCGCATCGACGTGAGCCCGAGGTGGCCGTCCGTGGACCGAAGGATCTCGGAGGCGCGGAAGCCGACGCCATTGTCCTGCACCCGAACGAGGAACCCGCCGTCCCGCTCCTCCAGCCGGACCTCGACGCTGGTGGCCTTGGCGTGCTTGCGGACGTTGATGAGGGCTTCCTGAGCGATGCGATAGAGTGTGACCCGCGTCTCGTCAGATGGTTCCCGTCGCAGCCGGCTGTCCACACGGAACTCCATGCCGGAATCGAGCTCCTTGGCGTACTCGGCGATGGCGGCGGCGAGCCCCTCCTCGTCGAGGGCCGACGGCCGGAGCTCGAAGATGAGCGTCCTCATGACATCGACGGCGCTCTGCACCCTTCCCACCGCTTGATCCAGGGACTCCGCGGCGGCTTTGGGATCGAGCGCGTCGAGGCGTCGCCGCAGCACCTCGAGCTGCAATCCGACCCCGACCATGAGCTGGACGGGGCCGTCGTGCACCTCGCGAGCGATCCGGTGCCTCTCTTCCTCCTCGGCGTTGACCAAGCGGGACAGCAGCCTCCGCCGCTGCCCGTCCACCACGCGGAGGTCTTCCAGGCTCTTCCTCAACTCCTGGGTCCGCTCCTCCACCTGGCTCTCGAGGGCCACGTTCTGGGCGAACATCTGCATCTCCAGGGCTCGGATCTCCTCGACCTGCTGCTGGATCCCCTCCAGCAGCCACGCGTTGTGCAGGGCGAGCGCGGCGTGGCCCGCGCATTGCTCCACCAGGGTGACGATCCATCGCTTGATGCTGTCGCTCCTCCCGGGGTGCTCCAGGACCAGGATCCCGAGGCGGGACCCCTTCTCCAGGAAGAGCGGAACGATCAGCAGGTTCCTGGCCCCGCGGAGCAGGGAGTCCAGGCGCCGATCGGCCTGGGGGTCGAATCCCCGCACGAGCTGGGTCTGGCGGGAGTTCCAGGCCCGCTCCATCACGTGATCGAGGCCCTCTCGGATCTGGCCCGGCGATCCCGGGCCGCGATAGGCCATGAGGGAGAGCGCTTCCACCTTCGGAGGCGAGGCCAGGACGGCTCCTCTGGTGAAGGCGAAGACCTCGCAGAGCCTGTTCAGCAGGGTCGCGGGGATCTCCCAGGCCGAGCTGCACTGATCGATGTCCGACACGATCCCGGACACCCGCTCGAGGTCGAGCTTCTGGGTCCGAACCTCGCGCTCGCTCAGGGCGGAGCACGTGGCCGTGCCCAGGGCCACGGCCCACAACGCGGCGACATTCAGCATGGAAACGAGGCGGAAGTTGTCTCCCCGGCCCGGCAGCGCGGAGAGGATCGTCTCTCGAACCTGGAGGATGCCCGCGCTCTGCGCGTAGAAGGCCACGAACAGGAGGATCGAGTGCCACGCGGCGATCTTCAGGCCGGTGCGATAGGAGGCCAGCAGCGTCACCGCGACGACGTGCACGAACACCAGGAACCGCAACGGGCTCTGGGCGCCACCCGTCGCGTAGCTCACCCACGCCAGGTAGATGCCGTCCACGAGCAACGTGCCGCCGATCACCGGGAGGAGCTGGCCCCTCCTCAGCCGGCGGGTCAGCTCCGGGACGGGGACGAGCAGCAGGTAAGCCGCCGTGGCCGCGCCCACGGCCCCCAGCGAGACGCCTCGGACCTCGGGCGCCAGGGTGCAAACCAGGAAGACGATCGAGGCGAAGCCGATCCGCAGGACACGCAGGTATCCCATGCGCTCGGCAATAGAGACCAGGTCGCCAAGGGCCGGTCTGGCTCTCGAAGGAGCCACCAGCGTCACGTCAGGCGAACCTGAGGACGTCCGGCGCGATCGGGGCCTGTGCCAGCTTGGGATCCCGCCGGTCGAGCCGGTTCTGCACCATCAGGAACGCGACGACCACGAGGGCCAGGGCGAGGGGGAAGGCCACCTGCTTGGCGGCTTCGGCGGCCGCCCCTCCGATCCGGCCGAACAGGCTCGGCCCATGAGCGGTCCCATGCCTGACCGGCCGAGAGGAGGACGGCGGCGTGGTGAGGGTTCCGGTGATGGCGGCGCGATTCAGTGCGCCGACTCCCGAAGATGTGGGCGTCGTTGCCGGCCCGCCGTTCGGAACGGAGCCGCCGCTTCCCCCGTGACCGCCACCACCGGCTCCGGTTGGCGTCGGGGTTGGGGTTGGCAGCCCGATCGGGTTGAGGATGGCGTCGACCGTGTCGGTCGCCTGCTTGACCGCCGCGTCAGCCTTGTCCTTCACCGTGTCGGCGGTGTCGGTCGCGGTCCGCTTCGTCTGGTCGACGATGCATGTGGGATCGGTGAGCGGGCAGTCGGCGAAAGCCACCGGAGCTGACAGGGCCAGGACCAGTCCCGTGAAGGCCAAGATGACCAATGATTTCGCCCGGGCCGACTGCCGCGGTGAGGGTCGATTGCCCCTGAGTACCTTGCCGTGCATCTGACGACCTCCTCCCGACCCCGATCGCCGATCTCCAGCAACACCCAGAACCTGGTATCGACATCCTTTCGAACCTGGCGCATCGGCCGTCCCGAGGATGTCGGGTCGCCACTCCCGGCGATGCGGAGGGCTCCGAACGGCGTAACTCGGATCGGCGGAATGCCGCGGCGGTGGGGGAGACCGCCCCTTCCGTTCGGCGGAGCCTCGTCACGGCGCGGAAGGGCTTCCTGGGCCGCTTCAGCCGCCCCCTAGCTGCGCCGATGCCCCAATGGCCAGTCTCCGCGGGACCGGCCCGGGCAGCCAGTGACCAGGAAAGGCCCGACATGAAGCGCCGAGCGCGAACCCATTCAGGGACGGGACGGCTGATGGCCGTCCTCGTGGTCCTCGCCATGGTTCCCCTAGGCCTGCTCGCCTACTCGACGGTCCGGCTGTCGACCGGCGCGGTGAACAAGGAGGTCAAGGCGCGGATCCGGTCATCGGCGTCTCTCTCCGCGGGAGCCCTCCAGAAGGAGATGCAGGGTGTAGTGGATCTGGCTGGGTCCTATGCGGAGCGCCGAACCCTTGTCTCTGCGCTTGCGGACCCCACGCACTACGACCTGTCACAGATCCAATTTCACCTGCGAGAGCTCGCCGACTCCCGGCCGGGCATCGCTGCGACATTCCTGGCCGACCCCGACGGGACCTTGATCGAGATCATCCCCCCGTCGCCGTCGATAGTGGGCCAGGACTTCGCCAACCGTGACTGGTACCGCGGAGTCACTTCCACGGGCCGGACGTACGTGTCGTCGGCCTACAAGAGCCTGGCGACCGGCAATCCGCTGATGGTGGCCGTGGCCACCTTCGTCCGGGCCTCCGGCGACGGGGACGCGCCCGGCCAACCAATAGCCATCTTGGTAGCCGCTTACGGACTGGAGGAGATCCAGGGGTTCGTGGACAAGTACGAGTCCTCCCAGGGCATCGGGGTCACGGTGACGGATCAGCGCGGCATCGTGCTGGCCTCTCCGGGAAGAGCGGACGTATTCACCTCACGGCGGAGCGATCCTTTCGTCGCCGCGGCCCTCGAGGGCAAGTCTGCCGTTGCGACTGCCGGCAGCCCTTCGGGCCGGGTCCTCTCCGCCTACGAGCCGATACCCGATCTCGGGTGGACGGTGACCGCGAGTGTTCCGGAACGGGTGGCGCTGGCCGACGTACGAAGCCTCCGCTCCGGCGTTCTGCTCGTGGCGGCCATCCTGGCGCTGGTGTTGGCAGCGGGCCTGCTCCGGCTTGCTCGTGCGCTGCGGGCGCGAGCCCGGGCCGAAGAAGGCCAGGCCCGCCTCGCAGCCATCGTGGAATCCTCGGACGACGCGATCATCGGCATCACACTCGACGGAATCATCACCAGTTGGAACGTGGGGGCCGAGCGCCTCTACTGGTACACGGCCGAAGAGGCTGTCGGCCAGGACATCTCGATCCTCGCCCCCCCCGATCGGAAGGAAGAGGTGTCACGCAACCTCGAGCGCATCCGGGACGGGGAGCGGGTCGAGCGATTCGAGACGGTGCGCGTGACGAAAGATGGTACGCCGCGCGATGTCTCGCTCACGAGCTCGTTCGTGCGGGATCGAAACGGGAAGGTCGTGGGGGCCTCGGTGATCGCCCAGGACATCACTGTCCACAAGCAGATGGAGGATGCGGTCCGGGAATCCGAACAACGGTACCGGCTGCTGGTGGAGACGGCCCCGGACATGGTCTTCACCCTCAGTCCGGATGGCATGTTCACGTCCCTGAATGTCGGCTTCGAGAAGATCACCGGGTGGAAGCGAGAGGACTGGATCGGCAGGAACTTCGCCCCCCTGCTCCATCCGGACGATCTGGATGCGTCGCGGAGCCGGGTGGCCCGGATGCTTCGCGGGGAACAGCTTCCCCCGTCCCAGGTCAGGATCAGGACGAGTTCCGGTGGCTGGCGGAACGTGGAGAGCATCTCGAGCCCCCTGGCGAAGGACGGCTCGGTCGTGCAGATCGTGGGGATCGCGCGAGATGTCACCGAGCGCAAGCAGATGGAGGCCGAGCGCGATCAGTTCTTCGTGCTCTCGCTGGACATGCTGTGCGTGGCCAACTTCGAGGGATACTTCAAGCATCTCAATCCGGCCTGGGAGAAGGCGCTCGGCTGGACCATCCACGAGCTTCGGGCCAAGCCGTTCATCGAGTTCGTCCACCCGGATGACCGAGAGGCCACCGTGGCCGAGGCTGGCCGGCTGGCTGCCGGTCGGGTCACGGTCTCGTTCGAGAACCGCTACCAGAGCAAGGATGGCTCCTACCGATGGCTCCTGTGGAGCGCCTCCGCCTCCGTCGAGCAGCGCCTGATCTACGCGGTGGCCACGGACATCACCGAACGCAAGCAGGTCGAGGAACAGCTTCACCGAGCCAGGAACGAGGCCGAGCGGGCAAGGGAAGAGGCCGAGCGGGCCAATCGGGCCAAGAGCGAGTTCCTGTCCCGGATGAGCCATGAGCTCCGAACACCCCTCAACGCTGTCCTCGGCTTCGGCCAGCTCCTCGAGATGGACAACCTCAACGAGGAGCAGCAGGAGAGCGTCGGCCAGATCCTCAAGGGTGGGCGGCATCTCCTGGACCTGATCAACGAGGTCCTGGACATCGCCCGCATCGAAGTGGGGCGCATCGCGCTGTCCCTGGAGCCTGTGGCGGTGGACGAGGCCGTGCTGGGCGCGGTCGACCTGATCCGTCCGCTCGCGACCGAGCGTGGGGTCAGGCTGGGCACGGAGATCCCGGTCTCCCCTGGCTACGTGACGGCGGACCGCCAGCGCCTCAAGCAGGTGCTCCTCAACCTCCTCTCCAACGCCGTGAAGTACAACCGACCCGGGGGATCGGTCGCCGTTCGATGCGTGCCTGCGTCCGGCGGGTGGGCCCGCGTCGAGGTGGCCGATGACGGCTCGGGCATCGCCCCCGAGTACATGAGCCGGCTGTTCGTTCCCTTCGAGCGATTGGGGGCCGAGACCTCAGGCGTCGAAGGGACTGGCCTGGGCTTGGCCCTCTCCAAGCGCCTCGTCGAGGTCATGGGCGGGACCCTGGAGGTGGACAGCGCGCCGGGCCGAGGCAGCACCTTCTCGGTGTCCCTGCCGGTCGCAGAAGGCCCCGAGTCGCGCCTCGAGCGGGGCGGCACGAAGGGCCTCGTGCTCGCCGCCTTGAACGGCGAGGGCACGATCCTGCATATCGAGGACAACCCGGCCAACCTCAAGCTCATCGAGCGCATCCTGTCGGGCCTGCGCGGGGTGAGGTTGCTCTCGGCCATGCAAGGGAGCCTCGGCCTCGACATGGCCAGGCAGTATCGGCCGGACGTGATCCTGCTCGATCTCAACCTGCCCGACATGCACGGACAGGAACTGCTCGGCCTGCTTCGATCCGATCCCCGGACGAGGGACATCCCGGTCCTCGTGATCAGCGCCGACGCCACCTCCGAACAGCTTCGGAAGCTCCGGTCTGCGGGAGCCAAGGCATATCTCACCAAACCGCTGGACGTGCAGCGCTTCCTCCACGTGGTCGAGGAGGCCCTCCGGGAACGAAAGCTCCACCATGCGGGCTGACGACGAGCTGACCGAGGCCCGGATCCTGGTGGTCGACGATCAGGAAGCCAACGTCCGGCTCCTCGAGCGGATCCTCGAGCGGGCGGGGTACAGGAACGTCGCCACGACCACGGACCCGCGTCAGGTCGTCGGCATGTATGGAGAGCTCGACCCCGACCTCATTGTGTTGGACCTGCTCATGCCCCACATGGACGGGTTCGAGGTGATGGCGGAGCTGGGAAAGCGTGTCCCGGACGGGACCTACCTCGCCATCCTGGTCCTGACCGCGGACGCCACGCCGCAGGCGCGGCAGCGTGCGCTCTCGATGGGGGCTCGGGACTTCCTCACCAAGCCATTCGACCACGACGAGGCCCTGTTGCGGATCCGGAACCTCCTGGAGACGAGGTCGCTCCACCTTCGTCTCAAGGACCAGAACGAGGCCCTCGAGGAGAAAGTCCGGCAGCGGACAGATGACCTGCAGAGGAGCTTCGAGGCGCTGCACCGGACCGCCGAGCAGCGAAAGACGCTGCTGGCCCACCTGGCCAAGGTCAATCGACTGGCGATAGCCGGCATGGAAGAGGCCGCCGCCGGCGATCAGGTGATCGGAGACGCGGACGGCGCAGGTGGCTGAGGGCACAGCGGCCTCCGCCGGATCGGTCGTCGAGCTCGTCGACTGGCTTCGTCAGCTCTCCTCCACTGAGGGCTCCGACCTCCACATCAAGGTGGGATCGCCGCCGGCGTTCCGGGAAGGCGGCCAATTGCGCCGGCTCGAACACCCGCCGCTCGGAGGCCAGGAGGCCGAACGGCTGGCCGAGACCATCGTCCCGCCCAACCGGAAGGCGCGTTTCGATGAGGAAGGTGAAGTGGACTTCGCCCACACCGTCCCGGGCGTCGGCCGGTTCCGGGCCAACGTCTTCCGGCAGCGGGGCGGCATCAGCATGGTCTTCCGGAAGCTGCGGACCGGCGGTCCAAGCTTCGAAGAGCTGGGGCTCCCCCCGGTGGTGCAGAAGCTGGCCGACGAGGCCCGGGGCCTGGTCCTGGTCACCGGACCGACCGGTTCTGGGAAGACCACCACCCTCGCCGCCATGATCGAGTACATCAACAAGACGCGACCGCTCCATATCGTGACCATCGAAGACCCCATCGAGGTGCTGCATGGCGACAAGGTGGCGTGGGTGAACCAGCGAGAAGTGGGCCAGGACTCCCGGAGCTTCCTCACCGCGCTGCGAGCGGCCCTCCGGCAGGACCCCGACGTCATCCTGATCGGAGAGATGCGGGATACGGAGACCGTTCAGGCCGCCCTGCAGGCCGCCGAGACCGGCCATCTGGTCCTCTCCACCCTGCACACGGTGAATGCCAAGGAGACCGTGAACCGTCTGCTGGACTTCTTCCCTCCGTTTCAGCAGCAACAGATCCGTCTGACGCTGGCCGGCGCCCTCCGCGGCATCATCTGCCAGCGCCTCGTGCCGGGCGCCGCGGGGGGGCGCGTGGTCTGTTTGGAGATCCTCGTCAACACCGGCCGGATCACGGAACGGATCGTCAAGCCCGAGATCACCGCGGAGATCGAGGAGGTCATCGCCAAGGGCGAGCACTACGGGATGCGCACGTTCGATCAATCGCTGCTGGAGCTGATCACGGTCGGGGACGTGTCGGTCGAGGAGGCCCTGGCCGCGGCCTCGGAGCCCCACGACCTGGAGCTCGCGATCCAGCGGGCCGGGATCCCCCTGACGTCCCGGGGAGTCGGGCTGAGCTTCGAGCGCGACATCAAGCCGCTGTTCTCCGACGACACCCGGACCCGGATCAATTGGAAGTTCGACCTGTGGGACTACGAGAGCGTCAAGGCGAACATCTCCGAGATCCTGAGGCGCATGGAGAACCGTGACAGCCCCTTCGAGGAGGGATGGCCCGAGGACCGGGTGAAGGTCTTCCGAAGCTGGCTGCGGGAAGGGTTGATGGCCCCGTAGCGGGCGACTGCCCGAAGCCGGACTCAGGCGCTCCGTCCGTCGGCCTGCTTCAACAGTTCGGTGATGGCTTCGGCCGGCGCCGGCCGGGCGAAGTAGTACCCCTGCGCCAGCCGGCATCCCAGTGCCAAAAGGTGGGCCCGCTGCTCGGCGCGTTCGACGCCCTCGGCGACCGTCTCCAGGCCCAGGCTGTGCACCAAGCGGATGATCCCTCGGGCCAGCGTCCACTCCTCGGTCCCGGTGGCCACGCCCGCCACGAAGGATCGGTCGATCTTCACCACGTCGACCGGCAATCGGCGAAGGTAGCTCAGGGAGGAGAACCCGATCCCGAAGTCGTCGATGGCCAGCCGCACCCCCAGGCCCCTCAGCGCCCGGAGCACCGAGAGCGTCGCTTCCGTGTCCTGCATCAACACGGTCTCGGTGATCTCCAGCGTCAGGCTGGCCGGATCGAGGCCGAACGCCTCGACCGCGGCCCGGACGTCAATCAGCAGATCCGGGTCCAGGAGCTGCCGGGCAGAGAAGTTGACGCTGATGGCGAGGGGTTGCTCGGAAGGGAACCGCTGCTGCCACGCTCTGGCTTGCCGGCACGCCTCCGCCGTGACCCATCGATCCATGGCGACGATCAGGCCGGCTTGCTCGGCGAGCGGAATGAAGTCCGCCGGCGCGATCATGCCCCGCTCGGGATGCACCCACCGGATGAGGGCCTCCGTGCCGACGATCCGGCCATCGGCCAGGCGCACGACCGGCTGGTAATGGAGGACGAACTCCCTCCGTTCGAGGGCTCGCCTGAGCTCCGTCAGGAGCTCGAACTGCCTCAGAAGGGCGACGTGACGCTCATGTTGATAGACCTCGTACCGGCGCCTTCCCGCTCCCTTGGCCGCGCACATCGCGGCATCGGCGTCGCTCACGATCGTCCTGCCGTCTCTGGATCCGTCGGGGAACTGGGTGATGCCGATGCTCGCGTCGACGAACACCTCTCCTCCCTTGACGGGGAACGCGGCCCCAAGTCGTTCGAGGACTCGGTCGGCCACCCGCGTCGCCTCCGGGATACCGGCGTCCACGAGCAGCATGGCGAACTCATCTCCGTCCATCCGGGCAACCGTGTCCGCGGACCGGAGGCAGGCACGGAGCCGCTGGCTCACTTCGACCAGGACGCGGTCTCCGGCGGCCTGTCCGAAGGCGTCGTTCACGCTGTTGAAGCCGTCGAGGTCCATCGCCAGGACGGCGACCGGCCGGCCCCGACGCTTGGTGCCGGCGACGGCATGGTCCACACGGTCGAGGAACAGCGTGCGGTTGGGGAGCTCGGTGAGGGGGTCGTACAGGGCCTGCTGGCGCATCTCCTGCTGGAGCCGCCGCCGGTCGATCCACGCGCCTGCCCAGACGCCGAGCAGGCAGAGCCCGAGGAGGGTGACGACAGCTTCCCTGCCCCCGCCGCCTGCTGGCCACAGGTACGAGAGGACGGTCAGGACGACGCCGGCTCCCAGGCACCCGGTCGAGACGCTGGGTCGCCACCGGCGGGGCCGGCCGTCAGCCATCCCCTCCCTCTCCATCCCTTCCGAGGATCATCCACGGGAGCCCCAACCCGCTGACCGTGTCCAGGAGCGCGTCGAACGCCACCGGTTTCACCAGGTAGGAATTGGCGCCCAGCTCGAATGCCCGATCGATGTCTTCCGACTCTGAAGAGCCCGAGAGCATGACCACGGGGATTCGTTCGAGCGCAGGCTGCTGGCGGAGCCAAGTGAGCAGCTCGAGGCCGGACCTCCCTGGGATGTGGACGTCCAGCAGGACGAGAACCGGGAGTGGGAAGCGGGTCCGGTCCGCGTAGCCTTCCTGCCCTTCGAGGTAGGCGAGCGCGCCGTTTCCCTCGTGGAATATGCGGAGCGGATTCGCCACGCCGGCCTTCCGAAACACCCGTTCGACCAGCCGGGACTGTCCCCTGTCGTCCTCGACGAGCAGGATGGGGGGGCCGGCCGTGGCCGCTGCGGAAGGCTCAGTGGTTCGCTGTTCGAGCATGGACACAGTCTTTGCCGTTCTGGAGAAGAAGGATGCCATCGAGGTCGAGGGGACGGTTGTGGAGCCCCTGCCGAACGCCATGTTCCGGGTTGAACTTGATAACGGACACAAGGTCCTGACTCATATCTCTGGCAAGATGCGGATGAACTACATCCGGATCTTGCCGGGGGACCGGGTCCTGGTGGAGCTGTCCCCGTACGACCTCACCAGGGGCCGGATCGTCTACCGGTATCGGTAGGGGGCGGGGGTTCGAAGAAGATGAAGGTTCGGCCGTCGGTGAAGAAGATGTGTGACAAGTGCAAGATCATCCGCCGGCACGGACGGATCATGGTGATCTGCTCCAAGGACCCCACGCACAAGCAGCGGCAAGGGTAGGAGGACCAGGGTGGCCCGGATCGCAGGCGTCGACCTCCCCCGCGACAAGCGGGTGGACGTTGCTCTGCGCTACATCTACGGGATCGGGCCGACCCGGGCGCTGGCGACCGTGCGGGGACTGGACATCGACGGCGGCCGCAAGGTCCGCGACCTGACCGAGGAAGAGGTGGTCAAGATCCGGGAGTGGATCGACCGCAACTACAAGGTCGAAGGAGACCTTCGCCGCGACGTGGCCCAGGACATCAAGCGGAAGATCGAGATCGGCTCCTACCAGGGGGTGCGGCACCGCCGGAACCTCCCGGTGCGAGGACAGCGGACCCACACGAACGCGCGGACCCGGAAAGGTCCGAAGAAGACTGTCGGTGTGAGGAGAAAGGCGCCGTAGCCCAATGGCGAATCCAAAGGCAAAGAAGCCTCGCCGGAAAGAGAAGAAGAACGTCGCGCACGGCCAGGCCCACATCAAGTCGACGTTCAACAACACGATCGTGACGATCACCGATCTGGAGGGGAACACGCTCTCGTGGGCCAGCGCCGGGAACGTGGGGTTCAAGGGCTCCCGGAAGTCCACCCCGTTCGCCGCGCAGCTCGCGGCGGAGGCGGCGGCTCGGCGGGCCCAGGAGCACGGTCTCACCAGGATCGACGTCTTCGTGAAGGGGCCTGGCTCCGGCCGCGAGACGGCGATCAGATCACTGGCCGCGACCGGCCTGGAGATCCTGGGCATCCAGGACGTCACGCCAGTGCCACACAACGGTTGTCGCCCGCGGAAGAGGCGGCGCGTCTAGCCGGTTCTGTAGTAAGCAAGGGGCAAGACCCCCGGACCGAAACGGTCGGGGGAAGAAAGACAGGGCGGAGCAGAATCGGATGATCCTCCGCCGGGAGGTGTACGCACGTGCTCATCGTCGCTCGACCCCAGATCCAGGAAGAAACCATCACGCCCACGCGGTCGAAGTTCGCCATCGAACCGCTCCAGCCGGGCTTCGGCTACACGCTCGGGAACGCCCTTCGGCGGACCCTGCTGTCTTCGATCCCCGGCGCCGCGGTCTCGTCCGTGCGCATCGACGGCGTGCTGCACGAGTTCTCGACGATCCCGAAGGTCACCGAGGACGTCACCGACATCATCCTCAACTTGAAAGAGGTCGTCCTCCGGTCCGATGTGGAGGAACCGGTCACGGCGTACCTGAAGGCCCGGGGACCGGCCGAGGTCACCGCGGGGGACATCCAGCCCCCCGCAGGCGTCGAGATCCTCAACCCCGACCAGCACATCGCCACGCTGGGACGGCAGGCGAGCCTGGAGCTCGAGATGGTGATCCTTCGGGGCGTCGGCTACGTGGCGGCCGAGCGGAACAAGAACCCGCGCGACCCCATCGGCGTCATCCCCGTGGACTCGATCTTCTCGCCGGTCCGCCGGGTCACCTATGCCGTCGAGAACACCCGCGTAGAGCAGATGACCGACCGGGACCGGCTGATCCTGGACGTCGAGACCAACGGCGCCATCACCGCACGGGAGGCCGTGGCGTCGGCCGGATCCACGCTCTCGGAGCTGGTGAACCTGTTCGGCGAGCTGGCGGAGAGCCAGGGGCTGACCGTCGGTCCCGCCCCGGACACCACGGCGCTCACCGGCGACATGGCCCTGACGATCGAAGAGCTGAACCTGTCGGTTCGGTCCTACAACTGCTTGAAGCGTGAGGGCATCAACACCGTGGGTGATCTCATCCAGAAGAGCGAGGCCGAGCTCCTGGACATACGGAACTTCGGACAGAAGTCCATCGACGAGGTCAAGGCCAAGCTCGACGAGCTGGGCCTCGAGCTCCGCCCCGAGTAGGAGGACGGGTTGCCGAGGCCCAAGAAGGGACCGCGCCTGGGATCCGGGCCCCAGCACGAGCGGCTGATCCTGGCCACGCTTGCCGCCCAGCTGTTCGATCGGGGCCGGATCCAGACCACCGAGGCGAAGGCGAAGGCTCTCCGCCCGCTGGCGGAGCACTTGATCACTTTCGCCAAGCGGGGCGACGTCCACGCCCGGAGGCAGGTCCTCAAGACCGTCCCCGACCGGGATGTGGTCCACAAGCTCTTCGCCGAGATCGCCCCTCGCTTCGCCGAACGCACCGGTGGGTACACGCGGATCCTGAAACTTGGGCACCGGCAGGGCGACGGCGCGCCCATGGCCCTGATCGAGCTGCTTCCCGCAGAAGAGGAATAGCGACTGCCCCGGGGGTCGGCGACCTCGCTGCGTGCAGCCACCCTCAAGCTGGTCCTTGCCTACGACGGCACGGACTTCCACGGATGGGCCAGGCAGCCCGGTGTTCGGACCGTGCAGGGCGTGATCGAGGATGTCTTGGCCCGGGTGCTGGGCGAGACCCCCCGCCTCTCCGTTGCCGGCCGAACGGATGCGGGTGTTCATGCCGAGGGCCAGGTGGCCTCCTTCCAGGCCGACCTCGAACCCGCCAAGGTGCAGCGGGCAGTCAACGCGACATTGGCCCCGGAGGTCGTGGTGCTCTCGGCCGAACGCGCCCCCCAAGGATTCGACGCGCGGAGAAGCGCCACCGGGCGGGAGTACCGCTACCGGATCGACACGGGGCCCGTCCCGGATCCCTTCACGGCGCGATACGTGTGGCACCGGCCGGGTCGTCTCTCCGTGGCGGAGATGCGCGCCGCCGCCAGGCTGCTCGAGGGCGAGCATGATTTCGCGTCGTTCTGCCGTGCTCCCCAGTCCTCGGGAAGCACGGTTCGAATGCTTCGGCGCCTGTCGGTTCGCCCGGGCGGCGACGTGATCGAGGTCCGCGCGACGGCCGACGGCTTCCTCCATCAGATGGTCCGGAGCCTGGTGGGGACCGTGGCTCGGGTGGGAGATGGCCGCCTCTCACCGGATGCGATGCCTGAGATCTTGGCCGCTCGCAGCCGGACGGCGGCTGGGCCGCTGGCTCCTCCCCACGGCCTCACCCTGGTTCGGGTCCGGTACGGACGACCCCGCTGACGGAAGCGCCGCAAGGCGAGTCCCACCCGCCCGTGACGCGACCGTTACACGGAGGCGAACGGGGCGTTGCTCCACCGGGCGACGATGCGGGCATGGAACGTTCGAGGCCGGCACCTTCGCTGAAGCGACTGGCGGCGCCGGCGCTCCTGGCCGTGCTCCTGGCATCCGCCTGCGGCGCCCAGCCCCAGGCCGCCGAGACGAAAGCCCCAACTCCTCGGCCGGCACCGTCGGCCTCGGACCCTTCACCCACGCCAAGTGGCAGGTTCTCGCCGAGCCCCTACCCGATTAGGACGCGGCAGCCGTTGCAGAAGCCGTCGCCCCCCCAGACGCAGCCACCCACGCCGGTCCCGGTCGACGTGGGCGTCCCTACTTCCCTCCTGGGGACGCAGTGGTTCAGTCTCCCCACTTCCGAGAAGGTCGTCGCCTTGACCTTCGACGCCGGCGCCAACGCGGACGCCGTCCCCTCGATCCTTACGACGCTCGCGGAGAAAGGCGCGCCGGCCACCTTCTTCCTCACGGGCAAGTGGGTGGAAACGTACCCCGGCTACGCGGACCAGATCGGGGCGAGGTATCCGGTCGGCAACCACAGCTACAGCCACCCGGATCTGACGGCCCTCTCGGATGGCGCGGTGAAGGAAGAGATCACCAAGGGCGCTGCCGCCATCAAGGCGGCCACGGGCCGAGACACCCATCCGATGTTCCGGTTCCCGTTCGGGGCCAGCGAACAGCACAGGATCGGCATCGTGAACTCGCTCGGATACGGGGCCATCAACTGGACGGTCGACACGCGCGGTTGGCAGGGGACCTCGGGTGGTCAGTCGGCGTCCCTGGTGCTGGGGCGGGTGCTGGACCAGCTCCAGCCCGGGGAGATCGTGATCATGCACGTCGGGTCGAACCCGGAGGACCACTCGACGCTGGACGCCGATGCCCTGCCCCAGATCATCGACCAGATCCGGGCGAGCGGCTACCGCTTTGTCACGATCGCGGACTATCTGTGAGCGAGACCTACGCCGCGCCGAAGCGCGAGGACTGGTGAGAGTAGCAGTACGGAGCCGGGTTGTACCGGGTCAGTCGGGTGCCACAGACGAGGCAGGCCCGGCCTGGCAGATAGCTCCGAGGCGGCTTGGCGTCCGCCTCCCGGCGGATGGACCGGATCGGTCCTCGGTGTCGTCTGGACATCGGCATCGTCCCTTTGCTCACATGCCGCGCTCGTCCACGCCGGGGTCGAACCCGGCCCAGCGGCAGCTCGTTCGGTCCTTGGGGGCGCTCGCTACCTGGACGCTCGAAAGGCCTATCTGGATGCATCGACTGGCCAGGTGATCGGGGCAGGCCTTTGACGCCCCCCTGTATGCCCAGGTAAACTGCCCAGTCGGCCAGCTATCGGCCGCCTTCTTGTGACTCCCTGGGGTACTCCGTGAAGACCTTTTCGCCGAAGCCGCGCGACATCGAACGACGCTGGTACGTGATCGACGCCCAGGGCGCCGTGTTGGGCCGGCTTGCCTCGGAGGTGGCCAAGATCCTCCGGGGCAAGCACAAGCCGATCTTCGCCCCCCACGCCGACACGGGCGACCACGTGATCGTGGTGAACGCCCGCGGGGTGCGGCTGACGGGGAACAAGGACCAGGCGAAGGTCTTCTATCACCATTCCGGGTACCCGGGCGGCCTTCGCCGCATCGGCTACGCCAGGCTGATGGCCGAGCGGCCGTCGTTGGCCGTCGAGAAGGCCGTTCGAGGGATGCTTCCCAAGAACCGACTGGGCCGCCAGATGATCAAGAAGCTGGCTGTCTACGAGGGCGCTACGCATCCCCACAAGGCACAAAGGCCCGAGTCATTGGAGCTCGGCCGCATGCCGAAATGGGAGGGGCTGCCGAAACCGGCGGTCCCACCGGCTCCTGCCCCCAAGCCGCCCCGGCCCTCGCCACGGGCCAGTCCGGAGGGCGCCGGCGAAGCCGCGGCCCCGACCGGAGGCCGATCAGCCAGGGCCGGGGCTTCCCGCCGGGGGAAGCCCCGAACCGTTCCGGCCAGGGCAAGAGCTTCCTCCGCGAGGAAGACCGCGTCGGCAGGGGCGGGGGCCAAGGCCTCGCCGCGCTCCCGCTCGTCCGCCCCGGCCTCAGCAAAGGCGAAGAGGGCGACCAAAGCCGCGGCGACCGAGACCGCGAAGGAGCCCTCCCGCACCCGGCGGCGAAAGAGGACGACGAAGGAGTCCTAGGTGGCAGAAGAGAAGACCGAGCAGAACGGAAACGGTACCGGGAGAAGGAAGGAGGCCGTGGTTCGGGTTCGGCTGGTTCCCGGAACCGGCCAGGTCGTCCTGAACGGGCGGCCGATCGAGGACTATTTCCCGGCCCGCTCGCACCGTCTCATGATCACGAGCCCGTTCCGGGTGGCCGGGCGGGAGAAGGAGTTCGACGTGATCGCCCGGCTCGACGGGGGAGGAGTCGCCGGGCAGGCCGGCGCCCTCCGCCACGGCATCGCCAGGGCCCTGGTCGACCTCGACCCTGGCCTCCGGCCCGCTCTCAAGAAAGAGGGTCTGCTCACCCGGGACCCCAGGGAGAAGGAGCGGCGAAAGTACGGGCTGAAGAAGGCCCGCAAGGCGCCGCAGTTCTCCAAGCGCTAAGCGACCCGTCCGGCCCTCGAAAGCTTCCTCCGCCGGGGCTCATTCCCTGGGCGCCACATCGCCCGAGACGGCCTCCTGCAGGATCAAGCGCGCCTGGACCTCGAGAGCCGCCGGCACCCAAACATCCACGGGCCCCATCCGGTAGGGTCCCTCGCTTTCTCCCTTCAGCTGGACCGGGATGCCTTCGGACTCCAGCAATCCTTTGACCAGTAGTCCTTCGGGAATGCTCGTCGTACTGAAAACCAGCACCAGGTCTGCGGCAGGGTCGACTGACTTCCGGGGGGACATGGGGATGTCCGTAAGATAGCCGAATCATGGGACGGTTGTTCGGGACCGACGGGGTTCGGGGGATCGCCAACCGCGAGCTTTCCGCCGAGCTCGCCTGCCGCCTCGGACGCGCCGCGGTTACGGCGCTGGCCGAGACCGGCGTGAGCCGGCCGCACATCGCCGTCGGCAGGGACACGCGTGCCTCCGGAGAGTTCCTCGAGGCCGCCCTCACCTCCGGCATCTGCTCGGCGGGGGGTGACGCGGTCCTGCTCGGGGTGTGCACCACACCGTCCGTCGCCTTTCTCACGACCGACCTCGGGGCAGAGGCGGGAGCGGTCATCTCCGCTTCGCACAACCCCTCCGAGTACAACGGCATCAAGTTCTTCGGCGCTTCCGGATACAAACTCGCCGACGAGGTGGAGAAGGAGATCGAGGACATCGTGACCGAGGATTCGGGGCCCCGGCCTGCCGGACGTGGCGTGGGGCGCATCCTGCGAGTCGACGACGCCAACGAGCGTTACGTGCGCCATCTCCAGGCGACTGCCGAAGGGTCCCTCGACTGGATGCGGGTCGTGGTGGACTGCGCCCACGGAGCGGCATCACGCGTGGCACCCGACATCCTCCGGAGGCTCGGCGCCTCCGTCCTACCGATCAACGATCGGCCCGACGGATGGAACATCAACGAAGGGGTGGGCGCGACCGTGCCGGAGGTGGTGGCCCTCGCCGTGGTCGACGCCGGTGCGGAGGTCGGCGTGGCCCACGACGGTGACGCGGACCGCGCCATGTTCGCGGATCACCTGGGCAACGTGATCGACGGTGATCAGGTCCTGGCGGCCTGCGCCCTGGCCATGAAGGAGAGCGGGCAGCTTCCTCGAGACACCGTGGTGACCACGGTCATGGCGAACCTCGGCTTCCGCAAGCGTATGGAGGAGGCGGGGATCCGCGTCATCGAGACGAAGGTGGGAGACCGCTATGTCCTGGAGGCCATGCTGCAGAACGGGGCCGAGCTGGGGGGCGAGCAGTCCGGGCACCTGATCTTCCTTCGCCACGCCACCACCGGGGACGGGCTGCTCACGGCCGTCCAGTTCCTCACCCTCGCCAGGCGGAGCGGGGCCACCGTGGCCGAGCTCGCCGGCTCAATGCAGAAGTTCCCCCAGGTGCTGATGAACATCCCCGTGGAGGATGCCGTCCGATTGGCGAGCGCCGACTCGGTGTGGGAAGCCGTGCGACAGACCGAGGAGGTCCTGGGCGACCAGGGCCGGGTGCTGGTGCGAGCCTCGGGAACCGAGCCGGTGATCCGGGTGATGGTCGAAGCGGCCACCGAGGACGAGGCCAGGAAGCACGCCGAGGCCCTCTCCGGGGCGATCCGAACCGCGCTGGCCTAGAGCCGGTCTTTGGTCTGACCCCGAAGACCGCGGGGTACCATTGGAACACTCATGTGCGGCATCGTGGGCTATGTCGGCCCCAACCAGGCCCTCCCCATCCTCCTGGAGGGCCTTCGCCGCCTCGAGTACCGCGGCTACGACTCCGCCGGGGTCGCCGTCCTGGATGGCGTGGTACGGGTGGTCAAGAGGGCAGGCAAGCTCTCGGAGCTCGAGGCGGCGCTCGGTGTCGGCGAACGGCCCGTCGGGCGGACGGGTATCGGCCACACCCGGTGGGCCACCCACGGCGGCCCGACCGACCAGAACGCCCATCCGCACCTCGATTGCGAAGGCCGCGTCGCGGTCATCCACAACGGGATAATCGAGAACTTCCAGTCGCTCAAGGACCGGCTGATCAAGTCCGGGCATCGGTTCTCTTCGGAGACCGACACCGAGGTCGTTGCCCACCTCGTCGAGGAAAGCGCTGAGGGTGACCTGGCCGATGCGGTTCGCGCAGCGGTCCGGCAGCTCACCGGGGCCTTCGCGCTGGTGATCCTCTCCTCCCACGAACCCGATGTGATCGTTGGGGTCAAGGTGTCCTCCCCGCTCATCGTGGGATTGGGCGACGGGGAGAACCTCGTGGCCTCCGACATCCCCGCGGTCATGCTTCGAACCACCCGTTTCGTGCCGCTGGCGGAGAACCAGGTGGTCGAGGTGCGGGCGGACTCCGTTCGGATCACGGACCTCGACGGGAACGACGTGGAGGTCGAACCCCTGGAGGTGGAATGGGACCTGGCGGCGGCGGAGAAATCCGGCTACGAGGACTTCATGCTGAAGGAGATCCACGAGCAGCCCGCGGCGATCCGGGACGCGCTCCGGGGGCGGTTCGACGGGGCGGCCCGGCTGGTCCTGGACGACCTCCGCATGCCGGAGGCGAAGATCGAGGACGTGGACAAGGTGTTCGTGGTGGCGTGCGGGACGGCGTTCCACGCCGGGCTCGTGGCGAAGTACGCCATCGAGCACTGGACGAGGCTGCCCGTGGAGATCGAGATCGCCAGCGAGTTCCGCTACCGCGACCCCGTTCTCGACGCGAACACGCTCACGCTCGGCATCTCCCAGTCCGGGGAGACCATCGACACCCTGGAAGCCATCCGCCACGCCCACCATCAACAGTCGCACGTCATCGGCATCACCAACACGGTCGGCTCCTCCATCGCACGGGAGGCCGACGGGGTCCTCTACACGCGGGCCGGACCGGAGATCTGCGTCGCCGCGACCAAGACCTTCACCACGCAGATGGTGGCCCTGCATGTGCTGGCGCTGTACCTGGCCCAGGTCCGGGGGACGATGTACCCGGCTGAGATCGCCGAGTACGTGGACCTCCTTCGGGCGCTGCCGGGACAGGTGGATGAGGCTCTGAAGCTGGAACCGCAGATCCGGGAGCTGGCCCCGAGGTACCGGGACGCGCGGGACTTCTTCTTCATCGGACGGCACACTGGGTACCCCGCGGCGCTGGAGGGTGCCCTGAAGCTCAAGGAGATCTCCTACATCCACGCGGAGGGCTACCCGGCGGCGGAGCTGAAACACGGTCCCATCGCTCTGATCGAGGAGGGATCGCCGGTGGTGGCCGTGGCCACCGAGTGTCACATCTACGCCAAGATGCTGTCGAACATCCAGGAGGTCAAGGCGCGGGGGGCGGAGGTCATCGCCGTGGCCACGGAAGGCGACGATCAGATCGCCGGCCTGGTCGATCAGGTGCTGTTCGTCCCTCGAACCCACGAGCTGCTCTCGCCCGTGGTGGTGACCGTCCCCCTCCAACTCCTCGCGTACCACATCGCCAAGCTCCGGGGCTGCGACGTGGACCAGCCCAGGAACCTGGCCAAGAGCGTCACCGTGGAGTGACGTCCGGGCGCTCGTGGAGATCGTCGGCATCGGGGTCGACCTCGTCGACGTGGAGCGGGTACGCCGGATGATGGATCGTCACCGAACGTTCGTGGAACGGGTGTTCACTCCGGAAGAGATCTCGTATTGCCAGAGCCAGGCCTCGCCGGCGGAGTGCTTCGCCGCGCGGTGGGCGGCGCGGGAAGCCTGCCGCAAGGCTCTGGGCGGCGTCCACGAGATGCGCTGGCACGACGTCGGGGTCGACCGGGCCCCCACCGGCGCCCCCCACCTGGCCCTGCGGGGAGCCTCCCGAGCGCGAATGGACGCGCTCGGCGTGACCGATGTCCTCGTCGCGCTGACCCACGAGCGCCGCATGGCCGCCGCGTTCTGTGTGGCGGTTCGAGCCTGAAGGAGAGGGTGCGATGATCCCCATCCTGACCCCGGCGGAGAGCGCCGAGCTGGACAGGGAGAGCGCCAAACGCGGGGTCACCACCCTGGAGCTCATGGAGAACGCCGGGCGGGCCGTGGCGCGAACCGGCGCCGCCATCGCCGGGGGGACCTACGGGCGGCGAGCCGTGGTCGTGTGCGGCAAGGGGAACAACGGCGGTGATGGGCTGGTCGCGGCCCGGCACCTGGAACGATCCGGCATGGCCGTGAAGGTGGTCCTGCTTGCCGATCTCTCGGAGCTCCGCGGCGAGCCGGCGGCGGAGCTGCGGAGGCTCGTGAGCGCCGCCGGCGTGGTACACCGGTACAGCGAAGACCGTCTGAGCCGCGAGGTAGACCGAGCCGACGTCGTGGTGGACGCAGTCTTCGGAATGGGGTTCCGGGGTGCTCCGGAGAACGACTTCGCCCGAGCGATCGAACTGATCAACGACGCGGCCGGTTCGGTGGTGGCCGTGGACATCCCCTCGGGAGTGGAGGGAGAGACGGGTCTGGTCAGGGCCGGCGCCGTGTACGCCGACGCCACGGTGACCTTCGGCAGCCTCAAGCCGGGCCTGGTCTTCCATCCGGGAGCGGAATACGCCGGAGAGGTGGAGGTGGCGGACATCGGGTTCCCCCCCGACCTGGTTCGGAGCGACCTGTGGCTGGTGGAGGCCGAGGACGTCGCCGGCCTCGTCCCATCTCGCGCGCCCGACTCGCACAAGCGGGCCTCCGGCGTCGTCCTGGTCGTGGCCGGGTCCAGGTCCATGACCGGGGCGGCAGCCCTGGCCGCTGGAGCCGCGTATCGGGCGGGGGCCGGCCTGGTCACTGTGGCGGTACCCGAAGGGATCCTCTCGGTGGTGCAGGCCGCAGTCCCCGAGGCCACCTTCCTGCCGCTGCCCCAGACCGAGGAGGGAACGGTGGCGGAAGGAGCTTCCGGTCCATTATTGGAGCGCCTCCAGGACGTCCAGGCCATGGCCATCGGGCCCGGGCTCACCACGAATCCCTCCACGGTCGAGCTGGTCCGGCGGCTGGTGGCCGAGAGTCCGGTGCCGTTGGTCCTGGACGCCGACGGGCTGAACGCCTTCGCCGGGCGAGGCTCGCTCCTGGCCGAGCGCCGCTCCGAAGCCGCGGTCACGCCGCATGCCGGCGAGTTCGGGCGGCTCACCGGCCTGTCTTCGGCCGAGGTCCTGGAGGACCGGGTGGGCCACGCCAGGAAGGCTGCGGCCGAGTATCGGTGCGCCGTGCTGTTGAAGGGTTCGAGGACGGTGGTTGCCGAGCCGGGCGGACGGGTCCGGGTCAACCCGACCGGAAGCCCCTACCTCGCCACGGGAGGAACCGGCGACGTCCTGACGGGGGCGGTGGCGGCGTTCCTGGCCAGAGGGCTCACTCCGGCCGACGCCGCGGTGCTCGCCGCCTACGTCCACGGGGTTGCCGGCCGGATGGCGGGGGCCGAGTTGGGGGAAGGCACGGTGTCTCCCGACGTGCTGGCCCGGCTCCCAGGTGCGCTCTCGGCCCTCTCCATGGAGGCGAGGTGATCCGGCACCGAGCGACGGTGGCCGTGGTCGACCTCGGGGCGATCCGCCACAACGTACGCGTCCTGAAGCCGGAGCGGGCCGAATTCCTGGCCGTGGTCAAGGCGAACGGCTACGGACACGGCGCGGAGCAGGTGTCGCGGGCGGCGCTGGATGCCGGAGCGACCTGGCTGGGCGTGGCCCTGGTGGAGGAAGGGATCAGGCTGCGCGACGCCGGCCTGCACGCCCCGGTCCTGGTGCTCACGCAGCTCCCTCCAGGGTCGGAGAAAGAGGCACTCGCGGCCGGGCTGACCCCGACGGTGTACACGGAGGACGGCCTGGCCCGCCTGGCGGAGGCCGCCGGGGCGGTTGGCGGTCCCGTCGGCGTGCACGTGAAGCTCGACACGGGCATGCATCGCGTCGGACTGCCACCGGAGCAGACCCTGGGGTTCGTGCGGGCGGTGGCCGAGGCGGGCCTCGAGCTCGAAGGGCTGTGGACGCATTTCGCTACCTCGGAGGACCTCGACGACCCGTTCACCGAGATCCAACTCCGCCGCTTCCTCGACGAGACCGACCGTCTGAAAGCGGCCGGCATCCGCCCCCGCTACCTTCACGCCGCCAACAGCGGCGGGGCGATCGCGCACCCTGCCGCACACCTCGATCTGGTGCGGGTCGGGCTCGGCATGTACGGCCTCGTGCCGGGGCCGGCGTTGGCGGGCATGGCGGACCTTCGTCCCGCGATGTCCTGGCGAAGCGCCGTGGCCATGGTGAAGCGGGTGCCGGCGGGGGAGGGGATCTCTTACGGGCTGCGTTACCGGCTGGATCGGGAGTCCACCATCGCCACCGTGCCGGTGGGCTACGCCGACGGTTTCAGTCGGGTGCTCGGGGATGCGGCCGCGGTCCTGATCCGCGGTCGCCGGCATCCCGTTGCCGGTACCGTGACCATGGACCAGCTCATGGTCGACTGCGGCGACGACCCGGTGGAGGCGGGCGACGAGGTGGTGCTGATGGGGCGGCAGGATGGGCAAGAGATCCCGGCGGAGGAGCTCGCCGCGTGGATGGGCACGGTCAACTACGAGATCGTGTGCATGGTGAGCGAGCGCGTGCCGAGGGAGTACGCGGACGAGGCCGCGTCGGGGTGAGCCCGGGGAACAGCCCGGCGCGGCGTCGGACTGGGCTCGCGCGCAAGGTCCTGGTGGGGGCGGGAGCGACGGCGGCGGCCGGAGCCCTGGGCTATGCGGGTGCCCGTCACCTCATCCGCCGGGCCCGGTCCGGGTCGTCCCCGGAGAGCGACGAGGATCTGGCCGAGCGCCCGGGCATCGAACGACGGATCGTCTCCTTCGACGGCACGGAGCTCGCCGTCAACGTGCTCGGCCCCGACCGCCGACCGAGGCTGGTCATGCTCCACGGGTTCAGCGGCGACCTCACGCTCTGGCACTACCAGTGGACACACTTCTCCAAGGACTTCCGGTGCGTCCTGTTCGACCACCGAGGGCACGGACGGAGCGGCCCCGCCGCGCAGGGTGACTACTCGCTGGAGGCCTTGGGGCGGGATCTGAAAGCGGTCCTCGACGCCGAGGCCGGCGACGCCCCCGTGGCCCTGATCGGCCACAGCATGGGGGGCATGGCCGTCCTGTCGTTCGCCCAGATGTTCCCCGAGGAGTTCGGCGCCCGGGTCCGTGCAGTGGTCCTGGCCAACACGGCGGCGTCGGACCTGGTGAAGGCCATGGTGGCAGGCCTCGGCGCCTACGCCGGACGATTCCTGGCGGCCGCCGCGTCGCGGGTTGCCTCGAAGCCGGACCGCGTGTACCGGATCAGAGCCAGGGCGCTGGCGGGGAGAGGGGACCTCGCCTTCCTCGCCACGCGCCTGGCGAACTTCGGCCCGAACGCCCCGCCCTCGCTGGTCGAGTACGTGGCCGAAGTAGGAGCGAGAGCTCCCGTGGAAGTGTGGAGCGACCTCCTGGCGAGCCTCGTCGGGATGGATCTGGGGGACGCCATGGAATGCGTCCGAGTGCCCGTGCTCATCGTGGTCGGGGACGTGGACCGACTGACGCCTCCCTCCTCGGCGACGGCCATGCGGCACCGTCTTCCGGATGCTCGGGTGGTCGTGGTCGAAGGGGCCGGTCACTGCACGATGCTCGAGCGCCACGCGGAGTTCAACAGCGCGGTCGAGCGGTTCCTCCACGAGGCGCTGCAGCCGGTGGTGGGACCGCCTCCCGCTCGAGCGCGCGGCACCGGGCGGAAGCCGCGCGGGGCGGATCGATGATCGCGCGGGTCCCGGGTATCAGGGTTGGCCACTGGACCGATCCGGCAGGCCTGACCGGCTGCACGGTCGTGCTGTGTCCCCCCGGGACGGTCGGATCGGGAGAGGTACGGGGAGGCGCGCCCGGCACCCGCGAGACCGACCTCCTCCGCCCGGGAACGCTCGTCCAGGAGGTCAACGCCGTGCTCCTGACCGGTGGGAGCGCGTTCGGGCTGGCCGCCGCCGACGGGGTGATGCGTTTCCTGGAGGAACGGGGGATCGGGTTCGAGACCCTTGTGGCGAGGGTCCCGATCGTCCCGGCCGCCGTCCTGTTCGACCTCGGCGTGGGAGACGTGTCGGCGCGACCCGGTCCGGAGCAGGGCTATGCGGCCTGTGTCGCCGCGAGCGAGGAAGTGGCAGAGGGGAACGTCGGGGCGGGCACCGGCGCCACCGTGGCGAAGCTGCACGGGATGGAGCGTGCGGCGAAGGGCGGCCTGGGGAGCGCGGCGAGAGAGGACGGCGATCTCGTGGTGGGCGCCCTCGCCGCGGTGAACGCCTACGGCGAGATCGTCGATGACCAGGGCGAAGTACTGGCCGGGGCCCGACCAGGAGAGGATCCAGAAGCAGCCGGCCCAGGGGCTCCCCCCGAGGATGAGGGAACGCTGCCCGGAATGAACACGACGCTGGTCGTGGTGGCGACCAACGCGAAGCTCTCCAAGGAGAGGGCCCATCTCCTGTCGCTGGCCGCCCACGATGGCATCGCCGGGGCGATTCGCCCCGCGCATACAATGTGGGACGGGGACACCGCTTTCGTCCTCGCCACCGGGCCGGTGGAAGCCGAGCACCGAACGCTCGAGTCCATGGCCGAGGAGGCGGTGAGGGAGGCCATTCGGCGGGCGGTGCTCCTCGCGGAAGGCGTTCCGGGCTTCCCCTCGGCGAAGGAAGGGGGGCTCGCATGACCAAGACCCTTGAGGAGCTGGCGCACGAGGCTTCGTCCTGCACGCGGTGCCGGCTGGCCAGCGGCCGGACGCAGGTCGTGTTCGGCGTGGGGAACCCCGACGCCGGCGTGATGTTCATAGGGGAAGGCCCGGGCTACTACGAGGACAAGCAGGGCGAGCCGTTCGTGGGAGCGGCCGGCCAGCTGCTCACCCGTCTGCTCGCCGAGATCGGCCTCCGCCGCGAGGACGTCTACATCTGCAACGTCGTGAAATGCAGGCCTCCCGGGAACCGCGATCCGCTCCCCGACGAGATCGAATCCTGCCGGCCATACCTCGCCGGCCAGATCGAGAACGTCTCGCCGCGCATCGTCATCACGCTGGGGAACTTTGCCACGCGGGTGATCCTGGACAAGCAGGTCTCGATCAGCCGGGTACGGGGCCAGCGCTTCACGATCGAAGGGCGGACGGTCATCCCGACCTTCCATCCCGCGGCCGTCCTGCACGGCGGCGGAGAGGCCGGCTCGCAGATGGCCGGGCTGCGTTCGGACTTCCAGACGATCCGGCAGATCCTGGAGGAGCCGGTCCCGGTCGGCGCGGGTTCCGAAGAACAGCTCGGGCTGTTCTGAGACTTCCGTGACCGGCCCGGGCTTGGACCTCGCCACGGTATCGCCGGAGGAGACCAGGGCGGTGGGGGAGGCGCTCGCGACGCTCTTGCGTCCGGGCGACGTGATTTCCCTGACCGGAGACCTCGGCGCCGGGAAGACCACCCTCGTGCAGGGTGCCGCCCGCGCCCTCGGAGTGGAGGAGCCGGTCCTGTCTCCGACCTTCACGCTCGTCCGAGAATATCGAGGGCGAGCCCCGATCTATCACTTGGACGTCTACCGGCTCGAGCGCATACAGGACGTCCTCGACCTCGGGTTCGAGGAGCTCGTGGATCGCCGGGCGATCGTGTTCATCGAATGGGGAGACGCCATCGACGCGCTCCTCCCTCCCGAGCACCTGCAGGTGGAGCTGACCTTGCCGGCGGATGGCCAGCAGCGCCGACTTTCGGTGGCCTGGTACGGTCGATCGTGGGCCGCGCGGATCGAACCCCTGGCGGCGGTCCTCGAGCGCTGGATGGTGTGATCCGTGCTGGTCCTGGGCATCGAGACCTCCACCGAGCAAACGGCGATCGCGCTGGGCACCGAGCAGGGCATCGTGGCGGGGGCCATGCTGGCGGCCGCGCGTCCCGGCGGCGAGATGGTGGTCCCGGCCATCGAGCACTTGCTGGCGTGGTCGAACGTGTCGCTGTCGTCGCTCGGCGGGATCGCGGTCGGACTGGGTCCCGGCCTCTTCACGGGGATGCGGGTCGGGATCGCCACCGCCAAGACGCTGGCTCAGACACTCCAGGTCCCGATCGTCGGCTTGGCGTCGCTCGACCTCGTCGCGTTCTCGGTCGCCTACGTCCGGACGCTGATCGGTGCCGCCATCGACGCCAAGCGCGGCGAGGTGTTCTACGCGTTCTATGTCCCCGTGCCGGGCGGCATCGCCAGACAGACCGAGTTCGAAGTCGGATCGCCGGCCCACCTCACGGCAGAGCTGGAAGCCCGGCGTGAAGATATCCTGATGGTCGGCAACGGGGCCCTGGCGTACCGGCGGGAGCTGGAGGAAGCGGGGAACCATGTGAGCTTCGCCTCGCCCGCTCACGCCTTCCCGGCGGCGACGGCGTTGGTGGAGCTGTCCATCGCCCGCCTGACCCGGGAGGATTTCGACCGGCTGTACGAACTGAAACCGTTCTACGTGAGGAAATCGGATGCGCAGATCGCCTGGGATCGCGGTCGACGAACCGGCTGAGCTCGAGATCATCCGGATGCGCCGGCGCCACCTGAAAGGCGTCATGGCCATCGAGCGGCAGGTCTATCCGCGGCCGTGGAGCCCAAACCTCTTCCTCTCCGAGATGAGCGAGCTGCGCAACCGGAGCTACCTCGTGGCCAAGATGGACCGGGAGACCGTCGGCTACGGGGGCATCATGTGCTACGGCGAAGAAGCCCACGTCACCACCATCGCCGTGGATCCGGAATATCACCGGCGCAAGATCGGCACGCGCATCCTGTACGAGCTGGTCCAAGAGGCCGTCAAGATGGGGGCTCGGGCCGTCTCCTTGGAGGTTCGGGTGTCGAATTGGGGCGCCCAGCGCCTGTACAGCCAGTTCGGGTTCCGGCCGGTGGGCATCCGCAAGAACTACTACCAGGAGACCGGCGAGGACGCGGTGGTGATGTGGGTGGACAACGTCCGAAGCCGCGACTACTACGATCAGCTCGAACGGATCATCAGCCAGGTCCCTGACGGGATCCGCCCCGACTAGCGCTTCGTCGCGGATGCGCGTCCTGGGCATCGAGACCTCTTGCGACGAGACGGCGGTGGCCGTCGTCGAGGACGGCCGTCGCGTCCTTTCGAATCTCCTGTCGAGCCAGGCTCACCTGCACGAGCGCTTCGGCGGGGTTGTGCCGGAGGAGGCGGCCCGGGCCCACCTCGAGGCCATCAATCCGATGATCGAGCTGGCCCTTCGAGAGGCCGACACCACGTTCGCTCGAGTCGACGCCGTGGCCGTGACCGTCGGCCCCGGCCTGGTGGGCGCGCTGCTGGTCGGCATCGCCGCCGCCAAGGCGGTGGCCCTTGCCCGGGAGGTCCCCCTGATCGGGGTGAACCACCTGGAAGGCCACATCTACGCGAACTTCCTGGAGCGAGACCCGCTGGAGGAGCCGTTCGTCTGCTTCATCGTCTCCGGCGGGCACACCATGCTGGTGCACGTTCCCAAGCCCCACGCGTACGAACTGCTGGGCCAGACGTTGGACGACGCGGCCGGAGAGGCTTTCGACAAGGTCGCTCGGTTCATCGGGCTGGGGTTCCCGGGCGGGCCGGCCCTGGACCGGCTGGCGCAGTCCGGCAACGCTCACGCCATCCGGTTCCCTCGCGCCGTCACAGAACACCGCTATGACTTCTCGTTGTCGGGGCTGAAGACTGCGGTGGTGCGGTACGTGAAGGCGGCTCGGGACAAGGGGCACGAGCCCCTCGCGGAGGACCTGGCCGCGTCCTTCCAGGAAGCCGTGGTCGAGGTGCAGGTGGACAAGACGATCTCGGCCGCCCAGGACAAGGGCGTGAAGACCATCGTGCTGGGCGGTGGAGTGGTCGCGAACACGCGGCTGCGCGCCCTGATGGGGGAGCGAGCGAAGGAGAACGGGCTGGACCTGCTCGTCCCACCGCTCGAGCTGTGCACCGACAACGGGGCCATGATCGCGTGCGCCGGCTACCACCGCCTGGCTCGCGGCGAGCGGACAGGGCTCGACGTCGGGGCGAACCCGAGCCTTCCCCTGGCCTGAAGGGTTCCTATCCGGATCGGACCGGGTCGATCCGGAGGCGGCCGATGGCGTTGGACTGCGATTCCGCAATCCAGATGTTCCCGTCGGGTCCGGCCGTGATCCCGATGGGGTAGGAGCCGTCAGCGATCCTGCCTACCTTGCGGCCGCTGGGCGTCATCCCGATGATCATGCCTGCGTCGTTCTCGGAGAGCCACAGGTTTCCGTCGGGACCGGCTGTGATCCCTGCGATTCCGGTGAATTGCGCGGGGACCGCGAACTCCCTGATCCGGCCGGACGGGGTCACCTTGCCGACCTTCCGGTCTCCGGCCAAGGCCGTGAACCACACGTTGCCATCGGGGCCCAGGGCGATCCCGTACAGGAGCTGGGCCGTGGGCGCTGTAAAGACGGTGACGTCCCCGGAGGTGGTCATTCGAACGACTGCACTGCCGAGCTCCTCGGTGAACCACAGATTGCCGTCGGCTCCAGCGGTGATCTCGGTCGGGAAGCAGCATGTGCCGCTGGGGAACTCTTCGATGTCCCCATCGGTGGTGATGCGCCCGATCTGGTCGACGTCCTCCTCGGTGAACCACAGATTGCCGTCGGGGCCCGGGGCGATGTCCCAGGGCTGGCTATTGGCCGTGGGCACCGTGTACTCAGCCAGCAGCTCCTCGGCGACGGGGTCGAACTTAGCGATGAGGTTCGCATATCGCTCGGCGAACCAGATGTTTCCGTCCGGTCCCACGGTGATCCCGTAAGGCCCGCTGGCCTTCCGGATCCGGAACTCGGTGATCACTCCGTCCGGGGTGATTCGCCCGATCGCCCCCGCGTCCGACTCGGTGAACCACAGGTTGCCATCGGGGCCGGCCGTGATCTGGTAGGGGCGGCTGGCCGGGGTTGGGACGGGGAACTCGACGAGTCTCCCGGAGTCCGCAATGGCCGGGGGCGCCGACCCCACGACGAGAAGGCCGATGATCCAGATCCAGCCGAACTTCCAGGGCACACCCACGGCGGCCTCCTCTCGGATACGCGGCGGGTACGGTAGGTCAATTCCGTCCGAAGCGCGACTCCGGGACGGGATTGACTGCCTGGCGAGCGACTGGATAGACTGTTAGCACTCGGAAGTCCAGAGTGCTAAGTCGTCGGCGCAAGGAGGAGGAGCATGGCCAAGAAGTTCAGCCTGCAGCCGCTGGAAGACCGGATCGTGGTCAGGCCCAGCGAGGAGGAGGAGACCACCGCCTCCGGTTTGGTCATCCCGGACACCGCCAAGGAGCGGCCCCAGGAGGGGGAGGTCATCGCGGTCGGCCCCGGCCGGTTCAACGAGGACGGGGACGAGCGGGTCCCCATGGACGTGAAGGTGGGGGACAAGGTCATCTACTCGAAGTACGGCGGGACCGAGGTCAAGATCGAGGGTGACGACTACCTGATCCTTTCGGCCCGGGACGTCCTCGCCATCGTCAGCAAGTAACGGGAGGGGATCGGATTGCCGGCAAAACTACTGAAGTACGACGAGGAGGCGCGCAGGGCGCTCGAGGCGGGCGTGAACAAGCTGGCCGACGCCGTGGCCATCACGCTCGGCCCCAGGGGTCGCAACGTGGTCCTCGACAAGAAGTGGGGAGCCCCCACCATCACCAACGACGGGGTGACCATCGCCAAGGAGATCGAGCTGGACGACCCCTGGGAGAACATGGGGGCGCAGCTCGCCCGCGAGGTGGCCACCAAGACCAACGACGTGGCCGGTGACGGCACCACGACCGCAACCGTCCTGGCGCGCGCCATGGTCCGGCTCGGGATGAGGAACGTGGCCGCCGGGGCGAACCCGATGGGCCTCAAGCGAGGCATCGAGAAGGGCGTCGCCGCGGCCGTCGAGCACCTCGGCAAGCAGGCCCGTGACGTCGAGGGCAGGGACGAGATCGCCCACGTCGCCACGATCTCCGCCGGCGACCGCGCCATCGGGGAGACGATCGCCGAGGCGTTCGAGAAGGTCGGCAAGGACGGCGTCATCACGGTGGAGGAGTCCCAGACCTTCGGGATCGAGCTCGAGTTCGTGGAGGGCATGCAGTTCGACAAGGGCTACATCTCGCCCTACTTCGTCACGGACCCCGAGCGGATGGAGACGGCCTTCGAGGACCCGAACATCCTGTTGGTCGGCAAGAAGATCTCGAGCGTCCAGGAGCTCCTGCCACTGCTGGAGAAGGTCGTCCAGGCCGGGAAGCCACTGGTGATCGTGGCCGAGGACGTGGAGGGCGAGGCCCTGGCCACGCTCGTGGTCAACAAGATCCGGGGCACCCTCCAGGCCGTGGCCGTGAAGGCCCCCGGGTTCGGCGACCGTCGCAAGTCGATGCTCGAGGACATGGCCATCCTGACCGGTGGCCAGGTGGTCTCCGAGGAGATCGGGGCCAAGCTCGAGAACGTGAGCATCGACATGCTGGGCCGGGCCCGGAAGGTCGTGGTGACCAAGGACGACACGACGATCGTGGAGGGCCAGGGCAAGCCCGAGGACATCCAGGGGCGCATCCGCCAGATCAAGGCCGAGATCGAGAAGACCGACTCGGATTGGGACCGGGAGAAGCTCCAGGAGCGGCTGGCCAAGCTGGCCGGAGGGGTGGCCGTGATCAAGGTCGGTGCGGCCACCGAGGTCGAGCTCAAGGAGAAGAAGCACCGCATCGAGGACGCCGTGTCCGCGACGCGCGCCGCCATCGAGGAAGGAATCGTCCCCGGCGGCGGTGTGGCCCTGATCCGGGCCGAGGAGTCGGTCGACCCGGGCAAGCTCGGACTGGACGGCGACGAGGCGACCGGGTCGTGGATCGTCCGGGGTGCCCTGTCGGAGCCGGCTCGGCTCATCGCCGAGAACGCCGGGTTCGAGGGAGGCGTGGCCGTGGAGCGCATCCGCGGCGAGTCCGGCGCCTTCGGGTTCGACGCGGCCGCCGGAGAGTGGGGCGACATGCTGAAGTTCGGCATCATGGACCCCGCCAAGGTCACCCGCTCGGCCCTCCAGAACGCGGCCTCCATCGCCGGGCTGGTCCTTACCACCGAGGCCAGCGTGGCGGAGAAGCCCGAGGAGGACGAAAAGTCCGCGGCGATGGGGGGCGGCGGCCACATGCACTGAGCCCCGACCGGGCGCGCAGCCGACCGAGGGGGCCGGATATCCGGCCCCCTCGTTCTTGCGGTGCGGCGGCTACTTGATGTGGAGGTTGACCTTCAGCAGGACCAGCGGCCACAGGATGACCGCCAGGACCGCCGAGATGAAGTCCTTCACGTCGTTCAGTCCTTGGAAATAGTCGTGCGAGTTGGCCACGATGATGCCAATCGCGATATACACCGCGAGCAGCAGGGTGGTCAGGAATCTGGGCCTCATGGGCGCAATTCTTACCATGGAACCGCCCAGCTCATCCGATCCCTTGGCTCGTCGAGGATCAGCGGGGAACGGCCAGCCCCGGGCCACCCGGTAGGAGCTGGAGGCTCAGCCCGAACCGCTTCTGGGCCCGGATCCAGGTCCGCTCGCCCATCGCCGGCGATTCGTCCGAAAGCTTGTCCATGCGCTCACGGAGGCTGTCCAGGTATTTCTTGGGGTCTCCCTTGGACTCCGGGTAGGTTGGGTGCAGGGAGATCATCTCGGCGATCTCCCTGCGAAGCGCCTCCCAGCGGGAGGCGGCGACGCGATGCTTCTCCGCGCGCTCGGCGAACCTGAGGAAGGTCTGGAGGCTGGCCAGAACGGCGGCGGCCACGCTGATCATCCCAACCCCGATCTTGAACTGGACCGATCCCTGGTGCTGGATCGTAGCGAACAGGCTGGTGCCAACGAAGGTCGAGCACATGACCACTGGCACTCCCAGCAACACGTTGTACCTTGCCAACTTTCCCGCAATGCGGTTGTGCGTCGATGCGCTGGCAGCCGCTCGTGTTGCCCAGTCTTGGAGCAATCGCAGGACTGCGGGCGTCCAGGGAGACGTCTCCAACCTTTCGGCGAGCTCGATGCGATCGTTCGGAACTGTCGTCTTCGCCTCGCTCATGGCCCCCTCGAGGGCCTGATACCACGAGCCTTAGCGCGCAAGGCCACTGGCGTCAATACCTGATTCGGGGCGTTTCTCAGCGGGATCTGGCTCGGGCCCTCGGTTTCTCGGTCCGATCAGGGCGCCGGCTGCTCCCTGGAAGCCGCGAAGAGGCCGTACAGCAACCCCAGCGAGAACAGCACGGCCACCCCGGCGGACACCCACCACAGAACGCCCGACTCGTGAGGACCGAGGCCGAAGGCCGCGTTGAGGAGGGCCACGGCGGCGCTCGCCACGGTCGCCATGGCGAAGGCCCACGACCACCACCACAACTCTTCGACTCGATGAGCGACGAGCACCATCAGCAGGGCCAGGCCGACGCTCTGCACGCCCAGCAATCGGACCCACGCGAACTGCTGGTGCGGCGGTTGGTCGAACAGCGTGACCAGCACGCCGCGTGGAGCGACGGCGAGCGCCAGTCCGACGATGGCCCACACCCCGGCCTGGAGGTACAGAGCACGCCGGAGAGCGTTCATCGCTCGGTACAATACCGACCCCCACCCCCTGAGAGACGTGAGTCATGACGAACGGTCCCCGAGTGGCAGTGATCGGTCTGGATTGCGGGACGCCGCAGCTCCTGTTCGACCGGCTCGCCGATGAAGTGCCGAACATCAACGCCTTGATCCAGCGCGGGATGCACGGAGAGCTGGCCAGCGTCACGCCGCCCATCACCATCCCGGCCTGGGCCTGCGCCATGAGCGGGAGGACTCCCGGCCGGCTCGGCATCTATGGCATGCGGAACCGGAAGGACACCAGCTACGAAGGGCTGTCCATCGCTACCAGCGCGGCGGTGAAGGAACCCCAGGTGTGGGACGTCCTCGGCCAGCAGGGGATGAAGTCGCTGCTGATCGGGGTTCCTCCCGGCTACCCGCCCCGGCCGGTGGAGGGATGGCGGGTGTCGTGCTTCCTGACCCCGCCTTCCGCGGAGACCTTCACGCATCCGAAGGACTTGGCGGCGGAGATCGAGGAGGAACTCGGACAAGAGCCCTACATCTTCGACATCCCGAACTTCCGGTTGAAGGGCGAGGACGTCCTCCTGGACCAGGTCTTCAAGATGACCGACCGGCGGTTCCGGGTGGCCCGCAGGCTGGCCCGCACGAAGCCGTGGGACTTCTTCATGTTGGTCGAGATGGGGCCGGACCGGCTGCACCATGTCTTCTGGCATCACTTCGACCCGGCCCATCCCAAGCATCGGCCGGGAAACCGGTTCCAGACGGCGTTCCAGGACTACTACCGGTTCCTGGACGAGCGGGTCGGCGCGCTGCTGGAGGCCCTGCCGGAGGACACCGTCGTCGTGTTGATGTCCGACCATGGGGCGCGTCCCATGACCGGCGGCGTGTGCTTCAACGAATGGCTGGCACGGGAGGGCTACCTGCGGTTCGAGGCCGAACCCGACGGCCCCACCCCCATCGGAGCGGCGAGGATCGACTGGCCGAACACGGTGGCCTGGGGCGACGGCGGCTACTACGGCCGGTTGTTCCTGAACGTGAAGGGGCGGGAGCCCCAGGGCGTGGTGGATCCTTCCCGGTACGAGCAGATCCGCGGCGAGCTGGTGGAGAAGCTCGAGAAGATGCCCGGGCCCGACGGCGGTTCGCTCGGGACCCGGGTGTACAAGCCACAGGACGTCTACCCCGAGGTCCGGGGCGTGGCCCCCGACCTCATCGTGTACTTCGGTGACCTGGAATGGCGGTCGGTGGGGCAGGTGGGGACGGGCCAGATCTTCACCTACGAGAACGACACCGGGCCGGACGGGGCCAACCACGACCGGAAGGGTGTCTTCGCCATGGCCGGGGCGCCGGGCCAGCCCACGGGTCGGCAGGAAGGCCTAAGACTGATCGACGTTGGCCCTACGATCCTTTCCCTGTATGGTGTGCAGCTTCCCGAGAGCGACGGAAGGAGCTTCCTGTGACGCACCACCCTGAGCAGAAGGGCTTCACGGTCTGGTTCACGGGCTTGTCCGGGGCCGGCAAGTCGACCCTCGCCGAGATGCTCCACCACGAGCTCGGCAAGCGAGATCTGAAGATCGAGATGCTGGACGGGGATGTAGTCCGAACGAACCTCTCCAAGGGCCTGGGGTTCTCGAAGGAGGACCGGGACACCAACATCTTGCGGATCGGGTTCGTGGCAAACCTTCTGTCGCGCAACGGGGTGGCGACCATCGTCTCGGCCATCTCACCGTACCGGGAGGCCCGGAACCAGTGCCGGGCCATGATCCGGGACTTCGTCGAAGTCTTCGTGCACGCCACGGTCGAGGAGTGCGCCCGCCGGGACGTGAAGGGCCTGTACGCCAAGGCGATGGCCGGCGAGATCAAGGGCTTCACCGGCGTCGACGATCCCTACGAGCCGCCCCAGAGCCCGGAGATCTACATCGACACGATGGCCCAGGACCCCGTCGAGTCGCTCCAGGTCATCCTGGACAAGCTCGGCGAGATGGGTTACGTGGAGGAGCACGACCGCTTGCTGGCGTACTGATGTAGCGCCCTGCCGGTCTCTGGACACGGGGGCGGCTCCGGACAAGACTCGCGGGGAGATGGCCCCTCCCGCGCGCACCGAGGAGATCGTCGGGCGAGACCTGGAGATCGCGAAGCGCGCGGCGTACAGTCTGGGCGCGGGGCGGCAGAAGGAGGGCCTATGCCCACCTATGTGAGTCTGGTGAACTGGACCGACCAGGGGATCCGCAGCTTCAAGGACTCTCCGAAACGGGCGGACGCATTCGCCGAGGTCCTCAAGCAGAAGGGAGGGAGCGTCAAGGAGATCTACTGGACGCTTGGGGCCTACGACGTCGTTGCCATCGCCGAGGCCCCCGACGCGGAGACCATGACGGCCGCGCTCCTGCAGATCGCTGCGCAGGGAAACGTCCGGACGACCACTCTGACGGCGTTCGACAGAGACGGCATCGCCAAGATCATCAGCAAGGCCGGCTGAGTCCAGGCCGGCCGCCTCCGGGACCCACCTGCCGCCCCGCGGGCCCCGGCATCCTCGAAGGAACCTCCCGAGCCGCGGGCCCGTCCAAGCAGCTCAAGGAGGGAACGCAACCCTCCGAAGGGTTCGGTTGACCCCCTCTTCCTCAAAGGAGGTTCCGTGAGCACTCGGTTTCGGTGGGGGATCCTCGGGCTGGTAGTCGGCATTGCCCTGACGCTGGCCCTGCCCTCTCTCGGCCAACCTTCGGGAACCCCGCCCGCGTCGGGCACCCAGCGCACCGTCAAGGTGTCGGGCTCGGCGATCATCCGCTCTCAGCCGGATGAGGCGGTGATCTCCATCGGGGTTCAGACACAGGACCGAACGGCGAACCAGGCCCTTCGCGACAATGCGGCGAAGATGGCCAAGGCGATCAACGCGGTCGTCGCTGCTGGGGTCAGCCGGAGCGATATCGACACGTCGTTCATCAACCTCAACCCGAACTACGACTCGTCGGGCCGCACCGTGGACTCCTACATCGCGATGAACCAGGTCGAGGTGACCGTTCGTGACCTCACCAAGGTGGGACACGTCATCGATCGGGCGGTGTCGGCGGGGGCCAACCTCGCCGGTGGCATCACATTCAAGCTCAGCAACGAGAACAAGGGCCGTCCCGACGCGCTGGCGGCGGCCGTTCAGGATGCAAGGTCCCAGGCCGAAGCGCTGGCAGCGGCCGCGGGTGCGCACCTCGGACAGGTCGTCTCGATCGAGCAAACGTCGTCGGAGCTTCCTCCCCCCATCTTCGATGAGCGGGGCAAGGCTGATATCGCTTCGCCGACGCCGGTGTTTCCCCCGACCCTGGAAGCCCAGGTCTCCGTCACGGTGGTGTGGGCCCTGACCTGAGAGGGACACGCAGGCTCTTCGGTCGACTCGAGGCCTGACGGCTGATAACGTTCCTCCATGGAAGTCCGGAACGCCTGCCCTTCCCCCGGGCGGGCGTTTCGCGTTTTCGGACCCGCTTGATCCGCTGAGGGAGGCCCGAGTGGACGTCGAGATCGGCATCGGCAAGACCGGCAGGCGGGCCTACGGCTTCGACGAGGTGGCCATCGTCCCGTCCCGGCGGACCAGGGACCCCGATGACGTCGACATCTCCTGGGAGATCGACGCCTGGACCTTCGACCTGCCGCTGATGGCCTCGGCCATGGACGGAGTGGTCTCACCGGCCTCGGCCATCGAGGTCGGGCTCCGCGGGGGCCTGGCCGTGCTGAACCTCGAGGGCATCCAGACGCGGTTCGAGGATCCCGAGCCGGTCCTCGACGAGATCGCCGCCCTGTCGGACGACAAGGCCACTCCCCGTATGCAGGAGCTGTATCGCGAGCCGATCAAGGAGGAGCTGATCGTCCGCCGCATCAGGGAGGTCAAGGGAAGTGGGGTCACAGCCGCGGCCTCCCTCACTCCCCAGCGGGTGGCCCTCTACGCGAAGCTGGTGCTCGAAGCGGAGCTGGACATCCTGGTCATTCAGGGAACGGTGGTCTCTGCGGAGCACGTCTCGACGCGGAGTGAGCCCCTCAACCTGAAGGAGTTCATCGCGAACTTCGAGATCCCTGTGATCGTGGGGGGGTGCGCGTCCTACCAGACGGCCTTGCACCTCATGCGCACCGGGGCCGTCGGCGTCCTGGTCGGCGTGGGGCCCGGAGCCGCCTGCACCACCCGCGGCGTGCTCGGGGTTGGCGTCCCCCAGGCCACGGCCATCGCGGACGCGGCGGGAGCGAGGATGGAGCACCTCCGCGAAACCGGGCGCTACGTGCACGTGATCGCCGACGGTGGGATGCGTACTGGAGGGGACATCGCCAAGGCCATCGCCTGCGGGGCCGACGCGGTGATGATCGGGTCGCCCCTGGCCAAGGCGTACGAAGCGCCGGGTCGCGGCTACCACTGGGGGATGGCCACGTTCCACCCCGACCTGCCCAGGGGCGCGCGTGTGAAGACCTCGCGCACCGGGTCGCTCCGGGAGATCCTGGTCGGTCCGGCCCACGAGAACGACGGGACGCTCAACCTCTTCGGGGCCCTGCGGACCTCGATGGCCACCACCGGCTACGCCACGATCAAGGAGTTTCAGAAGGCCGAAGTGGTGGTGGCCCCGGCCATCAAGACCGAGGGCAAGGCCCTGCAGGTGGCGCAACGAGTGGGGGCGAACTAGAGCCGGGATGTCGGACCCTCGCCCCGTCCTGGTCCTGGACTTCGGCGCTCAGTACGCCCAGCTCATCGCCCGGCGGGTCCGGGAGTGCCATGTCTACTCGGAGATCGTGCCGTTCGACGTCTCGATCGCCGAGCTCGAAGCCCGGCGGCCGGCCGGCCTGATCCTGTCGGGAGGCCCCGCCTCCGTGTACGCGCCGGGAGCTCCGGCCGTCGATCCTGGACTGTTCTCCAGGGGAGTGCCTGTGCTCGGTATCTGCTACGGGCAGCAGGCGATGTCCCAGGCCCTCGGGGGGCGCGTCGAACGAACTGGCGTGCGCGAGTATGGACGGACCACCGTGTTCGTGACCGACCCCGGCGTCCTGCTGTCGGACCTCCCGCCCGAGGAGACGGTATGGATGAGCCATTCCGACACCGTGACGGCAGCACCTCCGGGTTTCCTGGTCACCGCCCGGACGGCATCCACACCGGTCGCAGCCATGGAGGATCCGGGACGGGGCCTGTTCGGCGTGCAGTTCCATCCCGAGGTCGCCCACACGCCGCGCGGCCTCGACGTGATGAAGCGGTTCCTGTACGAGGCTTGCGGGCTGCTCCCCGAGTGGACGCCGGCCGGCGTGATCGAACGCGCCGTGGAGCGGATCCGGCTCCAGGTCGGCGACGCCCACGCGCTGTGCGCGCTGTCCGGCGGCGTCGACTCGGCGGTGGCCGCGCTCCTCGTACACAAGGCCATCGGGAAGAACCTCACCTGCGTGTTCGTCGACACCGGGTTGCTGCGCGAGGGCGAGGCCGAGCAGGTCGTGGGCACCTTCGCCGACCACTTTCACGTCCCGCTCGTCCACGTGGACCGATCGGAGCTGTTCGCGGCCAGGCTGGCCGGGGTCACGGATCCGGAGAACAAGCGCCGCATCATCGGAGAGTTGTTCATCCGCGTGTTCGAGGAGTTGGCGCGGGACGCAGGCGGAGATTCTCGGTTCCTGGTCCAGGGCACCCTGTACCCCGACGTGATCGAGTCCGGGTCGCGCACTGCGGCGAGGATCAAGAGCCACCACAACGTCGGCGGCCTCCCTGCGGACATGGAGCTCGAGCTGGTGGAGCCGCTCCGGGCCCTGTTCAAGGATGAGGTTCGGAAGGTAGGCGAGGAGCTCGGGCTTCCCGAGGAGATCGTATGGCGCCAGCCCTTCCCCGGACCCGGCCTGGCCGTGCGGATCGTGGGGGAAGTCACCGAGGAGCGACTTGACGCCGTACGCGCGGCGGACCGGATCGTGCAGGAGGAGATCCGCCGTGCAGGCCTGGCACGTGAGCTGTGGCAGGCTTTCGCCATCCTGCTCTCGATTCAGAGCGTGGGTGTCATGGGCGATGGCCGAACCTACGAGCACCCAGTGGTGGTCCGGGCGGTGACCAGCGAAGACGCCATGACCGCGGACTGGGCCCGGTTGCCTCACGAGGTCCTGGAGAGGATGGGCTCGCGCATCGTGGCCGAGGTACCCGGTGTGAACCGAGTTGCCTACGACATCTCGTCGAAACCGCCGGCCACGATCGAATGGGAATAGCCTAGAGGTCGCCCTGTGTCGGCCCGTCCGGGCCGGCCCGTAGAATCACATCCGTGGCATCCGACAGACCCGAGCCTCGCCCGGCCGAATCCCCGCTCCTCGAGGGCCTCAACCCCATCCAGAGGGAAGCGGTCCTGCACACCGAGGGGCCCGTCCTGATCGTGGCCGGCGCGGGGTCGGGGAAGACCCGGGCCCTCACCCACCGCATCGCGTACCTGATCAGGGAGAAGGGCGTCAGCCCCTACGAGATCCTGGCCATCACCTTCACCAACAAGGCCGCCCAGGAGATGGCCGAGCGGGTCGAAGGGCTGCTGGGGACCCGGATCGCCAAGGGGATGTGGATCCTCACCTTCCATTCCGCCTGCGCCCGCATCCTCCGCCGGGAGCACACGCACCTCGGCGTGCCCAGCCACTTCTCGATCTACGACGAGGGCGACACCGAACGAGCCCTCGCCATCGTCGAGAAGCAGATGAACGTCGACCCCAAGCGGTATCCGCCGAGGGCGGTGGCGGCGGTGATCGGTCGGGCCAAGGACAACCTCATCGCGCCGGCCGAGTTCGCCGCCGAGGCCAGCACGTTCTACGAGCGGACGGTGGCCGACATCTACGCCGCCTACCAGCAGCGACTCCGGTCCGCCGGAGCGCTGGACTTCGACGACATCATCATGGAGAGCGTCCGGCTGTTCCGCGGCCACCCCGAGATCCTCGAGCACTATCAGGAACGCTTCCGCTACGTCCTCATCGACGAGTACCAGGACACGAACCGGGCCCAGTACCACTTGGTCAACCAGCTCGCGGCCAAGCATCGCAACATCTGCGTGGTGGGCGACGCCGACCAGGGCGTGTACTCGTGGCGAGGGGCTACCATCCAGAACCTCCTCGACTTCGAGCACGACTTCCCCGACGCGGCCATCTTCGTGATGGAACAGAACTACCGCTCCACGCAGAACATCCTCCAGCTCGCCAACGCGCTCATCGAGCACAACGTCCAGCGCAAGCCGAAGTCCCTGTGGACCGAGGCTGATCACGGCGAGCTAGCCATCCGCCACCGTGCCGAGAACGAGCACGACGAAGCGTGGTTCGTGGCGACCGAAGTGGAGCGGCTGGTCCAGGAGGAAGGATTCCGCTACGGCGACATCGCGGTTTTCTACCGGACCAATGCGCAGTCACGTGTCCTGGAGGACGTGCTCATGCGGGCCGGGCTCCCGTACAAGATCGTGGGGGGAGTCCGCTTCTACCAGCGCAAGGAGATCAAGGACATCCTCGGCTACCTGCGAGCCGTGGTGAACCCGGGGGATCTGATCAGCATCCGCCGGATCGTCAACACTCCGAAGCGCGGGATCGGCGAGGCCACCGTGGCCGCCACCGAGCGCTTCGCCGCCGACGAGGACCTCGCCTTCATGGAGGCCGCCCGGCGGGCCGATGAGATCTCCACGCTGGGCCCGCGGGCCAAGGGCGCCGTGGCAGCCTTCGTCCAGGTGATCGATGCCCTGAACGTCCTGGCCGCGGACGGGACTGGCCCTGCCGCCATGGTGGAGGCCGCGTTCACGGAATCGGGCTACCTGGTCGAGCTGGAGGCCGAACGAACCGTCGAAGCCATGGGTCGGGTGGAGAACCTGAAGGAGCTGGTCGGGGTGGCCAGGGAGTTCGAGAGTCGTCAGCCCGACGGCACGCTGGCGGACTTCCTCGAGCAGATCGCGCTGTTCACCGAGCAGGACGAATACGAGGCGGAGGACCCGGCCATCACCCTCATGACCCTGCACAACGCCAAGGGTCTCGAGTTCGGAGTCGTGTTCATCGCCGGCATGGAGGACGGGGTGTTCCCCCACTACCGGTCGATGGGCGACGCCGCGGAGCTGGAAGAGGAACGACGCTTGGCCTACGTGGGGATCACCCGGGCCCGCCAGCGCCTGTACCTGACCCATGCGTGGAGCCGGTCCCTGTTCGGGGGATCGAACTACAACCCGGCGTCGCGGTTCCTGTCGGAGATCCCGGCGAACCTTGTGCACTCGGTGGAGGGTGAGCCGGTGACCGGGCAGAACGGCAGCGGCCCCGGCCGGTCGCCGCTCGCGGTCGCCGCCGGCGACACCGTTGTCCACGACCGGTGGGGCGAGGGCGTGGTCGTGTCGATCTCGGGAGCGGGGGAGCGCGCGGAGGCCACCATCGCCTTCCAGGAGGTCGGGGAGAAGCGCCTGCTGCTGGCTTACGCTCCGCTGGCGAAGCGCTAGGTCAGGGGAATCCGGTTCGAAGGGCTCGCTGGGCTCAGCCCCGCAGGAGCAGCAGTCCCGCCACCACCACCGCCACGCCGAGCACGAGCGGCGCGATCACCCACGCCAGCCCCAATCGCCTCCGGAAGGGGCCGAGCCGGCCGATCCTGGTCCACGGCTTGACGCCCGGTGGTCGGAAACGGATGCGTCGAGGGGGCATCGCCGACGCCGAGTATAGGATTCCCGTCTGAAGTGACCGAGACCTACCGGATCGTCATCGCCAAGCCAGGGTTGGACGGGCACGACCGTGGCGCCAAGATCGTTGCCAGAGCCCTTCGCGACGCCGGCTACGAGGTCATCTACACGGGGCTGCACCAGACCCCCGAGCAGATCGCCGAGACCGCCATCCAGGAGGACGCGGACGCGGTCGGGCTGTCCTGCCACTCGGGGGCGCACATGACGCTTTTTCCTCGCGTGGTGCAGCTCCTTGAGGAGCAAGGCGCCGACGACGTGGTCGTCTTCGGCGGAGGGATCATCCCGAGGGACGACATCCCCAAGCTGAAGGAGCGGGGGATCGAAGAGATCTTCACCCCCGGTGCCCCGACGTCCGCCATCGTGAGCTGGCTTCGGGCGCGGCTCGCCAAGAAGGCCAGCTGACCGGTGGATCTCTTCGAGCACCAGGGGAAGGACCTGTTCGCCCGCCACGGCATTCGCCTCGTCGACGGGTCCGTGGCCGCGTCCGCTGAGGAGGCTCGCCGAGTCGCCGAGAGGCTCGGTGGGCGGGTGGCGGTGAAGGCCCAGGTCCAGATCGGAGGCAGGGGGAAAGGAGGCGGCATCGCCCTGGTGGAGAGCGCTGAGGAGGCCGGGGCCGCCGCCCGAAGGATCCTGGACGGAGGCTTCGGGGGAACGCCGGTGACGAGGGTCCTCATCGAGCGACTGGTCGACATCGCGGAGCAGTTCTACGCAGCGATCACGCTCGACCGGAGCTCCGCGAAGTATCTGGCCAT
>WNFU01004607.1_pt1 | contig 53129 bp, 49 predicted proteins | sample 5400121 | NCBI WGS metagenome assembly WNFU01 (sample SAMN13153360, study PRJNA577476) | soil metagenome | isolation source: 100 cm soil or saprolite under grassland replicate 1 | place: USA:California | collected 2016-06-15 | reverse complement strand
CGGCGCTGGCGCTGCCGAGATTGATCAGAAAATTGCAGTGCATCTCGGACACCTGCGCATCGCCGACCTTCAGCCCACGGCAGCCGGCAGCGTCGATGAGCTGCCACGCCTTGTGACCGGGCGGGTTCTTGAAGGTCGAGCCGCCGGTGCGGCTCTTGATCGGCTGGGTTGCCTCGCGCGATTCGGTGATTTTGTCCATTTCAGCGGCGATCTCGGCTACGTCGCCGGGCGCGCCTTGGAACAGCGCTTCCGTGAAGACAATGTCGTCCGGCGCGCCGCAGTGGCGATAGCTGTAGTGCATGTCGCCGTTGCTGAAGACGCGCACGCGACCCTGCCGATCCACGCCGCGCGCCTGGATCAGCGCGTCCTTGGTCTCGCGACCGTAGGCGCCGCCGTTCATGCGCAGCGCCCCGCCCACCGCGCCGGGAATGCCGCGGAAGAAGGCGAGCCCCGCGATCGCCGCCTCTTGCGCCGCGCGGCTGACTTTCACGTCCGGCGCGGCCGTGCCGGCGCGGATACGCGAGCCGTCCTCGACCCTCACCTCGCTGAAACCGCGACCCAGACGGATGACGACGCCGGGCACCCCGCCGTCGCGCACGATCAGGTTGGAGCCGAGCCCGATGACGGTGACGGGAATCTCGCTGGGCAGATGCGCCAGGAGATTGACGAGGTCAGCCTCATCCTCCGGCATGAACAAGACCTGCGCCGGCCCGCCGACCCGAAACCAGGTTAGTTCCGCGAGCGACTGGTTCGCCATTAGCCGCCCGCGCAAGCTCGGCATGCGCGCCTTCAGGTCCGCCACGAGATCGGGGAAGATCATGACGTACACGCCGGAGCGAGGGCGGGAGCAAGCCCAGCGATTGTGCGGATTGTGATCACGCCACTGCCCCGAGCGCGGCGAGTTCGCCCGGCAGCGCGTAGGCCCATTGCGTGATGTTTCCGGCGCCAAGGCACACCACCATGTCACCGGGCTGCGCCAGGCGCTTGATCAAGCGCGCAAGCTCTTGCGGGCCATCGAGCGGAATGGCCTGCCGATGTCCGTGCGCGCGCAAACCCTGCACCAGCGAATCGCGGTCAGCGCCGATGATCGGTGCCTCGCCTGCCGAATAGACGTGCGCGACTATCACGGTATCGGCGTCATTGAAACAGGTCGAGAACTGCTCGAACAGCGCTGCGAGGCGCGTGTAGCGGTGTGGCTGAACCACGGCGATGATCTGCCCCTTGCTCGATTCGCGTGCGGCGCGCAGCACGGCGGCGATCTCGACCGGATGATGGCCGTAATCGTCAATGATCGGTACGCCGTTCCACTCGCCGGTGCGGGTGAAGCGCCGCCGCACGCCGCCAAAGCCGGCGAGCGCCTTGCGGATGAGGCCGTCGCCGACGCCGAGCTCACGCGCGACCGCGATCGCCGCAGTAGCGTTGAGAGCGTTATGCCGGCCGGGCATGGGCAGGGTCAGGCCGCCGATTTCGTGCGTCGTCTCCCCGGCGCGGTCGCGGAACATGACTGAAAATCGCGAACGGCCATCGGCGTGATCGAGTTCAGCGAGCCGCACGTCGGCCTGCAGGTTCTCGCCGTAGGTAATCAGGCGGCGGTCGGTGATTTGCCCGACCAACAGCTGCACCACCGGATGATCCGTGCACATCACGGCAAAGCCGTAGAACGGCACGTTTTCGACGAAGGCGCGGAATGCGTCTTGGACCGCTTCAAAGGTCTTGAAATGGTCGAGATGCTCCGGGTCCACGTTGGTCACGACGGCGACATCCGCCGGCAGCTTCAGGAACGTGCCGTCGGACTCGTCGGCCTCGACCACCATCCAGTCCCCGGCGCCAAGTCGTGCATTGGTGCCGTAGGCATTGATGATGCCGCCGTTGATCACGGTCGGATCGAAGCCGCCGGCATCCACCAGCGCGGCCACGAGCGAGGTGGTCGTCGTCTTGCCGTGAGTACCTGCGATCGCGACGCAGCGCTTAAGCCGCATCAGCTCGGCCAACATCTCGGCACGGCGCACCACCGGCAGGCGCTTGGCGCGCGCCGCGATGAGTTCGGGATTGTCGCGCTTGATCGCGGTCGATACCACCACCACCTCGGCATCCCCAAGTGCGGCGGCGGAATGGCCGACGGACACCTTGGCGCCTTTATCGCGCAGGCGCTTGACATTGGCGCTATCGGACGCGTCGGACCCTTGCACGGTATAGCCGAGGTTGATGAGCACCTCCGCGATGCCGCTCATGCCAATCCCGCCGATGCCGACGAAGTGGATCGGACCGATGTCGCTCGGCAGTTTCATCGTCTCTTCCCTCCGTGTTCCCCGACACGGCGCGCCACCCAGCACGCGAATTCACGCCCTTGCCGCCGCGCCCAGCACCAAATCTGCCAGTCGTTCGGCGGCGTCGATGGCGCCCTGCGAGCGGGCGGCCGCGGCCATTGCTACGAGCTTTTGCGGCGCGCTGGCAAGCGCGCTGATCTCGGCCGCCAGCCGATCGGGCGTGAAATCGTCCTGGCGCAGGCGCAACGCTCCGCCTGCGCTCTCCAGCACACCGGCATTGGCGAATTGATCCTGATCGAGCGCGTGCGGTAACGGCACCAGAATGGCCGGCCGCCCGATCGCCGCGAGTTCCGCAACGGTCGAGGCGCCGGCGCGCGCGATGACGACATGGCTCGCGGCGATCCGCGCCGGCAAATCGGCGAAAAACGGCGCGACCTCGGCCGTGACGTTTGCCCGTGCATAGACCTCCGTCACGCGTGCGAGATCCTCCTCGCGCGCCTGCTGCACCAGTGCGAGACGCGCTTGCACATCATGGGCAACCCTTTCGAGGCCGGCCGGGACGACGTCGGCCATGATGCGCGCGCCCTGGCTGCCGCCGAATACCAAGAGCCGAATCGGGCCCGCCGCTTCCGGGGCGACATAGGGAATCGCCGACGCCGCGATGACCGCCGGCCGCACTGGATTGCCTGTACGCGTCGCTTTGGCGCTCAGCTTGGGCTCGCGGTCGAGCACTCCAGCGAAGCTGGTCGCGATGGCGTCGACGCGAGGTGCGAGAAACCTGTTGGCACGCCCCATCACCGCATTTTGCTCGTGAATGACCGTGGGAATTCCGCGCAGCGTCGCCGCCAGCACGGGGGGAATGGTCGGATAGCCGCCGAACCCGACAACGGCGGATGGCCGCATGCGCATAACGAGTCGCAAGCTCTGTATGGTACCCGTGCCGAGCATCGCCGCCGTGCGCATCAGCGAGAGCGGGTCGCGTCCGCGCACGGTCGCGCTGGTGATGACGTGAATATCGCGCGCCGGAAACGCCCTGCCGTAGCGCTCAGCGCGATCGTCGGTGGCGAGAGCAGTGGCGACGCCGCGCCGGGCGAGGGCCTCCGCGAGGGCTTCGGCGGCAAATAGGTGTCCGCCGGTTCCGCCGGCGGCCAAGAGAACAAGCGGCACGCGGTTCCCCTTCCGGCAGCCCGATCAAGCCGCCCTTTCGGCGGGCACGAACGTCGCCTCGCTTGCCAGCAACTCAGCGCGCGGACGCTCACGCGTCAAGGCAAGCAGCATTCCCATCCCATAGGCGAGCGAAATCATCGATGAGCCGCCATACGAAATGAACGGAAGCGTCATGCCCTTGGCCGGCATCAGATGCAGATTCACCGCCATGTTGATGGCCGATTGCAGCCCGAGCAGGACGGCAAGGCCGGCTGTGGCGAACCGCGCAAACGGGTCCTCGTTGCGCCTGGCGTGATGCAGGGCGCGCAACACGATGAAGGCAAACAGCGCGAGCAGCAGCAGGCACAGGACGATGCCGAATTCTTCTGCGGCAACGGCGAACACGAAGTCGGTATGGCTCTCGGGCAGGATGCGCTTGACGGTCCCTTCTCCGGGGCCGCGTCCGAACCAGCCCCCGCGCTGGAAAGACTCGAGTGCCTGATCGATGTTGAACGTGTCGCCGGAGGATGGATCTCGAAATCGCTCGATGCGGCGGGCGACGTGCGGAATGAGCATGTAAGCGCTCGCGAGTCCGATCGCCGCCGCGCCCCCCAACCCCGCCACCCAAACAAGGCGCATACCGGCGAGAAAGAACAGCGCGCTCCAGACCAGCGCGATCAGCATGGTCTGCCCGAAATCGGGCTGCAGCACGAGCCCGGCGACGGCGACGAGCAGCAGCAGAAGCGCGAAGGTGTTCGCCGGCATTTCCGGCCGCCGCGCGGATTCGCCGAACAGCCAGGCGATCAGGATGACGAAGGCGGGCTTGAGGAACTCCGAAGGCTGAATATTGATCCCAAGCAAGACGATCCAGCGCCGCGCGCCTTTGACCTCGGCGCCGAAATGCAGCGTGGCGGCGACCAACGCAAGGCTCAGCACGAACACTATGACCGCAAGCCGACGAATATGACGCGGCGACAGGAACGAGGTCGTCAGCATCACGGCGAGCGCCGGAATCAAATAGAGCACATGCCTGCCGACGAAATAGAACGGATCGAGGCCGAGGCGAGAGGCAACCGGGGGTGACGCAGCCAGCGAAAGGATAATTCCTGCGAGCATGAGCGTGAGCAGCGCGGTCAGCAGCGACCGATCAATCGTCCACCACCAGGCGGCAAAGCGCGTGCGTTCAAGACGCGAAACCATCGAGACCCCTCGGCGGCGGCTCCGGAGCGATCAGTGGTGCCTGGCGTTGGTTGACGGAGGATTAACGGCTGCCTCTAGCGCGCGGGTGTGAGCCCCGGCAGTGCGCGCACCAGCTCGCGGAACTTGTCGCCGCGGACCTCGAAATTGCGGTACTGGTCGAAGGAGGCACACGCCGGCGACAGCAGCACCACGGGTTCGGCGACATCGGAGGCTTCCGCGTCGGCCGCCGCAAGCTCGACTGCCCGCTCGAGCGTACCGGCGATGACATGGGGCACGCGCCCTTGAAGCTCGGCGGCGAAATCGGTTGCAGCCTCGCCGATGAGGTAAGCCTTGCGGGTGCGCGGAAAGAAGCGCGCGAGCGAGGCAATGCCGCCGGTCTTCGCCCTGCCTCCCGCGATCCAGAAAATGTGGGAGAAGCAGGCGAGCGCCTGCGCGGCGGAATCCGCATTGGTTGCCTTGGAATCGTTGACGAACAGGACGCGCCCCCTGTAGCCAACCTCTTCCATCCTGTGGGCGAGTCCGGGAAACGAAACGAGACCTTGCTGGATCGCCTGCGGCGATAGCCCGAGCGCGAGCGCCGCCGCGGCGGCGCAGGCGGCGTTCTGTGCGTTGTGGACGCCGCGCAAGGATCCAATGCCGGCGATACCGGCGATGGTGCGGGCAGTGCCGCCCGCGGCCTGCATGATACTTTCGCCCTCCACATAAAGCCCATCGTGCAGCGACCGCCGCACCGAGACGCGGGCAAGCCTTTTACCGGCCTGCTCGATGCGATCGGCCGCCGCCGCGCACCAGGGGTCATCGACCGCGACGATCGCCGTGCCGTCCTCCTGCACGCCGGCGACGAGCCGCTCCTTGACCGCGGCGTAGTGCGCGAGCGTTCCATGGCGGTCGAGGTGATCCTCGGTGACGTTGAGAAGGACTCCGATCGAGGGGTCGAGCGTGGGCGCGAGATCGATCTGGTAGGACGAGCACTCGATCACGTGTGCGCGAGCCTCGTCCGGGGGCGCGAGCGAGAGGATCGCGGTGCCGATATTGCCGCCGATCTCGCTTTCCCGGCCGGCCGAGCACAAGAGATGCGCCACCAGCGCCGTGGTCGTCGATTTGCCGTTGGTGCCGGTGATGGCGACAAACGGCGCTTTTGGCGCGCGCGCGCGCCGCTCGCGGCAGAACAACTCGATGTCGCCGACGACCTCGACGCCGGCCGCGCGCGCCAGCGCCACGGTCCAATGCGGCGCGGGATGCGTGAGCGGCACGCCGGGGGCGAGCACGAGTGCGGAAATTTTCGACCAGTCGAGCTGCCGCAGGTCGCCGCTCGGGATGCCGGCGCTCGTCGCCTTGGTCACGGCCTCGGCGCTGTCGTCCCAGCCGATGACATCGGCGCCGCCCGCGAGCAACGCGCTCGCGCTCGCCAGTCCCGACCCGCCGAGGCCGAAGATGGCGACCTTCTTTCCGGCAAAGGCGGTGACAGGAACCATCACCGCAGCTTGAGCGTGGATAGCCCAATCAGCGCGAGCACGACCGAAATGATCCAAAAGCGGATGACGATCTGCGGCTCGGTCCAGCCGAGCTGCTCGAAGTGATGGTGGATCGGCGCCATCCGAAAGACGCGCTTGCCCGTGAGCTTGAAGGAAACCACCTGCACGATCACCGACACCGCTTCGAGCACGAACAGCCCGCCGACGATGCCAAGCACGATCTCTTGCTTGGTCGCCACCGCGATCGCTCCGAGCATTCCGCCGAGCGCAAGCTGCAAATAGTCCGAAAAGACTGCGTTGCCGACAACCCAGGCAAATACTCCGAAGCAGCCGGTCGCGATCATGACTGGAACGATCGCCAACCCATCGAGACCGTCGGTCAAGTTCACCGCGTTGCCAGCACCGACGATAATGAACGCGCCGAACACGATGAAAAACCAGCCGAGCGGAAGTACCAGCTCTTTAAAGAATGGAAATGTGAGCGAGGACGCGAAGGGCTGACGGCCAAGTGAGATGATAAGGTAGCACGCGGCCGCCGCGATCAGCGCCTCGATGCCCATCCGAAGCTTGCCGGAAAACCCAGCATGAGTCTGCTTCGTCACTTTGAGATAGTCGTCATAGAAGCCGATCGCACCAAACATGAGCGTCACGCCGAGCACGATCCAAACGTAGCGATTGGCCAAATTCGCCCACAGCACTGTTGATACCAGCAGACCGAATAGCATCATCAGGCCGCCCATCGTTGGCGTGCCCTTCTTGGTAACCAGATGCGATTGTGGCCCGTCGCTGCGGATCGGCTGGCCCTTGCCCTGCGCGAGCCGCAGCTGATCGATGATCGAGTGGCCGAACAGAAAGACGAACACCAGCGCGGTGAACATCGCCCCGCCGGTGCGGAACGTGATGTAGCGCAGGACGTTGAGAGGCCCGATCGTGTCCGAGAATGCGGAGAGCCAGTAGAGCATCGGTCAGCCGTTGATGGTCGAAGCTTGGATGCGCGCGAGAACCGGCGCCTCGCGGCGATAGCGGCTTTGCAGCGCCTTGACGATGGGCGCCATGCGGGAACCGAGCGATCCCTTGACCATGACGGCATCGCCGGGCTGGACCGCGGCAACCACCTGCGATTCAAGCGCAGCCGAGGCCTCGGCATAGCCGCCCTTGCGCGAGGAGGGAAGCGCCTCCCACAACGCGCGCATCAGCGGGCCGCAGCAGAACACGAGATCGACGCCGTGCGCGAGCACCGCCACGGCCAATTCCCGGTGCAAGTCGGCGCCGCGCGGCCCGAGCTCCAGCATGTCGCCGAGCACCGCGATGCGCCGGCCGAGCGGGCCCACTTTGGCCTGCCCGAGCAAGGCGAGCGCTGCGCGCATCGAGGCCGGATTGGCATTGTAGCTCTCGTCGATCACGAGCGCGGTGCCGCCGGGCATGTGGAGCATCAGGCGCGAGCCCCGTCCGCTCGCCGGCTGCAGTTCTGCAAGCTCCAGCGCCGCGAGCGCAAGATCGGCGCCCACCAGCGCGGCCGCCGCCAGCACAGCGAGCGAGTTGATGACCAAGTGGCGCCCCGGCGCGCCGAGCTTGTAGGTGATGTCGGCTCCCAAAATTCGCGCCTGAACCGTGGACATGTCCGACCGCAGCGAGCACTTGATCAGCTTTGCGTCGGCGCGCGCGTGCTCGCCAAACGAAACGACGCGCTCGACACCGGCGTTGCGTGCGCTGCGCTCGAGCCGCGCGAATTGCGGGCTGTCGCGGTTGATCACCGCCGCGCCGCCGCGCTCGACCCCGAGGAAGATTTCCGCCTTGGCGTCGGCAATCGCCTCGAGTGAGCCGAAAAATTCGAGGTGCACCGGCTCGATTGCGGTGATGATCGCGACCTGCGGGCGCACGAGGCGAGTGAGCGGCTCGATCTCGCCGGCATGGTTCATGCCGATCTCGAAGACCGCGTAGCGCGCACTCTCGGGACAGCGCGCGAGCGAGAGCGGCACGCCCCAATGATTGTTGTAGGAAGCGACCGAAGCATGGGTCTCACCGCTCCTCCCAAGCGCGAGACGCAGCGCCTCCTTCGTGCCGGTCTTGCCGACGGAGCCGGTAACAGCAATGATTTTCGCCCGTGTGTGCGCGCGCGCCGCGCGCGCCAAGTCACGCAGGCCCTCGAGCACGTCGGGGACGATGAGCAGCGGCGCGTTCTGGGGAAAGTCGTCGCGCCTGCCGGCTGCAACAACCGCAAGGCCCGCACGCGCCTCAAGCGCGGCTTGAACGAAGTCGTGGCCGTCGCGGTTGTCGCCCTTGATGGCGAAGAACGCTTCCCCGGGCGCAATCGTGCGCGTGTCGATCGAGATGCCCGGCACCGCGGACGGCAACGGACCCGCAGGCGCAGCGCGCATCGCGGCAAGCATCGCCTCGACGGACCAGAGCGGCCGATCGATCATGCCACCCTCCCGGCAAGCGCGGCGGCGACCGCCTCGTGGTCGCTGAATGGCAATACCTGTTTGCCGATGATTTGGCCGGTTTCATGGCCCTTGCCGGCAATCAGCAGCACGTCGCCCCGACGCAGATCCTCGATCGAGCGGCTGATTGCCTCGCGGCGATCGCCGATTTCGAGCGCGCCAGGGGCCGCCTCGAGAATCGCGGCACGGACCGCCGCGGGATTCTCGCTGCGCGGATTGTCGTCGGTCACGACGACCCGGTCGGCGAGGTTGGCGGCAATCGCTCCCATCATCGGTCGCTTGCCCTGGTCGCGATCGCCGCCGCAACCGAACACTACGACCAGGCGGCGCTTCGCGTAGGGCCGCAGCGCTTGGAGCGCCTTGGCCAGTGCATCGGGCTTGTGCGCGTAGTCGACGAAAATCGGCGCGCCATTGCGCTCCCCAACAAGTTCGAGCCGGCCTTTGGCGCCTTTGAGATTGCCGAGCGCCGCGAAGGTAGCGGATGGCTCGCCGCCAGTGGCAATCACGAGCCCCGCTGCGACCAGCGCGTTATCGACTTGGAACTCACCCGGGAGCGGTAGACGGACGCGGTATTCGCGAGCGGCGTACTCGAGCGCAAGCGCCTGCGCAAATCCGTCGATCCGGCTCTCGACTAGACGAATGCCCTCGCCGCGCCTGCCGACCGTGAAGAGCCGCAGGTCGCGGCGTCTCGCCGCCGTCGCGACGACCTCGGCCTCCTCGTGATCGGCCGCGATGACGGCCGCGCCCCCCGGCTCGATCAGATCCGTGAACAGGCGCAGCTTGGCGGCAAGATAAGCCTCCAGCGTCGGGTGATAATCGAGATGATCACGGCTGAGATTGGTGAATCCGCCGGCCGCAACGCGCACGCCGTCGAGGCGGCGTTGATCGAGCCCATGCGAGGAGGCTTCGATGGCGAGATGCGTCACGCCTTCGCCGGCGAGTTGATCGAGCGAGCGGTGCAGCGCCACCGGATCCGGTGTCGTGAGCGAGCCATAGACTTCGCCCTTGGGTGAGGCGAGTCCGACCGTGCCGATGCTGGCGGCCGCATGGCCGAGCGCCGTCCAGATCTGGCGCGTGAACGCGGCGACCGAGGTCTTTCCGCTCGTGCCGGTGACCGCCGCGATCACTCGCGGCTGGCGCGAAAAAAATTTCGCTGCGGCGAGCGCCAAAGCTCTACGCGCGTCATCGACCTTGATGAATGCAACGCCTGCCGGGAGCGGCGTCGGCGGCGGGCGCTGCGCCATAATTGCTGCTGCACCGGCAGCCAGGGCCTGCGGAATGAAATTGAGCCCGTCCGTCTTTGCCCCCGCCATGGCCACGAAAAGATCGCCAGCCTTCACCGCGCGGCTGTCGGCGCTGACGCCGGCGATCTCGAGCGCGGCGAAACGCGCGTCGCTGAGGGCATCCGCAGTGAGGAGCTCGGCAAGCTTCATGGCGTGGCGGATCGTCTACCCTCGCTGCCGCGCATCGTCCAGGGATAGCAACGAGCCGATCTCCGAGTTCCGGAGCGGCCTCAGCCTACCGGCCGCCCGCGCTCGCCAAGATCAGCTTATCGGAAGGCGGCAAGTCGAAGCGCGGCTCGAGGCCGAGCAGGGGCGCAATGCGGCCGATGACGGCGCCGCCAACGGGTACGGCGTTCCATCCCGAGGTGGTGAAGCCATGCGTGTCGGGGGTCGCCTGCGGCTCATCGAGCATGATGAGGAGAAGGTAGCGCGGCTGGTCGGCCGGCAACACCGCGGTGAACGAGGTGAGCACCTTGGTCTTGGAATAGCGGCCGCCGACCACTTTGTCCGAAGTTCCGGTCTTGCCGCCGACGTAGTAACCCTTCACGTCCGCTTTGGTGGCGGTGCCCTTCTCGACGTTCAGACGCATGAGATAGCGCATCTTTTCGCTGGTCTCGGGCTTGACCACCTGGGTCGCGAGCGCAAGCGCGTCGGCTTCGCTGCGCTTGAGGAAGGTCGGCGGAATGAGGCGTCCGCCGTTCATCAGCGCGCCGATTGCCGCCACCGCCTGCAGCGGCGCTACCGACAGCCCGTGGCCGAACGCGATGGTCACGGTATTGAGCTCGGCCCAGCGCTTGGGTACGAGCGGCTCGGCGCTTTCGGGCAACTCGGTGCGCAGCCGCTCGAGTTGGCCCATCTTCCTCAAGAACCATTTGTGATGCTCGATTCCGAGGCTCAGCGCCATTCGCGCGGTGCCGATGTTGGACGAATAGGTGAAGATCTCCGGAACCGTGAGCACGCGGTTCTGAGCGTGGAAATCGTGGATGGTGAATTTCCCATACTGTAGCGGACGGCTGGCATCGAACGAAGATTTGAGCGCGATCTTGCCGGAGTCGAGCGCCATCGCGACGGTGAGCGCCTTAAACGTCGAGCCCATCTCGAACACACCGGTGGTGAGGCGGTTGATGCGAGTCGGATCGAGGGCCTCACGTGGATTGTTCGGGTCGTAGTCAGGCACCGAGACCATCGCGACGACCTCGCCGGTGCGCACATCGGTCAGAAGGCCCGCAGCCGCTATGGCCTTGAACTTGGCGCGCGCGGCGATCAACTCGTCGCGCAGCGCGTGCTGCACGCGCAGGTCGACGGCAAGCTCGACCGGCTTTTGCAAGCGGTCGGTGGCGAGTCCCGCGAGATGCAAATCGGCAAGCCCGCGCGCGTCGAGCCATTTCTCGATGCCGGCGATGCCTTGATTGTCGATGTTGACGTGGCCGATGAGATGGGAGACCTCGGCGCCGTTCGGATAGACGCGTTTGTTCTCGGGCAGGAAGCCGATCCCGGGAAGGCCGAGCCGGTGAATTTGCTCGCGTTGCTGCGGCGTGATCTCGCGCTTGAGCCAGACGAAGCGGCGCTTGGACGCAAGCCGCCCGCGCAGTTCCGCGGCGTCGATCTCCGGCATCACCGCGGTGAGCAGCTCGGATGCCTCGTCCACGTCGATAATCCGGTGCGGCTCGGCGAACAGCGATGGCGTGCGCACGTCGGTCGCCAGAATCTCGCCGTTGCGGTCGAGAATGTCGGGCCGCGCGGTCGCCACCGCGTCCTGGGCGATGGGGCGCCGCGACCCGTGCCCTTCAGGTCCGGTCGCAAACATCACCAGACGCGTGGCGATGACCGCATAACCGAGCGCGAAGACGAGCACCGCGAGGAGGATGCGTGCCCGCGTCTTGGCGACGCGATCCACGTTGCGGCCATAAAGCAGCGAAGCCATCAGCCGCCGGCGCCATGGCTCGCGCGCAGGTGCCGCCCGGTCTGCCGCAGGTGCATGCATCCCTTTCACCTCGCGGGCCCCAGCACGCTGCCGGTCGCGGAATGATCGAGGACCTCGGGATTGACGATCACCGTGCCGATCGGATCGGCGTCGTCCACGGGAACGCGATCGGGCGGCCGCTCGGGTAGATTATCGAGCGGGTCGATTTGCCGCGCCTCGGCCGCCCTCAACTGCAAGTGTCGCCGCGCTAGAGCCTGAATGCGCGCGGGATTGTCGAGCTTGGCCCATTCTGCCCGCAGCGCCGCCACCGCGTCGCGCTCGCGCCTGATCTCCAGCCGCAGCTTGGCGACGTGTTGCGCCTGCCGCGCCGACTCGAACTTGATCGTATAGACGTCGGCCGCGGCCAACACGAGCGCCCCGATCAGACAAATGTTGAGCACGCGCATCATGGCTGCCGCCCCGAGTCCTGCCGAGCGGCGACCTCCGCCAACGACGGCAGCCGCGGAAGCGAATGTGTCGCGGCGCGAGGGGCGATGGGCGCGTCAGTGCGCTCGGCCGCGCGGAGCTTGGCAGACCGCGCGCGAGGGTTGGCGCTGATCTCGGCTTCGTCCGGCACGATCGGCCGGCTGGTCAGGATGCGAAACGTCGGGGGCGCCGCACGCAGCTCCGGGCGATGGCGCGAGGGAGCACTCGGCCGACTACGCCCGACCAGAAACGATTTCGTGAGGCGGTCTTCCAATGAATGGAATGCCAATACCACCAATCGTCCGCCGGGCTTGAGCACCCGCTCGGCCGCGGCCAGTCCCGCCGCGAGCTCGGAAAGCTCGTCGTTGACGAAGATGCGCAGCGCCTGGAACGTGCGCGTGGCAGGATGGATGGTGCCGGGCCGGGCGTGGACAAGACCCGCGATGATGTCGGCGAGGACGCGCGTGGTGCGGATCGGCGCCGCGCGACGCTTGGCGATAATGGCGCGGGCGATGCGGCGCGCATGGCGCTCCTCGCCAAGTGTCGCGATAATGGCCGCAAGCTCATGCTCGGATGCCTGTGCCACGACGTCGGCCGCGGCCACTCCGGATTGGCCCATGCGCATGTCGAGCGGACCGTCGTGGCGGAAGGAAAACCCGCGCGCGGCCTCGTCGAGCTGCATCGAGGAGACGCCGAGGTCGAAAACCACGCCATCCACGGCATCCCAGCCACGCGCACGCGCGACCGCCTGCAGATTGGATAATCGATCCTCGACCAACACGAGGCGGCCGCCGGCCGAGTGCACGAGGTCGGCGCCGCGTGCGATCGCATCCTGGTCGCGGTCGATGCCGATGACGTTGCAGTCCGCCGCCGCGAGAATCGCGCGGGTGTGGCCGCCGGCACCGAAGGTTGCGTCGATGTAGACGCCGCCGGCGCGGACATTGAGGAATTCGACCGTGGCGCGGCCGAGCACGAGAATGTGACGAGCCAGTCCGCCAGCGACAGCATCTGCGCTGTCGCGGCTCGCCATCATTCCCGTGCTCCGTGCGGGCCTTCCGCCGCTACCCGGGAGCCCAGCTGCCGCTTGAGCGCGCGAACCTTCTCGGTGGCCTCCGCGAGTTCCGCGCGAAAGCGTCCTGGCTCCCAGATCTGAAACTTGTGGCCGAGGCCGGCACAGGCGACCTCGTCCTTGATGCCGGCGTGCGTCTTGAGCACCTCGGTGAGGGTGACTCTGCCCTCGCCGTCGATCTTCAACACTTCGCTCGTGCCATAGAGCGCCCCCGAAAGCTGCTCGCGCTCCTCGGAATAGGGCGGGAAACGCGCGATCAGCGTCTCGATCTCGTTGAGCAGCGCATTGCCGCCGGCATCGAGCGCAGGTCGGTCGAGCGTCGGATAGCAATAGAGGCCCTCGAACCCGTCGCGGGCGAGTACGGCGCGGAACGGTGCCGGGATCGAGACCCGGCCCTTGGCATCGAGCCGCAGTGTGTAGTTCGACACGAAGCGGTCCATGACGTCCCTGGTCCACCCCCGCCAGTCGCTTCGGCGCTGCTGCCGCGCGAGCAGTGGGCGCCCGCGCCTCCCCTGCGGGGGCGGTCTTAGGGGCCGCATCACCGCTTGGGATGCTATGGGTTATCATGGGACGGCTTGGGCGTCAATTGATGCTCGGCCAGCCAGCGCGCGACCTGGCCAGCCGGATTTCCAAGCCTTATTAATGGGATTCACATTTAAGGAAGGGTTGAGGGGGTCGACCCGGGATTGGCGCGGACCTAGTGGCAGTCCCGCAATCAGTGATTGCGGTCATCGGCACTGGACAACCCTCGCAGCTAAAATTCATGGCCCTTTCAACGCCGTTTCGGTGACGGCGCGCGGCGGTTCACCGCCGAGCACTTCGCCCCGCACCATTTGCATTTCCCATCAGCCCACGAGTTCCACAGGCGCGGAACGTCGGCTCTTCTTGGGAGTTGTTCCCGAACAAGGAAGGCTTCCTTTCCTTGACAGAACAAACTCGATTGGAGGCCACGATGCTCAAAACCCTTATGATTTCGGCCGCTGTCAGTGCGCTGATGGTCTCAGGTGCCCTGGCGCAGGCCGACAAACCGGCTGACAGTGCCAAGTTCATCGCCGCGCAGAGCACGGATCAGTGGGTTTTCTCGAAGTTCAAGGGCACGGACGTGCTGGGCCCGGACAACGCGCATATCGGCAATGTGAATGACATGCTGTTCGATAAGCACGGCAAAATTCTCGGGCTAATCGTGGGCGTCGGCGGGTTCCTTGGTATCGGTGAAAAGAACGTCGCCATTGAAATGAGTTCGTTCCAGCCCGTTCCGCCCGACACCGGCAGCAGCAGCGGTGGGACTGCAATGACCCGGAGCGACGATCCCACCATGGTCAGGCTCAAAGTGAGCTGGACCAAGGATCAGCTCAAGGACGCGCCCGACTTCCAGTATTACAAGCCGCCGGCACGCACGACCGGCGCCCCTGGTGGGTCTCCAACCACGGGCATGGGACCGCGACCAATGGCGCCGACAGCGCCGCCGGCGGGCCGTTAAAGTCGGCACGCATGTGGGAAGGACTAAGTAGCGTAGTGTTTAAAGCGTAAGTTACGTAGCGTAGGTACGGGGACAATTTTGATCCCCCGGTCAACGGTCGGGTCGGCGGCGAGCCGGCCCGACCGTCGCGTTTACGGCTGCAGCTTCCGGCGGTCGCTTGTCTAGCATCGCTGTTTCTGCACAATCGCGCCTCCGCGGCGAGCCGTTCGTTCTCGCCCAGAACTCAGACTCGGCTCCCGCAAACACGGTGCGCGTATGGTTGCATCCGAACTGCGTCCCGAATCCTCCGTCGTCGCAGAGGTCAGGCCGTCGCCGAATCACAACGAGCGCGCGGGCAGCGGCACGCCCGACATGATCGTGCTGCACTATACCGGAATGCCCGACGATCAGGACGCGATCAGCCATCTCTGTAATCCGGCCAGCGAGGTATCCGCGCATTACGTCGTGCTACAGGACGGCTATATCATTCAGCTGGTCGCAGAGGCGCGGCGCGCTTGGCATGCCGGCACGTCATCCTGGGCGGGGGAGAGCGACATCAATTCGCGCTCGATCGGCATCGAGATTGCAAATCCTGGACACGACCACGGCTATCCCGCTTTTCCCAAACGTCAGGTCGCGGCAGTCACGGCGCTCTGCCGCAGTATTCTTACCCGCCACCGAATTGCCGCCGATCGCGTGCTCGCCCACTCCGACGTCGCGCCCTCGCGCAAGCGCGACCCGGGCGAGAAGTTTCCGTGGAAGCTGCTAGCCGATTCCGGGATTGGGCTATGGGTCAAGCCCGCGCCGAGCGATGCGGCACAACCGATCTTCACGCTCGGCGACACCGATCCCGCCATCCAGGAAACGCAGACGCTGCTGGCAAACTACGGCTACGAGGTCACCGCCACCGGCTCTCTCGATCGTGCCACCCATGATGTCGTGGCAGCATTCCAGCGCCATTTCCGCCCGCAGCGGGTCGACGGATTCGTTGACGCTTCGACGATCTCGACGTTGAAGGACCTCATCGCCGCGCGAGACGTTCTTCCCGACGCCAACAAGCGGAGTTGAGGTTGCTCGCCGCGCGGTGGAGACACCGTTGAGATCGGCGCTGCCCCGGGCCTTGACGTTGGCCCGCTCACACCCCATCCCTTACGTGTCAGTCGGCTGGACGGCCGCTCGGGCCAAGGCCGAAAGGTGGTCCGAGAGGAAAGTCCGGGCTCCATGGACATACGGTGCCGGATAACGTCCGGCGGGTGTTAAGCCTAGGGAAAGTGCCACAGAGAACAGACCGCCGTTTCCTCGCGCGCCGCCGTGGCGAGCATGGGAGCGGTAAGGGTGAAACGGTGCGGTAAGAGCGCACCGCGCCTGCGGCAACGCAAGCGGCACGGCAAACCCCACCGGGAGCAAGACCGAATAGGGACGGCGCGAGGCGCGTCCGCGCGAGCGGAAGCGATCCTCGGGATCAATGTCCGGATTCAGCTGTCCGGGTAGGTTGCTGAAGGCGCCGGGCAACCGGCGTCGCAGAGGAATGGCCGTCACGCGGGGGCGCATCGCCCTTGCCGACAGAACCCGGCTTACAGGCCGGCTGATGCTGATCGAGGGGGCCCGGCGGAAAATCCGCCGGGCCCCCGCCAATTCTCAGCACAGCGCATACTCGGCAATTGACGTGCGACGCGCCGCTCATGCTTTCGTTCTGCTAACGCTAGGACTATCGTTCTGACGCGATATCCGTATCCGTGCGAGGAGGCGTCGGTGCAGCAGATCATTTGGCGCGTGACCGCGTTCATCGCGACGCTTGCCTTGGTCGTGATGGCGTCCGGCGTCGCGGAGCCGGGTTCGCGCGGTCGACAGACCAGTCGGGCGGCGGGCAGCCCGGCTCGAACCCAACGGCAACCAAGAACCAGCCCAAGCCGAAAATGACGATCAAGATCAGTCCCGAACACACGCGAACGCAAGTTAAAACCGGAAGCTCCCCGAAATAATCGAAGCAGTAGTGTCGGCCGCCGCATCGGCAAATCACCTGCAGGCCGGACACTCCTCCCAACGTGCCGCTGAATTCGAACGGCGCGCAATGGCCGTGGCATACTGCATTCCCTCTCCCCGCTCCTGGAGACGCCGCCATGGAACCGCTACCGAAAGGTGCAAACTTCGTTCGCGCCAAGACGCTTTGGGAGATCGGCCTGCACCTCGCCGGCAATCCGGCAACGCCCTACGGCGGCAATCGCGACATGGTCATCACCATCGGCAGCGGCTCCGGCGCGACCTTCCGTCCATGGCTGCGGCTCGCCACCGGTTCGGCCATTCTCGCCGAGCAGGTCGCAAAGACCGACGGCATCGAATTGGCTTTCGTCAATCCGTCGGCGCTGCTCACGCAAGCCTATCGAGGCGTCGGCTTATTCAGCGCGCCGCTACCCGTGCGCATCGTCGGGGTCTATCCGAGCTGGGACCGTTTCGTGTTCATGGTTCACCCACGAACGGGGATCCGCTCGCTTGCAGACATCAAGGCGAAGCGATACCCGCTGCGCGTGTCGGTTCGCGAGGATCCCACCCACTCCACCCTTGTTTTGATCGACCAGGCGTTCGCGCTGCACGGCTTTGCGCTCAAGGACGTCGAATCATGGGGCGGGCGCCTCGTCATTTGCGGCGGACCCTCGGACGTTCGCCGCCTGGAGCCGCTTGGTCGCGGGGAGATCGACGCGGTGTTCGACGAAGGCATCAAGGTGTGGCTCGACGAGGCGCTAGCGGCGGGTCTGTCGCCGATCGAGCTTGAACCGGCGGAGTTCAACGCCATGGCGCGGCTTGGTTGGCGGAAGGTTTTGCTTCCTAAAGCACGGTTCCCGGGGTTGGCTCGGGACGTGCACACGCTCGATTTCAGCGGCTGGCCGATTTACACCAGCGCATCGCTTCCGGAGCAGGTTGCCTACGACATCTGCGGCGCTCTCGCAGCACGCGAAGCGGAGATTCCTTGGGAGAAGGGAACTGATGGGACCGCTTTGCACATGGGACGCGAGGGCGACAGCACACCGATGGACGTCCCGCTCCACCCAGGGGCGCAGCGTTGGTATCGCGAGCACGGGCGAAAGGATTGATTCGCGAGACGTGAATGCGCGCGCGTTCCTGCGTACCACGCACAGCCGCGGTCACGTGCCCGACTTCTTGTACGCCTCCACCACGGCTTGCCCGTCGGCGCCGGCCTTGGCGAGCCACTCCGCGGTGAGGCGCTCGCCGATCTGCTGTAGCCCGGTCCTCAACGCGCCGCTCGGCGGCAGGACTTTCAAGCCGCGCGCAGCAAGCTGCTCACCGTACCACTGATGTTTATCCTGCGATCTCCACCAGCCGCGCGCTTCCGCGGCGGCCGCAACCTTGAGCAATGCATCCTGGGTCGGCTTGTCGAGCCGATCAAACGCCGCCTTGTTCATCAACGTCACGTTCTTCGGCAGCCATGCCTGCGTGTCGTAGAAATATTTCATGGTCTCCCAGGCCTTGGTGTCGTAGCCGGTGGCGACCGAAGTCACGAAGGCGTTGATCAGGCCGGTGGCGAGCGCCCGCTGCAAGTCGGCTGCCTGGATCGTGACCGGATACGCGCCGACGATCTGCGCGATGCGCTCGGTCCCCGCATTGTACACGCGCCAGGACAGCCCCTGCATATCCGCGATACTGTTGATCTCCTTCTTCGTGTAGATGCCCTGCGGCGGCCACGGCACGGCGAACAGCACCATCAGCCCTTGCGCGGCCAACTTCCGCTCGATGGCAGGCTTCGAGGCCGCCCAAAGCTTGCGCGCTTCGTCGTAACTCGCAGCAAGAAACGGCACCACGTCGATGCCGAACATAGGATCTTCGTTGTCGTGGAGCGAGATCAGGACCTCGCCAACTTGCACCTGCCCGATCCGCACCGCGCTCTTGATGGCGGTCGCCGGAAACAAGGAGGCGTTGGGATAGACCTTGATCGCGAGCCTGCCGGCGGTCACATCGGCTACGTCCTGAGCGAAAGCGCCAAGGTTCTCGCTATGAAAGTTGTCGGCCGGATAGGCGGAGGGCAGACTCCATTGCACCTGCGCGCAGGCCGGCGCGGCCATTAGCGCGACCGCGGCAGCGGCCGCGAACGCGGAGAATCGCACCATCGCCATGACGCATGGCCCCGAGCGCGTAGGGCGCAAACACTCGCCTCCCGGCATCATAGCAGAGATTGCAGCGACATTGGGACTTCGCAGCCCAAAGAGCCGCCGGCGGCGGGCCGCGGCAAGCTTGGCCCGCGAAGTTGCGAGGCACTTCGCGTCGCGCGCCTGCACCCCTATAAAGCAGCGAGTAGGGTATGCGCATGGCGATGCAACCGGACGGCAGCTGGGATTTCTGGATCGATCGCGGGGGTACCTTTACCGACGTGATCGGGCGCCGTCCCGACGGCACGCTCGTTGCCCACAAGCTTCTCTCCGATAATCCGGAAGCCTATGGCGACGCCGCGGTGCAGGGCATCCGCGATCTCGTCGGCGTCAAACCGGGCGAGCCGATTCCTCCCGGCATCATTGGCTCGGTGAAGATGGGCACCACGGTTGCGACCAACGCGCTGCTCGAGCGCAAGGGCGAGCGAACGCTCCTCCTCGTCACCAAGGGATACCGCGACGCGCTTCGGATCGGCTATCAGGCGCGGCCCAAAATTTTTGCTCGCCACATCATCAAGCCGGAAATGGTCTACGAGCGCGTGCTTGAGGTCGACGAACGTGTGCGGGCCGATGGCACGGTGGAGAAGGAGCCGGATCTCGCCGCCGTGCGGGCGGAACTTTCGGCCGCGCTCGCGTCCGGGATCAAAGCAGTCGCGATCGTGTTCATGCACGCCTACCGTTACGTCGAACACGAGCAGCGCGTGGCCGCGCTCGCGCGCGAGATCGGCTTTCCGCAGGTCTCGGTGAGCCACGAGGTCTCGCCGCTGATCAAGCTCGTGGGCCGCGGCGACACCACGGTCGTCGACGCCTACCTTTCTCCGATCCTGCAGCGATACGTGGCGCAGGTGGCGCACGATTTGGGCACCAGTGTTTCGGCACGCTCGGTGTCACCGCCCCCTGGAGGGGGGAGGTCGCCGCGCGTAGCGCGGCGGGTGGGGGTGACATCTGACTCACCCCACCCCGGCCGCTTTGCGGCCGACCCTCCCCCTCCAGGGGAGGGTCACGCCGAGCCCGCGGTAGCTCATGCTGCCCCCCGCCTCATGTTCATGATGTCCTCCGGCGGCCTCACCGCGGCGGAGTTGTTTCAAGGCAAGGACGCGATTCTGTCGGGACCTGCGGCCGGGGTTGTCGGCATGGCAGAGACCGGACGCGAGGCGGGCTTCTCCCACCTGATCGGCTTCGACATGGGAGGCACCTCGACCGACGTGTCGCACTTCGACGGCGAATACGAGCGCGCGTTCGAGACCGAGGTTGCCGGCGTGCGCATGCGCGCCCCGATGATGCTGATCCATACCGTGGCGGCGGGCGGCGGGTCGATCCTGCACTTCGACGGCGCCCGCTTTCGCGTCGGGCCCGACAGCGCCGGTGCCAATCCGGGGCCGAAATGCTATCGCCGCGGCGGGCCGCTCGCGCTCACCGACGCCAATGTGATGGTGGGCAAGCTGATCGCGGACTTCTTTCCGAAAATTTTCGGCGCGCAGCAGAATCTGCCGCTCGACGCCGAAGCCGTGCGCGAGGCGTTTGCGCAGCTCGCCGGCGAGATCGGTGATGGTCGCTCTGCCGAAGACGTCGCCGACGGCTTCATCAAGATCGCGGTCGAGAATATGGCGAACGCGATCAAGAAAATCTCCGTGCAGCGCGGTTACGACGTGACGCGATACGCGCTCAACTGCTTCGGTGGCGCCGGCGGGCAGCACGCCGGCCTCGTCGCCGACGCGCTGGGCATGACCAAGGTGCTGATTCATCCGTTCTCGTCGCTCCTCTCCGCCTATGGCATGGGGCTCGCCAACATCCGCGCCACGCGCCAGCAGGCGATCGAAGAGCCATTCGGAGAGACGGCGCTGGTGTCGTTAGAACGCCTCGGCGGCCGCTTGGCGGAGGAGGCGAGGCGCGAAGTCGTCGATCAGGGCGTGGCCGCGCAAGACGTGAAAGTTTTCGTCCGCGCACACATCCGCTACGCCGGCACCGATACCGCGCTTGTGGTGCCCGCATTTTCGCTTCACCCTCCCCTGGAGGGGGAGGGTCGCTCGCGGAGCGAGCGGGGTGGGGTGGAAGGCGAGGGAGAAGATTCACCCCCACCCGCCGGGCTTCGCCCGGCGACCTCCCCCCTCCAGGGGGAGGTGGGGAGCAAGCCTCGCCTCCTGAGGATGCAATCCGCCTTCGAGGCGGCGCACAAAGCGCGCTTCGGATTCATCGACGAGAGCAAGCAGCTTATGGTGGAGGCGGTCTCGGTCGAGGCGGTCGGCGGCGGCGCCAAGTTCACCGAGCCGGTCCTGACTACGACGAGTGCCCCACTCCCCTCGCCCGCGCGCCGGACCAGATTTTATTCGCGCGGCCAATGGCACCAGGGCGCAGTTTTTACGCGCGCGCAGCTTTCGCCCGGTCACGCCGTGCGCGGTCCGGCCATCATCATCGAACCGCACCAGACCATCGTGGTCGAGGATGGCTGGCAGGCCGACATCACCGCCAAGAACCACCTCTTGCTCGAACGCGTCGTGCCGCTCAAGCGGCAGAGCGCTGTCGGCACCGCAGCCGATCCAGTGATGCTCGAGGTGTTCAACAATCTCTTCATGTCGATCGCCGAGCAAATGGGCGTGTCGCTGCAGAACACGGCTTATTCGGTCAACATCAAGGAGCGGCTCGACTTCTCCTGCGCGGTGTTCGACGCCGACGCCACCCTCGTCGCCAACGCGCCGCACATGCCGGTGCATCTCGGCTCCATGGACCGCGCAGTCGAAACCATCATTCGCGAGAACAAGGGCAAGATCGCGCCGGGCGACGTGTACGTCATCAACGCACCCTACAACGGCGGCACGCATCTGCCCGACATCACTGTGTGCACGCCGGTGTTCGATGCGGCCGGCAGTGAACTCCTGTTCTGGGTCGCCTCGCGCGGGCACCACGCCGATGTCGGCGGCATCTCGCCGGGCTCGATGTCGCCGAATGCGACGACCATCGAGGAGGAAGGCGTCTATATCGACAACTTCAAGCTGGTGGAGCGCGGCCGTTTCCGTGAGCAGGCACTCTACGATCTTCTCACCGGCGCGAAATATCCCGCCCGCAACCCGCTGCAGAACGTCAATGACATCAAGGCGCAGGTCGCGGCCAACGAGAAGGGAGTGCAGGAGCTGCACAAGATGGTCGCGTACTTCACACTGCCGGTGGTGAAGGCTTACATGCAGCACGTGCAGGACAACGCGGCCGAGAGTGTCCGCCGCGTCATCGATCGCATCCACGACGCCTCGTTCGAATACGAGATGGACCAAGGAACATGGATCAAAGTCAAGATCCGCGTCGATAAGGATAAGCGCGAGGCGACTGTGGATTTCACCGGCACGTCGCCGCAGCAGAACACCAATTTCAACGCGCCCGAACCGGTGACGCGCGCCGCCGTCCTTTATGTCTTTCGCGTGATGGTCGACGACGAGATCCCGATGAACGGGGGCTGCCTGCGGCCCATCAACATCATTATTCCCAAGCAGTCGATGCTGTCGCCGACCTATCCCGCCGCGGTCGTGGCCGGCAATGTGGAAACCTCGCAAGCCGTGACCAATTGCCTATTCGGCGCGCTCGGCGCGCTCGCCGCCGCTCAGGGCACCATGAACAATCTCAATTTCGGCAACGAGAAGTACCAGTACTACGAGACGATCTGCTCCGGCTCGCCGGCGGGGCCGGGCTTTCCCGGCACGGACGCCGTGCACACCCATATGACCAACACGCGATTGACCGACCCGGAGGTGCTCGAGTTCCGCTATCCGGTGGTGCTCGAGGATTTCCACATCCGCAAAGGTTCGGGCGGGCGCGGCCGATGGAATGCCGGCGACGGCGTGCGCCGCACCATTCGCTTTCTGGAGAAAATGGAGTGCACGATTTTGTCGGGCCACCGCCGCGTGCGGCCGTTCGGCCTGGCTGGAGGCGAACCCGGCCAGATCGGCGAGAACTCCGTGCGGCGCAACGATGGCCGCGTGGAGAAACTCGAGGGCTGCGACGCCACCGTCATCGATGCTGGCGAGGCGATCATCATCCAGCCGCCGACCGCAGGCGGATATGGCGAGCCCGAGCGGTGATCGCGGCGCAGGGAGAATGTCGCTGCTAGAGCAGTGCTCTGCATCGCCTTCAAACTGGACCGTAGTGCCGGCGCACCTCGCGGAAAGAGACGAGGCGGTTCTGGCCTTCGTCCCACAGCGCTAGTCGCACACACCTGAGGCTCTGAAGCAGGGTTAGCCGGCCGATGCCGTCGAGATGCGGGTAATCGCGTAGCACGAGCGGCAGTCGGTAATAGGGAATTCGGCTGCACAAATGATGGATGTGGTGAATGCCGATGTTGGCGGTGAACCAGCGCAAAAGGCTCGGCAGGGCATAGTGAGAGCTGCCGTGAAGCGCCACCTCTTGCAGATTCCACGCTCGGTCGTGAGCCCATACGGTATTCTCAAATTGGTGCTGAACATAGAACAGCCAGACCCCGGCCGAGGCCGCCAGCAGCATGATTGGCAGATGCACAAGCAGGAATGGACCGATGCCGACGAGCCATATCATGATGGCGACAAGCGCCGCGATGGCGACATTGGTCGCGCTGGTGCTAAGCCAGGGCTGCCAACCACTACGCATCAGGCCGACTGGGAGCCGATGCTGTACGATGAACAAATAGGCCGGGGCCAAGCCGAACATGATGACTGGGTGCCGGTAGACGCGGTAACGCAGCCGACCCCACCGGCATAGCGCGAGGTACTCGTGCACGGTCAGCGTGTCGACGTCCCCGATTCCGTCCGACCCAGTCGTTGGCGAAACGGCGATGGAAGAAGGCACCATGACCGCAATCGTGTTGGATCATGAAAAGCCGCACGAGAAAGCCTGCGGCCGGCACCGCGAGCAGCAGGCAGAGCCAGTAGCCTAGATCAAGGGTTGCCCACATCAGAAGCCAGAGCAGAATCAGCGGCCCGGCCGTGATCGCGAGCTCCACTATGCTGCGCATACAGCTCGGAGCGCGATAGCGGGCCAGGATCGGTGTCAAGTCGCGGGCATCAAGCGCGACAGGGGTAAGAAGGGGACTTTTGCTCTTCTTCAAGGCAAGCTTTATGTCGGCATGGCCAATCGGCAACGGCACAAACGCGTCGCTCGGTGTCATTGACGAGCAGCGCTCCTGCGTGCTCCGGCTGTATCGAAGCTTACTGCAAAGTGGTCAGGAGGGTGGCGCATGCTTGGGCGACGCCGCGCTCGGGCGAGGTCATTCCGGGGAACGTCGCCCAGCCGCCTTTCTCGATGTAGGAGTCCTGCATCCAGGAGCTGACCTTTTTAAACTCGGCCATGTTTACCGTCGCATCGGCGGCCTGGCGGAACTTGTCGGCACACATCGGGGCCAGAACCGCCACGACGGCGGTGGCTGCACTTTTCGCCGCGGTTTCCCTCGCAGTACTTCCCAATGTCCATCCGCCCCAACCGAAGCCGATGACCACTGTTGCGAGAAAGCCGACAAACGCGCCCTGCAAGAGACGCGTGAGCGACTCGCCTTGCAGAATTGGAGGTAATTGCATCAGAGGTTCCTTTCGCTCGACATGTTTCGGAGCGAGGGGCAACGGATACCCGGATGGGTTCCGGTCAAAAAGTCGCATTGAAGGCCCGGACGCGTTGATCTGGCGCCTCGGTCAAGTCGAGCATGCGCCCGTTTGCGAATAGAATCTGTTCAAAATTGACCACCTTCTGATCGTCCCACCTGATGAGGGGATCTGCTGGAAAAATGATTGTGGGCGATTTAGGCTGTCCATGCCGGCAAGCGGTCAGTCGATCGGGCCGCGCTAGCGGGGCGTTCCAAGCACTTTGGGTAGACGAGGTGCGATGCTCCTGGCGAGACCTCCTGCTATGGCGACCAAACGAAGACCACCGTTCGATCCGAAATCCTTCCTCGCCAAAATTGGCGAGGGCAGAACCATATCCAAATATCGCAAGGGTCAAATCGTCTTCTCACAGGGCGATCCAGCGGATGCCGTATTCTACGTCCAGAAAGGCAAGGTCAAGGTCGCCGTCGTTTCCGATCAAGGAAAAGAAGCGGTCGTCGCAATTCTTGGTGCGGACGAGTTCTGCGGCGAGGGCTGCCTGGCCGGCCAGCCACGGCGCATATCTACGGTCACGGCGATGACGGAATGCACGGTCATGCGGCTGGAGAAAACGAGCATCATCCGCGTGCTCCGTGACGAGCCCGGGTTTTCCGAGCTTTTTATCTCGCACCTTTTGGCCCGGACTATTCGCGTTGAAGAGGACCTGGTGGATCAACTGTTTAATTCCAGCGAGAAACGCCTCGCGCGACTACTGCTACTCTTGGCAAATTTTGGCAAAGAAGCGAGGCCCGAGCCGATCATCGCAAAGATCAGCCAGGAGACGCTTGCCGAGATGATCGGCACGACACGGTCCCGTGTCAGCTTTTTCATGAATAAATTTCGGCGGTTGGGGTTCGTCGACTACAACGGCGGCGGCCTGGAAGTTCACAGCTCGTTGTTGAACGTGGTTCTGCACGACTAAGCGCAGCCGCCTGTTACACTTCCAAGCAGAACTGTTTTAGCTGTCGGCCAACGGCCAAGGAAAGTCACTAATGCTTTTGGGCTAGATCGTAGAGCCGTTGGTAGTGCGGGACAATGCGTTGCAATGCCCGATCGCAAGCATATGCATTCGACTGGCCGCGATGGAAACGGGAGACCGTCCAAGTCGCGACACCGGTGTCATCGACGATTGGAACGACAACGATACCCCATGCCTTCTCGCATTGCGCGAAGGTGCGAAGCTCGGCGATGATCAACCGCTGGATCTCGTCCTTGGTCTTTGGGATTTTTTCCACAACACGTACGGTCATTCCGGAGGAGATCGCCGCACAGACACGGGCGTCGCGTCGATTATTCCATAGCCCTGGTTGAATGCCTCTCTGCGTTCTTCATAATGTTGATCGGATTCGAAGGGGTACGCCCAGGGCTCGCTCCAGGAACGTGAGCGACCTTCGCTTGCGGCTTTTTGTCCGCGATTGTACTCGCGCACCTTCTGCTCGGCCGTTAGTTTGCCCATGCTCGCCTCCTGCGATTTAACGCGAAGGGTGATCGGGCGGGGAATGACTCACCCTGGATTATTGATGGCGCTGATAGTCGCAGCCACGCCTAAGCAGATGGCAATGGCGAGGCAGACTGCGAACAGCGAGAGCCACATCTTGCACCTTCCGAGCCCATGACCACTCTTTTTGACGCACTCAACGCCAACCAACAACGTCTAATCACGATTGAGGTCATCAACTCTATCTTGCGTCTTTCTGAGCGCGCTCGGCGAGCGTAAGCCACCGGTCGGCCATCTCGATGAAAAACGATTTATGTGCCGAAGTTTGGGCTGCCTCCGCCAATCGAATGCATTCGGCGGCGTTGTTGCGTAGCTGATCGAAGCTGGGCAGGTGCGCTTGCATGTCTATTCTGTACTGCTTTGGCGATGTCAAAATTTGGAGCTCGAGAATGGCGGGCCTCGCGTGGTCCGCCCCGGTATCCTTGTGGCGCCCGTTCGATGCGTGAGAGCGCGCCGCGTAGCGCGGACACGCACCGGATGCGGGGTGCTCACGGCACTCTATTTGGAGTGTTATTGTGCTGCCGACGGCACCAGCACTGCCTCTGTAAGAAGCGGAGATTTCGGTACGTCTCCGCTTTGTTTGGGCAGCTCTCGGGCAAGCCGCTGCTTGCCTGTATCTGATGAGGTGGGGTCTCGGACGTAAAGCACAATGGCTGGTCGAAAATTAAACGCTGGGCACCTTCTTGGCGTATTGCCGTAGTGCAGCTCGTCAATTGTCTCGGCGGTGGGTCGTCGGAAGCGGTTCGAGTTCAATCGAGCCGCTTTGGCCATCTCGGCGGAGTAGGCGCCGGATCCGTCCCGAGGGCGAGCCGATGTTGCTGATCTCGCTAATCGGCACGGTCGTCCCCATATGCGTTCGCGGATCGACCAATCAGTGCAATCCACGGCGCCAGCAAGGAAGAGACCCTTCGGGCGCAAGAACGCATTCATTGATGACCCCCGTCGCTTGTCCAAAATGCTCAGTTGTCGTTTACCAAAACGCCTCCGGAGGATGGCGGTTTGACCCACCAACCGGATGCGTCGATCTGCAAGGCACGGAATGGGGCGCGAAAGGAGAGTTTGAATGGTGCCCTACTCTTGCGGTTGCTATGCCGGATGAAGTCTTTTGGCCCGGACGATCTCATCGAGATCACGTGATGCGAGTCGCCGAGCAAGGCCAAGCTAGAGCAAAAAAGAAAGCAGAATCGTCGAAAAAATAGTCCAAGACTTAGCGGTCGAGAATTCTCATTTTCATTCTTCAACGCGGCTTATAATCCGCGACGCCTTTCACGCCTGATCCCTCCGCGTCCCGCTGCAAAAGAAAGCCCCGCCGAAGCAAGGCTAGTAGGGCGACTTGGAGCCCAGCCCCCGAAATGGGGCACGCGAACCTGCTGATCTAAGACGCCCACGGGAATGCCGTCTGTATAAAATTGACCACTTCCACGAAAAGCCGGCCGGTGACCGGTGATGCGGCCGCCCGGCCTGAATTGTCACGCCTGGCGTGACAAGTTCTCGAACCGACCTCGACTTGTTAATCGGACAGCATCTTGCTTTGCGTTGCTTGGGTTCCGCATGTGGCACAAGCGAGCTTAGTCTGTTCCTCGCCATCCACGACCTCGATTGTCCGGGTGCGCATGAGCTTTTGACAGATGGGACAGATCCAGATGGGTGCAGGTGACGACTGGTCAGGCTGGAACGGGGGCATGGCGTTTCCCTATGCTGTTGAGGGTAGGCGTGCGCCCACGCGATCTTTGAAGTTTGACCTGCGAGAATAAGCCAAGCTTGAGCGGCAGTGAGGAGGCGAGTCCGATGTCGCGGTTCGCGTTCGGCCTGCGTTATTTTCTCTTCGGCTTGGGATCGGCACTCAATACTCGTGAGCATGTGATCTGGTCCATCGATCTGATACAGGACTGCCTGAATTTGTGCCGCGCTGTCTGTGCAATATTGATCACCCCGACACACCTGTCCCAATAATCGACCCGCCTCACGACCTCATCTGGGCTGGCTGTTAGACTGCCGCAGATCGAATTTAATCCCAAGTTCGCTGTCATCTCACCCGCGATTCGTGAACGCCTTTGAGAAAAAAGTCACAAGCGTCAGCCCATCTGGCCTCTTCCGCAGTTACTGAAAAACCACACTCTTTCTAAATGGATGAGCGCTTCCAATTTGAAACCCAAAAAAGGACTGATTTTCAGCTTCGTCTAGCACGATGGATTCGGTAGGGGGTCTCCATCGTTCGTTAAATTTTGAGATGTAAAGGCGATCACAGCTCGTTCGCTTCAATGGGGGGATCAATGACTGCAATCTCGCTCGGACAAGCCACTCGTCCTAGCCGGCTCGGCAGGACAGCAATTGCCGCCGCGATCGAAGTTGGCCGATTGACCAGAGACAACGGTAGATATTTTGTTGGCCGGGCTCGAGTACGCGAGCAGTTCGAAGTGGGCAATGTCACTTCGCGGCCGCGAGAATTTGCCGGTGGCTTCGTCGATTTCCTTCTAGGCCGAGGCGCGCGCCATCCGCGATAATATTGCCTCGCCCTCGAGGGTTGAGGCCTTGAATGCTCGTTCGCTCGCGTAGAGCCGATCGTGCGCGGCATCCCCGCTGTCCGCGTCTGGATGACGGAGAGATCGCCGGATAGGCATAGGCGTGGCGTCGACTATTCCATAGCTCCGGTTCGTCGCAATGTTGATCGGATTCGAACGGATATCCGGATTGAGTTTTCGGAGCAGGGCATGAACTGGATCGTGCATTATTTCGATCGTCGATTGAACAGCGATTCTGTTAGCCGAGCGTTTGCTTCGAAAGAAGACGCTCTACGCCAAGCCCGCGATCTGACGCGGCAGAACTGCGTCGTGCGTTTCATCAAGGGCCCGAACGACGAAAAAATCGACACTGTCGCGATCACTGCCTGGTGCAAGGGTCGTCCGACGCGCAAAGATCCCCCGCCTCCAAAGTAGTGGCGAGGCCTGCGCGTCCTCGGCGGACTTCATCATCGATATTGCAGAATTAATTTTCGGTACATACCAAAGTGAGAGGCGCGGTCATTCCAGTGAGCAATTTTGCTCAGACACCGCTCTGTCGGTGCGCCTAAGCTGCCAAACGGCGGTAGGCTGTCCAACATCGGCGAAGTCCGCTTCAGGCGCCCATCACCCGCATTCTGCATGCACGCGCGCTACCTGCGCGCGCGTTTTGATCCTTTCGACAGGCGAGAAGAAACTTACAACATGCAGACCCATTATCCCGCCTTTCATGCAGAATATTGGGTTTATGCGCTCGCTGTTTTCGTAATAATCGTCTTGGGTACCCTTCTATACACCACGGATGGGCCGATCAAATTTTCTAGCTGGTTTTGTAGATCATTTACACTCACCTCAACGTCTGATGATGCAAGCAGCGGTTTCTGCTCGCCCGCTAGATCCACTATGCCGCCAAGCAGACCCGACAGTGGAGGAGACGGCTAACCCAATGGGAGTAAGGCGGCTTGCTGATTGGATTGATGGCATCTTATGAAAATCGCACAGATCGCGCCGCTGTATGAGGCGGTGCCGCCCAGTCTTTATGGCGGCACCGAACGCATCGTGGCGCATCTGACCAACGCTCTCGTAGAGCTTGGGCACGAGGTCACGCTATTTGCGAGTGCAGAGGCCCATACACGGGCGACGCTGGTTCCGGTACGCGATCAAGCCATTCGGCTCGATCCGTTTCCGCTGAAATCAGACCTGGCCGCTCACCTATCCATGCTGCATGAACTTCATTTGCGCCGGCACGAATTCGATCTTCTGCATTTCCATGTCGATCTCATCCATTTTCCGTTCTTCGAAGATTTGGCGGAGCGAACCGTGACCACGCTGCACGGGCGGCTCGATCTGAAGGACCTGCCTGAGGTCTATTCTCGTTGGCACCATTATCCCCTGGTCTCGATATCCGATGATCAACGCAAACCACTCGCGGGCGCGAACTGGTTGGCCACTATTCACCATGGCCTCGCAGAGGGCGTTTACTCGTTCAACGAGGTGCCCAGGGATTCTTATCTCGCCTTCCTCGGTCGCATCTCACCCGAGAAGCGTCCCGATCGGGCGATCTCCATCGCGAAGCGCCTCGGCATGCGCCTCAAGATTGCGGCAAAGGTAGATGCTGTGGACGTGGGCTATTTTCGCGACGAGATAAAGCCACTATTGGCCGATCCTCTGATTGAATTCATCGGGGAGATAAGCGACAGCGAAAAGTCCGCTTTCCTTGGAAATGCCAACGCTCTCCTGTTCCCGATCGATTGGCCTGAGCCGTTTGGTCTGGTGCTGATCGAAGCCATGGCTTGTGGAACGCCGGTGATCGCGTGGCGCTGCGGGTCCGTCTCCGAGATCATCGAGAACGGGAAAACCGGGTTCATTGTGGATAGCGAAGACGAAGCTGTACAGGCGGTTCTCAAGCTTGATCAACTTGACCGCCGGATAGTGCGCAAGGTGTTCCAGGAGCGGTTCACCGCGGACGTGATGGCCCGCAATTACCTGCGCCTCTATTGGCGGCTTTGCGGAGCAGCCGGCAGAGCACACCAAAGTCTTAGGTCGCGCTAGTTGCGGCTCGGTTGTCCGCTGGTTCCAAATTTAGCGAAACCAGTGAAGTCGCCGGTATATTTATAGGCAATAACCGCAATCACAAACGCAAGAGCCAGAAGGGCGGCGACTATCAATTTCCAGTCGCGTCTGGGTACGAAGCCATTTCGCGGATCGCTCATCCTGCCTTGCTTCCCTCGACTCGCATCACGCGAGGTCGCAATCCGTCGCTTGGCTTGAAATCTCTCACGCGTTCCAGGGCTGGCCGGTCGTTCCGAGGATTTCCTTTATGCGTCGGACAATGTCGATGCGTCGGACAATGTCGGCGACCCTTTCTTCCTCTTCGAGGAAGCGCTGCCCATCATTGGCCTGCAGCGCATCGGCGGCGCGTCTGGTGGCCACGGCGTATTCTTCATGTAGGCGCTCGAGCTCGGCGCCTTCCCTGGGGCTAATGATGGAGTGCGGCTGGGCCACGAATACACCCTACTCCCATCGGGGCTATTCGACTAGCACTGGAACATTCAAACCGAGACGCACCTTGCGCTTCGGCCTGCGATCAGAAGCTTTCTTTCGATGGAACATTCCGGCAGGCAGCGCACGTGCGGCCTTGAAACGTGGAAGTGGTCGGCTCACCACAGCAGTGGGAGTTCGCCGGTATGGCCGGAAGCCGATGGAATTTCGGCGGCCTGTGGCGCTGACCAGTACTGAGAGTGACTCAAAAGAAGCACAGCGATACCGACGCTCACACACAGCGCGAGTACCAACGCAAAATTGTACCACGGATGTAAGAACAAGCGAGCCATGTAAACCTCTCGTTTGAAAGTTGGGCGCAGAGAACACAACATAGCCACCGAAATGCCTCCATTGGTGATGAGGGAGTTTTCGAATCCCATGCCCCAGCTTGCGGCAGATAGGTTCTTAATCGTTTGCACACAAATCACTTTATTGTGCGATGCAACAAATGGCTAAAGTGACCCCGATTGCGGGATGCTGAGAGAGCTTCGTGTCGTGTTATCTCGCAAGCGCGCTCGACACCCAGGCCTTGACGACGCCGGAGCTGCAGCAGTCACCCACGTTTACGATCTGCTCGCCGTCGTGCTCGGCGCCACGCGCGATGCCGCACACATTGCCACAGGACGCGGCGTGCGCGCGGCGCGGCTGCAAGGCGCCAAGGCGTTCGTGACGCAGCACCTTGCCCGCCATGAGCTGTCGGCGGCGATCGTGGCGGCGCATCTCGGCGTCACGCCGCGCTACGTCGACATGAAATGGCCGGGACGAGCCCGGCCATGACGTCGAAACTTTAAGCCTGCGATTTCGGCCGTTACGACTGCTGGATCGCTGACACCAGCCAGTGGCCGCCGCGCACGCGCATGAAGGTCCACACTTCGGTGGCTTCGTCCGGCCCGCCTTGCAGCACGCGGCCGCTGTCACGATCCAGCGTCTCGTCGTTGAGCGAAAAACGCATCGCGACGGTGGCGTAGTCGGTGTCGCCCTCGCGCCAGGCCTCGGCGAGGTCACCTTGCAGCAGCTTGACGTCGGAGATGCGGTCGACCACGCCCTTGCTCGCATTCGCGGAGAGTTCCTCCGAGAAGTAGGACAGCATCTCGGGCGTGACCTGCCTGCGCAACCGCGCCAGATCTTCGGCGCTATACGCGCTCTGCACCTCGTCGAGGACCTTCTCGAAGGCATTGAAGTCGTCCGGCGTGAGCCCGACTTCGTCGGTGCCGGACGCACGCGCGCTCGAAGCGGGAGCGCCGCTGCCGCCACCGAACCCCATCTGCGGACGCGAGGCGCCGGACGCGTAATCGCGCAGCGCCGGGCCGCTGGCAACCGCCGGCTGGCTGCGGCGTTGCCACCACGTCCACAAGAGATAACCGATGATCACGACGATGCCGATCTGCAGCATCAGGCCGAGCATCGAGGCGACCCCGCCGAGGCCGCCCAGGAAGCCGTGACCGAACAGCATGCCGAGCAAGCCGGCGCCCAGGAAGCCGGCGAATAGGCCGCCGAGGAATCCGGGCCGATTGAGGAAGCCGCCCACAGGCGACGACACCGGAGGCCGTTGTGCGAGCGTGCTGCCGGGCTGGCCCGGTTGCGTCATGCTGCGTTCAATGGGCCGCGCACTCGGCGATGTCGCCGTCGACGGCGGCGCGGAGAAGGTCTGTGAGCCGCGGCTGCCGAAGCTCCCGCCGCGGCCCGCGCGGGCATCGGCATCGGTTACGGCGAACGCTAACACCGCCACTAAGGCGCAAAGCGCAAGCAGTGGACGAGAGCGCAAACGAAACATGGAGTCCTCCCAGAAAACCGATTGGTTCCCCTAACATATTGGTATGCCATGACGGCATTTTAAGAGGTGCCGCATGGTGTCGCAGACCGCTGCAAATGCCGCTTCCCGAGGGTTTTCGAGGCGAAACCGGGGTCCGTCGGGCGGGAAATGCTCGCATTCGGCCTGCAATGCCCGCGTTGGCTGGATGGACGGAGTTCGACGGCTTCAGTCGTCCTCGCCATCCGCGCCCGGCTCGGCCATGGGCAGCGTGCCTGCGCGCCGCTCCTCGAACCACCCTGCCACCGATCGACGCGGTGCGAGCGAGCCGGTAATGCCGGGGTCGCGCTTGCCGGCGTAGCGGGCGGCACGCGCGGCCACCTCTTCGCCTGACACGGCGTGCGGGTTGCAGGCGCGATGGCCGTCGCGCCGGCGCATCAAATCGACGTGGATGTGATCGTAGTGATAGACGTTCGAGCCCGGTGCCAGCACGGTGCTGAATTGATCGCAGGCCGCCGCCTGCACATCGCGCAGAAAGCCCTGCTCCTCTGGCAAGCCGCGCCAGCCGTTCTTCACCGTGATCTTGCGTCCGTCCGCGAGCGTGAACGAGGCGATGTCGAGCGCGTTGCCGAAGGCGTGCTCGGAAATGCTCGCGCGCGGATTGCCGTTCATCCCGCGACAGGAATATGCGGAGATTTGCCTCATCTCGGCAACCGGCGAACCGAACCAGCGCATCGCCGCCGGCTGCACCGCTCCAGTGATCCAGCGTTCGAGCTCGGAAACCATCGGGCATGCGAGCGTCGCCGGCGGGCTCACCGCGACCGGCGTGAACGATGCCGCGGTGTCGCGGGAGGGACCCAACGGGACCACCGGCTCGCGCGCGGACGTACGCGGACTTTCCACGGGCGGCTCGCGTAACGGACTGCGCGTGACACCGGTTGAGCCGTTACGCAGCGTGGGCGGCGCATCGATCAGCGGGCGCCGCTCGTAAGGTTCGGGCGATAAGTCCTCGCGCGGAGAGCCCGCCGGCGTCGGATATCTTCGCGCCGGCGCAGCAGGCGTCACGCCGTAGGGCTTGCGAAAGTCGTAGGGCTCCGCTGACACGTTGGGTGCGTCGACGACGCCCGGCGGATTGAGCGAGACGGGCTCATCCGGAGCGGTGTCACGGCGGACCGCTGGCGGCGAGCGCACCTGATAGTCCGGCAGCACACGCGACTGATACGGCGGCTCTGCCGGCGCGGGAGCGGGCCTGATCGGCCAACGTGGAGTGCCGCGTGGAATGTCGGCGGGAGGTCGCAGATCGCCGCTATAGCCGAGCGGTGCGCTCTCGCCCAAGAACGAAACCTTGAGCGGAAAATCCGCACCGCATATGCCGGGACCGCGGATGGGCCCGACGCGGGTGATGCCCGCGCTCTCTTTCACGGCGCCGGTACTGAGGCATTGCACCTCGGCATCGTGGCGCCACGGCTCGCGCTCGGCAAAAAACATGCTGCCGCTGCAACCCGCCAACACGCCGAGGACGCCAAGGACAATGGAGCCGACGAGATACCAACGCACTCCCCACGCCATCGCGGCAGGATGCGATGGTTTCTGTTAACGTTTCTTCAAAGATTGCCATGCCCAGGGGACATATGAGCATGGACGCCAAGTCCCGACTGATATTGGCGCTGCTGATGTCGAGCGTGATGGTGTGCATGGTCACGCTCCTCGTCACCTTCCTCGATCTCGGCTTGCGACCGGATTTTCTGATCCAATGGGCCAAGGCGTATTTCATCGCCTGGCCGGTCGCAGCGGCTACGGCTTTCTTCATTATGCCGTCGGCGCGTCGCCTCACGGATCGGATCGTCGCGTTGATCGATGGTCGGCGCTAATGGTTGCGAGCGCTTGCTCTCGTCTGGGGATTCCGGGCGCGTCTTCGGATCCTGTGCTTTCCGCATGTGCGTTCGCAGCGGCGGCGCGCAGGGCACCAGTGCGCGACGATCGACGTGGCAGGGACTTAACGCCATGGTCCACCACGTATTATTCCACGCGATCCGCAGACCTGCTTCGTTCTCCGCAGGCTGAATATAGGATCCGCCCGAGCGAGCATAGCTGCCATCCAAAATGATCGGCCGCACTCGTTCGCGCCGAAATATCAGAGTGTTGGCGCGTCAGACCGATGCTCGCCCGCGCCCCTTCGCTGGTGCAATATATTTGTCATTAGGACGACGTCACCGCTCTGCTAGACTCAAGAGGCGGAGGACGCGACGTGGACCTTGCCTTGAACCTCAACGTGCTGGCGGTACTCGCGGTGTTTGCCTTTGTCGGCGCGATTCTCTTGGGCGCGTTCTGACTTCGAGCATCCGCGGCGCGCATCGCCGCACATTCCAACAAGTTTTCTTGCACCGGAGAGCTTCGGCTCTCCGGTGTTTGCATTTTGTAAGGAGATACGCGCAGTTCGCGCTCCATCCGCGCCGCACCGAAATATTGCCGGACAGCCGCCGCGCTACTCCGCCGCCGTTCGCGCCGCGATGAGCGGATCATAATTGAGCACCGGCGCGAGCCATTTTTCCGCTTCCGCCACCGTCCAGCCCTTGCGCGCGGCATAGTCCTCAACCTGGTCGCGCTCGATCTTGCCGACGCCGAAATAATGGCTCTCAGGATGGCTGAAGTAGAGGCCGCAGACGGAAGCGCCTGGCCACATCGCAAAGCTCTCGGTCAGTTTCACGCCGACCCGCCGCTCGCCGTCGAGCAGCGCGAACAGGGCCGCCTTCTCGCTGTGGTCGGGCTGCGCGGGATAGCCGGGCGCCGGACGGATGCCGCGATATTTTTCACCGATCAACTCCGCACTGGTGAGCGCCTCGTCTGGCGCGTAGCTCCAGAATTCCCGGCGCACGCGCTGGTGCAGGCGCTCGGCAAACGCTTCCGCCAGCCGATCGGCGAGCGCCTTGATCATGATCGCCGAATAGTCGTCGTTCGCGCGCTTGAAACCCTCGGCTAGCTCGTCCTCGCCGAGGCCGGCCGTGACCATGAACGCGCCGATGTAGTCGGCAAGCCCGCTCGCGCGCGGCGCCACGAAATCCGCCAGCGCGATATTGGCACGCCCCTCGCGGCGCACGAGCTGCTGGCGCAGCGTGTGCAGCACCGCGAGTGGGCGAGTACGCGACTGATCGCCGTAAACGAGAATATCGTCACCGTCGGAATTAGCCGGCCAGAATCCGAACACGGCGCTGGCGCGCAGCCAGCGCTCGGATGCGATGCGCTCGAGCATCGCCTGTGCGTCGTCGAACAAACTGCGCGCGGCAGGTCCGTACTTCGCGTCATCGAGGATGGCGGGAAACTTGCCGACCAGCTCCCAGGTGGCGAAGAACGGCGACCAGTCGATGTAGTCGCGAAGCTCTGCGATCGAATAATCCTCAAGCACGCGCGAGCCGATGAAGCTCGGCCGCGGCGGGACGTAGTTTCCCGACCAGTTGAGCTTGAGCGCGTTCGCACGCGTATCCTCGAGCGATAGCCGCCGCTTGGCGGCCTCGCCACGCGCGTGCGCGTCGGCGATCCGGACATATTCCTGGCGAATTCCGGCGAGATAGGCGGGCCGCGCCTCACGCGACATCAGATTGGCGGCGACCCCGACGGCACGGCTGGCGTCGGTGACATAGACCGTCTGCCCGCGCCGATAGTTCGGATGGATCTTCACCGCAGTGTGCACGCGGCTCGTGGTGGCGCCGCCGATCAAGAGCGGCAGATCGAATCCCTGCCGCTCCATCTCGGCAGCGACATGACACATCTCGTCGAGCGAGGGCGTGATGAGGCCGGAGAGCCCGATGATATCCGCCTCCTCCTGCTGCGCCGTCTCCAAGATTTTCGCCGCCGGCACCATCACGCCGAGGTCGACGACGTCGTAATTGTTGCACTGGAGCACGACCCCGACGATGTTCTTGCCGATGTCGTGCACATCGCCCTTGACCGTGGCCATGACGATCTTGCCGTTGGCGCTCTTCTTGTCCAAGCCCTTCTCTTTCTTCTCCTGCTCCATGAACGGCATCAGGTAGGCGACGGCCTGCTTCATCACCCGCGCGGATTTGACCACCTGCGGGAGAAACATGCGACCGGAGCCGAACAGATCGCCGACTATGTTCATTCCGTCCATGAGCGGGCCTTCGATGACGTGCAGCGGGCGCTCGGCTTTGCGCCGCGCCTCCTCCACGTCGCCTTCGATGAAATCGGTGATGCCGTGCACGAGCGCGTGCGAAAGCCGTTCTTCGACCGACCGCTCGCGCCAGGCGAGATCGGCCTCCCTCTTTTCCTTGCCGTGGCCCCGATAGCGCTGGGCGAGCGCGAGCAGCCGCTCGGCCGCGTCCGCGTTGCGGTTGAGCACGACGTCCTCGCAAGCGGCGCGCAGTTCCGGATCGAGATCGTCATAGACGGCAATTTGCCCGGCATTGACGATGCCCATGTCCATGCCGGCCTTGATCGCGTGGTAGAGGAACACGGAGTGCATGGCCTCGCGCACCGGCTCGTTGCCGCGAAACGAGAACGACAGATTCGACACGCCGCCGGAGACATGGGCGTGCGGCAAGTTCGCGCGGATCCAGCGCGCGGCCTCGATGAAAGCGACGCCGTAACCGTTGTGCTCCTCCATTCCGGTCGCAATGGCGAAAATGTTGGGGTCGAAGATGATGTCTTCGGGCGGGAAGCCCACTTCCTCGACCAGAATGCGGTAGGCGCGTTGCACGATCGCGCATTTGCGTTCGAGCGTGTCGGCCTGGCCCTGTTCGTCGAAGGCCATCACCACGACGGCAGCACCGTAGCGGCGCACGGTCTTGGCATGCGCGATGAACGCCGCCTCGCCCTCTTTCATCGAGATCGAGTTCACCACTGGCTTGCCCTGCAGGCATTTGAGCCCCGCCTCGATCACCGAGAATTTCGACGAGTCGACCATGACCGGCACGCGGGCGATGTCGGGCTCGGCCGCAATCAGGTTGAGGAAGGTGGTCATCGCCTTCTCGGAATCGAGCAGACCCTCATCCATGTTGACATCGATGATTTGCGCGCCGTTCTCCACCTGATCGCGCGCGACTGCCAGCGCCCCCGCGTAGTCGCCCGCAGTGACGAGCTTGCGGAACTTGGCCGAGCCGGTGACGTTGGCAGCCGCGGCACCTCCGGAATCCGCCGCGGCGCCTTGCCCTCGACCGCGCGCACGATCTCGTGAATGTGCTCAGGCGTGGTACCGCAGCAGCCGCCCACGATATTGACCAGGCCGGCATCCGCGAACTCGCCGAGCAGCTCGGCCATGAAGCATGGACTCTCGTCGTAGCGGCCGAACTCGTTGGGCAGACCCGCATTGGGGTAGGCGCACACGAAGGTATCGGCGATGCGTGCGATCTCGGCGATGTGAGCGCGCATTTCGCGCGCGCCGAGCGCGCAATTGAGCCCGACCGAGAACGGCGCGGCATGGCGCACCGAGTTCAAGAATGCCGCCGGCGTCTGCCCGGAAAGCAGCCGCCCCGAGCGATCGGTGATGGTGCCGGAGATCATCACCGGCATGCGCGTGCCGCGCTGCTCGGTGACGTCGGCGATCGCCGCGATTGCCGCCTTTGCGTTGAGCGTGTCGAAAATCGTCTCGATCAGCAGCAGGTCGGCGCCGCCCTCGAGCAGCCCGTTGACCTGCTCGGCATAGGCGCTGCGCAGCTCGTCGAAGGTGATCGCGCGGAAACCGGGATTGGCCACGTCGGGAGAGATCGAGGCGGTACGGTTGGTCGGCCCGATCGCCCCGGCGACGAAGCGTGGCCGGCCGTCTTCGCCCTGCGCGAGATCGGCGGCGGCGCGGGCAAGCCTGGCGCCTTCGACATTGAGCTCATGGGCGATGTCCGCCATACCGTAATCGGCTTGCGCGATGCGCGTCGAGGAGAAGGTGTTGGTCGAGACGATGTCGGCGCCGGCGCGGAAATAAGCCAGGTGAATGTCGCGGACCTTGTCGGCCTGGCTCAAGATGAGCAGATCATTGTTGCCGCGCACCTCGCGGTTCCACGCATCGAAGCGCGCGCCGCGATAGCCTTCCTCGTCGAGCCCGAGCGTCTGGATCATGGTGCCCATGGCGCCGTCGAGCACGAGGATGCGCTCGGCCGCGACGCGGCGCAGCGTTTGCTCGGTATGCGATGCGGGTACCGACATTTGCAACACGCTCAGGTGTGCTCCCTCTCCCCGTAGGGGAGAGGGGTGGGGTGAGGGGGCCCGGATCTATATTGACTGACCGTGCTCAAAATCTCTTCCAGCACGCCGTCCATATTGCGCATAACGTCGTGATTCCAGAACCGAAGGACGAGGTAACCCATGGACTCCAACACTCGGGTTCTATCCGCGTCACGTGCTTTATTGTGATCATGCTGGCCACCATCTGGCTCCACGATCAGCTTGGCGTCGGCGCAAAGGAAATCGACGACGAAACGATCGATTGGCACTTGCCGCTTGAACTTCCATCCGGCCAAACGGCGATCGCGCAGTCGAAACCACAGCAGACGCTCGGCATGCGTTTGATTGCGGCGCAGCCGCCGCGCGGGCTCGGTGCTCACTCTCGTCATCCGACCCCCCTCACCCCAACCCTCTCCCCTGCGGGGAGAGGGAGCACACCGTGCTCGCGGCTCGATTCGTCCTTTTCTCCATGCGTCGGCCGCAGCCCGAGCAAGTGGCAGACCGCGTAGACCAGATCGGCGCGATTCATGGTGTAGAAGTGGAAATCGGTGACGCCGCGATCGACAAGATCGAGCACCTGTTCGGCGGCGACCGCGGCGGCGATGAGCTTGCGGGTCGCAACATCCTCGTCGAGGCCGTCGAACCGCGCGGCGAGCCAGTCGGGCACGGAGGCGCCGCAGCGCGCCGCGAACGCCTTGGTCTGCTTGAAGTTCTGCACCGGGAGGATGCCGGGCACGACCGGCACATTGATGCCGCGGGCGCGCACGCGATCGAGATATCGGAAGTAGAGATCGTTCTCGAAGAAGAATTGAGTGATGGCGCGCGCGGCGCCAGCGTCCACCTTGGCCGCGAGCATGTCGAGATCGGCTTCGACCGTCGGGCTGTCCGGATGCTTCTCCGGATAGGCGGAGACCGACACCTCCACCTCGGAGAGGCGCTTGATGCCGGCGACCAGATCGGCGCCGTTGCGATAGCCGCCGGGATGCGGCGCATAGCGCTCGCCGATACCACCGATGGGATCGCCGCGCAGCGCCACGATGTGACGCACGCCGGCGGCGCAGTAATTGCGGATCACCCCGTCGATCTCCTCGCGGGTCGCGGCGACACAAGTCAGATGCGCCGCGGGGATGAGCGCGGTCTCCGCCAGAATGCGTTTGACCGTTGCATGCGTTCGCTCACGCGTGGATCCGCCCGCGCCATAGGTGACCGAGACGAAATTCGGCCGCAGCGGCGCAAGCCGGGTGATCGACTCCCACAGCGTCTTCTCCATCTCCTCGGTCTTCGGCGGGAAGAACTCGAAGGAGACTCGGATGCGGCGCTCGTCGCCTTCGCCGCGCGATCGCACGAACCGGCTGGCGCGAGGTTCGGTTGACATCAGGCCACCTCCAACGCCGGGGCGGCGAGCACCAGGCGCGGATCGCGCCCGAGCCAGAGCGAGACGGCGATCTTGCCTTCGGAAGCGGGCTCCGGCGGAAGGCTCTGCTGCAGTACGACCTCAAGGCCAGCCGCTTTCATCCATTGCGTGACCGTCTCGGGCGCAAAGCCAAGACGGCGATGGGCGTGCTCGTCGCGCAGAAATTCGAGGTCGTGCGGAGCGAAATCGACGACCAGCAATCGGCCGGCAGGCCGCAGCACGCGCGCGGCTTCCTGGATCGCACGGCCGCCGTCCTCGAGGAAGTGCAGCACCTGGTGGATGATGATGACGTCGAAGCTGTCCTTGGCCAGCGCCAGGTCGTAGATATCGCCTTGACGCACACTGCAATGCTTGAAACCCGCACGATCGAGTCGCGCGCGAGCGAGCGCGAGCATGTCGAGGGAGAGATCGAGACCGAGGCCACGCTCGATCTGCGGCCCGAGCAGTTCCAGCATGCGCCCGGTGCCGGTGCCGAGATCGAGCAGCGTGCGCATCGGGGCATCCGCCAGCGCGCCGACGACCGCCGCCTCAACCGCCGCATCGGCGACATGGAGCTTGCGGATGCGGTCCCACTGGGCCGCGTGCCGGCGGAAATAATTCTGCGCGGCGCTGGCGCGCTGCGCGCGCACCGCGGCGAGGCGCTCTCGATCGCGCGAAAGCGTCGCGTCGTTGGGATCAAGACGGGCAATGAGCTCGCGGGCAAGCTTGGCGGCGCCCTCTCGCTCAGCCAATCGAAAGAAGGCCCACGAGCCCTCGCGGAAGCGCTCGACCAGGCCCGCCTCGGCGAGAAGCCGCAGATGGCGCGAAATGCGCGGCTGCGATTGGCGCAGGATCGCGGTGAGATCGGAGACGGTCAGTTCGGCTTCGCCCAAGAGCGCGAGGATGCGCAGCCGCGTGGCCTCGGCGGCGGCTTTAAGCGCCCCATAGAGTGTCTCGAACGGCAAGTGGGCAGACGTGGGCATAAGGCGCGGGCCGGCTCCCATTTCGGTCGGTGGGACGAGCAAAGAGCGTTATATAAAGATATCTTTATAACTTTATAAGCGCCAATGACAACCCCCTAAGTGGGCGAACTTGCCGCCGCGATCGGTGGACTTGACAGGGCAAGTCGAGGGACCCGAGTTGCTGAGCTTGAGGACCGACGAGCCGCAGGCGGCATGCATCTTTGCCGGAGGAGTGCGCCATGACCGACGAAGCCTTCGGCATCCGCGACGGCGAGATTGCGATTGAGCTTCCGGACAAATTCGACGCGTCGCTTTATTTCATCGGCCGCATTCGCACGCCGTGGACGCGGCGCGAGGATTGTCCCAAGAATGCGCGCGAATCCGACGCGGTTTGCACCATCGTCGTGGACGCGCGCTGGGCCAAGGCGCTCACCGGCGTCGAGACCTGCAGCCATCTCGTGGTGTTGTATTGGATGAGCCGGTCGCGGCGCGATCTGGCGCTGCAGGTGCCGCGGCACTACGGGGTCGGGCGCGGCACCTTTGCGCTGCGATCTCCGGCCCGGCCCAATCCGATCGCTATGAGCGTGGCGCGGTTGCTGCGCGTCGAGGGAACAAGGCTTTCGGTCGTGGGCCTGGACTGCCTCGACGACACCCCGCTGCTCGACATCAAGCCCTATTTCGCCTCGACCGACGCCGTCCCCGACGCGGTGGTGGGCTGGCACGCAGCACGCCGATGAAGTCCGTGCGTGAACAGGCCGGCGGTATCATGACGCTGCCCGCCGCGACGCTCGGCGCGCGAACACAGCCTTGTTACCGCGCTGCGGTAAATGGAAAAAGCCAAGCATTACCAAGCTGATGTACGCCGGATTCCGGCCGCTAACCAATTCCTAGGATTAATTCCCGGCAAGCATTTTGAACCCCGGCACCCCCCCTGCTCGACCAATGGTCGTCAAGGGGGACGTGCCATGTACAATCTTTCCCGTCTGAAGACCGTCGCCGCGGTCGCGATTTTCGTTGCCGCAAGCACCACCGCGGTCTCCGCCAACCCATTCAACCCGTTCGAGGCGCTGTTCGGCCCACCCCGCGAACCAGTGACCGCGCCGGCTTACGCCAATCCGCAGGATGACGAAAAAGAGCTGCGCGGCGATCTGCACCGCCAGATTGTCAGCTACCGCACGAGCGAAGCGCCCGGCACGATCATCATCGACACGCCGAACACCTATCTCTATCTGGTGCTGCCCGGCGGCAAGGCGATGCGTTACGGCATTGGCGTAGGCCGCGAAGGCTTCACCTGGTCCGGCGTAAAGACGATCGAGCGCAAGGCCGAGTGGCCGGACTGGACGCCGCCGCCGCAGATGATCACCCGCCAGCCCTATTTGCCGCGGTTCGTAGCCGGTGGCCCGAGCAACCCGCTGGGCGCCCGCGCCATGTATCTCAGCGGCTCAGTCTACCGCATCCACGGCACCAACGATCCCTCCACCATCGGCGGCCACGTGTCGTCGGGATGTATCCGATTGACCAACGAGGACGTGGTCGACCTCTACAGCCGCGTCCCCGTCGGTGCGAAGGTCGTGGTGCTGCCGATGAACGGGCGGCGCGCTTCGGCTGGTGCGGCCAGCGTCAACTAAGAATTGTCGAGAGCATTGCGCCGGCCTCGCAACTTCGCGGGCCGGCGTTTTCGTTGCGGGTGCAGGACCGTGCGGCAGGCTCGGCGCGCTCCCTCTCCCCGTTTGGGGAGAGGGTGGGGGTGAGGGGATACGGCGCGTACTGTTGGGATCCGAGCCCCCTCACCCACTCCTTATGTTGCTAGTGAAGAGTAGCCCTCTCCCCGCCGGGGAGAGGGCACGAGCAGCGCTAGCGTGCCTTCTGCATCAGCGGTGCACCGCTACGCGCTGCATCGCGTTCGGGCGGGGCGCCTAGCGATCGCGTTGACACCCGCGCCGGCGGGCCTACATTAGCGGCTGTTCCGAGGGGAGCTCCGGTCAAGGAGCTGAGAGACCCGCCGATCGATACCGTGGGGACCCTTTGAACCTGATCCGGGTCATGCCGGCGAAGGGACAGGACATGCCAACAGTAGCTTCCCCCCGCGTCTCGATCTTTCTCGCAAGGCTGATTGGACCGATCTTTGTCGTCGTCGCCATCGGCGTGCTCGCGAACGGCGCCGTCTATCGCGGGCTGAGCCAGGAGTTCGTACGCAGCCCGGCGCTGATCTATCTCAGCGGCCTGTTCGCCATGGCGGCCGGCGTCGCGGTCCTGCTCAACCATAATGTGTGGGCGGCGGACTGGCGGGTTCTCATTACGCTCTTCGGCTGGCTTGCCGCGATCGGCGGCGCCCAACGCATCATCTGGCCGCAGGCCACGGAAGCAGCCGTGCGCTGGTTTCTCACCAATCCGACGAGCCTCGTCGTCGCCGGCATCATCTGGCTGGTGATCGGGGCGGTGCTCTGTTTCTACGGCTATTTCCGCGAACCCGTCACGGGAGCAACACGATGAACATCCACGATCCCAACATCGCGACGCCCAAGGTCACGACCGGCGCGCTACCGGCCTCGCGCAAGGTCTATGCGCGGCCCGACACGGCGCCGGATTTGCGCGTGCCGGTGCGCGAGATCGTGCTCACCGAAGCCGCCGCCGAGCCGCCGGTTCCGGTCTACGACACCACCGGACCCTATACCGATCCCGACGTGACGATCGACGTCGAGCAAGGGCTTGCGCGCACGCGGGTCGAGTGGGTGCGCGAGCGCGGCGGGGTCGAGGACTACGAGGGCCGTCCGATCCAGCCGGTGGACAACGGCAATGTCAGCGGCAAGCACTTGGCCCGCAACTTTCCGACTACTCACCGTCCGCTGCGTGCAGCCAACGGCAAGCCGCTCACGCAACTCGAGTGGGCGCGCGCCGGCGTCATCACCAAGGAAATGGTCTACATCGCCGAGCGGGAAAATCTCGGCCGCAAACAGCAGCTCGAGCGCGCCGAGGCGGCGCTCGCCGACGGCGAGAGCTTCGGCGCCGCGGTGGCGGCCTTCGTCACGCCGGAATTCGTGCGCAGCGAGGTGGCGCGCGGTCGCGCCATCATTCCCTCCAACATCAACCACGCCGAGCTCGAGCCGATGATCATCGGCCGGAATTTTCTCACCAAGATCAACGCCAATATCGGCAACTCGGCGGTGACCTCGTCGGTCGAGGAAGAGGTGGAGAAGATGGTGTGGGCGATCCGCTGGGGCGCCGACACCGTGATGGACCTCTCGACCGGCCGCAACATCCACAACACGCGCGAATGGATCATCCGCAACGCGCCGGTGCCGATCGGCACCGTGCCGATCTATCAGGCGCTGGAGAAGGTGAACGGCGATCCCGTCAAGCTCGACTGGGAGTGCTACAAGGACACGCTGATCGAGCAGTGCGAGCAAGGCGTCGACTACTTCACCATCCACGCCGGCGTCCGGCTCGGCTACATCCACCTCACCGCCAACCGCGTGACTGGCATCGTGTCGCGCGGCGGCTCGATCATGGCGAAGTGGTGCCTCTCGCGGCACAAGGAGAGCTTCCTCTACGAGCGTTTCGACGAGATTTGCGACATCATGCGCAGATACGACGTGTCGTTCTCGCTCGGCGACGGGTTGCGGCCGGGCTCCATCGCCGACGCGAATGACCGCGCGCAGTTCGCCGAGCTCGAGACCTTGGGCGAGCTCACCAAGATCGCCTGGGACAAGGGCTGCCAGGTGATGATCGAGGGCCCCGGCCACGTGCCCATGCACAAGATCAAGGTCAATGTGGAGAAGCAGCTCAAGGAATGCGGCGAGGCGCCGTTCTATACGCTGGGCCCGCTCACCACCGACATCGCGCCCGGCTATGATCACATCACCTCGGCGATCGGCGCCGCCATGATCGGCTGGTTCGGCACCGCCATGCTCTGCTACGTCACGCCCAAGGAGCATCTGGGGCTCCCGGACCGCGACGACGTCAAGGAAGGCGTCATCGCCTACAAGATCGCGGCGCACGCCTCCGACTTGGCCAAGGGCCATCCGGCGGCGCAGATCCGCGACGATGCGCTCTCACGGGCGCGCTTCGAGTTCCGCTGGGTCGACCAGTTCAACCTCTCGCTCGACCCGGATACCGCGCGCGAGTACCACGACGAGACCTTGCCCAAGGAGGCGCACAAGGTCGCGCATTTCTGCTCCATGTGCGGACCGAAATTCTGCTCCATGAAGATCACCCAGGACGTGCGCGACTACGCCGCCACGCTCAACGACAAGGAGCAGGGCATGGCGCAGATGTCGGAGAAATTCCGGCAGCTGGGCGGGGAGGTCTACGTGGATGCCGCGGCGGTGAGGGAGAGTAATAAATCCCTCTGAACCGATCCTCGTCTCAGGAATTGCCCGCAGACCTTTAGCGATTTTCAGGTCTCAAAGAAATGACCTGAGCCGAGAATGCCAACCGGTGCCTTGGCATGGCAGGTTAGTCGAAGGCGTAACGCGCCCTACTGCCATCGATCCGGCACCAGTCAGTCGCCGAACACCCAGCGGACGATGCGGGAATCGCTCTGATATCCGCCATTCTTGGCAAACGGCTCCTCGTTCCAGAACTTGTCCGCCGCCGCCCGGTCCGGCAGCTCGAGCAGCAGCGCGGTGCCGATGTTGTCGGCGCCATCGGCCGAGCGGATTGGTCCGCGAAAGATGAAGCTGTCGCCGTACGAGGCGAAGTATGACTCGTGCGCGTGGAGGTGCTCGCGGAAGAACTCAGGCGTGCCGGACTTGGGTCCCGTGCACAGGAACTGCTGCATGCCCTTGCGGCGATAGTCGGCCTGGCGCTTCTGGAAGCTGTTCGACCAGCGGTGAATCTCGACGCGCTGGTAGAGGCCGGCCTTGCTCATGGGCTCGCTGGCGACGAATGCGTCCGCCGCCGCGCGGTCGTCGAGCTGCATGAAGAACGACGTGCCCAGCGTGTCACGGCCGTTGTCGGAGACGAAATGGCCGTAGCCGATGACGCGCTCGCCGAAATGTTTGACGTAGCTCTTCTGGTTCTGCAACAAGGCGCGCCGCGTGGCTTCCGTCCCCGGCTTGTCCCAGCAATAGATCGCCCACTGGGCCGGCTTCGTGCGGTAGTAGTTCCGCAGCGCCTCCCCGCTCAATCCATATCGAGGATCGCGCGGCAAATATCCGGTCATGGTTCATTTCATCTTCGAAATCACGCAACCCGTATCCTACCACGCCGGTGGCCAGTTCGCCCGAGCGGACGGCGGCGGGGCCTCGCGCGCCTCGCGCACGGCCTTGCCGTAGCAAGTAGCCCGGATGGAGCGAAGCGACATCCGGGGTCACCGGCCCATGTCAGCTCCCGCCTTTCGCTGCGCCCGTGCGGGCTACGGGCTTCCTCTGCTATGCTCGCGGCCTCGTGCAGTGGCGATATCATGCTCACCCTCTACTCCTATCCCGAGCTGTTCGGCGTCGCGGACAACAACGGCTATGGCCTGAAGGTGTTCGCTTTCCTGCGGCTCGCCGGCGTCCCTTTCCGGCACGAGCACATCTTCGACGCCTCGGCTGCGCCGCGCGGTCAGTTGCCCTACATCGTCGACGACGGCGAGACGATCGGCGACAGCGACACCATCATCGCCCACCTCATCGCTAAGTACCGGCTGACGATCGACGCGACGTTGACCGGCGCCGAGCGCGATACCGACCATCTGGTCACCCGCATGCTCGACGACCTCTATTGGGTGATGTCGTACTCGCGCTGGAAGGACGAGCGGTACTGGCCGCTCTTCCGGGACGCGCTGATGCGGGAGCACCCGAGCCTGACGCCGGAGGGTCTCGGAAAGGCACGCGAGTTCAACGCCCAGCGCTACCATTTCCAGGGCATCGGGCGCTACGCTCCCGACGCCGCCTACCAACGCGGCCTTGCGGATTTGCAGGTGCTGGCGAACCTGTTGCCCGCGAGCGGCTACCTGCACGGCGATAAGCCGACCAGCATCGACGCCGGCATCTATGGCTTCATCGCCAATATTTATTTCTTCGACATCGATACGCCGCTCAAGCAGTTCGTCTCCTCGCGCGCCAACCTCGTGCGCCATTGTAATGCGATCCATGCGGCGGTGAGCGCGCCGGCGCGCGGCGAGCAGAAATAGCGTAGGATGGGTTGAGCGCAGCGAAACCCATCACTCGCCGAAATCAGTCCCCGGCAAAGCGAGCCGCAACATTTACCCCGGCAAAGCGTGAAATCACCGCTCTTTCGGGCGGCGGAGTTGAACCGGCAATTGGTCATGGAAGTACCGTCGCGTGCTTTTTGCGATGGGTTTCGCTGTCGCTCAACCCATCCTACGCGCTATAATTTTTCAGGGCGGGTGAGTGCTACGCTGCCACCAACAGGTGCAACCATGTCGCATGTCACATATCAGATCGTCCGTCACGACGACGGCTGGGCGTACAAGGTCAACGGCGTGTTCTCGGAGCCGTTTCCGACCCACGAGGCGGCGCTGGCGGCGGCCCGCACGGCCGCCGCCGAGCAGCGCATGCCCGGGCACTCGGAGATCATCGAATACGAGGACGAGAAAGGCCGCTGGCATACCGAGACGGCCGCCGGCAGCGATCGTCCGGACACCGACGTCGAGGATACGAATTGAACAGTAAGCAAGTCGCGCAGGGGGGGTGAGCGCTAAGGGCGCTTAGGCCCGTTTATAGCGAAACCCATCACCTTGCTTCGGGTGCTGGTCTGTCCAGCGCCCTTTTTACAAACTCGACGGAATCGATTGCCACCCCGAGTTGGACACGAAACCTGTCGATCGCCTCTTTCATGGGTGCCGGCAAGTCCCCGTACCAGTCGATCGTGCGACTCATCGCCTCTTCGACGGTCAGGATCATTTGCTCGATCGCCACGTCGCGGTACGTTTTCGCCATAGCCCTGCTGCCTCTTCGCTGCCCGCCCCTGGTCGCCGTGTTGCCGAGGGTCATCGGCGGATGCGGGTTGCTTCCGTTTCATGCAGGCGAACAGTCTAGGCACGCGATCGTCGTGACGTCCACGCCCAACATGACTTCCTCCTTAGTCTTACTCAGACGTCGGCTTGATCTCGCGCCGCGCGGCGGTTGTTTGAATCGATGCGCTAAACTGCAGCGATGCCTTCTGCTCCCCGATCACCGAATTTTCGCGAAGTCGCCGTGGCGGCCGAAGCCGGCCTTGAAGCGGCTCGCGCCCGCGACGCCGTCCGCAATCAGCGCTTCGCGCCCGTTGTACCATTCCTGAATCAAGGCTTCGCGCACGCTGAGCCCGTGGCTGCGGATGGCGGAGCGGCGATCGGCACGCACGCAGACCTGGGGGAAGCGTGCGATCTCATGAGCCAGCTCCTCCGCTTTCTCGCGCGCGCCGCCCTTGGGCGTGAGATATTCACACAAGCCGATCTGCAAGCACTCGTCCGCGGGTACTTTTCGCCCCGTCAAAATGATCTCGAGCGCGCGGCCCTGGCCGACGATTCGCGGCAAACGCACGGTCCCTCCGTCGATCAGTGGCACGCCCCAACGGCGGCAATAGACGCCGAAATACGACTCCTTCGCCATCACTCGGAAATCGCACCATAACCCCAGCTCCATGCCGCCGGCGACGGCGGGGCCCTCGATCGCCGCGATGACCGGCTTGTCCAGCTCGAGCCGAGAGGGCCCCAGCGGCCCGCGCGGAATTTCGCCGCCATTGCCGCGCGGCCGCGCGGTCGAGATATCGAGCTCGCCCAACGGATAACCGGCATCGAGCGTGCTGACGTATTTGAGATCCCAGCCCGCACAAAACGCGCCGCCCGCGCCATAGAACACGGCGACGGACGCATTCTTATCGGCCTCGAACTCGAGGAAGGCGGCGGTCAGCGCATCCGCGCTTTCGGGGTCCATGGCGTTGCGGGCTTCAGGCCGGTCGTGAACTACCGTCCAAACCGGTCCATCCTTCTCAATTCTGACTGCCATATGGATGTCCTTCTCGCGATGATCATTGGGTAGAGACTGGATCCCGGTGATAACTTAAAGGCAAAGGTTCAAGCCACCTCGAACGAAGGCCGTCATGCCGCATCTTCCCGCGCACCCGCTGCGAGTGCTCGCCTGGCTGATCGCCACGGCTTGCAGCGCGCACGCCGGCGAGACGGCGGATGGGTCGACGGCGGCGGATCCATCCAAACTCACGGCCGGCGCTACGCTGATGACCGACTACATCTATCGCGGGCTCAGCTATTCGGCGCATCACCCGGCGGTCGCGACCTATCTCGATGCCCAATACGGCTGGCTCTACGGCTATACGAATTTCAACAGCGTGAAGTTTTCGACCAGTCCGGCCGTCGAGGTGACGATGGCCGTAGGCGCGCGCCCGACGCTCGGTTCGTTCGAGTTCGATATCGGCGCGGCCTATTACTATTATCCCGGCGAGCTCGGGCCGGAGCGCTCGAACTACTGGGAGGCGCACGCGACGGTCTCGCACAAGCTCACCGACAAGATCACGCTGGAATCGACGCTCGCCTATGCGCCCGACGTCTGGCAGACCGGCGCCTGGGGCACCTATGCGGCCGGCACGCTCACTTTCGATCTGCCGAGCGAGCTCCTTCCCGCCGACGTGGGCTGGGCGTTGTCCTTCGATCTCGGCCGCTGGCTATTCGGCCAGACCTCGAGCGGCGGCGGCGTGAGCGCCGCGGGCGGCGGGCTTCCTTTGCCGGCCTTTACCAACTGGCGCGCAGGGCTGATGTTCACTCACCGCGTCTTCAAGCTCGGCCTCAACTACACCGACACGAATCTCTCTAAAGAGAATTGCTTCGTCTTAACCGGCGACCCCGGCGCCCTCCCCGGCGGCGTGAGCAACCCCGGCAACAATCCCTTTGGATTTCGCTCCGGCCTATGCGGCGCGACGTTCTCGGCGACGCTCGGTTTCGAATTCAATCCCGCAACGCTCGGCCGCTGACGGGTTGTCCTTCTCGGGTCTTTCGCGAGGCATCGAGACTCCAGGGTCCGGCGCCGGCGAAGGACAGATAGAAGAACACAAAGCAGAACAGGATCGCGAGATTGCCGCCATTGAGGATGGGCAAGAAGCCCCGTGGCGCATGTCCGAGGAAATAGGCAAACGCCATCTCGCCCGCGAGAATGAACGCAACGGGGCGGGTGAACAGGCCCAATATCATCAGAGCGCCGCCAACGAGCTCGAGCGTTCCGGCAAGGCCGTAGAGTGAAAACAGCGTCACATCCTTGAACGCCGGCACGGCAGGAAATTTCAGCAGCTTCGCCATTCCATACTGCACAAACAGCAGACCGGTCATGATGCGCAGCACGCTCAAGATGCGCGGCTGCCAAGATACGTAAGTTTCAGCCCAATTCATCACTGATCGCTCCCCCGTTCTGCATGTAATGACCCCCGTCACTTGTGGCGCAGGGCAAATGTGCAGCAACACACCATATTTTGAAATTCGATCGGCGTACAAGCCTCCGCTCAACGGCGGAATGGATGAGCGCCGCGCGCGGAATCGTTCCCTTACTCATGGTCGCCCGGTCCAGCACGACCCGGCTCCCCCCCTTGCGAGCGCGGCCGGCTCCAGGCCGGCCGCCGCGCAGGTAGGAATCCGATCAGCGATCTGCGCTTGATGATCGGACCCTGCTCGTCAAATCAATACCCGTTAGACCCGAATGACGAGCTCGCCGGGGACATCGGGGCCGCGTTCGCGGGCTGAGTGAACGTCGGCACCGCAATCAGCGTGGCCAAGGCGAGAGCAGCGATAAGCGTCTTCATGACACGTCTCCATATTTGGACGGTTCGTCCGCCATTTGTGCATTTGCGCAGGAACCGATCGGCCTGCGCTTGCGTGCACCAAATGGCTCCGCGGGCGCCGACGCGCTGTGATGCGGATCACATTTTCAGATCAATTCAGAGTGATTCAGATGTGATGCCGCACTCAGGGCGAGGCGGCCGACGCGTCGGTCGTAACGCATCCGACTTGACCGGCAAACGATGGTTTTCGCGGTCGGTCAAATCCTATGACTGCCAGCATCGTGCTCCAGTTCCGCGCGCTTCCATTTGCCGAGCGTCGCCGCGGCCTCGTACGTGCTTTGGCAAAATTCGAGCAGAGCCTCGCGCGGCGAAGCGGCTGCTCGCACATCGTCATAGCTCAGCAAGAACTGCGAAAGGTCCGTATTGTAGGACGCCGCCCCGGGGCGAACGGGCGCTTTTGGAAATTCCGACGGCTCGGGCGCGGCGTAGGAATAAAATGCCGGGCGCTTGATCAACTCGTCGCCCGGCCACCACCCCACGCTGCTGACTTCGTGCGAATAGCCCTCTTTCGTGATCCGATCAGCGGCGGGAATTTCCGGCGCGCGGCGGCCGGAAAAACGCGTCACCGCCAGATCGAAGCTGCCCCAGAAGAAATGGACGGGGCTGGCCTTGCCGATGAAGCGCCCGCGGAATTCCTTCAGGATCTCGTCTGCCGCAACGAGGATCCGCCAGAATCGATTGGCGTAGTCGGGATCATACGAGGCGTGCGTGTGGTCCTGGTCGAACGGGATCGGATGCGGAATCTCGACCGGCATCGTCCAAATCTTCACGGCGTCCAGGGAATGGAGCGCGGCCATCACCTCCACATAAAACTCCGCCACCGATCTCGGCGCGAGGTGCAGCGTTTTCGAGGTTCCGTCATTTTTCTGAATGAGCAGGTTATGGTCGATAAAGTCGAAAGCAATTTCGAACGTTTCTTCGTCATAGGGGATGGGGGAAGTCGTGAGGCCGCGCGCGGTCACATAGAGTGGCACCTGCCACCAATGGTTCATGTACGGGCTGAGCGCCAGGCGTATTTTGCCGACGATCTGCGTCCACATGTGCAGCGTCGCGCGGGTGGGCTCCCACGCTTCGAGCGGCAGTGCCGGCCAGCCGCGATCCTCCTCGGTCATTCTCGGGCTCCTATGGGTGTCTGCCGTCCCGTCTCGCCCGCTTTCGACCGCAGGAGCCCAGGCTCACGCGCATGCGAGCCGGCGAAAGGTCGCAACAAAGCGGTCGATGTCGTCCCCGTCGTTATAGACGTGCGGACTGATGCGCATGCGTCCGATACGCGGGGCGACGTAGATGTGCTCCGCCGCCAGTTGCGCGATCAGCCGCTCTGGCATGCCCGCCGGAAAGCTCAAGCTCAGGATGTGCGGTGCGCGCACGCAGGCATCGGGAACCGCCACTCCGTCGCTGCGCAGGCCATCCGCCAGCCGGGAGGTGAGCATTCCCAGGCGTTGTTGAACGGCGTCGCAGCCCCACTGCGCCATCATCTCCATTCCGATCGAGGCCATTTCCAGCGAAATGAAATGATCGCGCTCGCCCATGTCGAAGCGCCGCGCGTCGGCGACGAATTCGGTATCGCGATAATACGTCTCCCGCTCGGAATTGATGGCGCGGCGGCCATAGCTGGTCTGCTCCAGCGGCACGCCGCCTTGATGGCGTTTCGCGATGTAGAGAAATGCCCTCCCGTATGGCCCCAGCAGCCATTTGTAAGTTGGGAAAACGAGAAAGTCGGGATCGAGACTACCCACGTCGATCTTCATCACGCCCGCGGCGTGCGTGGCGTCGACCAACAGCATCGCTCCCTGTTTGCGCAGCGCCGCGGCAACGCGATCCATATCGACCACGCCGCCGTCGGCCCAGTGCACCGACGAGAGCGAGGCGAGCCCGACCGGCGGCGCGCCGGGCCGCTCGATCGCGCCAAGAACGGCCGCCGTCCAATCGCCGTCGCCCGGCCGCGGCACGGCCTCGACGGTGAACCGCCCGTCCGGCGCGCGAGTGGTCCATTCCAGCACCGCCGAGGAATGGTCGTTCTCGAGCACGAGCACGCGCGAACCCGCGGGCACGGTGACGA